>WNGQ01000209.1_pt1 | contig 57503 bp, 43 predicted proteins | sample 5407661 | NCBI WGS metagenome assembly WNGQ01 (sample SAMN13153382, study PRJNA577476) | soil metagenome | isolation source: 60 cm soil or saprolite under Garry oak tree replicate 2 | place: USA:California | collected 2016-06-15 | reverse complement strand
ATGGTTTGTTCCAAATACAGAAAGCAAACCTGCAAACAGCAGCCAGCACGCTAAATGCAACCGGACAATTTTCTCTCGAACGCGACTCAAATCTGCGAATCGATCTCACTTCTACTGATGCCGCCGAACTTCAACGGGTCCTCGTGACGTCAGGAGTGATTCCCGCGCTTTACGATCAGTTCGATACGTATGCCATCGACGTCGGCGGCCGGTTGGTCTTCAATGGCACACTGCAGGGCAAGCTGACTGATCCGATCGTAAACGGTCATGCGGAACTCGGTTCATTCAAGGTGAATGGAAACGATCTTGGATCGTTGAATGCCAACCTCGCCTCAACTCCGGATGAATTGCGCATCAACAACGGACGGTTGCTGCAGGCCAACGGCGGCGGCGTGCAGTTCACTGTGGTGGCGCCGCGTGCTGGTACCAACAATGCATCAATCGACGCAACTCTCGATCGCGCAAACGGCGCAGCCATACTCGGGGCATTGCCGCTGAACAAACAAACCCGCGAGGCCATTGGCGACACCCAATCAGATGTTTCCGGCAGCGTGCGGATCAACGGTCTTCCCGGCGCCATGAGCGGAAATGCCGACCTGCGTTTCGGTCCCGGTAAACTTGCCGGTGAGCAGTTGCAGAACATGACCACCCGCGCAAGTTTCGCAGGTTCGTCAATCAATATTGAAAGCGTCGACATCAACTTCGATGCGGGCCACATCGCCGGCACTGGAAAATATGACACGGTGAGCAAGGCGTTCGAAGCACAGGCGAAAGGTACTCAGATTCAGCTCGATAGGTTGATGGCGCTGGCCAACAGGGCCGGCTTACCAAAACTAACCGGCACTGCGGATCTCGATGTGACCATCTCAGGTAATCTGGGCGAGAATGATTTCTCGAACTATCAGATCAACTTCAGCGGCACCGGTCACAACGTAACGATCGCCGGCCGGCCGGCCGGCACGCTGGCGCTGGTTGGTCGCACTGAGAACAAGCAGCTGACCGTCACTTTCACGACCAACGAGAATGGGCTGTTAGGCCCGGCCCAGGTGCTGACAGCGCGGGTCGACCTGAGCAATGAAAAACTTCCGACGACGGTTGAATCAACGATAACAAACGCGGATCTGACGCAGGTGTTGAGAATGGTTCTGCCCGAAAGCGAAGTCAACGTAAGCGGCCGCGCGACCGGAACTCTGAAAGCCAGCGGCAATCTAATTTTCGAAGATGAAACCCAGGGGGAAATATTTTCACTTCGCGGACTCAGTGGCACTGGAACGTTCAGCGAGCTTTCAGTGCGAGTAGAGGACGTCCAACTTTCATCCTCGGGGCCGGTCGTGGTCGAGTTTTCGCCGAAAGAAGTCACTTTTAGTCGGACAAAATTCACCGGCCCGGGCACCAACGTGGATGTTGCCGGCACCATCGCCACAGGGCCCGGCGGACGGCAAACTTTCGAAGTCAATGGCACTGTAAACCTGCGCATCTTCAACGGGGTTTCGCCCGACGTATTTTCATCCGGCGTGGCGGATCTGAGGTTACGCGTCAGTGGCAGCTATGAAAATCCGCGAGTAACCGGCACTGCCCAGGTCGATGGCGCATCCGTCGCGGTACTCATCGGCGACGAGCGGTTCAGCTTCGCGAACCTCAAAGGCCTGATCATCTTTAATACGAACCTCGCGCAGATCGATTCGCTGACCGGCACTTTGGGCGGCGGCAAACTGAGCATTTCCGGCGGTGCACGACTGAAAGGTTTTTCGCTGGAAAGATTTGTTCTGGATATTCACGGTGACAATGTCACGGTTAACTATCCCCAGGATTTTCGCTCGACGGTCGATTTAAACCTGTCGGTTAATGGCACGCCGCAGCTTCCGGTCATCAGTGGCGATGTCAACGTCAGGCACACCGAGTACACCAAAGATCTCGAACTGGCAGATCTAATAAATCAACGCCCGGAACCTTCGATCGAAGAAGGCGGCGAATTCAGCCTCACTGAAAACGCGATCTTCGATAATCTGCGGGTTGAAGGACGAAATGCTCTCGTCGTTCGGAACAATCTCGCGAATCTGACTGCGTCGGTCTCGTTGCGATTGAACGGACTGGTCAAAGATCCAATTATCGAAGGGCCAATCACGGCTACTTCCGGAACAATCAGTTTCCGTAACAATCCTTATGACATCACGCGCGGACGTTTGGACTTTCCGGCGCGGCGCGGCGCCGACCCGATAATTAATCTCGCCGCCGATTCCGTTATTCGCGGTTACCGGGTGACAGTAAATCTCAATGGCCCTCTTTCAAATCCGCTCTCCACGCTGAGTTCTGAACCATCGCTGCCGCAAGCGGATGTTGTTTCGCTGGTGCTCAACGGCACGCTCACCTCGTCCGAAACCGGCGGTTCAGTTCTGGCGCAATCGGGACTGGGAACGGCTGCCAGCCTGCTGACAGATACGCTCATCAACGCCCCGGTATCGCGCGCCAGTAACCGGCTTTTCGGCCTGAGCAGGCTGGAGATCAATCCAGTAATTGCCGGCACGACCGGCTCGACTCCGACCGCGCGCCTGACCGTTGCGCGCCGCGTCAGCAAAGACCTGACCATAACTTACTCGACAAACATAGCCTCCGATCCAAACCAGGTACTGACGGTCGAATATCGCTTGTCGAACCGGCTGTCATTCGTGGCGCAGTACGAGCAGGGATCGCTGGCAAACTTGAGCACGCGCAATAACAACTACAGCTTTGAAGTGAGATTTAGAAAACGATTTTGAGAAGGCATAAAGCAGAAGGCACAAGGCAGAAAGCAGAAAGCAGAAAGCAGACCGCGGAAGGCAAAGATCGAGGAATACAGCCTTCCTGCGTACTGCTTACTGCCTACTGCTTACTGCCGGTTGCCTGCTGCCTGCTCTTTGCCGCCTCAATTAATGCGCAAGTGGGCAATTACGAAGGTCGCCCAATCGTTTCAGTTGGTATTAGCTTCGAAGGCTCGCCACCAGATCAGGTGGCACAGGCTGAGCTCCAGTCGCGCCTGACATTACCAGCGAACACTGAATACTCCGCCGTGCGCGCCCGGCAGTCATTAAAAGCTCTCTATGATTCTGATCGCGTTGAGTCGGCGCGCGTCGAGATTAGCGAGAGTCAAACCGGCGGCCCGGTTCAAGTGCGCTTCGTCGTCAAGCGGGCGATTGTTATTTCTGAAGTTCGGCTTATCGTAAGCCCGACAACGGGCACGCCGATTTCAACGGATGAAATTCGCGCGCGGCTAAATGTGCTTCAGGCGGGTCGCCGCTATTCGGATCAAAGTGTCGGACGCAACGCGGATGAAATCCAGGCCTACCTGCGCGAGCGTGGCTATTTTGACGCCACGGTCGAATCCATGAAAGAGCCCTCGGACGACACAGGCATACATGTCGCCGTAACTTACACGATCAATCCGGGCGAGCCCTCGCGCGTTGCCACGTTCAATATCGATGTCAAACCGAACTTTGACGGCCAGAGCGTTCGCGGTTCGCTGAAGCTTCAGCGGGGCGCGCTGTTTACCCGCGACGCGTTGGGCCAGGACGTGAACACCATCCGCCAGGCGATCCTTTCCCAGGGTTACCTCGCGCCTACGCTTGACGATCCCAAGGTCACCAGAAAACCGGGAACTAACGAAATCGAGATCACTGTGAGCGGCAAGGTGGGTCCAAAGGTCGACGTGGAGTTTCAAAACTATAGTTTGAGCGAGCGAAAACAACGCGAACTCCTGCCGATCAAACGCGAGGGCAACCTGGATTATTCGGTCATTGAAGAAGGCGCGCGCCGCGTGCGCAACCAGCTTCAAGAGCAGGGATATTTCTTCGCTACGGTTAGCGCCGCTTGCACAGTCACACCACCCACACCTGACGCAGTTGAAAATGGAAGTGATGCGACCTGCCAGGCCCTCAACACGGAAAGGCTCGACAATCACACGGTTAAGGTGGTCTACGAAGTCGATCGCGGGCGTCGTTTCAAGCTTACCGAGATTCGTATTACCGGCACCAACAAACTCAGTTACGCTGATGTTGCTGATGAATTGAAGAGCAAGCGCGCCAGTACGCTAGGCCTTATTCCATTTCTTGGATTTGGTCGCGGCCTGACGAGCAATGCGCTACTCGAAGAGGACAAGCGCACGATCAAAGCGCACATGCGCGATTTTGGCTACCGGCACTCCGACGTGAATGTTTTGCAGGGCGCGTCGATCAGCGGCGAAAGTCTGATTATTACCTTTGATGTCACTGAAGGTCCGCTGACGCGGGTTGCTGACATCGTCGTCGAAGGTGGAACAGTTTTACCAGAGGATCGTTTGCGCAGCCGAATTCGAACAATTAAAGGAGCGCCGTATTCGCGTTCGATTGTCAGATCGGACACCGATCGTCTTCTCAATCTTTACGCGCGCCTGGGTTACATCGACGCCAAGATTGACGCCTCAGTCGACGAACTGCCGAAGAAAGACAGTGACGAGCAGGTGCGCGTCGTGTATCACGTCACGAATGAAGGCGATAAAGCCATCGTCAATAAGATCATTGTAAACGGCGTCACCGGAAGCGCGCGCGTGCAACGCCTGAAGCGCGACGCAATCATTCGCGCGATTCCATTATCGGAGGGAAACATTCTGCGCGCCGACCGTATCTCAGATGCCGAGCGCGCGCTCTATGTGACCGATGCATATCGGCAGGTAATTATTCATCACCTAGATGCCGGCCCGGGCGCGCCGGGTACCAGGAAATACGATCTCATAATAGATGTTGAGGAGAAGCCGCCGCGGGTAATCGAATATGGGGGTGGATATTCGACGGCGACCGGCCCGTTCGGGCTGATCGAACTCACGGACGTGAATTTGATGAACAAGCTGCGCACCGGCGCCATCCGTTTGCGCGCCAGCCCGCGACAGCAGCTGCTTCGCTTCGAATACCTTGATCCGCGATTTGCGCGCTATGGGGAAAAGCAGTTTGCTCCTCTGGGAGTTTCATTGCAGTACTCGCGCGATTCCACGATCACGCGCTTCTTTCGCTCAACGATCGATCGCGGCACGTTCGGGATTGTGCAGCGTCTGGATGCCAAGGGTAATCCGATCGATGTGTTCGGGCAAAGAGTCGGAGAACCCCAGATCGATCGATTCACCTTCAATATTGAAACGCAACGCGTTCTCAGCCAAAGAAACCACAGCATCATATTTGCGCGTTACAGTTACGAGGACGTGCGCCTGCGCAACATTGAAAGTCTCTTGATCAAAGACATCCTGCGCCCCGACGAAGTTGTGCGCATTTCGCGATTCGGAACGTCATTCGTATACGACACTCGGCAGCGTTGCGAACGCCGCCTCCCCGGCGGCTCTCTTGAAGAAGAAGAGTTGTCGCGCGCCAGCGAGGTTTGCCGCTACAACCAGCTGGATGCAACCCGCGGACAATATCTGTCGGCTGACTACAGCATTGCGCTCCGCTCGCTGGGCGGTAATACGTCCTTTACCCGTTTTCAGTCGACTTACCATCGTTATTACAAGATGCAGTCGCTGCGAAACACGATTTTCGCGGGAAACCTGACGGTCGGCGTGGCCCGCGTCTTTCATCCGCGCGATCGCAATGGTAATGGGGTCATTGATGATATCGATCGCCTGCTGCCTATTAGCGAAAGGTTTTTTGCCGGCGGCTCTGAAACATTGCGTGGATTTGCTTTTCAGGAAGCCGGACCGCGGCTGGTGATCGTCCCACAGGGACAATTTCGCAACTCGCAGAGAAAGCTGGTTACGCTGAATCCGTTCACCGTGCCTGTCGGCGGAGATGCGATGGTGGTCACTAATCTCGAGGCGCGCGTGCCGATCACCGCGGACCTGCAAATCGTGCCCTTCTATGACGGAGGGAACGTGTTCCGCAGGCCCGGCGATATTTTTGGGCATGCGAAAGTAACTCCGCCGACCGGTAATTTTCTGGATGATAGCAACGCCCAGAATCTGCGCGCGCATTGGACCAATACCGTGGGCGCTGGCGTGCGTATCAAGACGCCGTTTGGCGGCGCGCTCGCCGTCGACTATGGTTTTCTCCTGAACCCACCGCGTTTTCTGATCCCCCAACTGGATGCGCTGGGAAATTTCACGGGGACCGCGATCTTTCGCGTGCATCGGGAACAGATTCATTTTCGGTTCTCGCAGACGTTCTAAGTTGAAGGGGAAAAGGGGAATGGGTAAAAGGGAAATAGAGGTCGCAAGATGAAGATTAACGGGCGTACAGATTCAAGGGACCACCGGCGGTTTTTTCAGTTTCTTACCCTTTTACCCTTTACCCTTTTACCCCTTTGCCTGCCTGCCGTGGCCCAGGCGCAAGTCGTCGTCGACAAAACGGTGGCTACCGTTAATAACGGCTCGCTGACGACACCTGATGTGATTACTTACTCGGATCTGGTTTGGCAGATGGCGCTGCAGCGCGATACCCCAATAGACAAACCGAGCTCGAAAGACTTGAATGACGCTCTGAAGCTGGTCGAAGATCAACGCCTGATCCTGCTGGAAGCAAAAAAGTTGCCGGGCAGCGAACCGACAGCCGCCGAGATCACGGACCGGCGCGATGAGCTGGCGCGAGAATTTGGTTCTCAGGCGGTCTTGCAACAACGAATGATCAGCGTTGGACTCTCCAGGGAACAATTAGACGAGATCCTGCGCGAACGAATTGTGGTCGATAATTATATCGACTTTCGTTTTCGCGCATTCGTCCTGATCAGCGACAAGGACATTACCGCTTATTACAACGCATTTTACGGCCGGCAGAAAAATACGGGGCATATCGTCCCCACACTTGGCGAAGCGCGCAACGCCATCGAACATAAGCTGACGGAAGAAAAGATCGCGTCGCAAATCGATACCTTCATCGATAATCTTCGAGAGCGCGCAGAGATTGTGGTTCTCAGCCCGGTCTGACATTGAAGGCGTTGGCGGCTACCGGCCGCCGGGAATCAATCCAGGGCTGCGCGGGCAAGCCTCTAAGCATTCATAATGTCCGAAAAGCTCAACCGACAACATCGTCCGCGAATTGGACTTGCGCTTTCCGGGGGCGCGGGACGCGGCATTGCACACATTGGCGTGCTGCGGGCGCTGGAGGAAAATGAAATTCCAATCGATGCGATTGCCGGCGCCTCGGCAGGCGCATTGATTGGCGGTTGCTATGCTGCAGGATTGTCTATCGAGCAACTTGAAGAAATGGCGCGCACTTTCCGTTGGCGCCATATGGGCCGGGTGGCGTATTCGCGCCTCGGGCTGCAATCAAATAAGCGCATGGAAACATTTCTGCGTGCGCGCTTGCCGGTAACGCGATTCGAAGACTTGAAAATTCCTTTCGCGGCCATGGTGACCGACCTGCGGAACGGCACTCTGATCGTTATGCGCGACACGGGTGACGTTCCCTTCGCGATTCGCGCCAGTAATTGCTTGCCTGTTTTGTACGCCCCCATTGAGGATACCGAAGGGCGTCTGCTGGTTGACGGCGGTCTGGTCGCCAATCTTCCGGTGAATGAGACGCGCCGGCTGGGCGCGGATCTGGTAATTGCGGTTGATGTGGGCGGTGATGGCGCTCGCTTCATGAACACTCCGCGCACGGCGCTGGGGGTGCTCACCCAGGTTTTTGTGGCGGTCGAACGAATTGTATCGAACCAGGAACGCGAGAACGCCGACCTCGTCATCACCCCAAAAGTAGGCCATCTCCGCTGGGACGAGACTCGTCGCGCTAAAGAATTTCTTGCGGCCGGCTATGACGCCGGAAAGGAATCGATCGGCCGGATCTCGGAAATCATTGACCGCCACGCTTCGTCGAAGCCGGCGGAATCCTTTGTTTAGCGGGACATAGATTCGTCACTTTAAAAACAAGAATTACCCTCCTCAACTGGCACTTAAGTTGAATCTATAATCGGCTCTGGATAGCGCGCGCTCCTCCAACTTTTGGCCCCTTCAAGAATTCATCCCCAATTCACACTTTAATCAGGTAACGGACTTGAACTGATGGATCGCTCAGCGTTCTTCTTCGGGACTCGACGCATTTTCTCGAGTCGTGCACGCACAAAGGAAGACCACCACCGGACCGCAGGCTCTGCTCGGAAACGCCGGAGAACTCGGCCCTGGCTTCGCACCTTGATCGGAGTTTTCGCGGCCGCGTCAATCTCTCTCGGCATTTTTCTCATTCACTCATATCGGACTTACGCCAGGATCGTTGACGCTCGATTAACCCACGGCTATCTCAGCAGTCGGGGCGGAATCTACGCCGCTCCGCGAGTGCTTCGTCCCGGTCAAAAAACTACGCGAGATGGCCTTGCGGCGGTGTTGCGCCGGGCCGGATATCTTGAAAGGGATAATGCGAGTGAAGTGTGGAATGGGAGCTTCCTGGTCCTTGAAAGTTCAATTGAGATTCGCCCCAATACTCCGGCCTTTCCTTCAGTCGTGCGCGTGGACTTTGACGCTGATGGTCGCATCCTTCGGCTGCTGGCCGACGACTTGCCGCTCGAATCGTTCAGCCTCGCGCCCGAATCGCTAAATGACGATTACGCGACCAAAGGCGGCGCGCGCACGCAACTCTCTTTCAAAGATATTCCGCCGGTTTTAATTCATGCGGTCACCTCGATCGAAGACCGCCGCTTCTTTGATCACCACGGCCTGGACATTTTTGGCATTGCCCGTGCTGTGTTGCGCAACGCAGGTGACGAGCGATGGGGACAAGGAGGATCGACGATCACGCAGCAACTTGTTAAGAACACTTACCTCACGCCTGAGCGCACCTTCCAACGCAAATATTCAGAAGCGATGCTGGCCTTCACTCTCGAGCGACATGTATCAAAGGAAGATATTTTTGCGCTTTACTGCAACGAGGTTTATTTGGGGCAGCGGAACGCATTTGCCATTCGCGGCGTCGATCAAGCCGCGCGTGTGTTGTTCGGAAAAGGCTTGAAAGACCTGACTGTTGCTGAGGCGGCGACCATCGCCGGAATAATTCAAAGTCCCGCGCGATACTCGCCGGTACAGCACCGCGATGATGCGCGTGCCCGTCGCAACACCGTCCTGGGAACCATGGCTCGCGACAGCTTTATCACGATCGATCAGGCAGCATCAGCGGCAAAGGAGCCTCTGGTGCTCGCGGATTTCGATCCGGCGCGCGAATCAGCTGCACCGTATTTCATTGATTACGTGAATCGCGTGGCAGCAGCCCGCGCGTCAAGGGCCGAGATCGGCACGGAACCTGAAAGAGTGTCGGAAGATTCCCAGGATGCGGCCATGATGCCCGTCGTCAGCCGCCGGCAAGATGCCGGCGATGCATTAATCACGACGCTGGATCTCGATCTGCAACAACTTGCCAGTCAGGCAATCAAACATCAGCTAGATCGCCTCGACGGTATTTACAAGCCGCACGGCGTGACGCCACAGGCGGCGCTGGTTGCGCTCGATCCTAAAACCGGAAACGTGTTGGCGATGGTCGGCGGGTGTGACTATGCGGCTTCACAACTAAACCGCGCGACAGACGCGCGCCGCCAGCCGGGATCCGTCTTCAAACCGATTGTTTACGCCGCGGCGCTCGAAAGTGGAATGTCGCCGCTCAAAACCTTCAAAGACGCCCCCCGCGAATTTAGGTACGGCGACAAATCGAAATACCGGCCTGTGAACTACGGCGGCAATTTTTCGATGCGCGACGTGGCCATGCGCACAGGACTGATTAAGTCACTGAACGTCGTAACAGTGGACGTGGCGATGCAAACGGGACTGGCGCGGGTGGCCAATACGGCGGCCGATTTCGGCCTTCCGCGACCCGCTGCGTATCCGGCGCTGGCATTGGGGACAACCGAAGTAACTCCCATGCAGATCGCCGCAGCTTATGCAGCCTTTGCTAATGGTGGAAGGCGAATTGAGCCAAACGCGCTGCCCCAATCATCGCCCACCGAGCCGAATCAGATCTTGCAGCCCGAAACTGCTTTTGTGATCACTGACATGCTTGAAAATGTCATCGAACATGGCACGGCACAGTCGGCCCGCGGCTCGATGCGTAACACCGCCGTGGCCGGTAAGACGGGCACCTCCCGCGATGGCTGGTTTGTCGGCTACACGCCAAATCTGGTTTGCGTAGTTTGGATCGGATTTGACGATAACAAGCAACTGGGATTGACCGGGGCGGAAGCGGCCCTCCCAGCCTGGACCGAGTTCATGACCAGCGCAGTTGATTTGCGGCCAGAACTTGGCGGTAGGTACTTCGATCGGCCTGACGGAGTCGCCCTTGTTGAGATCGATCCGGAAACCGGTCAACTTGCAACCGGTAGGTGTCCACAACATGAGCGAGTCGCAATGCTGAGCACACAGGTTCCGAATTCAGAGTGCTATCGTCACAGTATCTATTCTGATTTGCTGGAAACAGCTTTGAATCGACAAACCGAGCGGCCTATCTTCGCAAAGTCCGAGGCGCTGCATCCTGAGAATCGACAAAAATTTCCGGCCGATGAATCTGTCCTATTCCGCGACACGCGAGTTGATAGTGATAAAAGTGGAAGAAGAACTCTGGTGAATGAGATGAGAGTGGTAGGACGATAGTGATAGTCGATTGCCCGCTCGACCAATTTAGCTCGCACAGGGTTGAGATGTATGTAGTTTACCTTTTGCATAAAGACAGCTTCACTGAAAATCGAAAACACGTTTTTCTCTTGTTGCCAAAGCGAGTAGCTGTGCCTCCGCTTCCATTCCTCATGTTGCAACTTCGCAAGTGAACTCTGGTAGTTGTGTTCCTTCAGATAATCGATCACCCGCCGACCCGAGTCCTTTGACGTAACGCACCAACTGAATTTTTCGGACAGTCGGTCAGAAGGTGCAGGTGGTCGGGCATGATCACGTAGGCGAAGAGTAGGAATCCTCCAGACTTCCGGGCTTCATCGATCGCACGGCACGTGACGAGTTTGACCGCGTCGGTCTTGAAGACAGGCAGCCGATCTTTGGCGACTACTGTTATATAGAGTGCTTGGGAGTCTCGTGAGACCTGGAACTTAGGATGCATGGGAGTGATCCTTTTCATAGTGGGCGTAGCCCGAAAAATATTAAAGAGCCTTCCGGAAGGTCAAAGACCTTCCGCACATCAGGCGGCAAAGCCGCGGGAGTCTATCAATTCTTCTCGAGCACTACCTCTGCAATCGCATGTTCTGTCGTGTGGGCGATTGAAAGATGCGCGGCCGTAGCGCCCGTTTGCTGGTAGAGTTCGCGCGCCCGGCCATGGAATGAAATCACCGGCGCACCTGAATCTTTCGCTGACACTTCAATGTCCTGCCAGCCGATTCCTCCGCTCCAGCCGGTTTGCAGGGCCTTCAGCGCGGCTTCTTTTGCCGCGAAGCGCGCGGCATAATGTTGAGCAGCGACCGCGCCGCGCGATTCACAATAAGCCCGCTCGGCTTCCGTAAAGACGCGGGCAACGAACCGGGGCGTGCGCTCGATAGTTTCGCGCACGCGGCGAACTTCGATGATGTCGATACCGATTGAAATGATCACAGACGATTCCGCAATTCAAAATGCCGGCTTCTACTGGCGCGTGCGCGACGGAGTGCGCGCACTGGTTTGCGCACCGTTGGAAACCGACGGTTTTACAAATGCCTTCTCAACCCGGTTGGGAGGCGTCAGTCCGATGCCCAATGACGACCTTAATCTTGCCGGTTTTAATGAAGACGCGGCTGAAAACATTTACGAGAATCGGCGTCGTTTCCTTGAACTCTTTGAAGGCGATTGGATCTTGACCGGCTGCTGGCAAACTCACAGCGCGGACGTGCGCATCATTCATAGCCAACAGGAGGCCGAACAGAAGCCCGGCGTACTTGGCGACGCCGAATACTGTGATGCGCTCGTCAGCAACAGGCCGAACATTTTGCTTACGGTAAAAACTGCCGACTGCGTGCCGGTTCTCATTGGCGATCCGAGAAGCGGCGCTTTCGCGGCGGTGCATGCCGGCTGGCGCGGAACCTCGGCCTCGATCGTCAAACGAGCGATTGAACAGTTGCGCGCTGAATACGCTGCCCGTGAAAGAGATCTTCGCTGCGCCATCGGACCGGCCGCGAATGTTTGCTGCTACGAAGTTGGCAGCGAAGTTATCGAGTTGTTCAAAGAACGTTTTCCCGGATCAGATCATTTGTTCGCGCCTACGACAGCAAATCACGCCTGCATCGACCTGCAAAGTGCCAATCGTGATCAGCTTTTGTCCACTGGAGTGTTATCAAATCGAATCCAGATTGCGCCCTTGTGCACGATGGACAGGACCGATCTTTTCTTTTCCTATCGTCGCGAGAAAAAGGTTCAGGGGCGCGTCGGACGATTAATGTCAATCATCGGCCGCAGGAAAAACGGGATCTAAGCAATCATCGCTTTTTGATAAGCCGCCGCTACCGCGGCGGTGTCAAAGTGCTCTCTAAAGGCCACGATCTTCCCGTTGCGAATGGTGAAGACATGAACAAAGTCCGTGGCGAATTCGCGGTCAGTGTCCCTGACGCGCCATTGGTAATGGCCGAGGGCCACCACCTTGTCTCCATCGGCCACAAATTCACGAGGCTCAAATACAATCACATCCTGGTCGCGCGCCATCATCGCGAAGAACTCGCCGACCGCGTCGCGGCCGCTTCGGCTTCCGGCGATTGGCACGTCTTCGATCTCTGGTAACTCCCAAATGATATCGTCCGACATTAAGTTCAAAAGTGCTTGAATATCACCCTTCTTGAAATTGTCATAAGCCTGTTGCGCAATAGCTGTATTGTTTCGCTCGCTCATCTTACTTTCCTTTCTGTTCGTCCCGTCGGCAACTGTCTGCCTTCATTCGGTTAATACCGGCCTCCGAACTGCCCGCCTCCAAAATCCGGCGGCGGCGGCGGTTCAGGGTAGGCGACCTGCGGCCCGGTACGTTGATGCACCGATTCGTACTCCTTGGCGGATAGTCGAATTTAAACTCCGAGTTATCGCCGGCCCCCGAAAGCCCACGCATTGACGCGCTGGACACGATCGTTGCCGCCCACGACGCCGATGTTCATGTTTAGCTGCTGGGTCTTGGGTGGAAAGCAAACGTCGTCGTTACAGCTTTGATATTTCACGCGCGCAATCAAATCTGCCGAGCCGCCCTGGTAGCCGGCGGGCACGGTGACGTTGAACCGCAGGATTGCGCGGCCTTCGTAAACCGCAAGGGCTTCGTTATTGGTGGCTTTCAGCCTGCGAACAATGGCGCGCGGATACACTACCGGCCCAATCGAGATCCCTCGCGGCGCTTCAATCTCCACCTTTGTAGGAATTGAATACTTGTTCAATGGGCGGTTGCCGTTGACGTGATAACCGGCCGGAATGTCCAAAACGATTGCTGCTTGCACCAGATGACCACGGTGCACTCTGTCGGTCGAAAAATAACCATTGACGCCGATGTTGGGTTCGGGCGCCGGCGCTGCCAGAAACACCGGCGAGAGGTTCAATAACGCCAGGGTGATTGATCCGATAGAAATCCGGCTTAAAATCTTACTGTTCATTTCTGAAAGTTCCCTTTGGATTTGATGATCTGGGATTCTACCTTGCTTGCAGGAAAACAGAAACCGCCGCCACGGTTTTTTCGGATTCACCACGATAACGTATACTTTGCGCAAAGATGCCTGGGGAACTAAAAACTGGCACTGCAATTCTTGCGCTTGAAGACGGGCGCGTGTTTCGCGGACGCTCGTGGGCGGCGGAAGGCGAAAGTGTCGGCGAGATGGTCTTCAACACCTCGATGACCGGCTATCAGGAAGTACTGACGGACCCATCTTACGCGGGTCAAATTGTATGCATGACTTATCCGCTGATTGGGAATTACGGAGTCAATGATTCCGATCCTGAATCTGCACAACCATGGATCGAAGGTTTTGTGGTCCGTGAAGCCAGTCGAATGGCTTCAAACTGGCGCGCTGAAAACACGCTCGAAGCTTACTTGAAGCAATGGAACATAGTCGCAATTGACCACATCGACACGCGCGCTCTTGTGCGCCACATTCGCGACAAGGGCGCGATGCGCGCCTGCCTTTCAACAATCGATACCGACGCCGAGAGTGTTGTTACCAAAGCGCGCCAGTCACCGCCGATGGAAAATCGCGAGCTTGCCAGTGTCGTCACAACCAGGCAACCTTACGAATTCCCGGCAGAAGGAAGCGAACGTTTCCACGTCGTTTGTTATGACTTTGGCGTAAAAACGAATTCATTGCGTGAATTGTCGCGTGCCGGCTGCCGGATTACAGTCGTGCCGGCATCGACCGCCGCAAGCGAAGTCTTTGCGATGAAACCTGATGGCGTCTTTTTGTCCAATGGCCCGGGTGATCCGGCATCAATGAACAAGGAAGTGGAAGAAGTGAAACGCGTGGCGCAATCAGGCGTGCCGACATTCGGAATTTGTTTTGGTCATCAGCTACTCGGGCGGGCGTTTGGCGGCAAGACCTTCAAACTTAGCTTTGGCCATCGCGGCGGAAATCAACCAGTCAAGGATTTTCGCGATGGCCATGTTGAGATTACTTCACATAATCACGGCTTTGCCGTGCAGGCCGATAGTCTGCCGCCGGAAGTCGAAGTCACTCATGTAAATCTCAATGACAAATGCGTTGAAGGAATGCGTCATAAAACGTTGCCAATTATTTCTGTTCAGTATCATCCCGAGGCCGCCCCCGGCCCGCACGACGCCGAACATCATTTCCAGCGTTTTATTGAGCTGATGGAAAAAAGATTGTAAGGAGACGCAGTACTCGCCCGACCCATGATCAAGGGTGCGGAAACCCGACCGTAAGGGAGGGTGCAAAAAGTAGAAGACGCGTCTTTGTGTGTGATGAATGTTCACGCCAAGCCGCAAAGTCGCAAAGGAAAACACGCCAGGCAAAACAGAAAGCAAAAACCGACCGTAAGAGGGCGCACAAGAACAATATACAATCAAAGTAAACCTTCGCCCTGGGATTCGGCTCTAATCTCATATGCTCATCAAGAAAGCCGGCGACATTAAATCCAGCGAGATCACCGACAAATCAGTCTATCTCAACCGGCGTTTGTTTATGCGCGGAGCGCTTCTGGCAGGCAGTGTTGCCGCCACAGGTTTCTTATATCGCAAACTGAATCCGCCGCCGGCGCAAATCGTCGAACAACCGAAGATCGCCGGCGTCATTCCAGCTTCGTCAGATGAAGCAGTCCGCAACGGATTCAAGGTGAACGAGCCGCTGACATCTTTCGAAGACATCACCAACTACAATAATTTTTACGAGTTCGATACAGAAAAGCGCGGGGTGGCTTCGGCCGCGCGCGGATTCGTGACTCAGCCGTGGAAGGTAGAAGTCGGCGGCCTCGTTAACCAGCCGAAGACCTTCGATCTTGATGATCTTTTGAAAATCGCGCCGCAGGAAGAGCGTATTTATCGCCTTCGGTGTGTTGAGGGCTGGTCCATGGTGATACCCTGGATTGGTTTTCCTCTCAACACGCTTTTGAAGCGCGTCGAGCCACTCGCTTCCGCGCGCTACGTCGCATTTCAAACCCTGCTCGATCCATCCCGAATGCCAAATCAAAACACGGGTGTGCTCGACTGGCCTTATGTGGAAGGTTTGCGTTTGGACGAAGCGACGAATCCGCTGGCAATCCTGGCCACCGGAATGTACGGCCAGAAATTACCGCCGGCGGATGGCGCGCCTATTCGCCTGGTCGTACCGTGGAAATACGGATACAAGAGCATCAAGTCAATCGTGAAGATTACGCTGGTCGCCGATCAGCCACCCACCACCTGGAACATTCAGGCGCCTAACGAATACGGCTTTTATTCAAACGTGAATCCAAACGTCGATCATCCGCGTTGGAGCCAGAAAACCGAACATCGTATCGGTGAATTTCGCTCGCGCCCGACGCTTTTATTCAACGGCTATGTCGATCAGGTCAGATATCTTTACGAAGGAATGGATTTGCGCGCGAATTACTAAATGGTCAGTGGTCAGTGGGCTGGGGCCAACGGCCCGGGAGCAGATAACAACGGACTGATCACTGACCACTAACGAGCAAGTTATGAAAGACGTTCGCTTCGCCAAACTCGTTCTCTTCATCAACTGCCTGGTGCCTTTGACGCTTTTGCTATGGGATGTTTATCGAAAACAGGTTGGCGCCAATCCTTTGGAGTTTGTTACGCGAACGACCGGAATGTTGACGCTCGTCTTTCTCCTGATTTCGCTTGCGGTTTCACCGCTCAGACGCATTACAGGATGGAATTGGCTGATTAGATTTCGCCGCATGCTCGGCCTGTTTGCATTCTTCTACGGTTTACTTCACTTGATGACCTACGTCGCCTTTGATCGTTACTTTCATTTGCAAACCATTCCGGCTGATGTCGCCAAACGCCCGTTCATCGCGGTGGGCATGACCGCGTTCTTTTTGATGTTACCGCTGGCGATAACTTCCACCGATAAGATGGTCAAGCGGCTGGGCGGCAAGCGCTGGGCGCGGCTGCACCGTATTGTGTATCTAGCCGGGATCTTCGGCGTTTTGCATTACTACATGCTGGTAAAATCAGATGTGCGTTTGCCCTTGACTTTCGCATTTCTCCTTTTTGTATTGCTCGGCTTTCGCGCCTTTGCCAGGTATTACTCGGCTCAGCCGCACTCCGCCGGCAGTGTGGTGCCGCGGCGTTGACCTGAGCCACGGATTTCTTAGTTCCCATGGATCCCACAAAACGATTTTCCAATCGCGTCGAGAATTACGTTAAGTACCGGCCGAGTTATCCTGCTGCGGTCATCGATCTCCTGGCGGGCCAATGTGGGTTATCATCGGATTCAATAATCGCCGACATCGGTTCAGGCACGGGAATTCTCAGTCAACTATTCCTGAAAGGCGGCAATCGCGTGTTCGGTGTCGAGCCGAACACGGCAATGCGCGAAGCAGCAGAGAAGCTGCTCGCCCGGTTTTCTGCCTTTCTAAGTGTCGAAGGCTCGGCAGAAGCTACGACATTGCCGGACCTCAGCATCGACTTTGTAGTCGCTGGTCAGGCGTTTCACTGGTTCGATGGAACGAAAGCAAAGCGAGAATTTAGGCGCGTCCTCAAACGCGATGGATGGACGGTGCTCGTCTGGAACGAGCGGCGACTTGATACCACGCCGTTCCTGCGATCGTATGAAAAGCTGCTGCTGAAGTACGGGACAGATTATCCGGTTGTGCGTCACGAAAATATCTACGGTGACATTGCTGAGCTGTTTGCTCCCAACCCTTACGAATTGAGGGTCTTTGACAATCAACAGCTCTTTGATTTTGAAGCAGCAAGGGGACGATTGCTTTCGGCTTCATATGTTCCCGCGCCCGGACACGAAAACTTTGAAAAGATTCTGAACGAACTACAATCGATTTTTGCGGAGCATCAACAATCTGGCAGGGTTACCTTTGACTACGAGACAAAGGTTTACTTTGGACGCCTGCCGAATTAGAGTCTGCGCCGAGCCGTGGGTCATAAACTCCATCAGCTGTGGCGGTCGCTCACGAAGAAGAACGGTTTTTCACGGTTCGAAGAAGAGCGAATCCTCGCGAAGTATATCGATCAGCTTTTGCCTTCCGGCCATGGGCGCACCGCAGTCGATATCGGCGCGGGTGACGGGGTTCGCTGGTCAAACACTCACGCGCTGTTTCTGGAGGGCTGGAACGGCTTAGCAATCGAGGCCGACAGCAGGAAATTTCGGAAACTCAAACGCGCGTATCGAAGTTATCCGAACGTTTCGACATGCAACGAACCCGCGACGCCGGATCGCATTGCTCCATTATTAACGTCATACAAAATCGAAAGAGACTTCGAGGTGCTCAGCCTGGATATCGACGGGAATGACTACTGGGTCTTGCGATCAGTACTTGAAGAATTTCGTCCGCAGTTGATAGTCACTGAAATCAACGAGAAGATCCCCCCGCCGCTGCGTTTTATCACGAAATACGATCCTGAATTTCGTTTACGTCATCACTTCTATGGCTTTAGCATCATGAGTCTTGCGGATTTGTACCGCCAATTCAATTACGCAATTCTTGAAGTCGAATACAACAATGCATTCATGGCACCGACAGAATTGGCCCTGGAACGCGCAGTTGATCCTGAAACAGCCTACCGAGCGGGATATAGGGATCGTCTTGACCGGAAAGAAAAATTTCCGCTTAACTTCGATCTCGATGAAGTTCTGTCCCTGCCAACAGAGAAAGCGCTTATTTTTCTGAATAGTTTTTATGTAAAAGAGCGCGGCAAGTACTACCTTAGCGCGGAGCCAATTAAGGAAGCTTTGTAATCACCGTTATTGCGTGGCAAGCGTGGTCAGGCGCGCCACTTCTGCTCGATTCGCCAGCGCCCGCGGGTGCGCGTCCAAACTGCCGGCCGGTAATGCTGATCCAATTCGCTGTTTTAGCCAGGCGACTCGATCCTTCCGTGAAGGCTCCTGCAACTCATGACCTGCTGTATACCACCGGACCTCTTTTTGCGCGGGCGCGCTTTCGATAAAGTCATTAGCCTGTTTGCGACTGACAAATCTGTCAGTCTCAGCAAACTGGAAAAGAACATCGAGCTTCGGGGCACAACGCAAGTATCGAGACGGAGCGATGGCCTGCACCTTCTGCCGATATTGCTTCTCTTCGGTGTTTGAAAGTTTCTGGCCCAGCAGGAACCAGTCGGCAAAATCAGGCACGGCCGCCATAATCACTGCCTGACGTATCGATTCCTGATTTTTCAGCATGAGCACGCCATACATCGCCCCAAAATCATGTCCTACGAGCGCAACCTTTTCGGGCGGGGCCTTTGATTCGGCAAGCAGGAAATTGAATTGACCTTCCAGCTCAGAAACGTACTTCAGCACATTCGGCAAATCCTCTTCCAGCTTTCGTGATGGAAACCATTCCGGATCAGCCCAGGGCGCTTCGACCAGCAGCGAAGTCACGTTGCTGTCGGCGAGCTCAAGGGCATCTTCGAAAAACTCTGTTCGATCATTGTCCGGAGGCGCGCCGAGAAGATGTACGAAGAACGCCGCGCCTCCCTGCTTTGCGACCGGCTTGTAAGGCTTTATCAGAAACGCGCGGGTCTGCGATCCATCCTGAGATCGCAGATATAGGTCCTGAACGAGCGTCTTCCTCCCGTTCTTAAGAAATTCACCGCGAACTTTGGATGTGATTTGAACTGTCGAGGACGAAGAGAGGAGCGCCTGGCAGTTCGAAACTTTCCGAGGTACGTCTTGCCCACGACAAACAACCAAACCGGTGACGACACAAACCAGGGATAGAAGTAGACAATTTCCCTGTCTACGGAATTTCACGCGCCCGTACTTGGTCAACATCAACTTAGTTCGCGAGCGAATCAGGGCGTGACGCCCAACTGCCAGAACAGGAAACTCATCGTGTCGGTCTGGTCGTCGATCTGTTTGCTCACCGGCAACCCGCCGGAGTGCCCCGCCTTGGTATCGTAATGCAGGATGATCGGACGATCTGATCCGGTCGATGCTTGCAAGAGCGCTGTCATCTTGCGCGCGTGCAGCGGCGCCACCCGAGTGTCTGAATCGCCCGTGATCAGCAACACGGCCGGATACTTCGTCCCCTGCTTGACGTGATGATATGGTGAGTATTGGTAGATGTATTTGAACTGCTCAGCATCGTCAGACGAGCCGTACTCAGTTACCCAGTATCGCGCCACCAGGAACTTGTGATAGCGGACCATGTCCAAAAGCGGATACGAACACACCACCGCCTGGTAAAGATCAGGGCGCTGGGTCAGCGCTGCGCCAACCAATAATCCACCGTTTGATCCGCCGGAGATCGCCAGCTTCTTTGGATTCGTGTAGTTGTTTTTGATCAGCCACTCAGCCGCGCCGATGAAATCGTCAAAGACGTTCTGTTTGTTTCCAAACATTCCCGCGAGATGCCATTTCTCGCCGAACTCGCCGCCGCCGCGCAGATTCGGCAACGCAAAGACGCCGCCATGCTCAGCCCATAGCGCCGCCGTCGATGAAAAGCCCGGCGTCTGTCGCACGTTAAATCCGCCATAACCAGTCAGGAATACAGGCCGGTTTCCGTCCAGCTTCAATCCTTTCTTGTAAACCAGGAACATCGGGATCTTCGTGCCGTCCTTCGCCGGATACCAAACTTGCTTTGTTTCAATCTCCGAGCTGTTAACCGGCACATTGAGACGTGACCACACTTCCTGTTTACCGCTGGCCACGGAATAGCGATAGATCGTCGGTGGCTGGGCAAAGGAGCTAAAACTATAAAAGCCTTCATCACGATCGGGCCGTCCGGCCATGCCTCCGGCCGTACCAATCGTCGGAAACGCAATGTCGCGGACGAACTTTCCTGTCGTGTCATAGACCTTGACCTTGCTGCTGACGTTCTCCAGATAGTTGACGAAAATCTTGCCGCCGACGATCGAAAAGGTGTTGATGACCGACTGGCCCTCGGGAATTATTTCGCGCCAGTTCTCCTGCGCCGGCTTGCGCAAGTCGACATCAATGATCCGGCGGTTGGGCGCTTTGAGATTCGTCAGCACATAGAAATGGTCACCGACAACCTCTCCGGTAAACGTGGACTTCAAGTCCTGCATGATTGGCGTAATCGCGCTGTCACTCTTTAGGTCTTTCATGAAGACATCGGTGTTATCGCCGCTCGCTCCGTGCGAAACGTAAATCAGGAGATAGTGGCCATCGAGCGAAAGATCCGGACTGATGATGTCCGTCGGGCCATAACCTTCGCCGAAGATCATCTTGTCCTGCGACTGTTTAGTGCCCATCTGGTGATAGTAGACACGGGAAACCGTCTGCTTCTCTCCAGCGGGATAGATTGACTTGGAATAATAAACGCCGCTCTTGTCGGGCAGAATCTGCACCCCTGAATAACGCGCTTCGGCCATTTGCTCCGGGAGATCCTTGCGCACATCGACATCCAGAAAGTGAATCGTATTTTCATCTTTTCCGCCCTGGCGAATTCCGTAGGCCAGCCATTTCCCATCTTCAGTGATATCGACGACGCCGGCAGAAGTGGTTTGATCCGCGCTCATCTGATTCGGATCGATCAGCACTTCTTCTTTGCCGCTGAGACCTGCACGCATGTAGATGACCGACTGGTTCTGCGTCGCCAGCCGCTTGCTGTAAAAATAGCGATCGCCGCGCATAGAAGGAATTCCAATGATGTTGATTTTCAGCAGTTGTTCCAGCCGTTTATGAATCGCATCGCGGCCGGGCAAAGTGCTGAGCACCGTTTGCGAATACTGGTTCTGCTCGTTGATCCACGCGCGCGTTTCGGGACTGTCCTGATCTTCAAGCCAGCGATATGGATCGGCGATCTCGACTCCGTGAAGATTTTCCTTGACGTTATCAATGCGGGTTTTAGGCGGCGCCAGCATGCGCTGCGCCGACGTGACGAAACCGCTTTGATAACAGAGCGCAACAGCTGCAAGTAACAGCAGCGATAAAGTCAGGCGTGCGCGAAACATAATTGGACCTCCGAGGTGGAATTGGTTCCGAATTGCGCGCCTGCGCGCGAAAGAATTCGGATCTGGTGGTTGCCGCGCGTAAACATTAAAGTTAATGGTCAAAGCCGTCAAGCGCGCAATTGGATGATTGCGAGAAATCGAGTTCCGACATAAACTCGCTCAGCTGAACCCTACCGATGGCAAAACATATTGCTCAGGAATGGCTCGAAGAGTTTGAAGCCGCGGCGCGACGGCCGCTCGATGTGCGATTACGCTACGCCTTCATAAAGACATACAAACCCGTCATGGATGATGCCAGATTTCGCGCGTTCGATACGATGGAGGATTACCGGCGCTGGTGTGAGAGGAATCTGCCCCGGTGGCTTGGGTATGCCCGCGTTTGAATATAAGCAAGCCGAAGAAATCAAAGAAGCGTTGAAGCGTCATCGCGTTCGGTATCTCTTCCTCGGAAAATCCGGGGCAATTCTGCTCGGTTTTCCTGATACGACACAAGACACCGACCTGTTCGTCGATCGCAGTCTCGAGAATGGCCGGGCGCTGGTTGAAGCCTTGCGGGAATTAGATTTCGATTTGACCGCGGAAGAAGCCGCCGAGATCGTGCGGGGCAAGGATTTCATTCAACTTAAGAACGGGCCTTTCGATCTCGATCTCGTCTTCGCGCCCGACGGCATCGAACAATTTGAAGATGCCTGGAAGCGGCACGTCGACGTGCAGGACTTTCCTGTTTGTCACATTGATGACATCATTGCCAGCAAGCAAGCCGCTAATCGCGAACGAGATCGTGAGGCGCTTCCGCGCTTGCGTGCGTTTCGCGATTATTGGATGCAAAAGAGAAAGCAGGATCAATAGTAAAGATCCGTGTCGACATCTAAGAATCAGGAGATCAAACCATGATCAAAAAAGCCCTCGGACTGTTCGCGTTGCTGTTTATGCCTATCGTGGCGATGGCCCAGGTGGCGCCGGCAAATCCTCAAAGGCCAACTCCGCCGCATACGACTTTGAAAGTCGGCGACAAAGCGCCCGACTTTACTTTGCCGGCGACCGACGGAAAGACTTATAAGCTCAGCGATTTCAAAACCAAGAAAAACGTGGTGCTGGCATTTTTCGTTCTGGCTTTCACCGGCGGTTGAACGAAAGAAATGAAGGCGTATCAGGCTGATATCGCCAAATTCGATGCGACCGACACTCAGGTTTTCGGGATTAGCGTAGACAGTGTTCCCGCCAATAGGGAATTCGGAAAACAGCTCGGGCTGACTTTTCCATTACTCAGTGACTTCAAAAAGCGCAGCGTCGTGAAAGACTACGGCATTTATTGGGAAGACCAGGGCTTTGGCAACCGCGCCACATTCGTGATCGACAAGGACGGAATAATTCAGCACATCAAGGAAGGCAGCGAAGCGATCGATCCGGCGAGTGCCGAGGACACCTGTAACATTCTGACTCACAAAAAAGCGTCGCCTTAATACCTTGATTTGAAGCATGGCTTTCAATCTTCTTCGACGCGGCCGACTTACGGGAGACAACATGAAAACAAAAGCTGCCGGCATAATGCTGCTCGCATTGTCGCTGCTCGTATTCAGCGTGTTGGCTTGCAAGAGCCTCGGCATAGGTTCATCGCCGACCGCAACTTTTAAGACTTTCTACGAAGCCCAGAAGAACAAGGATGTGCCGGGCATCAAAAAGACCCTCTCGAAAAATTCGCTGGACATGCTTGAGAAAGCCGCGAAGGAACAGAACAAATCCGTTGACGATTCGCTGAAGGAAGGTTTCGACAACCCGACTTTCAAAGCTGCGAACATTCCGGAAACCCGGAATGAAAAGATCGAAGGCGACAACGCAACGCTCGAAGTTCTCGACGCTGATACGAAAAAGTGGGAAAAACTATATTTCGTGAAAGAGGATAACGACTGGAAGCTCGCCCTGGATAAGATTATCGAAGAAGCGTTTAAGAATCTGGGCAAATAGGCGAATTCCTCACGGCGTCCGCTTCGGCGCTTTCGCGAACGCCCTCTCAATTGCCGCTCGCACACCATCGGCGCTGTATTCAGCGGTGGTCAGCATCATGCCGTTGATATAGAAGGTTGGGGTTCCTTCAATTCCCAGCAGTTCGCCATCTTCCATGTCGCGGCGAATCTCGGCGTCATATTTTCCACTTTCAAACTCCGCATCGAAACGTTTGCGATCCAGCCCGACCTGCGTCGCAAACTTTTTCAATGAATCGGCATCGAGAGAACTCTGATTCTTGAAAAGCAGATCGATGTATTCCCAGAATTTTCCCTGGGCATTCGCCGCTGCGGCCGCCTGGGCGGCGCGAAAAGCGTTAGCGTGCAGCACAGTCAACGGGAAATCTCGAACTACAAAACGAACCCGACTGCCATACGGCTTCAAGACGCTTTCCATCACCGGATACATTGCTCCGCAAGCCGAGCATTGAAAGTCGGTGAATTCGATGACTGTAACCGCGGCGTTAACATCGCCGCGCCCGGGGCTGTTTGCCGGGCTTACGTTCATCACCGGCGGCACAGGCTCCTTCAAAAATATTTTCACTTTGGCGCCGGAGCGCAATTTCTCAGCCAGCGCCGTTTCCAGAGTCTGCTGCTGCTGATCCTGCAGATAACTGACAATGTTCGCGCGCGTGGCTGCTAAGTCGCCACCGAGGCGTTTCTTGTTCTCATCATAGAATTTGGAAATCTCAGCTTCAGTAGGCGGCTTGAGTTTGTCGGTAATTTCCGTGCGCATGATCACTTCTGAACCGACATTCCGCTTGTTGGCTTCAGCAGTTAATAGTAGATCGTTGATGCGACGATCCAGCGCTTGTTTTTGCGCGTCATAGATTTGCGTTTCCAGCTGATACACATAAGCCTTCATCCGTTCGTTGATCGTTTCAATTCTGATGGGCTGGCCATTGACCGCCGCCAAAACGGTCCCCGGGGCCAGATTCGGCGCATTCACGTCCGCGTGGGTAACGACCGTGTTTGTCATTTTCAGCCGATTTATCATTGCCGGATAAAGCTCCTGCCGCTTTTGCCCGCGCAGAAACTTTATGATGTCTGGCCGGACCTTTTCCAAATCGGCGTTACCCATTTGCGCGCGATTCGAGTTGTAAGTCGCGACAATCTCCGCTTCCGACGGCGGCGCGATCTTGCTGTCGATTTCGCGCGCCACAAATTCGTCAGTCGCCAGGCCACGTTTCTTTGCTTCGGATGCGATCAGCATTGAATTTATGCGAGCGTCAACGGCGCGCTGTCGGGCTTCCTTAATCTCCTTTTCGCGATCGGTGTAGAAGGCGCGCAGATAAGGATCCAAGTCGTTGAGGATCAAGGTGTTGACTTGCGACTCGATGTCCGCGGCGGTTATCTGCGTATCGTTAACGACGGCAAGTGTCAGCGGTGTGATCTCCACCGGTTGAGTCTGTGCAGACTGCGGGGCCGGATCATTCGGTTTGGAGTTTGCTGGGGGCGATGATTTCGCCGTCGGCCGGCGCGCCGGAGCTCCGCGACGCGTCGACTGCGCGGACCCTGCGACCGCGAGGGCCAAAGGTAAAAACACAGTTGCACTGATAACAAGTTTTTGATTCATAAGTATTTTTATGCTGTCACCGCGGGCGTTCATCAGTAGCGCGGCTGAGCACCTGACTCTTCCCGGCTTAGACTGCCGATAATATGTGATCAGATGCTTCGGACAAAATCAGGATGAGCATTTTTGTGAGTTTTCAGGGTTTCGCGAACTCTTTCAGAGTTCCAGGTTCGCGCGTTTGAGGCTGACGGTTCAGTCAGTTGCGCCGGCCAACTTCCGCACGCTCTCGAGCGTATCAATCTCCTCAACGTTTTTGTCCGGACGCAAACGCACGATGCGGGGAAAGCGTAGCGCATAGCCGCTCTGGTGACGGTTTGAAGGTTGGACGCGATCGAATGCCACTTCGATCACGATTTTAGGCTCGACCACGCGCACGCGCCCGTGAGCAAACTCCTGAATTGTGTGTGCGCGAAACCATTCGGTCATCTCGGCAATTTCCGCATCAGTCAAACCGGAATAGGCCTTGCCGATGTTGAGCAGCTCATCCTCGGTTTCCGAGCGCCGGACGGCGAAAGTGTAATCCGAAAGCACGCTGCGCCGCTTCCCATGACCGAGCTCAACGGTGGTCACGACTACATCCAGTGTCGCCAGTGCTTTCTTAAGTTTCAGCCATTCGCGTCCACGCCGGCCCGGTTTGTAGAAAGACGCCGGGTCTTTGATCATCAATCCTTCGTTGCCGCGCGCCCGCGCTGCATCGAATTCATCATCAAGCGCGGCCACATCAGAGAACTTCTTTGCCAGAGACAACCGCACCATTCCGAAAGGAACGCGCGCGCTGATTACTTCTTCAAGCTGTGCGCGGCGGGCTTGCAATGGCTCGTTAATCAGAACCCGTCCGGTCGCGTACAAAAGATCCCAGGCCACGAAAACTACGGGAGCGCTTGCTAACAGCTCTGCGCTAACGTGCTTGCGCCCGAGCCGTTTTTGCAGATCGCTGAAGGGCAAAATCTCTTCACCGCGCGCCGTGATAATTTCGCCGTCGATGATCGCGTCCGTCGGCAGAGAGCGGAGCGAGTCATGCAATTCAGGAAAGCGCATCGAGATCTCATCGAGGGTGCGAGAATACATTGCGACTCGCCCATTTTGAACATGCGCCTGCGCCCGGATGCCATCGAACTTGTCTTCGACAAAAAATTCATCGGGCATCGTTCTCGTGATGTCGGCAAGATCCGATGCCGGCGTCGCCAGCATGAACTTCAATGGATGAAAGAGCCGCATGCTGACCTGCCGCAATGCGCCGGCGCGGGCTCGCGCGGCAGCCTCGCCAATGTCGCCCGTCAGCATGTTTGCCATCGACACTTCAGCGAGCGGCTGCTTGAACGCCCGCGCGATTGCGTCTTCAACCAATCCTTCGCGCAGGCCTATCCGCAGATCTCCGGCCAGCAACTTTACGAGATACTTAGCTTCGAGCGCGGTAGCCCGCGACAAAACTGCCGTCAGCAATTCAGTTTTTGCTTTCTTTCCGCGGGTTGAACTCAAACGCGCCAGCAAACTTTCGGTTTCGCCGAGTGTGAGTGCCGGTTGGTTCCGAGGTCTTGCCTCGACGAACATTTCAAATGCCACATCACCGGCGTCTCCCCAGCGCGCGTACCGCGCACCCAGTCCCTCGCCGGGGAGCGCGGTGGCCGCCACCAACGCCTCGCTGAGAATGCTGCCGCCGACATTGGTCGTGCGCGCGTCGCGCATGGCGAATTGGTGTCCGGCAAAATATCGCGCGGCGCGCGCCAAATCGTCGTCTGAAAGTTCCTGAAAGTACTCGCCTAACAGCGCTGCTTTTTCGAGCTTCCTGGTGGTTGCCGCAATAGCATCCGCGGTGCGACCGAACTGCTCGAGCGAATTCGGCGGCAGGTTTCCCAATTTTGGCGGCATCTTTGAAACAGATTGCTGGACGGGGAAGATCGTGTCAAACGGCCGGCGAGGCGGGACGCAGTTTCGAATGCAGTTGGTGCTCGCGAAGGTGTCCGCGTTACAATCTAGCCCAGGCAAAGCGACGAAGATCGGACAGACTACGCTCGGCCGGTAGAACACTATGTTTCTTTTCATCCTGGATTCGGTCGGGGGCACCGAGTTGCTGGTCATTCTCGGCGCTGCCCTCATTTTCTTCGGGCCGCGTCGCCTGCCCCAGCTTAGCCGCCAACTTGGGAAGAGCCTTTCGGAGTTCCGTCGTGCTTCAGAAGACTTCAAACGGACCTGGGAGCGCGAAGTAAATATCGAGAATTTGGAAAAAGGCGTCGATTCCGGAGACGAAAATTCACTTCTCGACAAAGCGACGGAACGGATCAGAATTGCCCGCGAGGCAGCGGCGCGCGATTCACAATCCCTGGATTCAACGTCGTCCGCGATTGCCCCTTCAGTGACCGCGATCGATCCATCTCTGGTGGAGCCGCATTCAACAAAATCAGAATCGAGCGAAACGAAGCCGGCCGATCCAGTTCTAACCAAACATGATTGGTTGTAATCGATTTCTTGAAGCCGTTCCTGCCACATTAGACATCCGATGCCCAGCCTGCGGTTAATCCGAGAAAAAGAAAAAACGCGCACCGGCGAGGAAGACCTCGGCGGCCAAATGTCGTTTCTTGAACATCTCGACGAGCTGCGCACCCGCCTCATTCGCTCGATGGTTTTTGTCTTACTCGCGGCGATGGGTTGCTGGTTCATTTCTGATCGGATCTATAACTTTCTGGCGCGGCCCGTCCAGCACGCGCTCGCCGAAGCACAAGTTCAGCGGGTGGGCATCAAGGGGTTCAATGGACCAATGTCGGCAGTGCCGCTTAACTCCCTCAAGCTCAATGATCGAATCCGTTTCGTTTTTCCTGAGACAAAGAGGTTAGGTCCCGCGGTCATCCCTGCCGGTGCTTCAGTGATAGCTCGGGTTGATAAAGACAGTGACGGAAACGTGGGTCTGTTCACAGACGAGCCGCTCTCAGCCGGCAACGAAGTGATTCCAAAAGATGTTCGGCTGCCGTTTGACATAAATGCCCACGTTGACGTCTTGCCTGACAAGATGGTGGTCACGACTGCGCTGGAGCCGTTCGCTCTCTATGTCAAAGTATCGCTCTACGCCGCGCTGGCTTTGTCGGTGCCGTTTCTGCTCTGGCAAATCTGGGCCTTCGTTTCCCCGGGCCTGTATCCTCATGAGCGCCGGTACGTGACACCATTCATTGGATTCTCGACGATTGGATTTATTGCCGGAGCCACGACCGCTTACAAATTCATTTTCCCGCCGGCGGCAAAGTATCTGCTTGGTCTGGGCCAGGATTTTCGCTTGCTCTTGAAGGCCGACGATTACTTCGATTTCATCATTCTATTAATGCTCGGGATGGGCGTTGTTTTTCAAATGCCGGCCATAACTTACGTGCTGTCGCGCATCGGCCTGGTTACCGCGGGCTGGATGCTACGCGTTTGGCGCATGGCCGTGATTGTAATCCTGATCGCCGCGGCTGTTTTGTCGCCGACGAATGACGTTCCCAACATGCTGTTGTTCGCGGCGCCGATGTTTATCTTGTACGCGGTCTCAATTCTGGTGGCGTGGATTTTTGGCCGCCAACGCCGAGCGGCATGAAGATCGCCATCCGAAGGCCAATGGGGTTGTTATTCGGGAATCCCGGCTTTGAGAGTCCGTTTTGAGTGCTGATCGCTCGGATCGAGGCAACTAACTCAAGTTTTTTCTGCATCTTGACTCTGTTCCGGGGCAAACTTAGAATTCATTGTCTCCTGGTAAGGTCCCTGATTGGGAAACGCCATTAAACGCGGGAACAGCGGCCCAATTCTTTGGCCTGGTTTTTATCGGAAGCATTGGTTTCCAGCGTACAAGGCTTCGCCACCCGTGCTCTTCAGTTTTCCGGAGGAATAATTAATGTCATATAAGAGTTTGTCACGCCTGAGTGTTGTTCTGCTCGCTTTGGCTTTCCTGGTTACGCCATCGCTGGCCCAAAAGAAAAAGAACGACAATCAGAATCCCGATCCTCGCGAACGACAGCGCAATGTTAAGCCCGAACTCAAAAGAGTCTACAAAGACTGGCTGGAGAAAGATGTCGCTTACATCATTACGGACGAGGAGCGAAAAGCTTTCAGGAAGCTGGAGACCGACGACGAGCGCGAACGTTTCATTGAAGAGTTCTGGCGCCGCCGCGATCCTGATCCGGACACCGATGAGAATGAATATCGCGAGGAGTATTACGAACGCATCGCCTATACGAACGAACACTTTGCCTCGGGAATTCCCGGTTGGAAAACCGATCGCGGCCGCATTTACATCATGTATGGAAAACCGGACGAAAAAGAGTCCCATCCGGCGGGGGGGCCGTATGAGCGCGAGCCCTATGAAGGTGGCGGTCAAACTACGACCTATCCCTTCGAGAGGTGGTTCTATCGTTATCTTCCGGGGGTCGGCTCAGGAATAGAAATCGAGTTCGTGGACCCGACCGGCAGTGGTGAATATCGCATTGCCCGAAACCCCGATGAGAAGGACGCGCTTCTCAACATTCCCGGCGCCGGCCTGACTCTGGCCGAGGAACTCGGTCTGGCAAACAAAGGTGACCGGATAGCGAACCTTGGCGGGTTCGGGAACCCGAATTCCCAACGCGAGCAGGACAGTCCCTTTTCACGTTTGCAGCTGATCGCCGATTTGAGTCGCCCGCCGCAGATCAGGTTCAATGACTTGGCGTCAGCGGTGAACACGCCGGTCATTGAAGACAATCCACTCAACTTTGACGTGCGGGTGGATTTCTTCCGGCAGTCGGACGAGCGCGTGGTAACCGCATTCACAATCCAGACTGACAATCAAAATCTGGTTTTCCAGGACAGCGGTGGATTGCAACAGGCCCAGCTGAATATTTTCGGCAAGATCACTCATGTTTCGGGACGGCGGGCCGGGGTTTTCGAAGATCCGGTGATTACGCGCGCGACTCCTGAGGAGCTAAGCAACGCGAAAGAACGCAAATCCGCTTACCAGAAGGCCGTGGCATTGCTGCCTGGACGATATCGGGTCGATGTGATCGTTCGCGACGTGGCGTCCGGCGCTACGGGCGTGCGGCACGTTGGCTTTGAGGTACCGAAATACGATGCCACGAAACTTTCGACCTCCACACTCGTGCTGGCGGTGAAACTGGAAGGCCTGGGCGATCAACCGGCCGTCGGCATGTTCACCATCGGCAATGTGAAGGTCATCCCGAACGTCTCCGGCAGCTTTCATCGGGGATCGCCAATTGGCGTGTACATGCAGATTTACAACGCGGGCATCGATCAAACGACGCTAAAGCCCTCAGTCGATGTCGAATACGCTTTGCTGAAAGACGGTAAAGAGATCGGCAAACAGATGGAAGACTGGCGAGGTAATACCGACTCAGGCCAGCGATTGACTCTGGCCCGCCTGGTTGATTCGCGGGCGCTCGCGCCGGGCGAGTATGCAATCGAAGTGCGCGTCAAAGATCGCGTCAGCGGCCAATCATTAGTCCAGTCTCAGAAGTTCAGTATCGTTCAATAGAAATTCTAGAAACATTCCGGCTCTCGCCTTAACCCAGGGCGGGAGCCGATCCTTTCATGAGCCGGTCTCCCCGAAAGAATTCGTTGACTGTTCAGAAAAAGGAGCAGGCCCGATGCTGAGAACAACGATTCGCCTCGCGCTCGTGGTTTCATTGAGCTTCATCGCTTCGATCTCTCTTGCGCAACAGAAATCCGCTGATGCGGACGTGCAGAACAAATCGCGAAACGTCAGGAAGGAACCGCCAAAAGCTTTCACCGACTGGATCAGAGATGTCGACGCGATAATCTCTTCGGATGAGTTGAACGTCTGGAAAAAGTTGAAGACAGATGAAGAGCGCGAGCAATTCATCGCAATCTTCTGGCAGAACCGTGATCCCGATCCGGACACAGAAGAAAACGAATACCGCGAAGGCTATTACGAACGACTCGCCTACGTAAACGAACACTTCGCCTCAGGAAGTCCAGGTTACAAGACCGACCGGGGCCGAATCTATTTGAAATTTGGTAAGCCCGACGAAGTCGATTCACATCCCGCCGGCGGCATGTACCAACGCGACTTGTCGGAAGGTGGCGGGTCGACTTCGACATACCCTTTCGAGACGTGGTGGTACCGACATCTTCCGGGGCGATCGGATACGCAAATCGAATTTGTCGATCCTACGGGAAGCGGCGAATACCGAATCGCCCGAAACCCATTCGAGAAAGACGCCTTACTGATGATTCCGGGCGGTGGGCCAACCCTTGACGGCGTCAATCAAGCCGACCGGGTAGCAGCGGCAAGTGGCTTTGGAAATCCATTTTCTTTTCGAGAAAAAGATTCGGCGTTTGAATGGATGGGCATTCAGAGATTGTTAGGCGAGGCGCCGCCGGTGAATTTCGATCGCCTGGGGGGCGGTGGCGTACACACCCCGGTGCTCGAAGAAAATTTTCTCACCTCCGCTGTCCAGATCAGCTATTTCAAACAATCCGCCGATCGTGTCATCGTGACCTTCACAATCCAGACCGACAACAAAGACTTGGTGTTTCGCGATACCGGAGGAATCCAAACGGCGCGGCTCAATATTGCCGGTCGCATTACCACTGTCGCCCAACGCCGCGTCGGATTCTTCGAAGATTCCGTAACCACAACCGCTCTGCCGAATGAACTGATTGACGCTCGCGATCGCAAATCCGCCTACCAGAAGGCGGTCCCCCTTGCGCCCGGTCGTTATCGAATTGATGTTCTGGTGCGCGATGTTGAATCGGGCGCCGCTTCTTTATTGCATGCTGGATTTCAAGTGCCAAAGTTCGGTTCCGACCTTGCTTCGTCTTCGCTGATTCTGGCTTCGGTTCTGGAACAGGTGTCGGATGTTCCAGCCTCGCGACAATTCATTATCGGCGACAAAAAAGTCATCCCAAATCTGACCGCCACCTACCATCGAGGATCAGCAGTTGGCGTTTACATGCAAATCTACAACGCCACCATCGATCAAACGACGCTGCGTCCATCAGTGGATGTGGAATATGTTTTGCTGAAAGACGGCAAAGAAATCGGAAAGCAGATGGAAGACTGGCACGGTAACACCGACTCAGGACAACGGCTCACCCTTGCTCGTCTGCTTGATTCGCGCGCGCTCGCGCCCGGTGAATATTCGATCGAAGTTCGTGCGAAGGATCGCGTCAGTGGAAAATCGTTAGTGCAGTCGCAGAAGTTTACGATTGTTCAGTAGGTATGTACCGGCACTAGCGTTCTTATCGCGACCTTCAACGTGGCTACGATTAACTCGAGCGAAGTACCAACATTTCCTTAATGAATATACCGTTAATCCTATTGTCCTTAAAGTGAGCCCGGACTATGCCGTCTGGAGATGTGCCTATCAGGAAGCGTGTCGCTCTCAGTAAGGGGTAGTCGGTCTTAACTAGTTTGATTTCACCGATACCCAACGAGGTCACTTGAGCGTTTGTTAATGCCTCCGCAACCTTTTGATAAGCGCGAGATTCCTCTTTGGGCAAGAGAGCATCGAACGTGGGTCCCGCGAGCAAAAGCCGCCATTCATCGGCATCTGGAAAGTAGTACCAAATAGCCGTTGACGGCTTGTCGCCTTGATCTTCGAGACTCTTCACCAGGGAAATCGAATCGGAGATTTCACTTTCTACCAATGTTTCTTCACCCATTGAAATACTCCATGTTCAGGGTCGCTGATCGCATCAATCAGGCTACCAGCGGAGATATTATCCCATAACAAATATCGACTGGATTCGGTCCATTTGCTCGCGATACCCCAGGCCGCAGCCAGCTGCGGATCGGCTTTCGAATCAATGTTGAAAACCGGCAGGAGACCCGCCGTGCCCAACAGTTTCTCCAAACTGTGCGTGTAGATTTCATTTACGAACGCTTTGTCTGGTATCGCGTTCGACTGAAACGTCTTGGCCACACAGGCCTTGAGCGCAAGCTCTATTGCGTATACCGCGAGATAATATGCCGAGGACGCGCGACCGCCATTCAGCAAAAAGATAGCATCTTGAAGTCGAGTTTCCGCGAGAGCTTCAAGGTCAGCTTTAGTAAGCATGGGAGGTCATTTTAGATACACCGATAACGGTGTTCCGTCAAGCAATCGATGCCTCCATTTTGATCTCCCCCAATGCATTCAATAACTTGCCCTCACAGTGCTCAGCTTCGTATTGCCCTGCATTGACCGCCCGCGCCCATCCAATACATCGACTTCAAATCCGGGAAATGACGAACGGAATCGCGTCTCTTTCCAACGCTCAACCGTGAAGTCATTGTCTGCGGCGTGCCGGAACGAATACTGCGGCAGACCCATCCGATCTCCGCGCACATCCGCGCCCCGCAAGTGCAGCACGCGCACATCGAATCCTTCGACGCGGCGAATCTTCCGTTCGACATTGGCAATCGTGGACACCGTCTATTTTTCCAGTCTAGTCCAACTATTCACGCCGGTAAATCTTTCGTGATTCGACTCCACAGAAATCTGATATTAAGCGCCCGATGTCGGTCGATGTTAGAATTTCAATCAGAAATGCAGAGCTTACATCTCGCAGGTCTAACGCTCGCAGAGCTCACTGAGTTTGTGCAGTCAGCCGGCGAACCCGCTTACCGGGCGCGCCAGATTTTCGCAGGTATTCATCAACGGCGGTTACGTTCTTTTGCCGAGATGACGGACCTGCCTAATGAATTGCGAATGAAACTCGGCGAGCAGGCCGTAGTTTCCACCCTCACGCTTGAGTCCAGATATCTCTCAAGCGATGGCACCCGGCGTTATCTTTTCAAGACCCACGACAACTTTCCGGTAGAGACAGTTTTCATTCCCGAAGAGCGCCGCGACACAATCTGTTTTTCTTCGCAGTCCGGTTGCCCATTGCAGTGCACATTTTGTCTGACGGCGCAGATTGGCTTGCTTCGTAATCTAACGTCCGGAGAAATTGTCGAACAGATCATTGCAGCGTTGAATGACGCTTACGGCGTTGGATTCAAGACTCCGCGGGGAACAAATCTGGTCGGCATGGGCGCCGGCGAGCCCTTTCTGAATTTTGATGCCTTGCTGAAAGCGATCGGGATCATGGCCGAGGCGGGCGGGCTACACATTGTTCCGGGCCGAATCACCGTCTCGACTGCCGGCGTCGTGCCGCGCATTCGTCAGCTCGCGGCGATCGCGGCGCGACCACACCTTGCCATTTCGCTGGCGGCGCCTACCGATGAGTTGCGCAATGAATTAATGCCGATAAACAGGAAGTGGCCAATCGATGAATTACTTTCCGCCTGTAAGGAGTTCGAAAAATCTCTGCGACCGAATGAGCGGTTCACCTTTGAATACGTGATGCTCAGCGGCGTTAATGACTCGGATGAACAGGCACGCCAACTGGCGAATCTCCTGAACCGTCATCAACTCCGCGCCAAGGTAAACCTGATCCCACATAATCCCGCAGAGCCTCTGCCGTATCATGCTTCGACACCTGAACGCGTTCAGGCGTTCCGCGAGATTTTGGAATCGAAGGCTGTAGCTACCTATGTGCGGCGGCCAAGGGGCCGGGATATCCTCGCTGCCTGTGGCCAACTGGCGGCTCGCCATATAAGCACAAGAGAATCAGGCGGCGAACTTTGCTGAGGATTAGAGTGAACTTCTCGCGAGTGAACCGAGCCAAGTGACTCAGAAAACATTCACTTCTCGTCATGGCATGCTCGTGGCCAGGGCCCTTGAAAGCTGCTGGCGATCAGAGCCGAGTCCGATCCAGCTCACGCCAGTTGAATTGGAAGAAATCTCGCCCATCTTGCTCAAGTCGGGAGCAGCAGCTCTGGTTTGGTGGCGCCTTAGTCGCGCCGGCCAATCGCAGTCTTACGAAGAGTTTTTCGAGGTATATAAACAACAAACCCTCGAGGCGGCAGTGCATGAAGATGATGTCGCGCAAGTTTTTCGCGCCCTGAACAGCGCCAGGCTGATGGCGCTGATAGTTAAGGGCTGGGCCATTGCTCGTCTTTATCCCGACCCGGGTCTGCGGCACTACAGCGATCTCGATCTATGCGTTCGCGCTCAAGACTATCGAACCGCATTGGAACTCTTGCAGCAAAGTCTGACGAGCGAAATCTGGATCGACCTTCATGAAGGAACCGGGCCGCTTGATTACGCGACCGAGGCCGAACTCTTTGACCGATCAATCCTGGTTCCGGTCGCGGAAAGTTCAGCGCGGCTCCCTTGTCCGGAAGATCATCTTCGCATTCTCTGCCTGCATCTGCTCCGGCATGGGGCCTGGCGCCCACTCTGGCTCTGCGACATTGCCCTGGCGCTGGAAACAAGGGAAGCAAACTTCGACTGGCAACTGTTCTTTGGCAATGATTCGAAGCGGACGGAGTGGTTAATATGCGTCCTCGGACTGGCACATCGCTTATTGGGGGCGCGCGTCGATGACACGCCGGTCGCCGAACGGGCGGCGAACGTGCCGAGTTGGTTGCTGCGCGCCGTGCTGCGTCGATGGGGCCGTTGGTTTAATTCCGACTATCGCAATACGGCTTTGCCTTCACTGTGGTCAAATAAGTGGAAACCAATGCGGCTGCTGGAAGATCTTTATTTTCGCTGCGATCCGATTCGCGCCACAGTTGAAATGAAAGGATCATTCAACAAGGGGCCCCGGCTTCCCTATCAGATTGCGGCATTGCTACGGCGCGCACCGGAAATCACGACGCGAGTAATCAAGCGTCACCGCCGCTAATTCAACTGGCTTTCCTGGAATTCATGACACTAATTAGTTACAGGTTCCACTAGAACATGAACCGTTGCAGCATTGAGCACTAGCACTACACGAAGCACCAGGCCCGAGGCACGATATAGCCTGGGCCGGCGTCGGTGCGACCAACGACGTCACCACAGGTAAGGCGACGACTGCGGTTAGTCCCAGCGCTCGAATTGCCTGTCTCCGGTTAACTCCCGCCTTCACCGATGTGAGCATCCGGGGCGCAATGTCGATAGACTCTTCCAATAAATGATCGCGCCTGAACTGGTGAAGCGCGTGCCACACCAGGCGCTCGTCAACCGAGCCGCTTTCGCCCATTTCATCGGCCAGGCAGCGGCCTATTTCTGCGATCGACGTATGGCCATCGCAGTGTCTCCAAATCACTGCGGCCGTTCGGTTCAAGCAGTGCGCCTCATGACGCTTCTTGTCATAGACCAACAATTCATCTGCTAACTCACGCACGATCAACTTTTCTTTGCGTGCTTTGGGAAAACTTTGCATCTGCTTACTCCTTTTAAGTTTCGATCACTGCCAGATGCGATAGTCTTAACCAGCGCTACCGCCTTCACTCGTTGTTACGCCATGCCACCGGTATCACCCGTTACCGGGCCCCCACGCGGGCTACCCCCCGTGGGGCTGCTCGATAGCGAGCAGTTCTCTAATGGCCGCACTCAGCGTTGCTGTGCGTTACCACTGAGCTGAACCTCATCTGATATTCACTCGAGGTGATGAAGGCGCAGACCATGCCGCGATAGTTCCCTGCTTCACGTCCATTCAAAACGTCCAGCCAGAAATCATAGCCGCCAGTGTCCGGATTACGTCGCAGATAGCCGAAGTACTCAAAGAGCACAAACGCCTTGTTGTATTCAGCCTGAACGAATGCATTTGCCTGGACTGCATCCCGCACTGCCAGACTCCTTCCACCGCTGTCGTAGTCGCTGAGCATCGTGTCTCTCAAAGATGACACATCAGCTCCCGAACGGGTGGTCATGGTCTGTAAGAGAGCATCCACAAACTGATCTCGCGTCAGGGCTGCGGCGTATTTGGCAGTGAATTCAGGCCGTTGCACGAAGGCATCCGTAAAAGCTACGCGGGCAGCTTCCAGATTTGGCCCACCCATTACCTGGGAACGATCAGGCATGAACTCAGTGTAGTTAGGTGTCCGTCCCAGAGCTCCGGCATAGAGTTCATAGATAAACGAGCCGGTCTGCTGGAACTCGGGTGATGCAAAGAAAGAAGCGCTCACATCTACCCGCTTATCACGGACACAGTTAGCGTCGCCATTGCATTGATTGATCTGGCCGGTCCAGTATTCAAAGCCGCCCTGATCGGGTTCGCGGCCAAGGAAGTCCAGATAATGCTGGCGCACAAAGTAGCCGGTCGTGTTATTCGGATTGACACTATCGCCCGTGAACGATCCTATAAAGGCCGCGTCAGTGTGATTTCCGAGCTGACTAAACGACCGATCGACCGGAGTGAACACGAAGTTCGCGCGTGAAGGCGTCAAAATGTAGAAGCCGCCTGTCTCGACACCGCCAAATTGATAATTGCCGTTAACATCGGTAATCGTCAGTCGTGTCTGCGTCCCGCCCATGCTAATTGCCGCGCCTGCCACCGGATTGCCGTTACTGTCAGTTAAACGCCCGGAGATCGTCGAATCGCTGGCTGTCCCACTCTGGGCTACCACGGCGGCGGAGATTTCCGACGTGTTCCCGGGCGGATCAGTGGCCGTCGCGGTGATGTTCAAGCCGGCTGCGACCGGCTGCGAAAATGTGTGAGTGAAGCTCGCGGCGCAGGAACCGTTCGTCGTTGTAGTGGTTGATCCGAGAAACATTTTTGCCTGGGCCGGGCCGGCCGGGTTTGAGAAAAACTCGATTGTAAACGTCGTGCCGGCGGTCGAATTAAGTGTCCCGATTATCTTGATAAGCAGGCCGTTCGTGGTTGCCGAGGTCAGCACGGGAAAGTTCTGCAGGTTATTTCCGCCGGAATCGCCATCACAACCGTCGTTTCCGGTCGGGCCGTCGGTCGTCTGCGCCGTGGCGCTCAGGTCAATGCCGAGACCGGTTGAGATGCCCGTGTTGCTGAAGATCGAGTTGGAGAAAATCTTGTTTGAAGTATTGGCGCCGTTCTGGACGCCGATACCGGCGCCATTAGTTCGTCCCGCTCCGTTGAACGCAATGATATTTCCACCTAATCCGCCACTCGTGGACGCGCCGACAGTAGAGCCCATCGCATTACCGCTGAAATCAATCCCGTCGCCGAGGTTCCCAATATTCGTCGCGCCATCTGCGCCGATCCCTATGTTGTTTCCCTGAATGATCGCCGTAGCCGTGGAAAATGGACTATTACCTTCCATGAGAATGCCGGGACCCTTCGGGGTAAATCCATTCCCATTGCCTCCGATGACGTTGCGGGCGGCGGCGGTCGTACCGCCGATGTTTACATTCGTCGACCCCACGACGTGGATACCCGAACCGCCGTTGCCGAGCACGGCATTGCCCGTGGTTGTTGTGCCGATAAAGTTTCCCTGAATGTTCACCGGTCCAACCACACCGCCGTCGACAAGAATTCCTGTGCCCTGAACGGATTCGCCGGACATAAGATTTCCCGTGCCCGCGGCCGTGCCCCCGATCGTCAACGTAGTTGATTGAGAGATATCAATGTGGGCGATTTGGCCATTGGGACGAGCCAGGGTTCCGGTTACGTCAGTGCCAAAGAAGTTGCCTTGAATTAGATTTCCTGTGCTCGTCGTACCCGCTACCTGAATTCCCACGCTACCGCTACTACCAGCAATCAGATTACATACGCCGGAGCAGGAGCCGCCGAGCGAACCACTCGCTCCGCCGATAGTCGTGTTCTGAAGATCGGACATGAATATTCCCTGCCCGCCACCGAGCGCTGCGCTGCCATTCTTGTCCAGTCCGAGGTAGTTATTCTCGACCACGATATTCGACCCGCTCCCAAATCCGCCGGAGTCGATTCGCCCCATGAATATCTCGCGATTTGTGTTGCCAGCGATGATGTTCCGGTCGGCTGGATTCGGACCGCCGATGACGTTGTTGGAAATACTTTGCGCCGGTCCGGTAGCACTCATACTGATACCAACCCCGTTTGCAGCGCTGCCGGAACCGAGGCCCGACGAGTCCAGCCCAATCCAACATCCGGCAATAGTGTTATTTGCTGAGTTGACGACGATGGCTGAGCCGGGCGCTGAGTCGAAGATGATGAAGCGGATCGTACTACCGGCCGAGCCGGCGCCCAGCGTCAGTCCATCGGTGCATGTATTGACTGAAGAGCAGTTGATCATGATGTTGTGAGTCGAGTTGTCGCCAGTGACTGCGCTATTTTGCACCGACCCGCCTTGCGTCTGTCCGTTGATGATCACCGGCTTGACGATGGTAGGCAAACTGGTAGTAAGGACGTTGATGAGATAAAAACCGGTGGGTGTGATATTGAAATTGATCGTGTCGCTCGTGCCGTAGGCGCCGACCCGATTGGCGGTGACATCGGCGTTCGTGTCAGCGGCCGCGTTGATCGAGGTAATGGCCTCGCGGAGAGTCACGAGAGCATTCACGGCAATCGTATCTGCATTCGATGTCACGGTGATGGTCGCGGCATGGGCCGTACCGGTGAAAAAAAGGCCTATTGCCAGGACAACCAACTGGATTTTCAGCGCTTTGATCATGGGTTCCTCCTCTTTGCAACTCTGCTAACTCCTTCGTCGCTCCATTTCAAAAGACTTGAATTGGGGACTCTTAAACTGGTTTCCATCTACTGCTCACTGCTTACTGTCTTTCGGCACCCTCCCTGACACTCCTCAAGGCAAGTAAGAATTAATAATTGAGACTTGCTATATTTCAGGCGACACGCGAGGCGTCTCAAAGAATTCGTGGCGGAGGTTTTGCGAGAGAAAGTTCCCAAAAAAATTGCTCGATATGATTGCTTCATATTTCTTCCTGAGAGACCCTTGAGCCCTGATAATTTTTCTGTTGATGATTAGGACCGACGACACTCTGAAAATCGCGCGAAATACCTTCGGCAGTTGCCGGCAAGCATGGCCTGTCGGAAAGATCGCTTACAGGCACGATGAGATAAAAACCGCTTCAGTCATGAGCCCCGAGTCGCTCACACAATTGCACCAGAAACTTTTGATAACTTCTGCAGCTTAAATGACGGCGTGACTATATCTTTCTTTGGTTCGGACGAGCGTGTTACATTCGGTCTCTGAAAATCACGCGCTCAATCTCTCGGCGCGTGCTAAGGTGTGCCGATTGTTTTTCGCTTTCGCAGGAGATCCGTGCTTACAAAAGCGCGTGGGCTATGAAGGTGTGCTGACTCGAATCACGACCGTCTCCGGCTCGCGCTCAAGAGAAAAAAATCATTGGCACAAAGTTCAAAGCTTATGCGTGTGGAGTCGGTTACAGACGACCTGCTGAACAGCGCGTTCGACCTTGCCTACTTAATTCTCGGTGATCGCCCTGCTTCAATCTATGTCGCAATGGCGGCGATGGATAAGCTGAAGGCCGCATCGGCACTTCAAGGCCGGCGTCTTTATTACACGCCAATCGGGCGATCGGCGCATCCGGCCACCAGGAACAAAGTTAATTTAAGTGACCTGCACCTGCTGCAGAGACTGATTTACATTGAATCTGAACTCTTCGAAAGATTGCTGGAGGGCCAGGACCAATCTCTTCGGGTGGAAGATTTAATCATCCGCTACGTAAAGCACCTGATCAGGATTACCACCAAACACAACTCGTTTTATGTCACGCTTGGACTGTGCCGTCTGCTCTACAACTACACTACCTCCGAGACCGCAGAGATATACAACCTGGTCCTTCAGGATCCTTTGCGCATGAGAGATGATCATTATTATCGATCGCGCAAGAAGCTATTAATGGAGGAAATGAAAACCCGCTTCGGGAATCTGATACGGACTGAACGGGGCTTTCGCAGAGCCGAGCGGTTTCAGCCCGACAAAGCGTCCGGTGTCTTTGTCGGCCTGGTTAAAGACTGCCTGCTCCGGTTTACGCCATGGCAATCGACTTGTGTTCTACCCAGGGAGCTCGATCCCAAAAGAAATGTGGTGAGTCCCCTGATGTTCGATGGCGGCGACCCTGACGCGGAGCACGAGATTGAGCTGAACCGAATACATTCGCTGACTCATCCGGCTTGTTTTGAAAGACTCACCGCAGCTCTCGGCCTGGATCCCCCGGATCAGCGGCTCGAGCTTCCCCAGTTTTTCGTTTCCGGCGGCGGGCCGCGCGCAGCGGCCACCAGATTCAATCCTACCGAATTGAGCGAAGGAGAGCTGAACGCGATCAAGCAACATCTGGACAAGCACTCTGCGCACCGCAACAGTTATTCAAATGGTCGTTTGATTTGTTTGATAGATCAGGCGAGGGCGAGCGTTTTCGAACCGGGCGCCGAAGCCAATATCAGTCTTGATCTCGAAGCGGATTCTGAGCTGTTGGAAATACGATCAGTCCTGGCAGAAGATGAAATTCCGGTGGCGGTCTGTCCCATTGCTTACGATAAATCAGGAATTGCTCGCGCAACTTCATTAGCAGTGCTCGAACGGGGCCAGAGGTTCTCGTTTGAGATTAAGCCTCGCAGCTTCGAGGACACGACAGTCGCCGCGGAGATCAGTATTTCTTATCAATCTCCGCGCCAGCGAGTGCTGTTCGGACTGCTTCCCAATTTCGCCGTTTGGATTGGCAGGCTCCGCACCCTCCCCGACGGTCGGGTTTCCGCATTGACCGCGGATCTGCCAGTTCGGCCGAGGCGTCTGGTGCTCGGTCTGGCAATGTTACTGGTGGCGATCTTCGCGGCAGGCTGGTGGGGTTATGTGCATCTGAAAAGATCTCAGGTCCCGGAGCCGCTGCTGACGCAAAACCACGAGGCGAAAGCGAAGCAAGACTCGCCGTTTGTTTCTCCACCTGCAACCGTTCAATCTCAATCGAGCGAGACGCCTCGTAATGCTCAACGCCGCCAGCCGCAGACGGAGGATGCCGAATCTCGAAAACTTCAGCCGGACACAACCGGACCCGGGGAACCGGCTGAGGAAACCAGGGGAAGCCGGCTGAGATCTCCCGCAACCAGTCTCGGTTCGGCTAAACGAGTTTACGTTGATCCTTTGGGTGATGATGATTTCAGCCGGCAGCTTCGCGAACTCCTGATCGCCAAACTTAAATCGGGCAATCGCTTCATGGTGGTAACAAATCGCGATGAGGCAGACGCCGTCTTCAAGCCGTCAGCGAGTCGAACGCTGAACGAATCCGGGTCAATCGCGTTGGAATTAGTCGACGCGTCAGGCCAGACGATCTGGTCTTTTACGTCAGACAAGCACGGAAGGAAGTTCTCCAGTGCGGCAGAAGCCTCCGAGAAAATCGTACAGGCCCTTTTGATTGGTGCAGACCGAGATGGGCGCAAGCATTAAACGCGGGCGGCTCAGCGATATTCTCCCTGAATCACAAACGCTGCCCAATAATAAGGAGCGTGCCATCGGGTGGACTTAGACATAACAATCTGCGCATGCCTGAGGGCCGCTGAGGGACTGAGATGGTCTGCGCCGAGGGCCTGCTGATAAAACCGCATCATTAATTCTGCCGTCGATTTGTCGTTGACATCCCATAAACTGACGGCGACGCGCGCGGCTCCGGCATACATGAAACTGCGGGTGAGACTCAGTATTCCTTCCCCCTTGATCTCCTTCCCCAACCCGGTCCGGCAACCGCTCAAAACGACAAGTTCGGCAGGAAGATTGAGATTATAGATTTCATTCGCTAACAGAAACCCGTCGCGCTCTTTGCCGTTCTCGTCAACTAGTGACAAAACAATTCCTGATAATTCAGGGTGCCGGTTGTTTAGCAAGCCGTGCGTTGCAAAATGCACATAGCGATACTGGCTCAATTGAGGATCAACGGCGGTTGCTCGATTGGCCGCAAAATCCGTTGCCTCTTTACGCTCGTCTGCGGACGTCAGCGCCACAATGGCCCTTGCCTCGTCGCGCGTGAAACGCAGTCTGGGAAGCGGCAGGAGCGGCCGCTCGCCGGTTGCCGCAATATCGTTGACTGATCTTGTTAATTGATCTTGTTCGATAGCCTCGGGCTTTTGCTCGGTCTTGCGAGAGACATGCTCATCGAGTTTCGCCCTCTGATCATTGCGTCGCACGCGGTCGTCGCTCACATCAAAAACCGGATCCGCGAGCACGGCAATCGTCTTTGGCGCGGGCTGGCGGCCGGCGATTTCATTTCTCAAGACGACAAGGGTCGACGCCGATTGAAGGTTGGTTATCTCGTACTTTGCGATTAGCGGGATGTAGTTCGGCTGCGCCGACGAGGTGGATAAACTTTCCGGCAGCGGGAGGGCTGCAAAGGGCACGTATTGTAGAGTTCCATCGCTGACGATCAATAGGCGCGGCTTTCGTAACTCCGCAGTTAACGGTCCCAGGAGCACGCGACTCAATTGATCGGCCACCTGCTGATATTCAGAATCAGTTTTGGTAATCCGTATCTGGCGTTCGCGACCGGTTTCGAACTTCACAAAGTGATTACGCGATGTCATCAAGTCATATGCGCGGCGGGCCAGCGATTCGATTTCAGCCCGAGCCGGCAATTCGAAGCCGCTGATCGAATCGCGCGTCACCACCCAAACGTAGCTGCGCTGCTGCCCGAGGGCGTACTCGAGCAATAACGTATCAGGGTCCAGCAGGTTGTTTTGTATTTCGCGCAAGTCGACAGGCGCCGGCTGAGTCAAGGCGGCGTAGCGTTCGCTTGACGTTCTGATTTCCGCTAATAACTGCTCATAGTCACGGGTGACGGCTTCTACTATCTTTGATTGGGCCGCTGCCTGCTCCGAAGTGTGATCGGCGCTGAGGAGCTTAATCTGAGTCTCGGCGGATTCATTGAGCCTGGCCCTCAAGGCGCGTTCACGCGCGAGCAACACTGGCGGAATACCCTCGCGAATGTTTGCTCGCGCTTCTCCCAGGCTGTCGAGCAAGCTGCGGGCGCGGGCGCGTTCACTCACATTGAAGGCTTGGATCAGGCTGTCCTGCTGTTTGTCGCGAAGGTACGACTGCATCAACAGGTCGATGTCGAGTTCGTAAGAATCCTGCTTGGAGGCCAGGAACGAGGCGCGCAGATCCGTGCTGGTGATGACCGCGCGCGCAGACTCAATAATACTGATGGCGGCCTCGACATGAGCACGGGCTTCAATAGGATGTCCGCCCTTCTGCTCAGCTCTCGCAATATCGTAAAGCAGAGCGGCCTCGCATGAACGATTCTTGATAGCCTGGCTCAGCGCGAGTCCTTCGTTGAAGTAATCACGCGCCCGTTTGAGATCTCCGGACTCAGAGTAGAGCTCGCCGGCTCTCTGAAGTGTGAGGGCTTGCCCGCGTCGATCACCGATTGAGCGCTGTAGAGTCAGCGCCTGGTCATAATACCCGAGCGCCTTTTCCCGGTTTCCCATTCGCGCATAGACGTTACCGATATTTGTGAGTGTAGCAGATTCTCCGTAAGGCTCTTTGGGTGTTTGCCTGAGTGCCAGAGACTGATTGTAATTCTGGAGTGCTTTTTCATAATCGCCCAACTCGTAAAAGCTGCGACCGAGTCCGTCAATTATGCTGCCTTCGACATAGCGATTATCAGATCGGGATTTTTCCTGAGGAAGTATAGAAAGCGCCTGTTGATAATATCCGAGAGCCTCTTTCGGCTCCCCCAATTCCCGGTAAGTGGCGCCAAGGTTAGCCAGCGTGATTGCTTCTCCATGGCGATCGCCGGCCTTTCTTCTCAGAGGCAATGCTTCCAATGAATACGTGAGGGCATGCTGAAATTCGCCGAGGCGAAAAAAAACTCCCGCGACGTTTGAGAGCGAACGTGCTTCCCCGGCAACGTCTTCGACGTCTCGTCGAAACTGGAGCGCCTCCTCATGGCACTTGAGTGCCGCCTGGAACTCGCCAATGTTAATGTAAACCTGCCCCAAATTTGTGAGGGCATACGCCAAAGTACCCTTGTCACCGATTATGCGCTCGAGTTCGATGGCCTTTTGAAAACACTTTATCGCCTCCGCTGTTTTTCCGGAGAAAGAATAAAGCGTGCCCATGTTATAAAGGGTTGTGGCGGCGTCAGGCTTATGATCTTTCGTAGTCTCCCAGATCAAAATTGCCTGCGCATAGATCTCCAGGGCTTTTGGTACTTCTCCCAAAGCGGCATAAGAAAATCCAAGCTCATGAAGTGTGTAAGCTTCTTCCGAGAGGTTTCCGAGCTGACGCCATAACGGCAGCGCCTGCTGAAAGCAATCAATAGCTCGCCGCACCGATCGCGTATCACGGGAGGTGACGGCCTGATCTCCCTCGAAAACCAGACCGTGCGCCTTGACCTTAACTTGATCCGTAAGCGAGGCGGTTTTTAAGTCGCCAATTTCTTCCAGGTAGATCTTATAAGGGCCATATGATCCTTTGATCGTGGGGGCACTTATCTTGATCTGGTAATCCCCGGTTGTTTCGGCCAGCGCCCAAAGTGATTCCCCCGCCATGCTGATTTCGGCGATCACCTTTCCCGCTGGGTCAAGGGCATGCACGCTAAGGTTAGTTCTGTTTTGCTGATCTATCACCACCCTCATGTACTGCCCCGCCTTGAGCGTGATGCTATACGTGTGGCTTTCTCCGCGTTTCAGCTCACTGTTGACCGCTTGCCCGAGCACCAGTTGACCTTTATCGGTCTGACTTTGAGAAGCAATGAGATCGGTGTGTGTCCAGCCCAAGGGGCTCGCAATAGCTCGATCGGCCTTTGTCGAGCATGGAACGACCCATGCAGTTACCACGACGGCAACTACCATCTTGAGCGACGTGCCCAGTGAATGACGTGGGAACGGACGCTTCATCTTTGTATCTCCCTGGAATCGGATGACGAAAACTATGTCGAAAAACTTCGTGGTGGGAGCGTAAGAGTATTACAGCTTTGATCCGGGGTCAATTACAATCCAAAGTCCCTGGTCCTTTCTCCCGATGCTAATAGTTGGTGAGTATCTTGTCGGGTGGAAATCCCATATGCTGCAGCCGGCCACGTGTCTGCTCGATCATTTCGCGCGAGCCGCAGATCAAAGCGACCGGAGATTTCAAATCCGGCAGCACGTGATCCAACAGTGATTGAACATAACCTGTTGGGCCTGACCAATCGTGACCGTCAGGCCGCGAGATTACTTGTCTTAGTTCAACTCCCGCTTCTTCCCACTTTTCAGTTTCATCGCGGTAACAAAAATCGTCAGGAGTGCGCGCCCCGTAAAGCACGACGAGCCGGCCAAAATCGTTCTTGCGCTGGAGCACATGCCGCAGTGCGGAACGCAATGGCGCGACCCCGGTGCCCATCGCCACAAAAACCAGATCGCGTCCCCGCTGTGCGGCCAAATCAAAACCATGGCCCGCGACGCCGAGCAATTCAACCCGGCCGCCCGGCTCCAAATCAAAGAGCGCAACACTCGCGCCGATAGTGCGTTTGACCAGAATCTCAACTTCCCGGTCTTCCGGCGCGCTGGCAAAAGCGAAGTAAGCCGGCTCCTCGTCATCCACGCGCAGGATCCCGACCTGGCCGGGAATGAACTCGACGGCGCGCTCGCCATTTTCATCCTCAGGCATGAGATCGAACGACCTGGTATCGCGTCCCTGATCACGCACGTCAGTAATGACCAGAAAGCTTGGCTGTTGACTTTCCATTTTCTTGCCGGCGATTTGTCAGTCTAATTCATCCGTCTGCGGAACGTAAGGTGGAAGCGCCCAGGAAAAATCCGATTGCCGGACCCAAAGACGCCCGAGCAACCTTATGTTCCATGCTAAAATCGAAATGAACCCATGAACAGTCGTTTTGATCTCTGGCGCCGTCGTAGCTGTCGCGCGGCAGTATTGTTTGTCGCGATCGCCGTGATGTTCGCAGCCGTTGCCCAGGCTCAGTCCGGTCGCCGCTCGGCAAAGTCTGCTGATAAAACAGAGAAGCTGCCGCCACGAAAAGTTTCCCTGCTGGTCAGTGTCGAAGACCGCGATCAGTTTTCCAACATTCCGTATTACCTTGCCGACAGCGCCCTGGACAATTGCATTGATCGTTTGCGTGATGCCGCGGAAATCAGTGTGAGCTCATCAGCCCGCGGCATGAGCCGCGCAGAGGCGATTCACCGAGCGAAAGCCGAAAAGGAAATTTATGTGGTCTGGTTGCAGATCGTCAGCGATATTCCGGTTGGGACCAGGCAACCGAAGAAAGGGCCCGACGAACTTTACCTGCGCTTTACGATCTTCGAGCCAGGCGATGGAAAGCCGAAAGCCGAAGGCCGAACTCACCAGGGTATCTATCGGATGAGCGGCGGCGGCATGTCGGCGCCAAACTCTTCGCGCAACAATCCGATCTATTCGGAATATGCGTTAAAGCAAGCTGCTCGTGAAGCTGCGGATATGGTGATGCGGGCATTTGAAGTTACTCCTCCGGAGGAACGAGTATCCAGGTGATCGCGAACTGAACGTCAGTCCTGAACAGGTAATCAAGCTGTGAAAATCGTTGCCAGTTGTCTTCTCTCCTTAAGTTTTCTAATTTCCTCGCACACTAATTCAGCTTCGCCAAATCGTGATCCTGGCGTCCCGTCCTCTGCGTTGCTTGCAGAGACTAAAATCTCATTACGATTGAAGAGCACGCTTAAGCGGACTGGAAAGGAACCCATTGCGATCATTCTCAATCGCAGTGCAAAAGTGTTGGCCGTCGCCACTTGGGACAATAAAACGGAGCTATGGAATACGGAGCGAGGAGAACTAATCGCAACAATTCGCGGCCGAGTGTTTCAGCCTTATTCTTATTCTGACTTTGCGCCGATCGACGCATTCAGTCCTGACGGTCGGATGCTGGTAACGATCGACGGCAAAGAGGCAGATTTGTGGGACGCCGCCTCAGGACGCTTGGAACATGTCTTGACCAAATCCGACGAACTCAGTTGGGTGGTCTTTAGTCCTGATGGAAGGACCTTGGCAATTGGTGGCAGGTTTGGAAGCGTTAGTTTGTGGAATACCGAAACGGGAAAGTTGAAGCATGCAATCACAGCCTATCGCATAAAACAATATCCACGCTGGCGAATCATTTCCAGGTTCTTTCAATTGTCCACCGACGTCCGAGTCTCCTTCAGCCCTGATGGCAAAAACCTTCTGACGATCTTATATGAACAGCCGGCGAAGGTCTGGGACGCGGAGACGGGTCGACTCGAAAACAACCTCGGAGAAAGGGTCTTTGCAGCAAAGTTCAGCCCGAGTGGGCGGTATGTGTTAACACGTAGTCTCGATGAAGCAAAATTGTGGGAGACCGCGACCGGGCAGCTGAAGGCTCAATTCAAATCGGCGGCACCAGAGTTTAGTCCTGATGAACATTGGTTGGGCTTAGTGGAGTATGGAGGAAAAAAAGGGTTGCTGAATTTGAACGCGATGGATGTAGAAATACCATTGAGTCTTAACATAAATGACTTCAGCACGTGGACTAGTTTCAGCCCGAATAATAGATTCTTCGTTGAGGCCAGCGGACTGTATGGTCATAGCGCTGCCCTGGTTGATGTTTCGTCGGGCAAAGTGATTGCGGACATCCCGATCAAAGCGAAGAAGGGCTTTGATTTCATTAGTGACTACTTGAAGTACTGGGAAAAGCTGTCGTTCCATCCTGGTAGCCAAATCCTTATGGGATCCAACCGGGAAATTGTCAGGTTTTGGGACAGTAAGTCTGGTACCGAGATAGCCCAATTTCCAGAAGCGCGAGAACCGGCCGAATTCAGTTTTGATGGCAAGATGTTGGCGACTACCAGCCAGGACAAGAAGAACATCGCGCTGTGGGAGGTTGATCTAACTGAGAAGTGACAATTCTCAGTTGTTCGCGTCTGCGTCACGATATAAACGATCGATCACGTCGCGATACTTTTCATTCACGACCCGGCGCTTTACTTTCAAGGTCGGTGTCAATTCGCCTCCTTCGACGGTCAGCTCATGATCCAATAGAGCGATGCGCTTTACCTTCTCGTATTGCGCCAGGTTATTTGTGCGCGCGGCAATCTGGCGTTCAAACAGATTGATTATGCGCGGGTGATGACAAAGCGCGGCCCGCGTTTCGCTTTTGATTCCCTTCAGCTTTAAATAGGATTCAATTCGCTCCCAATCCGGCACAATCAACGCGGCAGGAAATTTGCGCTCATTGCCGATCAAAACCACCTGACTCACAAAGCGCGAGCTCTTAATCAACTGTTCGATTGGCTGGGGGGCGATGTATTTGCCGCCCGATGTCTTGAACAATTCTTTCTTGCGATCGGTGATCGTCAGGAACCCATCACTGTCGATCGATCCAATGTCGCCAGTCTTGAACCAACCGTCTTCGGTGAACACTGCTCGAGTATCCTCCGGCTTGTTCCAATAACCGCGCATGACGTGCGGTCCACGGGTTTCAATTTCGCCGTCCCGCGCGGTTCGCACTTCGACATTGCGAATTGCCTTGCCGGCTGTTCCCACCCGATCTTCGTGCAGTCGTCCTGCCGTGATGGTTGGTGAAGTCTCTGTCAGGCCATAGCCCTGCAAAATGTGCAAGCCCGCGCCGAGGTAGATATAGGCAATCTCTTTCGACAGGTGCGCGCCGCCGGAAACGAGCAGGCGGATACGCCCGCCCATTGCCCCGCGCCATTTTTGGAACACCAGGCGATCGGCAACTCGGTGCTTCAGCTCCAGCCGGGACGAGACTTTGCGCTGATTAAACGAACGCCGGGCCCACCCGGTGCCTATGTCGATGGCCCACGAAAATAGTGCTCGGCTCAGTCTTCCTTTGGCAGTAGCGCGATCTTTGGCGCGCTCATAAACCTTTTCGTAAAGACGCGGGACGCCAACCAGCACCGTTGGTCTCACTTCACGAATATCCCGGCCGATGGTGTCGAGCGATTCCGCAAAATAAACACTCATGCCGTAATGCAGGTAATTGTTCATCGCCTGCCGTTCCAGGATATGAGATAGCGGCAAGACCGAAAGCGCCGAATCGCTCTCTCCAAAATCGAGATCAGCCGGAGAGTCAATCACATTCGAAACCATGTTCGCATGCGTCAGCATCACGCCCTTGGGTTCGCCGGTGGTTCCCGACGTATAAATTATCGTGGCCAAATCATCCGGAGTAACGGCTGCGGCCAGCTCATCCGAAAGTTCTCGTCTCTCATCTCCGAGTTTGCGGCCCCGCTCTTCAAGCTCGGTCAGACCCAGGCAATTTACCTGCTTCAATCCTTCGAAATCGAAAAATACGACGTGTTCGATCGCCGGGCAGGCGCGCACCTCAGGTTCAATCTGTTCGTATTTCGAGCTGGAGGAGACGAACAAAAGGCTAGCACCGGAGTCACTCAGAATGTATTGCACCTGTGCCGGCGTGAGCGTTGGATAGATGGGAACCGTGATCGCTCCGGCGAAAATGCAACCCTGATCGGCGAGCACCCATTCGACGCGACTGTCGGAGAGTAATGCCACGCGATCACCTTTGCGAATTCCCAGCGCATATAAGCCCAATGCGATGCGGCGCGCGCGGGCAACCATTTCCGGCGCAGAAATCGAATGCCAGGCGCCGTCCTTCTTGAAATTCAGAGTGTTGGATTTCGGATGAACGTGAGCCACGCGCTCATATATTTCGACAAGCGTCGCCGGTTCGTCGGCCGTACGCAGCCCACGAGCGTTCGCGATCTGCGGTTCCACTGCTGCGATGTTAACAACACTGCTCACTTCGCACCGACTCCATTTAGAAAAACATCCATCACCAAACCAGCCATGGGCTCGAGCTGATAGCGCCGTTTTGAAATAATCCAATTCGTGGCCATTTCGTCCAGCGCGCCAAACAGAATTTTCGCCATGACCTTCGCGTTCAAATCTTTGCGAAACACTCCGGCGCGCTGTCCCTCTTCAAACGTCGTGCGAATCAAAGACAGATATTCCGCGAAGCCGGCCGCCGAAAACTCTTCCATGAACTTTGTCGATCCTCGTAATTCAACCTGGAAGACGACCGCGAGATCGCGATCGGCGCCGAGCCGTTCCAGATGCATCGTGGCCACGAGGCGCAGCTTTTCGCGCGGATCGGTTACGTCTTGTAAGAGTTTGTGAGCTTCGGCGATCGCCTTGTCCATCGACGCGTCGAAGATCGAATGGAGAATCTCTTCTTTGCTCTTGAAGTAAAGATAGACCGTGCCGTCGGCAACCTCGGCCGCGCGCGCGATGTCCGCAACTTTCGAGTTGAAATAGCCGTTACGCGCAAAGACGCGGATGGCAGCCCGCAAAATCGCTTCGCGCTTGCCAGGCAAAACATTTCGTGATGAACCGCGCGCCGGCGCGGAGCTTCGGGCCATAGTGAATGAGTCCTCACTCAGAAAGGTAGCCTAAACCCGCGAGTCACCTGTTTGCAACGACCGATGGGGGATTTTTGATTTTGGGTTTTCGATTCCAGCTCAAGGCGGAGTTGCAGCAACAAGGCAGAATTTTCAGTTCATGATTCGCTCAATGGTATTTGGTTTTCTTCTCCCCTTCACCTTGGGAGTGTACAGAGAAGGGGACAAGTGTTACCTATGTCTTCGGACATCTGTTACCCATCTCTCCGGTGCATACACTCCCAAAGGGAGAGGGAGATAAGAACTTAACGTTACCTTTAAGCCAAAGAGGAAGTTGCGCTCCAGCTTGAATTCGCGATCGCAAATTCAGCCGCTTAGGCCTCGGATTGTTCGTCCGGCAAGTCCGCGGTGATGAGATCATCAGCGGAATTAAGGTGAAACGAGCCGTTGCGCAGCCGCAATTCAGTCTGCGGAAACGGAATCTCGATTCCCGCTTCGTGGAAAAGTTTTTCAATCCGAAAGTTGATGTCGCTCCGGATTTGGGTGTGCAGGCGGGGCCGGTTCGTCCAGATCAATAAACGAAAGTCGAGCGACCAATCTGCGAATTTCAAAAATTGCACCTTTGGCGGCGGATCTTTCAAGACGTTGTCTACTCCGTCGGCCGCCTGCAAAAGGGTCCTGGTTACCAGGTCAACGTCTGAACCGTAGGCCACGCCTACGGGAATCGAAATTCGCGCGCGCGGATCCCCGTATGACCAGTTAATCAGGTGGTCGCGGATTAATTTTGAATTCGGCACGATGACTGAGACGCGATCGTTCGTCGTCATCACCGTCGTGCGCAGATTGATGCTCTGAACGTCACCCTCTTCTTTTCCAATGGTGATACGATCGCCGACACGGATCGGGCGTTCAAACAATAGGATGAAGCCGGAAGCGATGTCGGCAGCAATGTATTGCAAGCCAAAGCCGATGCCGACCGACAGCGCGGTAAAAATAACTGCAATCGAAGTCAGGTCAAGGCTGAGACCCGTTTTCAGCGCCAGCAAAGTCCCGAGCCCAACAACAACGTACTGCGTCAGGCGCCCGAGCGTATAGCGCAGACCCGGATCCAGATAGGCGCGTTTGGCGATGCGGCGTTCCAGCAGCCGGCTGAGCGTGCGCGATAGAATCAACGCCAGCGCAAAAATGAGGACGGCTTCAACCAGCGAGTTGACTGAGACTTCGATGCTGCCGACAGTGACTTTGTGATTCAGGTAATACCAGACCCGCGAGGCGATGCCTTCCGGATTCTGAAGGAAAAGAAGCAACACAGCTAGTCAATATAAACCAGGGCTCACCTCCTTCAAAGCGAATCATTTTCCGAAGATATTCTGGCCTGTTTACTGACAATTCCAAAGCTCTGAGGCTACCTGAGCGCAAACTCCGCGCATCATAACGCTGACCTGGCGAATTCTCGCGCAGTCTCCCCCGCATGGTCTAACCAGCTTTACAAACAACGGGCCGATCGCCGGTCTCGATCAGAAATCAAAGAGAGCAATAAAGCGAGCGGCGCACTCTGGCAGTAGCCGTGTCACCTGTAAGTGTGCTCGGGCTCTTTAAAAGAGGGAGTGCAAGCCGCCGATTCAATTGCGTTCTAAACCAAACACACAGACTTTCCAGTAGGAGAAGCACCATGAAACTACTCGATGAATTCCTGTTACGCGGAAGACTACCGAATGACCGCGCAACAACACTTACCTTTTCGGCGCAACCGGCAGCTCAGGCAATATCGACGATCCTCGCGACCCTCGTTGTCGTTTTTTCTGTCTCTATAGCACTGGCTCAAAGTACGACTTCGAATCCGGAAGGTTGGGTGGTGCTGCCTGTTGCTGAGTACGTTGCCCTGCGGCATGCGGGATCGCCTCCTGAGACAGAGCCTGCCGCGCCACCAGTTGAAGCCACCTTGAGTCGCATTGATTACGCGCTGAGAATCGATGGCGATCTGGCCTCGGGCGAGGCGCGCCTGACCGTCGATGTAATCAAACAAGGTTGGGTCCGTTTGGCGCTGCCTCGGGGTTTGATGATTCGCGAAGCGAGGCTCTACGGTAAGCAGGTAACCCTCGTCACCCAAACGCCGGGCAAAGGACCGGGCGCGAGCGAGCTATTACTGTCGAAGACCGGTCGCTCGGTCTTGAGTCTGAAAATCGACGCGCCCGTCTCAACTGTTGCGGGCACAGACATCCTTCAACTTCCGGTGAGTAACTCGGCGATCTCGCATGCGGCGATCGAATTGACGCGGCAAGGCGTTGATGTGCACATCACCGGCGGCCTGCTATTGGAACATTCTGAATCGACGTCCGGCAGTCGTTGGGTTGCGAACGGCCGCGGAAATGAACCACTGACATTTGCCTGGCGACGCAAAGTAGACGATCAGAAAGCCGTACAACCGCTGAGGCTCCGCGGTGCAGTCACTGAGCTGGTAGGCCTCGGCGAAGACTCGACCCAGGTAAATGCGGAAGTTCAATTCGAAGTCCTGCAAGGGCTGGCCCAGGAAATCCATGTGCAACTGCCGGAGCAATTCACTGTCAACCAGGTTTCGGGGGCGATGGTTGCAGATTGGGACGCGTCGGCTCGCGAGCTGACGGTGAGTTTCATCGACCCGATCCAAACCAATGCGCGGTTTATCGTGATCGGCGAGTTACGTCTTCCGAAAACGGGAAATCTCGACGTCCCTTTGCTGCGACTGCCCGCCGCTGAACGTGAGACAGGCGGCCTCGCGGTCGAAGTATTAGGCGCCGGCGAAATAAAAGATCGAAGAGCGAGCGGCATGGAGGAAGCCGAAGCCGCAGAGTTAGGCCAACTTATTGCGGGCCGTCAATCGCCGTCATTGATCGCCTTTCGGCTTCAGCCCGCGGAGGGAAGCTCGCAACGATCACTTTCGCTGAATATTGCTCGCTACACGCCACAGGCCGTGCTGACTGCCAACGTTGAAGAAGCCGACTATAACGCACTCATTACGGCTGACGGAAAGATGCTGGTGCAATCTCGTTTTGCAGTGCGTAACAATCAGCGAAATTTCCTCAAGCTCAACCTGCCTCCGACGGCGACGCTGTGGAGTGCCTCAGTAGCCGGCCGGCCGATCAGGCCGGGACGCGCGCCTGATGGTTCGCTGCTGTTGCCACTTGAGAAGACAAAATCAGGAGAGGACGCGCCGGCGTTTGTCGTCGAAGTTTCATATCTGGACCATACTCCAGCGTGGAATGACAAAGGCCGCCTTCGACTGTCGCTGGTCGCGGTTGACCTGCCCATCTCGAGATCCCATTTGTTGTTGCATCACCCGCCGCTTTTTCGTTTGACGGCTCCGCCAGGAATGTCCGGCACGTTCCGCGTTGTACCTTATGAAGCTCCGGAATCCAACGCGCTGACAACTGGCATGCCCGCCGCCTCGCCAACCATGGCTGAAAGCTCAGTTCAAACCGATGCGATCGCTGAGTCGGCCAGGCAGCTGGTTTCAAAACTGCGCGATACGAAACGCGCGGCGACGCCGGCGCGCAATCTGCCACTGCGCGTTGCTTTCCCGCACTTTGGTCCCTCCATCTTTTTAAAATCTGAATTGACCAGTGAAAATCAGACACCGGTTGTCGAACTTGATTTTCAACGTGACAGAAAGAGAGGCGAACGATGAAAAGAACAATCATTCTAATGCTGATGTTAGCGACGGCCGCTTATAGCCAACGAAACTCGCGATCCATGGCGGCGCTTCCGGCGCCTGGTTCAACGGGCACAGTCACGCTTTCCCTGGCTGAGTACAACCGCCTGACAGAGCTGGCTTCACACCAGCCAAAGACCGACGAAGCAGTCCCGCTGCCGTTCGTTTTATCGCGCACTGCCTTCAAGCTGCGGGTGGAAGATCAATCGCTCCTCGGCGCCGTCGATATCGATGGTGCGGTTTTGGAGAAAGGATCGGTAGTTGTTCCGCTAACGACTGGCTTGACGATTCTTGAAGCGAAACACTCGGGTAATGCCTTGCCGCTCGCGCAGCAGGGACAAATTCATGCGGCAATTCTAAATGGGCCAGGTCCGTTCTCGGTTTCCCTGGATATTGCCTCGCCGCTTACCGTCGAAGCCGGACGCGCCTCTTTCATCGTGCCGGTTCCGGCGTCCAGTACTTCGCTGCTTACTCTGGATCTGCCCGGCAACCACGCGAACGTTCGTGTCGAACCCGGATTAGTGACCAGCCGCACGACTTCGAATGGCCATACGATTGTCGAGGCGACCCTCGAACCCGGAAAGCCGGCCCGCGTTTGGTGGACCACGAGGGAGATTGCTGCGCCTGTCGCGCAGCGCGAAGTGCGCTTTCTTTCAGACATCAAGAGCGTTGTTTCAATCGGCGACTCGCAGCTAAGAATTACCGCGCTTTGTGACGTGACCGTCATTCAGGGCGAAGCTGCCGAATTTCGAATGCCGTTACCCCCTGGATTTGAGCTGACGGAAGTGAACGGCACCACGCTCGATTCCTTTGCCGAGGATGCCGGTTTTCTGGTTCTGAAAGTTCGCGAACCCGCGCGACGCAATCATCAATTCCTGATTGCCTTTGAACGGGCCAACCAGGAAACGAAGGTCGAGCCGCCGTTGCTCGCTTTCACGGGAGCGCAGCGCGAGACCGGTGAACTGTTGGTGGAAGGCGTCGGCTCGATGGAGTTAACACCGACCGAAAGTGGCGGGCTGCGGCGTATGGACGTGCGTGAAGTTGGGGCCATTGCCAAATCGCTCGTGCGTTTTCCATTACAAGCGGCATTTCGTTACAACCGTCATGCGGGCGATGCACCAAAGCTGAAACTCGAATGGACGCAGTTTCCCGACGGCGCGGTGCTCTCTGCAGTGGCCGAGCGCGCGACGATCACGACACTGACTAATGTTGAAGGAAAATCGCTGACTGAAGTGACGCTGCGAGTGCGAAACCATTCTCAGCTCTTCGTTAAAGTTGACTTGCCAACTGGCGCGCAATTGCTTTCAGCGGAAGTCGAAGGCGAACGAGTCAGACCAGTCACAGGAACGGATGGTAACCGCGTGCCATTGCTGCGGCCGGGATTGAATGCTTCGGGCGCTTACACAGTTTCGTTTGTTTATCTCAGCTCAGGAGCGCGCTTCGCGAAGAATGGCGCCTACGAGATGACTTTGCCGAAGCTCGACATTCCGGTGAATCTGTTGACGTGGGAAGTCTCGCTGCCAGATCGTCTTGAAGTAAAACAATTTGGGGGCAATGCGCTCGCCGCAGAGCTTTTTCCGGCTGCTGTCCAGAACGTTATCGTGGACGGAACGGACGATTACAGCGCAAAGGATTCGATTGGTTGGTCCGAGACCGAAGTCGAGATGGACAAGCTGGCTGCGGGACAAATTGGCGGCATCGTCGTCGATCCTCAGGGTGCCGTGATTCCCGGCGCAAGAGTCACCGTCATAAACAGGCAAACCGGTGCGAGTCAGACCGTTGAATCGGACGGCGAAGGACACTGGGTGGTGTCAAACGTGCAGCCGGGTGCCACGACAGTGCGGATCGATAGACCGGGATTCAAGTCTTTTCAGCAGGAACTTGCGATGAACGGTTCACGAGCTGTTCGGCTGGGAACAGCACTTGAAGCCGGTGCAGTTTCTGAGACGGTAACCATAACAAGTGGAGAAACCGACAGTCGCAGGCTCGAGGATCAAGCCCGGAAGCAGCAGCAAGCGCAACTCAACGCTCCGTCAGCAAACGTGTTTAATTTGCAGCGTCGAGTCGCCGGCATCCTGCCGGTTCATGTTGACGTTCCGCGCATCGGAAAGTCATATCGCTTTGTGCGGCCACTGGTGTTGGATGAGGAGACGAGAATCACCTTTCAATATAAGTCTATAGGGAAGTAATTTTGCGGCTCGGCGAACTGCCCCGTTAGGGGCTGAATGTTTATAGCTCCCGAGGCTATTCAAATATTTGAGCTCCGTGAGGAGCGCAATGTTTTTTGAGCCGATATTGCGCTCTTAAAGGGCTCGATTACCTTCTTCCGCCGGTTACCATAAATATTTCACTCCTGAAGGAGCGAAAGCATTTGCTCTGCTCACTGTTTGGCTGCCTGCGCTGCGATTACGGATGTGCTGCACAGCCTGAGCATCAAAACATGCGGCTACTCTGGACTGATGCTGCCAGTGCTCGAAGACCCGATCCTGGCTCGACGCGCCGCCGAAGGGCGATACAGTGTTCGTGAACTGCTACTCTATTCCAGCGTCTGCGGCACTGGCCTTGACGTCGTCCCGTTGGCTGGTGATACGCGGCAAATGAACTCGCGGCGTTGATTCGGGATGTGGCGGCGCTTTCGACTAAACTTCACAAGCCTCTTTCAGCTCGTCTTTTTCCCGTCCCTGGGAAGAAGGCTGGCGAGCGGGCCGAATTCAATAATCCTTTTCTCACCAGCT
>WNGQ01000207.1_pt1 | contig 57721 bp, 40 predicted proteins | sample 5407661 | NCBI WGS metagenome assembly WNGQ01 (sample SAMN13153382, study PRJNA577476) | soil metagenome | isolation source: 60 cm soil or saprolite under Garry oak tree replicate 2 | place: USA:California | collected 2016-06-15 | reverse complement strand
TCTCCTTGCTGATGGGACAGACTCCAGGGAGTTTTCCTGTCTCTAGAGTCTCACATCCGAGTGAGAAAGGCACGAGATCGTTGGTGATCCAGGGAGAATTCCAGGGAATATGGCTCGATATAAAAGTGCCACTGTAGTGCGTAGCCTTGATCTTGTCATAATGGCCATTCTGTCGGAAGAGCCTGCAGCCCGAATGCGGGATTGCAACAAGGTGTAAGGACCGCCAGCCGAGCCGGTAACGGTGCGTCGGAAGAGCCTGCAGCCCGAATGCGGGATTGCAACCTTGTGATGCTATTCTATAGGGGTAGCCGTCGCAATGTCGGAAGAGCCTGCAGCCCGAATGCGGGATTGCAACCCATCTATCACATTCGGATTGACGACTGCTGTGTATGGGTCGGAAGAGCCTGCAGCCCGAATGCGGGATTGCAACACTTAGGCTACGATCCTGAGCAGGAATTAGCCTTGAGGTCGGAAGAGCCTGCAGCCCGAATGCGGGATTGCAACAGAGTAATGCTTCTATCTCTAGCAACTGTCTATTTGTCGGAAGAGCCTGCAGCACGAGGGTGGGATTGCAACAGGACAGTTGGGGACACACAAGGAAAAAGGCATAGAGTCGGAAGAGCCTGGAGCACGAGGATGTGGCTGAGAATGCTTGTATCATGATATACTTTTGTGGAGAAACAGGGCAGAGGCCTCATGCAAGATCAGACCAGGTGTATGCAATGTGCTGTTAACGCAGCAAGAGAGGAGCAGGTAGTATGGCACAAACCAGCGTACGGGTCCGAACTGTTCAGGATGCCTGCGTCGCTGTAGGGTGGACTGGGCATCGCACCCTCACCGTTGACCGCCCAGAGCAGGCTGGGGGCATGGGATTAGGCTTCAATGGAGGTGAGCTCCTGTTGCTTGCCATTGGCGGGTGTTACTGCAATGATATCTTTCGCGAGGCGGCTAAGCGGGGCATAGTGATCAAAAGCGTGCAAGTGGATGTGCAAGCCGACTGGGGAGGTGAGCCAGTTCGTGCACAACATGTCACCTACTCGACTCGGATTGAAGCAGAGGCCAGCGAAGCCGATATTCGCGCCTTGATCGAGCAGACGGATCGAGTAGCGGAGATTCCCAATTCACTGAGGTTGGGGACGCCAGTGATGCTCGCAGAGGCCCAGGCCATCTCGGTTGAAAAGTGAAAGGAGGAAAGTAGCTCTTATTTTCGCCGGTTTTTCTGTCTTGACAACGTGGGCCACGTGTGGCAGTCATCGTGGGCAACAAACCCTTATGACTGTCGTGCCAGTTTCTGGTCACGCAGTCGCAAGAGAACGTCGGCAACCAGGACAATCCCCAACGAAATTGCGGGAATGGCGATAGCTGTCCAGGCGTAGTTGTCCAGAATATCACCCAACCGCAGATCGTTCAACATCATGTTCGCTCCCGTCCACGCCAGGACAAGGGCGGCCACATCGAGGATCCAGGGAAGCCATTTCATCAGTTCAGCAACTAAGGCGCTGCCAACCAGGAGAATGGTAATGCTCACGAGAATCCCGATGGAGAGAACAAGGAGATTGCCGTGGGACAGTGCTCCAACCGCGAGCACATTATCCAGACTCATGGTCACGTCAGCAACCAGGATCGTCAACAATGCTGGAAGGATGCTTCGTGAGGTGCTTGGAGTGACGCCTGGTGTCCCAGAGGTGCGAGGCGTGGTCTGCTCTTCAAATGCAGCAGGCCGCCTGGTGTCTCGGTCCGCAAGCAGTCGAATGGCGATGATGAGCAAAATCAGCCCCCCAATTGCTTGCAACCAGGGTAATACGAGCAAAAAGGATGCGATGAAGGCAAAGACAATACGCAGGACAGTAGCTCCTGCACCGCCAAAGAAGATGGCTATCCATCGTTGTCGTTGTGGCAGTCCTGCTGCTGCTGCGCCGATGACCAGGGCGTTATCCCCACTCAATACTAAATCAACCAACAAAATGCCTGCTATGGCACTCAACAGTTCAATCATGACGGTCTTCCTCGTGTATCTATTTCAGATTGCAGTGTACTGCAATCCTCATCAGTGGTTTGGTGACGATCTCAGATACAAACGTATCTGGGCCCATGATACCAAATCCTGGATGAGAAGAGCTACTAGCCCGAGGTTGGGATTGCAACGATTCTTCATTAAGGGCAAAGGAAGGAGGGCGGACCCGGAAGTCCGTCCTCCTTTGCGTCGGAAAGAAAGCGCTTGTCTAGCCAGCCTTGTAGTACTGGTTCGTATACACATCCATGGGGTCATGCGGAGCCTTGGACTCCATGGGCGCTCCAACCGGGTTACCAGGCGCTGTGCAGTTGGTGTCATCACAGTTGGTCGAGGTGAAGAAGGTGTGGAACGATTTCCCGTCCCGGTCTATCGCCATACTTTCGTAGTCGCCGACGAAGAACCCGCGGGTGTCCGCGAAAGGCGCTGCCATCATGTTGAAAGGTCCGGACACGTACGTCGGCTGTGAGAAGTCGAAGGTGGCTGTGAGTCCGGTGATTCGAGCCGGACCTGACGTGATCCTGATGTAGCGCTCGACGGGCCAGACGTCGGGTCCCAGATCCGGGTGCCGCAGACTGTAATAGTCGACACCCACCTGACCGAGATCGTCGACCTTAATACCGCCCGTGAAGCCAGCCCTGTCTTCCGGCAGATCGACCTTCACCGGGTTGGACCAGCTGCCTGTGAGTCCAGTCATCGGGGGCGCGGTGGAGATGACGGTATCGTCCTCGCCGAAGGTGTTGAAGCGGTTGTCCTGCCAGATCACATAGAGCTGCCCAGTTTTGGGGTCGATGGCTGGGGTCGGGATGACGTCGCCGGTCCGGGCGGGAGCTCCGGTCTGCGGATCGTGGATGCCGACCGTATCGAGATCGCTGAAGGTCTGCCGTGGACTCCAGGTCGCGCCCTTGTCGTCCGAGAAGATATCCTCCACCGTGAGGCGCCCGCTGGCAGCAAAATAGGCGTAGAAGTCGTACGGCCTGCCCGTCTGGTGGTCGACGACGATCTGGTTCGCGATCGTCTGTTCGTCGGGAGCGTTCGCCACTGATAGTTCTCCTTCATGGATGAGCTATATGGGTCTACCAGCCAAATCACGATCTACCGTTTAACCCTGAGTTTATGTGGTGACTCCCAACGTGCTGCTGGCAGGTAGACCTTACTTAATCCGACTTCATAGCAGAGTATACTAACCAGCTCGTTCTACCGCTTACCCATTCCCGGGCCCGAAAGCCCCTGTGCTTCAGCCATGGGGATGAAGGGCGCGTTCCTTATTGGGGATGGGAGGAGTAGAACGACTAGAACAAATGGTCTTGACGTAGAGAGCGCGATGCCGTATACTGGGATAAGGCGCCCTACAAGGGCAACCGGAACGTGTTCTCTGCCTGCCACTCTCAAGTGGTCTGGTGTCCGAAGTATCGCCGGAAGGTGCTGATTCCGCCGATTGAAGAACGACTGAAGCAAAAGCTGCCGACACTGTGGACGAACACGTATGTTGTGAGCATCACCGCAGCAGCCCCGCTTTCCCTGATCAAGCAGGACAGTGAGCAACAAAAGCATGTCTAAGCAGCAAGCTCAAAAAGGCAAGAAAGAAGCTGAGCAACAGAAACCACGCAAGACGTATCTGTTTCGTTTGTATCCCACTCACAAACAACGAGACGTGCTTGAAGAGTGGCTTGGCTTGTGCTGCGAGACCTACAATGCAGCCCTCGATGAACGCAAAAGTGCCTATCGCATGGCAGGCGTTTCCCTTGCCTACGAACACCAATGCGCCGAATTGCCTGGATGCAAAGAAGTTCGCCCAGAACTGGGTGAAGTGCCTTCGCAAGTGCTTCAAGATGCAGTCAAACGAGTGGATCGAGCGTTTGAGGATTTCTTCCGGCGCGTGGAGAACGCAGAGAAGCCAGGATATCCCCGTTTTCGATCTCGTTCACGCTATGACTCCTTGACCTTTAAGCAATACGGCAATAGCTTTCACGTCCTGTCAGGAACCAAAAAGAACAAGGGAACGCTCGTGCTTAGCAAGCTTGGACACGTCAAGATGGTGATGCACCGCGCGATCAAAGGGAGGCCGAAGACGGCTATTGTGAAACGCACTCCAACAGGAAAATGGTATGTGAGCATTAGTGCCGAGTTGAACGAGGAAGAGCTTCAAGAGAAAAGACTGCCAGCTTGCCCGGAAGAAGTCGGCATTGATGTGGGACTCAAAGCCTTTGCCTATTTGTCTACCGGGGAAGCGATTGCCCATCCGCGTTTCTTTCGTGCGGAGGAGGCCGCGCTGGCCCGTGCCTCGCGCAAACTCTCCAAGGCCCCCAGAGGCAGCAAAGAGCGCGAGAAGAAGCGCACGGTGGTAGCGCGCGTCCATGAGAGGATTGTGAACCGTCGCAAGAACTTCATTGAGCAAGAGGTCTGCAAACTGATCAAGCGATTCGGGTTGTTTGCGGTGGAGGCATTAGTGGTGCGAAATATGATTCGGAACCCGAAACTGGCAAAAAGTACCGCTGATGCGTCGTGGTCGATGTTCTTCACGCACCTGCTCGACAAAGCGGAGGAGGCTGGTCGAGTCGTCGTGCGGGTGAATCCGGCCTATACGTCGCAAACCTGTTCGGCGTGCGGGCATCGCCAACCGATGCCGCTGTCGGTGCGGGTCTACGAGTGCCCTCACTGTGGACTGGTGATCCACCGCGACCACAATGGGAGTCTCAATATTCTCGAAGAAGGGTTAAAAGCTGTGGGACGACACAGCCGCGTCATTCCAGAAGCCCCCGGCTTGCAGCCGTGGGGAGTCGTCACTCCTCATGAATTGAGTAGCAAGCACAAAACTGTTTAAACAAACGGTTTCGAGGCTTCACACCAATTGCTTTCAGGTAAGGCGAACGGTTTGGTTTCCTACTCGTAGCGATAAACAGCGCAGCGTTCGATACCGCTGAGCGGCTGATAAGGGGGGAAGATGCTGCTGCGCTGACCTGAAGCGGGAAAGCGCCACCATTGCCCTGAAAGGGTCTCATCGCCGTTCAAGCGCCGGCTGGGAAGCCACTTTCCATGACGATATTCCCCTTCATCAACCGCCGCGATGCCGACGAGAGCAGGGCCGGGGGTTTTGGGCCGGAAGCGAACCCGGAATCCGTAACCAGCGCCAATGAACGCATCCGGACCACTGGCGATGACAAGGCCACAGCCGTGTTCAGCTCTGTAGTCGAGGCCGTGATCCAGTGAGATCTCCAATTGGTACCCCCCCAACTCCCGTGTGATGCCGGGGCGCTCCTCGTCGAGCACGAAGCCAACCATCGCGCCCTTGCCCTGGTACTCAAGAATGAGTGGAGCGAGCTGGCTCAAGACCGTATAGCTCTTGCTGAGGGGTGCATCCACGGGGTTCTCGATCGAGTCGATGCCGAACGGCGAGGTGCCGATCGCGTCATGCTGTCCGATCGCGTAGAAGAGGTTGCGCGAGCCCCCTTCATCAAACCGCGTCTCAGGAATGAAGAGCGGGTTGCCACGCCGCGTGTACTGCTGGCACCACTCGTGAAAATCGCCAAAATAGATGTCTGGACACAACATATCGATGTGCGGCGCGCCTGCGAGCCAGATATCGAGTGTGTGGGGCAGCGGGCCACCGCTAGGCCAATCGCCAGGGATCTGGCGCGGGCGGCTCAGCCAGGCGTTCACGAACATCGGGATGTCGTATTCCGCCTTGCCGGCCGCGGCTACGCTATCGACGTAGCGGGCATAGTTCCAGGCCATAAAGATCTCATCGGTCTCAGGCCCGCTCCCGAAGATCTCCGTCCAACTCCCGGAGGTCTTGAATCCACTCGCTTCCCAGTGCTGCCGAACCCCGACAGCCAGCTCGTGCTGGTGCTGCTGGAGCTGATCGATCAATTCCCGCGGCACCGGCCCCGCAAACGCGCGATTGGCTGCGCCGGAGCGATCACGCGAATCGCCTAGTACACCGACTTCGTTTTCCACTTGCATCATAATGACCGTGTGGTCGCCGCCATCCACCTCGCGAATGTGGTGCATCAGCGAGGCGAACGCCCTGGCGTCAGCTTGCCAGTTCGCCTCATCCTGGGTCGAAAGGACCTCAACGGTCTGGCCGTCCTGGAGCTCGACGCGGGGGAACCTGCGGTAATCCTGTTTCACCCATAGCGGAATGTAGCTGGACATGCCGTTCTTCCAACTGCCGAACCAAAGAAATATAAGTCGGAGGTCATGGCGGCGTGCGTCTTGAATGAGGCCGTCAACCAGGGTGAAGTCGAACACGCCCTCTTCAGGCTCGATGAGTTCCCAGGAGACGGGCGCTAGCACGGTGTTGAGCTTCAGCGCGACCAGCCGCTCCCAGATCGGTCGCATGTACTCGAGGCTTGATGAACTGGAGTTATGCAGCTCGCCGCCGAGAACCAGGAACGGCTTGCCCTCCACGACGAGCTGTGTTGCACTCCCCTGCTCGCGCAGATAGGGCGTTTGGTTGCTGTTGTTGACTTCCGTTGGTTCAGTCATATCCATTGGTGTGACTCCTCCATTCTTGTCTGCTTCTGGGACGATCAAAAACCTGTTCTCTCAGTACATCTTATGACGTTCCGTCAGCAGTATCAACCCTTGACACTGCCCGCCCCCAGTCCACTGCGCCAGTAACGTTGCAGGAATATACCGCTCAACAGCAGGGGGATCGTCGCAACCAGCGCACCGGGCAGCACCAGGATGGGGGCGCCCCAGTTCTTTAACCCCACGGTAAGCGGAAAGAGATTCTCGTTACTGAGCATGATCAGCGGCAGGAAGTAGTTGTTCCAGATCGCTACGAACTGGAAGAGCAAGATGGTCACCTGGGCGGGCATCATCAGGCGCATGGCGATGGTGGCGAAGATGCGGAACTCCCCGGCTCCGTCCATGCGCGCCGCCTCCAACAGTTCATCGGGCACCGAGGCCGCCGTATAGATACGCGAGAGATAGACGCCGAAGGGACTGACGATGCTGGGCAAGAGCACCGACCAGTAGGTGTTGGTCAGCCCTACCTTGCTCATCATCAGGAACAGGGGGAGCGCCAGGGTCATGCTCGGGACGAGGACGGAACCTAAGACGAGCGAGAAGATAAAGGTGCGGCCAGGAAAGCTATATTTGGCCATGGCATAGCCAGCCATGCACGCAAACACCGTGCCGATCACCGACCCGATGCCCGCATAGATGAGCGTATTGAGCAGCCACTGTACAAAGATCGAATGATCGATGGTGAAGACGAGTTGCAGGTTGGCGAACAGATTGAAGTGCGGCGCGAACCAGAGTCCGAACGTGGTGACCAGGTCCCGCCCGGTCTTGGTCGCGGAGACCACTAACCAGAAATAGGGCGCGAGAAAGTACATCGCGAACACGAAGAGGAACGTCATGGCCCCGAGACTACTGAGATTGAACCGCTTGGGACGATAGCGTTTCCGGGCATGGTCAGTAGTCGCCGGTTCACGAGCGGTGGGATACGGAACGGGAGCCAATTGTTTCCTCATAGGACTTCTACTCCTGTTTTTTGAACGAGTTAAAACATACCTGCGTGTAGAGTATCTTCCCTGGATGACGCGTCGCCTTTTGGTGTTCCTTTCGCTATGCTCTTTTCAAATTATAGGGCACGTTGCATACGCCCGTCAAAAAACTATTGACAGGCTGATTGTAAAGTCTGTTAGCCTGAGCGCGAGGAAGAGAAAGACGTAGATACTTCGTAACAGCATTACTCGAGCGCCTCGAAGTAGTTGACCGCCTGGGGCAATTCGGTAAAACGGGAGATGGTATAATCGGGCGAAATCGTCTGATACGACGTATTGTCTTGATTGTAAGAGATGAAAATGGCTTTCATCCCCACCTGCTGGGCACCGAAGATATCCTGGTATAAGTCGTTACCAATAAAGATGGCCTGTTCCGGTCGTGCCTGCAACGCATCAAGAGCCCTTTGAAAGAGCCGGGAGTCTGGCTTGCGATACCCATAGTCGCCAGAGACGATAACAGGGTTGAAGTACTTCAGCAGCCCCACCGCGCGCAATTCGGGAACGGCATATGCACTCTGGGCATCGGTAACTACCGCCATGTGGTACAGCAAGCACAACTGGTCGAGCGTCTCTTGCACCTGGGGATAGAGACGAAGTCGCTTGCGAGCAATGCCCCGGTGTAGTTCAGCCAGGAACAGCGGAAGTTGCTCCAGCTTTTCGGAGGGTAGAGAGCGGGTGTAGTCACTTGCCTTGCTTCGGAGGAACTCGCGCCAGACTTCAACGGCATTCCACTCCGCAAACGTCTCGGTACTTTCCGCACGCTGTTGCTGCATAAGCTGAAAATACAGGTCGCGTACCTCCCAGCGGTGCAGTGAAATGCCCTGGTACATAAGATAATGCCCAATCGCCCGGTAAATCTCCTCCAATCCGTCATCCGTCTCAATATCGATAAGTGTTCCGTTCACGTCGAAAAGTAGCGCACGAATATCCATTAAAACGTCCTCAATGTGATTTTTGCTTCCTCGATGAGCCGCCGGCGATAATCATGACTGATCCAGGAGTTACGGGCGATGCGCAGTAGGGTAAGGCCCATCTGGAAAGGCAGGCGCCCACAGATGGAGCGAAACGCGCTGGAGCGGTCGGGGAAGTGGCAGGCATATTCCCAGAGGAAGTGGCCGATAAAAGGTTCGGCGGCATATTTGTTGCCCGTGATCTGCAGGAAAAAGTGCTGGAGTTCTCCGGTGATACGCCCAATATCAAAGACACGATCAGCCCTCTTCATTCTTTCCAGGTCAATCCCAATGACGCTCAGCCCATGCCCAAAGAGGAAGTTGGAGGGAGTTGCGTCACCGTGAACGAGTACTTGCTGATCTTCCCACATACGGGGCTGTTCGCGCCAGCGGTCACGCAGCCAGGAGAACTCCTGGACCTCATCCCAGTGAATGAATTGTTTTTTGGAGAGCTTGCGCACGAGGTGGTCGAGGTAGGCGCAATCTTCGTGAAAATTCACGCCGTAGCCGTTCGCCGTCCGGTTATGAAAGGTGGCCAGAAAATACGCCAGGGCGGTGAGCTTTCCATAGAGTTTATCCGGCTGTCGATAAAGAATAGCATCTGTAATGACGTTGCTCAGCGACTGTCCATTACAATATTCCTCAACCAACAGGCTGTTCAACCAGCCATTGTAGCCGAGAGGACGTACGACGTCATGCGGGTATCCAACCAATCCATAACTGCGCATGAGGTGCAAATTATGAAATTCTTGCTCCATGCGTTGATATTTCTCTGGTACATAGGAACCACTGTGGCCATTTCCTGCAAAGAACTTTCCTACCACCTGCGCATTGCTATGTTTCTCTTCATACAAATACACCTCATTGCTCCCGCTCAGGCGAAAGACGCGAAATCTAGCATGGTGATTATCCAGCCCTATCTGCGGCAGTATATCATACTGCAAGTAGTGATGCAGTGGGTCATGGCCGGGTAAATGCCCAATATACCGCTTTGACATGCTGATTGACTCCCAAAAGCCACCTTTTTTAGGAGGAAGTGAGCGTGTTATGAAGATATTAACTGAGGATCAACAAAATGTTAAATCTTATCCCATATGATAGGTGGGAGGGTAGAAGATGTCAAGTCCGTTTTAGAGGCATTCAACACTCTGATATAATATACATGGTTGCTTTTCCAAGTAAAAAAACTACCTATTTTTTAAGGAGATGAGACCATATGGCAGTAATACGCACATCAAATGTTGACCTGAAGGTAAACGGGGATGGAGCTTATGCTTACGTGGCACAGCCCGACGATAACGCGAAACATCCTGGAGTAGTGCTGATTCAAGAATGGTGGGGTATCGAGCCGCACATTCGTGACCTGGCGCACAAGTTGGCCGCGGAGGGCCTTGTTGTTGCCGTTCCCGATTTGTTTCATGGCAAGGTCGTGACCGAACCTGACGAGGCCCAGAAGATGGTCATGATGATCGCGGGAAACATTGACAAGGCGGTCAGGGAGATTATCGGAGCCCTGGAGACGGTGAAGGCGATGCCGAATGTCGAACCCAAAAAGCTGGGCCTGATGGGTTTCTGTGTCGGAGGCATGTTGACCCTTGTTGTCGCATCTCGTTACCCTGACCTGGGGGCCGCGGTGGCATTCTACCCAGGTGGCTATGACCCAAAACCTGAAGATGTGGCGAAGATCAATGCGCCTGTGCTGGCTTTCTATGGCCGAAGGGACCCGAGTATCCCGATGGAGCAGGTGGACAAGATTGAAAAGATGTTTAAGGCGGCGGGCAAGGATTACACTGCCAAAGTGTACGACGCAGGTCACGCGTTCATCAATCCTGCTCACGGCATGGGCAATGAGCAGGCGGCGGCAGAGGCATGGCCGCTGGCCGTCAACTTCTTGAAGGAGAAGCTGAGGTAGGTTTTTCAAGCTCATACATAACGAATGGAGTTCTGAGAGGTATCGCCTCTCGGAACTCCATTTCATTTATGAGTTTGAGCATTTTTAGAGCTTTTTGTGAGTAAGGACGTATATATTCTCAGCATGGTACAATTATTATAAAGCACAGCAAGAGAGAACATTATAGCGAGCCATCTAAAGGAGCAGAGGATGGAGAATCAGCAGTTTGAGAACCAGGAATGGCAGACTCCGCAGCAACATTATGTCAATACAGATCCGAGAGAACAACAAGGGCAGCAGGGGCAGCAGGGATATTATCCGCAGTCAATGTATGTTGATCCACGCGAAAAAATTCAACCGGCGCCAAGACGACGCAGGCCGTGGTTATGGATTGTTGCCGCAATTGTGATTATCGCATTACTTGCCGGTGGGATACAGTCAGGGCTGAGGAATTTCGTCAACACAAGTAGCGAGACACACACCTACGCGGTAAGTGCAATGCCAAGGCTGGTGATAAACGATAATACTGGCACGGTTACTATTCACACGGGCGGCAGCGGCAGCCAGGTTACTATCCAGGCAACAAAACATTTTCAGTCGTTGGGCTCTGCGCCTGCTGTCCAGTACAGCCAGAATGGCGACACAATCAACGCGACCGTCAAGAACCAGAATGAGAGCTTCCTGTCTTTCGGTGATAACGTCGATTTCAATGTTACTATCCCCGCCAATGCCAACCTGGATGTCCACATGGATACAGGTACGATTAATGTTACCGGTGTGAGTGGAGCCATGTCACTGATCACCGATACAGGGACGATTACCGCAAACCAGGATACGCTGAGCGGCCCATCGACCCTGAAGACCGATACTGGCTCCGTTACCTTTGCCGGCTCAATCGGCAGCAGCGGAAGTTACCAGTTTTTAACTGATACCGGTTCGGTCAATGCCACGCTGCCGGCTAACTCATCCTTCCACGTGGAGGCATCCACCGATACGGGCTCGATCAACAGCGATTTCTCCGAGGTGAACGTGCAGAAACAAGATGTTACGGGCAGTACTGCTCGTGGTGATGTTGGCAGTAATCCCGGCGCGACGGTGACCTTGAAGACCAATACGGGTTCCATCAACTTGCAGAAAGCACAATAATCCGAATACAGGAACAGACAGCGAGGGCCGATCAATCAGCTATGTGCGCGATCAATCGGCACCTACAGTTGTCTGGGTTATTTTGTGAAAAGCCATCACTGGGCGCAATGAATTGCGCCCCTACGCGATGCTACACATCAGGATATCAACCATGTCCTTAATGAAAGGGAGCGGTTCAGGCAGTTCTTCAATGATGCCAATGACGATGAAGTTGTACAAAAACATCCGTGCAAGCGTTTGTACGTTCTTCAGCGGCTGGTAATGCCCGGCATCCAAGGAGGCTTGCAAATAGGACACGATGAAGCGAATCTGCTCCTCGCGCAATTCATGAAACTGGGTCGCGACTTCGGGATGGGTACGGAACTCACGTAACAAAATACAAGCCAGTTCCTTGTGCTGTTTCAGTGTGTCTAGATAGCGCGAGCCAAGCGTGATCAATGCGGACCGGGGATCGGGATCTGGAACGGCCTGGGTTTCTAAGGCGGCCCGAAGTTCGGTAAGAATATTTCGTTCGTCGATGATGCTTTGCAGCAGGGCTTTTTTGGTAGGAAAATAGTAGAAAATCAAGCCGCCGGGTACTTCAGCCTTTTCTGCAATAGCTTTCGTCGTGGTGGCATTGAAGCCATGGGCTGCAAACAATGTCTGCGCCGCATCAAGTATTCTCTTGCGTGCCTCTTCGGAACATGCCTCTCCCTTCGCTTGCGGCAGCGTTTCTGGGGTGGAGGTTCCGGAAGATGGAACAGCCTTCCGTTTTTTGCTTTCGGCCATCTTTCTCCTTTCTAATGTAACTTGAGTTGCGCGTTTTTCTGATTCCTCCTCGCCGCGCTCTTCGGAATGTTGCAGGGTTGGCGGCCTGCAGGTAGATCAGGCTACCAACCCTGCAAGCGTTCAAAAAGAACGAATACTTACGCTGTGGCGCGTACACGCGAGCTACGCGATTGTATCAGCGTCCACCCATTTACGACGACGAACAAGATGCCTATGATCCAGGCAGTCCATGCAGCGGAAGTGATCGTTGCAAAGCCGAGGATCCAGGGCGAAATGAACAACCATACACCAAGAACTAGTGAGATCCACTCAGCGATAACGGATGTGCTAACCATGGCAAGCGCCCAGAGTGCCAGAATGACGCCAAGGACGCCAACGATCCAGGCATTCCAGGAACCAGGGGTATTTGTCGCGGTGCCAAAGACCCAGGGCGAAATGAAGAGGAGGACTCCCAGTACGAGGGAGACCCAGTCTTGCCAACGTGTCCATGCTTTCATAGTAAAAATCTCCTAGATCCTTTGCACCATTGCAAAGGTCCATAGGGAAGCATGCAGTGAGCACTATCTTGGCCTTCGGTATGTGCTCTGTAGACTTCTCTGAAAAAAGTTGACTGAGTACTCAATTCATTTATAGGATAAACCAAAACGTTACGAATGTCAAATTTTAGGGTATACTTTTCTGGGAAAAGAGCGTCGTACAGGGTGAATCTTCAAATTCGCGTTTCACCTACGAATTTTAGGTAGAGCCTCTACTACACAATAACCGAACCATATGTTATACTTTCCATCGTAAACTCCCCATACCAAAAGTAGAGCTTTTGGTGCCAATCTGTACAGTATGGACACGTTTACGTCCGCTTTTAGTTATCTCGGAGAGGAGATACGATGAATCGTACAAAACGACTTTGGCGGTACCCTATCACTCGACTTATTACAATGGCAGCAGTGCTGGTCATGCTCCTGGGGTTCGCGGGATACACTTCCAGGACGACTACTCACGCGGCAGGCAACAACGCCTGTCAACTCGACTCTGCCCAGGGCAACATCAAGCATGTAATCTATGTCCAGTTCGACAATGTACATTTTACACGCGATAACCCACATGTCCCATCGGACCTTGAGCAGATGCCAAACCTGTTGAACTTTATGACGAATAACGGGGTGCTGCTCTCCGATCATCACACGCCGCTGATCGCGCATACGGCAACCGATATTTTGACATCTTTGACAGGTGTCTACGGCGATCGTCACGGTGTACCAATCAGTAACAGCTTCCGCTATTTCAACCCGGATGGCACAAGCAACACAGGGGTTTCCTTCGCCTACTGGACCGCGCCTATTTTCGACCCCACGACAGCGACGCCAACCGATACAAAGTTCAATATGCTAACAGCCTCGGGCCAGAATGCGCCGGCGCCATGGGTGCCATATACCCGCGCCGGCTGCAATGTTGGCTCGGTTGCCACGGCGAACACGATTCTCGAGAATATCAGTATAGACATTCCAACGGTATTCGGAGCAAATTCGCCAGAGGCGCAGGAAGCTGCTACCAATCCAAAGCAGGCAACTGCTGACTTCGTCGGAATCGGTATCCATTGCGCACAAAATAATGCGATCTGCTCATCCTCCAATACAGGAGACCTGCTGCCCGATGAGCCCGGCGGATACACAGGATTCAATGGACTCTTTGGCCACAAATACGTCGCGCCTATCATCAGCCCGAATGGACCTTTGAAGGATCTGAACGGCAACGTCATCCAGGATACAAGCGGTCATATTGGTTTCCCTGGCTTTGATGGCATGTCCGCCGCGGTCTCGCTCTCGTATGTAGCCGCGATGCAGGAACACGGTGTACCGGTCACCTATGCTTACATCTCGGATGCACACGACAAGCACCCCAGTGGACCTGCTTATGGCCCTGGTCAGGCCGGCTATGTTCAGGCTCTCCAGTCATACGACAAGGCTTTCGGTTCATTCTTCAAGCGGCTGCAAAGCGACGGGATCAATAAAAGCAATTCCCTCTTTGTTTTCACCGCCGATGAAGGAGATCACTTTGTTGGTGGAGCTCCCAGCCCGGTGGGCTGCGATGGTGTAACTACACCGTGCACATATAGCCAGATCGGCGAGATCAATGCGAATATGGCCGGTCTGCTGGCGACAGAACAGGGCGTCACGACCCCGTTTAAGGTTCACTCGGACTCGGCTCCCAACGTCTATATCACGGGCAACCCGGCGCGGGATGCACCAGTGACGCGCGCCTTCGACCGTGGTGTAGGAAAACTGACGGCTGTCAATCCGATGACGGGCAACACAGATACGCTTACTAAATCCCTGGCTGACCCGGTGGAGATGAAGATACTGCACATGGTTACGGCCGATCCTGCACGTACACCGACGCTCACGATGTTTGCCGACCCCAATTACTTCCTGTTCGCGGGAGCGCCCAACTGCACTTCTCCGTGTGTGACACAGCAACCAGGTTTCGCCTGGAACCATGGTGATGTATCGCCTGATATTAACACGACGTGGTTGGGCATCGTTGGTCCCGGTATCAGGGCTCAGGGTGTGAACAGTAGTGTCTGGTCGGATCATACAGATATTCGTCCAACGATGATGGAACTGCTCGGCCTGAAGGACGACTACAGCCATGACGGGCGTGTGCTCTTTGAGGTAATGAAAGATTCCGCTCTACCCGAAGTGATACGGCAGAATCGCGATGCCTTCACGCAGCTGGCGCAGGTGTATAAGCAAATCGATGCCTGTGTTGGACAACTGGGCCTGGCAACCCTGGCTGTTTCCACTAAAGCTTTGGAAAGCGGCAGCTCGTCCGATGACAACACCTATACCAAGCTCGAAAATCAGCTCATTTCGATTAATGATCAGCGTGACGCCCTGGCAGCGCAGATTATTGCGCTGCTAGAAGGGTCAGAGTTCAATGGCCAGCCGTTTAGCGATCAGCAGGCTCAGCAGCTTATCGCTCAGGGCCAGGCGTTACTCAAAAGTGTATAAGCTGCGGGGAAAGGGCATTCTCAAGGGTGCCACATAGGCGTCAAGTGAAGAAAAAAGGATGGGAAAACGGGGTTTCTTCCTCCTTAATTTGGTAGATTTATGCAGCAGGGCCAATGATAACCGGGGTTATCGTTGGCCCTGCTGCATGAGAAAACAGGGCTGCATTGTTTGCTGGCCTACTCAAGCAACGCGTCTTCCGGTAGGGGTGGCGGGCGGAGAGGAACAGGTGAAGACTGGATAATAGTAGTCGTTGTCGAGCCGTACAAGAGGAAGCTGTCGAGGAGCCGATCAAGCTGATCGATAGCGGTGCTTCTCTTTTCTAGCGTAACGGCGCTTGGGGTGGCGTGGTTCCGCATTGCGAGCACCGCCGTTGTATTTGCATTGTGGCGTCGGCCATGGCGCGTGTTCGTGAGCGCACCCTGGAGCCAGCGACGCATTCTGCTCGCATTAGGAATTGTGCTTGGTCTCATGAACGCATGCTTCTATCTTGCGATCTCCCGCATTCCATTAGGGACCGTTGGGGCTATCGAGTTCCTGGGCCCCATCACGCTCGCCGCGCTGGGCGCACGGACCCCCCGAAACATCGTTGCGTTGCTTCTCGCTGCAGGGGGTGGATGGCTCCTGACAAATGTACGCTTCAGCGGGCAGCCGCTTGGGTTCGTATTCGCCTTTGCCAACTGTGCCTTCTTCATGCTGTATGTGGTGCTCGGTCATCGTATTGCCCAGGATGGCGGCGCTGCAGGGATTGACCGGCTTGGAGCGGCGATGCTCGTCGCGCTCGTCACTATTACGCCTATTGGAATCACCGGTGCGTTGCCCGCGATGGCACAGCCGCTCCTGTTGCTCGCAGGCATTGGCGTTGGCATTTGCTCTTCGGTCATTCCGTATGTGAGCGATCAGCTCGCCATGGCGCGGTTGCCACGAGCGACGTTTGCGCTTTTGCTCTCCTTACTACCAGCATCTGCCGCTCTCATCGGAATTCTTGTCCTGCGTCAGATACCGACATTGGTAGAGATTGCTGGCATTCTCCTCGTTGCAGGTGGGGTAGCGCTGCACCGGGAGGCTGAGGCAGAGCCTAAGAAGCGTGTAAAGAGTATGTGAGAGGCTCCTCTGAAGCAACTGGCGGAAGAATGAACAAGGCGATAGTATTTCTCGCAATTGATGGTACAATAGATATTGAAGACTTTGTCATGCTGGCAACAATCAATTTCACATTTTTTCGTAACGTTTTTCGTAACGTTTAGGAGACAGTTAGCTATTATACTAGTCTATAGAGACAAGCGAAAAGCTGCCGCACCTGCAAGGTTGGACACCTTAATAGGAAGTGACGAATATTAGAGTAGACTGAAGGGAACGAGGGTGCCCTGAGAGGGAGTTCATATGGTAACAATAATGCAGCGTTTTCAAAAAATGCGTTCGGGGCGGGCCAAGCGAGAAGACCTGGCGATACAGAAAACAAGCGAGAAAAGGTCTTCCAAGGTTGAGACCTCACCTATTGATATCGCACCCAATGACCCGATTGTAGCGTACTTCTTGAGTTCGCCAGGGGCAACAGAGATCGACAAATTGCATCTCGACTCTCCTGCTCTGCGCGCAATCAAGCTGGCCGGCATCAAGGTGGTCATTCCGCTGATCAGCCAGGGTGAATTAGTTGGGCTGCTCAATCTTGGCCCTCGCATGAGTGAGCAGGACTACTCCACCTACGATCGGACACTGCTCAATGATCTCGCGACGCAAGCAGCGCCAGCATTACGGGTAGCCCAGCTGGTACGCGAGCAACGGTCTCAGGCGCTTGAACGCGAACGCATCGAGCAGGAACTGCGCGTTGCTCGCTTGATCCAAAAAACATTGTTGCCACAAGAATTACCATCGCTGCCAGGTTGGCATTTGGAGAGTTACTACCAACCGGCCAGGGCTGTGGGTGGCGACTTCTATGACTTCCTTTACTTTGAAGATGGTAGACTGGGTATCCTCATTGGAGATGTCACTGATAAAGGAGTACCGGCCGCCCTGGTGATGGCGACAACGCGCAGCATTCTGCGCTCCAACGCTTATGGGGCTCTCTCACCCGGAAAAGTGCTGGAGCAGACCAATGACCTGCTGCATCCCGACATTCCACCCAATATGTTTGTCACCTGCCTCTACGCCATCCTCGACCCTATCAGTGGACAGCTACAGTATGCCAATGCTGGCCATGACCTTCCGTACTGGCGCCATAAAGGAGGCATCTCAGAACTGCGTGCTACGGGGATGCCCCTGGGACTGATGCCGGGTATGGCATATGAGGAAAAAGAAGCGATTCTTGCTCCTGGAGACAGCGTGCTTTTATATAGTGATGGTCTTGTAGAGGCTCACAATACAAAGCGTGATATGTTTGGTTTTCCACGGCTGATGGCCTTGCTCGGTGAATACAAGGGTAATATGCCAGTGATCGATCTCCTATTAGGTCAACTGGCGGAATTTACCGGGAGCGAATGGGAGCAGGAAGATGATGTAACCCTGGTGACGCTGCGAAGGTCTGAGAGCAGTGGAGAAAGTGAGATCATTACGATGTCCACCCCTCACATCGACGAAAAGCCCGGCGACAGCGATTGGCGCGTGCTGACCGAAATGAGCATTGCCAGTGAACCTGGTAATGAACGCCAGGCGATGGAACAGGTCGGCCAGGCGGTCCGGGCACTTAATTTGCCGGAGAGGCGACTGGAGAAGCTCAAGACCGCCGTAGCCGAAGCAACGATGAACGCGATGGAGCATGGCAACAAATACCAGCCTGACAAGCCGGTTACTATCCAGGTACTGGTTTCGCAGGCTACCCTCATGGTACGCATTAGAGACCAGGGCAATGGGAAACCCATTGCTGAACCACATACACCAGACCTCGAAGCCAAGCTTGCTGAACTGCAATCGCCGCGCGGTTGGGGATTATTCCTGATAAAGAACCTCGTAGACGATGTACATGTCATCAGTGATGAACACCACCATACACTTGAATTGATTTTGTACCTGGAAGGAGACAACTATGGCAGCAAAAAGTCTTGAGGCGCAGGTACGCCACCAACCACGTGTCGCCATCATAGATCTGCATGGAGAAATTAACGCTTTTGCGGAGGATGTGCTCAATAAGGCCTATGCTGAAGCAGAAAGCCGGAGAGCGGAAGTTATCTTGCTCAACTTCAGCGATGTGGACTATATCAATAGTACCGGCATCGCCTTGATCGTCAGCCTGCTGGCGCGGGCGCGTAAGTCGAAACGGCGCCTACTGGCCTGTGGCCTGAGTGACCATTATGTAGAGATCTTCCAGATCACACGCCTGGTCGATTTCATGAGTGTTTTTCCGGATGAAAAAAGTGCGCTGGCCGAAGAAGGCCGGGCTTCTATCACATCTTCACCAGAGTAAGGAGGGACTCTTTATGCCGCAAGCCAATGTAATGATGAATGTTCGCCGGGTCAATCCAACAACCAGTATCATCGATATTCATGGCGATGTCTCGGCATTCGCGGAAAATGTACTGATGGAGGCCTATGCCGAGGCCAATACTCCAACCACTCGCACCATCATCTTAAATTTTGCGGGGCTGGAGTATATGAACAGTAGCGGTATAGGGCTGCTGGTTACGCTGCTGATCCGCATCAATCGCCAGAAACAACGTATGTATGCCTTCGGTTTGAGCGAGCACTACCGGCATATCTTTGAACTGACTCGTTTAAGCGACGCTATCAAGATTTATGAGAATGAAAGCGCTGCTCTATCAGCGGCATAGGTAAAATGTCTTACCTGACATCCCTTGTTGGTTCAGTATCAAAGCTACCAGGAGGAAAAACATCATGTCCACTTCCCCCCCACCAACGAACGAAGAGCAGCCACGCGATGCCGCGTACTGGTCGTCTAGTGGCTCGAGTTTGAAAGTAACTAACATACCCAGCGGCGCACTGAATCTGAACGTAGATGGGCGACAGGTAGTTGGTCCACTGCAGGGTTTCGGCCAGATGTGGCAGAAAATCTACCGCATTCGCCTGAAGGCAGATGAGGGGGAGGGTGTACCCCCTTTGACCGCGAAAGAAATCATCAAGACCTGGAAGGTGAACTTTCCTCAGTTCTGGCCAACCGGGAACCGTTTCTATGGACCATTAACCGGTATCGCTCCCGGCGAAGTTGCGCTTTTGAGTCTCTCTATGCCTGGCGGGATCAGGCTCTCCACCGGTGTGCTTGTGCTCTATGCCGATGAAGAATCCTTCACCCTGATGACACCACAGGGACATGTGTTTGCCGGTTGGATAACCTTTAGCGCGAACGAAGTGGACGACTATATTGTGGTAGAGGCCCAGGTCTTAATGCGCGCCAACGATCCGATTTACGAAATTGGCTTGCGTTTTGGTGGGCATAAGCAGGAAAATGTTTTCTGGCAGCACACGCTGAAATCTCTGGCGGCCTTCTTTCAAAGAGATGCGCCAGTCGAGATGCAGGTGACGTGTATTGATCCCAGGTTGCAGTGGTCGCAGTCAAAAAACATCTGGCACAATGCAGCAATGCGCACAGTGATGTATACTATGACAGCACCTACCCGCTGGATAAGAGGGAAAAAGAGCTGAAAAAGAGAAAAGAGCTGGTTGATATATGGCTATACAGCACGCCTATGATGCAATCGTAATTGGCGCCGGGCCGAACGGTCTCGCAGCTGCTATTACCATAGCTCGTGCTGGAAAATCGGTCATCGTGTTCGAAGCTAAAGACACCATCGGGGGCGGCTCACGTTCAAAAGAACTGACGCTCCCCGGCTTCGTCCACGATGTCTGTTCGGCGATACATCCCCTTGGGATGAGTTCCCCGTTCTTCCGCTCGCTACCACTTGAGCAATATGGCCTGGAATGGATACAACCAACGGTTCCGCTTGCGCATCCACTTGACGATGGGCCAGCTGTGGTACTTGACCGCTCGATAGCAGAGACGGGCACGACGCTTGGACCCGATGCAGATAGATACCGCAAACTCATGGAGCCTTTTGTCGCCAACTGGGATATCCTATCGGACGCTTTTCTTGGTCCCCTGCGGCCGCAATCCCTTCTACGCCATCCCTATGTCCTCTCCCGCTTTGGCCTGCGCGCCATACGCTCAGCACGCGGCCTAGCGGATAGTCTATTTAAAGGCGAACGCGCCCGCGCTATCTTCGCGGGAGTGAGCGCGCACTCGATGCTGCGTCTTGAGCAATCGCCAAGCGCTGGCTTTGGGCTGGTACTGAGCATCCTCGGCCACGCGGTCGGCTGGCCCATACCCCGTGGGGGCTCGCAGCATATCGTCGATGCCATGGCCTCCTACCTGCGCACAATGGGCGGTGAGATCGTCGTCAATACAGAGATCAAGTCGCTTGATATACTCCCTCCCGCACGGGCCATCCTCTGCGATGTTACCCCTCGCCAGCTCCTGCATATCGCGGGTCCTCGTCTTCCTGCCGGGTACCAGCACCAGCTCCAACGTTACCGCTATGGACCTGGAGTGTTCAAGGTCGATTACGCACTTGACGGGCCTATCCCGTGGAAGGCTCCCGAATGCTCTCGCGCAGGGACTGTACATGTCGGGGGCACCTTGCCTGAGATTGCCAGTGCAGAGGCAGAGGTCTGGCAGGGAAAACATCCCGAAAGGCCGTTTGTGGTGCTGGCGCAGCAGAGCCTCTTCGATGCGACGCGCGCCCCGGCCGGAAAGCATACCGCCTGGGCATACTGTCATGTCCCCAACGCCTCGTCTTTTGATATGGCCGAACGCATTGAGGCGCAGATTGAACGCTTCGCACCGGGCTTCCGCGATAGTATCCTGGCGCGCCACGTCATATCACCCATCGAACTTGAGCAGTACAACGCGAATTATATCGGCGGGGATATCAATGGAGGCATCCAGGATCTCTGGCAATTCTACACGCGACCCACCATAAGGGTAAATCCTTATACCACGCCGTGCAAAGGGCTCTATTTGTGCTCATCATCTACTCCCCCAGGAGGGGCTGTACATGGTATGTGCGGTTACTTTGCCGCCAGGACCGCTCTGAGCGAGAGCCTATCTTAGCATGTGTACATATTCTATGCTAGAGACAGTTACCATTCGGAGAGCTTCCAGATCTCCGGCTGCACAGTTTCTGCCTCCACACCAATCTCTGCATAGATACTCACTGCCTGCTTGAGATGCGCCATCGCAGCCTCTGACCTATCCTGAGCATGAAGAAGATCGGCCATTTTGCTGTGGAGCGCGGCCTCGTGAGGGCGGTCCCCCTGCGAGTGGCTTAGCGCCAGGGCTTTTTCAGTAAGGGCGATAGCGCGATCAATCTCTCCTTCGGCGTTACAGGCCTGAGCAAGATTATTGAGAGCAGCGGCGTAGATTCCCGGCTCGTGTAAATCTTCAGCCAGTCTAAGACTCTCTTCCAGGTGACGGCGAGCTTCCTCCAGGTCTCCCTGCTTGCTGGCGAGAATACCCAGAATGTTATGAACCTGTGCCAACGCAAGAGTATCATGGGCGGTTTCAGCCAGGTTCAATGCCTGGCGAGCCAGTTCCAGCGCTTTGCCGATCTGTCCCTGCCGGTAGGCCGTCAGGCTCCAATCAGCATAGAGTTTGGCACGTTCGTTGACAGAGCCTGCCTCACCAAGCACTCGCAGGGCGGCTTCGTAATGACTTTCGGCCTGCTCCCACGCTCCTCGGCGCTCATACACGGTGCCTAACTTGTGCTCCACTCGCGCAAGGGCCTCAGCTTCACAGAGCGCTGCAGCAGTTTCATAGCTCTTCAGCGCGGAGGCATATTCCCCGAGCAGCGTAGAGAGATCACCGATAGCCTCGTGCAGAGCGGCAGTATCAGGATGACCCAATGCCAGAGCCACACGAAAATGGGCCAGCGCCTCCGCATTCGCGTACAGGCTGCGCGCGTATTCACCGGCCAGGCGAAAATATTCCGCTGCCTGCGGCTCATTTCCTGCTAATTGATAATGGTGTGCGATCTGACCGGCGAGCGCATCGACTTTACGAGGGCCACGTGCATGGCCGGCGAGTACATCCGCGATACGGCGATGCAAGAGTCTGCGCCTGGCCAGGCTGGTCTCCTCGTATACCAGGGCGCGTAGTTTCTCGTGACTAAAGTCGTAGGTTAATGCGTAATCGCTCGCGCTCTGCTGTACTTCCTCCACCAACCCCTGGTCAATCAGCGCTTCCAGGGCGCTGACCGTCTCTTCCTCGCTACGCCCACTTGCTTCACGTAAGGTATCGTAGTCGAACGACCGCCCGATGACGGCAGCGGTATTGAGCAATTGCCAGCCAATTTCACTCACCCCGCTGAGGCGAGATTGCAGGAGATCGCGCACTCCTCCCGGCAGCGACCAATCAACATCCCCATCCCCGGTCGCCAGTTGACCTTTCGCCATAGCATTCAGGTATTCCAACAGGAAGAAAGGAAGGCCCTCTGTCTCGCCATACAAGCGATCGACAAGGCCAGCAGTCAGCTCTGTACCATTTACTAAGACAGAGCGCACCAATTCCCGGACAGAAGCCTGGTCCAGGCGCGTCAATGTGATAATCGCGACTTTACCTGAGCGCTGCGCTTCATTCAGCACCTGGTGCAAACGCGCATCCCTCATTGCCTGCTTGCCTCGCCAGGTAAAGACCAGGCAGATTGGCTGTTCACGCAGCCTCCGCACTATATAGCTCAAAAGCTCGAGAGAGGCGCTATCAGCCCAGTGCACATCATCAAACAAGATGACGCCCGGTGTTGAACCAGGGCGGCGACACAGAGACAACAGCACCTGGTAGAGTCCTTCAAAAAAGCGACTCTGTGCGCCCGGGCTGTCGAGAGGCGGGGGCACAGGTACCTCTGGCTGCTGTATAGCGATTTCAGGCAGCAGGCGCGAAACTTCACTGCGCCATGCTACCGGCAGCTCATCCAGATGGTTGAGGTCGCCTTTTTGAGCAATAGCAGAGCGTAGCAGCGCGATGACCGGACCATAGGCGAGATGTGTCTCGCCTTCATAACAGCGAGTGGCGAGGACGACCGCACCTCTCTCCTGAACGCTATCGAGAAATTCCTCGGCCAGGCGCGTCTTGCCGATACCCGCCTCTCCCTCCAGTATGATGATCCGCCCGCCACCATTGATAGAGCTATAGGCTTCAAACAGTGCAGATTGTTCCGCCGACCGTCCCACCAGGGGATATTCAGGATTTGCCACGGGAATTTTTGTCGTAGAGGACGAAGATGATAGAGACGAGTTACGAGAGGGCATCGCTGTTGTCTCGCTATAGGGTTTTCTATCCTCTCTGGCAAGGGCAGGTTTTGGCAGTTTTTCAGGGGGAGGGGGCACGCGGTTCTCTTTGATCTCCCGATACAACCGGGTTGTCGCCTCCAGGGGAGCCACACCCAGTTCCTGGTCAAGTACCTGCACGCACTCGCGATACTGGTGCAAGGAGGCGGTGCGCAGGCCATGCCGGGCATACAGCAGCATAAGTTGACGATGCGCAGGTTCGTGCAATCGATCAAGCGATAGCCAGCGGCGCGCATAGGTAATCGCTATGTCGAACTCTCCAAGGGCAGTGTGGCATTGGACAAGCCGTTCTAACGCGCTGGCCAACTCACGGCGCAGGATATCGGCCTGCAGGAACTGCCAGTCATCGAAAGAGGGACTGTCGCGCAGGCTGAAGCCTGCCAGAAAATCATCATGGTAGAGGGTTACCGCCCGGCTGAGCGGCAGCAGGCAGGCAGTACATACCTCCCCTGCCTGGTGCCCATGCGTGCGGCACTCACCCAGGTAATGGTTGAAATCGTTGACATCCACCCACAAATTGGCATCTGCAGCCACACCGACCGTTTCCCGACCAATATCCAGGCAATCGCCAGCGAGAGCCTTATTGAGGGTGGAAAGTGTACGCCGCAGCGCCCCACGAGCATGAGGCTGGTCGTATTCTGGCCAGAGCAACGTTGCCAGGATATCGCGCCCATGACGTTGTCCCGTAACCACGAGATACGCAATCAGCGCGACCGCCTTACGAGTATCGATTTCGATAGGGGTGCCATCGCACTCTATACGAGGCGAACCGAGCAAGTGCAGGGCCAATCTGGGCATATTGTCTCCTCCATATGAGTGACAATTATACGCTATTGTGTCCTGAAGCGCAACGATTTGAGGGAGAATGGTGGTTTCGTAACAATAGTGTTGCAGAGGGCTTTAGTACGGCTACATTCCAATCAACTCCGCCTTTTCCAAAGTGTTCCTCGCACTCCTCACAAGTGCTACGTCGATCATCCTCCCCTCGAATGCGAGCGCGCCCAGCCCTTTCTCCTGTGCTTCGTTGTAGAGCGCATCCAGCTTGCGTGCGTAATCAACCTCCTCCTGTGATGGCGCGTAGACCTGGTTAGCGACATCGATCTGGCCGGGGTGAATAGCCCATTTCCCCACGAAGCCAAGCGTTTTTGAACGCGTACATTCCCTGCGATAGCCGTCAAGGTTTTTGTAGTCTGGAAAGGCACCATCGATGGCATCGATGCCTGCGGCTAGGGCGGCAATGGCAATCTTGTTCCGCGCGTAGTGCCAGGGGTCGCCAGGGTAGGCAGCAACGTCGCCTTCAATCACGTTTCTGTCCATGCCTTGCGATGCGCTATAGTCAGCCGGGCCAAAAATTAATGCCTCTAAACGAGGGCTCGAACGCGCTATTTCCTCGACGTTGATCATAGCCTCCACCTCTTCAATCAGCACTTCGATACCGATGCGTCGCGTCCGATGCAAACGCTTCTCTATTTGCGTGAGCAACACATCGACCCACCAGACATCCTTTGCCGACTTTACTTTAGGCACTATGATTATGTCAAAAGAGTCGCCAGCCTCTTCAACAATGGAGATGATATCCTGGTAGGCGTATTCAGTCTCCAGATCGTTGATACGCACGGCGCGTGTTTTCTTCCCCCAGCCCAGCGTTTTGAGCGCATGGATGACCTTTGCTCTTGCTCCCACCTTTTCATTGGGCGCAACGGAATCTTCCAGGTCGAGAAAAACCAGGTCGGCGCTGCTAGCGGCGGCCTTCTCCATCATACGTTCATTACTGGCCGGCGTTGATAATTCAGATCGTCTCAAGCGCATCGTATCTTCCTCTCATCGTGAGCACTTATCATAGCTCTTTCCCGCCTGCTCGTTTGCGAGCTTTCGCCATTTTCTCTTCCCACGGCCGCTGTTGCTCTGCATAGTATGCTTTGTTGGGAATCATCACGCGGCGTGTGAACGAGAGTATGGTTTCACCGCGCTGGTTGTAGGCGATAGTCTCGACCGTCACAATACCAATATTTGGATTGCTACTGGTCAGTTTTTTATCCAATACCTTTGTTTCAGCGTAGATGGTGTCCCCGTGAAAGGTGGGGCCGAGGTGCTTGACGTTCTCAAATTCGAGGTTGGCGACGGCGTTCCCACTCACATCGGCGACGGACATCCCAAGGGCGATACTGAAAATGAGCGGGCCAGCCACCAGGCGCTGTTTATAACGCGTGTTCTCGGCATAGTTCGCGTCAATGTGCAGAGGATTGTGGTTCATAGTAAGCATGCAGAAAAGGGTGTCGTCGTATTCGGTAATGGTGCGGCCAGGCCAGTGTTTGTACAGGGCGCCGACCTCAAATTCTTCGTAGCAGCGACCAAATTGCATCGGTGTCTCCTTGCTAAACTTTCTATTGCTCCAGTGACAACTCCCCACGGCTAAAGCCGGGGGCTTCTATGGCTAAGCCAAGAGATTGTAGCCCCAATCTCAAAATGTTTAAGGAAGCATTGAGGTCTCGGTCAAGTTGAACATGACAGCATGGACAATCGAATATCCTGATGTCCAGTGGCATCTTTTGCCGGTGTCCACACTGGCTGCATGTCTGACTCGTATAGGCCGGATTGACTTTGACAAACTGCCTCCCAGCTTCTTCCGCTTTGTTGGACAGTTGGCCAAAGAATGCCGACCACGAGGCGTCTGCAATGCTTTTGGCAAGGCAATGATTGTGCGTCATCCGGTTGACTTGCAAGTCTTCGACTGCTATCACACCAAATCGGTCAACGATCTGGCGACTGTTTTGATGGGTGAAATTATCCCGTCTGAACGCTATCCGTTCATGCACCCGTGCCACGACCTTCCGATGTTTCCGACGTTCAGGTGTGCCTTTTGTCAGCTTGCTATGCTTGCGTTGGACTCTGGCAAGAGCCTTTTCCTCTTTGCGGAAAAAGCGAGGATTGCCTATCTCTTCTTCATTGCTGAGAGTAGCAAAGGTTTTGAGCCCAACATCAATACCCACCTGGGTGGGGGTTTCTGGCAAAGGTTCAGGCTCACATTCGACAGAGAAGGAAACATACCATTTGCCGGTACTGCTACGTCGAAGAGTACACGTTTTCACCTTGCCCTTGATCGGGCGATGATAGACCATCTTGACGCTGCCAATCTTGGAAAGCACCACGCGGCCATCATGGGTGATGCTGAAACCACTCTGAGGGAAGGTGAAGCTATCATAGCGGTCTCTCCCACGAAAACGGGGGTAGCCAGGCTTTTCGCCAGCGATCCTTCGCCGAAAGAAGGCTTTGAAGGCCAGGTCAACACGGACGGCTACATTCTGCAACACTTGAGAATGCACCTGTTTCAGTGGAGGGCGTTCTTGTTTCAGCAGTCCCAACGTATCAATCTGATGATAGCAAGAGAGAGATTGCCCCTCTTGCTCATAGGTTGTTTTGCGTTTCTCAAGAAAATGGTTGTAGAGCCAACGACACTCATTCAGGGTCTCGTTGAGCTTGTGAACCTGTTTCTTCGTAGGAAAGATACGGTACTGAAACATTTTATGCATGCGTCCATTTTAGCACAAAGTAGAACGTATCTCAACAGTTTTTCTCCGCCTGCGGGCGGCGCGCCTTCTATCCCCGTGGCTGGAGCCAGGGGTCTTACGGCGCGATTTGATAAATGGCGGGCAATCTCCAACCGTTGAATCTCGCTGGTATCCATCACAATTGCTCTTTTCTGCGCAGGCGGTGGTCCGCGTGTTCTAATAAGAATGATTTGAAGGCCAGAGCCGTAGCCGAAAGATGCTTGTCTTTGAGATGGACGATACGCCATTGGCGCATGATGGGAAACCCTTCGACGTCGAGAATCACCAGGCGGTTGGTCTCCAGTTCCATGTCGAGGGCGACGCGCGAAATAAGTGCGATACCGAGACCAGCAGCTACGCCCTGTTTGATGGCGCTATTGTTCCCCATATGCATACTCACATGTAACGGCACTTCGGCCTCTTGCAGAATGAGCTCGAGGGCAGCGCGCGTGCCAGAACCAACTTCACGCATGAGGAAATGTTCCTTCGCCAGTTCTGACAGTGGCACGTTCGCGCGTCCGGCCAGCCGATGATAGGGCGAGGCAACAAGCACCAGCTCGTTGGGCGCGAACGGTTCGATGACGACAGGAACATCATCCGGCACTCTGCCCACGATGGCTATGTCGATCTCGTTGCTCATGATTCTCTCCACCAGAGCGGCACGATTCACGACATCGAGCGATATTTCAACCTCGGGATAGCTCTGGTGAAACTTTCCAAGCAGACCAGGAATGACATAGGTTCCAACCGTCGTATCCGCTCCAACGCGCAGGCGACCATGGTCAGGGCCGCGCAGTTCCTCCATGGTCTCCAGGGCTTCATCGATGACGGCAAAAATCTTCTGACTGTAGTGATAGAGTTCATCTCCGGCCTGCGTGAGGTGCGTCCTGCGGCCTATCTGTTCAAATAGTTTGACGCCCAGGGTTTCTTCAAGCTGGCGAATCTGGGCTGAGACGGCAGGCTGGCTAAAATGCAGTTCTTCAGCTGCACGGACATAACTACAGTGTTTTGCGACTACCTGAAATGTGGCAAGTTGGTGAAGATTAAGTGTGCGCATGAAGCCCTCTCATGAAGCCCTCTCATGAAACCTCTACAGACAAACATCCATAGATATTTAGTATCATCCTCGCTATGTGTGTCAACTGCTTCACTATTTTGTGCCTTCTACTTTATATAGGTGGCTTGCACTTGCATCGTGTCACGTTGTACGATGAACCACGATAAAACAGACGTTCACGACATCAGAAGGGTTGTTGATGGTGCAACTATTCCGAGGACGAGGCCAGCAGAAACAGCCCCAGAGCGAGCAGCCCCTGGCAACACGAGTACTCCCCGAGACAAGCTGGGTTATTGAGGAGATGCCTGAAGGCATCCCGCCTGAGGACAGCGTGGTCGTGACGATTTCTCGCCAGTTCGGCAGCGGGGGCTCCGAGGTCGGACGCATCACAGCCCAGAAAAGCGGCCTCAATTACATTGACCGCGAGATCATTGACGAGGTTGCACGACGACTAGGCGTGGAGGCCGAACAGGTCGCGCATCAAGACGAACAAACATCCGGCACCGTTGGACATATCCTCGAGGCTATGCAACTGGGCAACCCCTTTGTAGTCAATTACAGTACACTCTACGGGCAGGGCAAAGAGTTATCACAGACAAAAGAGGCGGCCTATTTCCACTTGACGCAAAAGGTGGTGCTGGAACTGGCTACAGAAGGCAATGTGGTCATCGTTGGCCGCGGCGCGCAATTCCTGCTGCATAACATGCCGCGTACCATGCATATCTATATCTTTGCCCCTCTTGACTTTCGCATAGAAAATATCATGAAGAGTCATAAGCTCGATCATGCACATGCAGCGGATCTGATTGAACAGCGCGATCACGAACACGACATGTACTTACGCTACTATTACGGTGCTGATGGACGCGATCCAGGTCTGTATCACCTGCTCATCAACACGAGTCTCTACTCTTTTGAACTGGCTGCTGACCTGATACGACAGGCACTGCCACTGGCGAAAAAGATCGGGTGAGCAACGCTCAGGTAATCTTGCACAGGTGATTGTGGTCAGGTATACTGTTGCCAGGTCACTGGCGTCCTCTGACCCACCAACCAACAATGACGTTGGTAGGAGAGGGTCGGCAGGTAGCTACAATTTGGTTTATTTTAACTTCGTCACTTGATTCTTCTATCTATCACCTCTCAACTGATCCTCAATTCGCGCACTCCCCAATGTTGATACATCCCTTGCAAAGACCAGGTACTTCAGAGGTACTTCTTGGTGGTGTGTTGCAGATGTGTAAATCTCTCATAAACCTGGCAGCATTGATAGCCAAAGACGGGAAAATCATCAAAGGTTGGGTTATATTGCATGCGGGGGTTTTTTTTGAGCCAAACATCGAAAGCTTACTTATTTGCTAAAAAATGAGGAAAACGCCGAAAAATATGTTTATTTCAATGTATATGTTATCTCTTGTTTACACCTGCAGCATCATTGCCGATCAGCATGTACTCGGCAGCTTCTTCTGGGGTTGGGACAACTCTGAAGATTTCAATGTGAATGGTCTATAAGCTGCCACTATTTTACATAATACAAGACCCTGCAAGCGTAGAGAGAGAAAGAAAGAAGTAATCGTGCCACAGGATTTTAAGACACAGCAAGATGATCACTACCTCATGCCTGGGACTTATGCAACGAATGGGAATAGATCACCACAATTTAGGGTGCCGGGAGCATCATTTCCCAAGGTACCGGAAACTACTATATACAATACACCGGCGATCTCAATACATGATGTCCACCCTGCCCATGCTGACCCTCATAGTCGCGAGCAGGTGAAATATTATGCCAATTGGCTTGCCAAGCAGGCCAAGCATGATGTACTCAATGATGATACAAAAGAGATCAACGACTATATTCAAGAAGCAACAAAGGTCGTGAAAGTTGGTGAGAAAGAGGTGGCCACCTTTGCTCCTTTTCGACCGAAACTTTCCGCCTTGCAGACGTTCACCCGCAGGCAGGTCGTGACACTATGTGTCATCGGGCTGCTCTGGATGATCGGGGTGCTGGTATTCCGGCTGGAGATGCTCACGATCGTAATCGGGGTGATCACGGTCATGTACACCTTCAATCTCATCCTGAACCTGGGGATGGCGGCCCGGACCTTTCGCAACTCGCCGGAAGAACATATCGACGATGCGATCGTGCATACCTTGAAAAATGCCAACTGGCCCATGTACACGATCCTCTGTCCGCTCTACCGGGAAGCGCAGGTGGTGCCTCAATTTGTCCAGGCGATGCAGTCGTTGGACTATCCTCCTGAGAAACTGCAGATCCTTTTTCTCACGGAAGCCAACGATGCCGAAACGCGCAATGCCATCCGGTTGCTCTCCCTACCGCCGCATTTTCAGATCCTGGTGGTACCCGATGGCAAGCCGCGTACCAAGCCGCGCGCCTGCAATTACGGCTTAATGCATGCCAGAGGATCTTTTGTGGTGATCTATGATGCCGAAGACATTCCTGATCCATTGCAACTCAAAAAGGCGGTCCTCACCTTTGCCGGTCATGGGTCGGAGGTGGTCTGCGTGCAGGCCAAACTCAACTTCTACAATATTCGGCAGAACCTGCTCACGCGCTGGTTCACCGCCGAGTATTCTGCCTGGTTTGACTTGATTTTGCCCGGCCTGCAGTTGGCAGGGTTCTCTCTCCCTCTTGGAGGCACCTCGAATCATTTTCGTACAGCGGCGCTGCGCGCCTTAGGGGGGTGGGACGCCTACAATGTGACGGAGGATTGTGACCTGGGCTTGCGCTTGAAACGCTATCGCATGAGTACGGTCATCCTTGACTCGACGACGCTGGAAGAGGCCAACTCGCAGGTGAAGAACTGGTTGCGCCAGCGCTCGCGCTGGATCAAGGGCTATATGCAGACCTATCTCGTACATATGCGCAATCCAGTAGAGGATTTTCGCAAAGGACGCCTGTACGATCTGTTCACCTATCAGGTGGTAATCGGAAGTGGAACGGCTGTGCTGTTCATCAATCCCTTGATGTGGGTGCTGTTAGGCATCTACATCGCCTTTGGACGCTCGGTGATAAATATCTATCACATTCTGTTCCCATGGCCTATACTGTACCTGGGGGCCTTCTGCCTCATCTTCGGAAACTTTTTCTACGTTTATCTCTACCTGCTGGCATGCATGAGACGGAAACAGTACCATCTCTTGCTTTGGACGCTCTTTATTCCCGTCTACTGGTTACTCATGAGTACAGCGGCCTTTTATGCGTTATTTGAGCTCCTGGTGAAACCACATTACTGGCAAAAGACGGTGCATGGGCTGCACCTGAAAGGGAAAAACTCCTCTTCTGTCGCTGCACTGCGGGCAGAAGCACTCGCTTCAGTAGACGAACCGACGATGCCAATCCCGATTTTACCTGGGAAAGTAAGCAGCGTCGATGCCATTTCATCGGTCACGATGTCTCTCCAGGCCATATCAACCCAGCTTGTGCCTGCAATTTCACGTAAGCAGAAACAGGCGCAAGCTGTAGCGAAACAGTCTAAAGTACGTGACCTATGGCTTGTGGCCACCATTATCACCGCCTGTATTACCAGTGTTGTCGCCTGTCGGCACTACTTTCAGCAGCATGAGGTATTGCTCTACGGAGATGCATTGTCACACATGAGAAGCGCCAGAAGCGTTTTTGACAGTGCAACTCCTGGATTGGCGCAGTTAGGAACAGTCTGGTTGCCGCTGCCACATATACTTATGTGGCCGTTTATCTGGAATAACTTCTTATGGTATAGTGGGCTGGCTGGCAGCTTCGTGTCGATGCCCTGTTATGTCATTGCAGCGATCTATCTCTTTCTCTCGGCGCGGAGATTAACACGGAGCAGCAGGGCTAGTTTCATTGGTACACTGCTTTTCATCTTTAATCCAAATGTGCTCTATTTACAGTCCACTCCTCTCAGTGAGACAGTATGTATGGCTGCCCTCGCTTCGGCAGGCTACTACTTTTTATGCTGGGTTCAAGATGGTGAACTCAAACAACTAATCTTCATCGCAGGGTGTACTTTCCTTGCAACGATTGCCAGGTATGACGGCTGGGCACTGTTTTTAGGAGTGTTTTGCCTTATTCCTCTCGTTGGCTTAATGAAACGCCAGAAACTGCTGCACATTGAAGCTAACCTCGTTGTGTTCAGCGTTCTTGGTGGCTTAGGAATAGCCTTATGGTTTGCCTGGAACCAAATCATTTTTGGAGACCCTTTGTCCTTCCAGGACGGGCCGTATTCGTCACTGACTCAGCAAGCTGCACAACTAAAAGTAGGCAAATTGTTTACGTACCATAACATCTGGCAAGCTATCCGCTTCTATACGATTGATGCCAGTCAGACAATAGGCATAGTTCTCCTTGCGCTTGCAGCCGTCGGGTTTATCTGGTTTATTCTTCACCATCGATTTACACCCACTACATTTGCGGCTTTAGTCTTTTTAATGCCTCTTCCCTTTTATCTTGCATCTCTTTATAGCGGAAATGCCATTATTTGGATACCAGGAGCTAATCCGCCAGGCGCATCAGTGTATATGTACAATGTGCGCTACGGAGCACAAATGGTGCTGCCTGCTGCACTCTTTATATCAATATTGGTAGAAGAAGCTAGCAGTATCCCGTTAAAACACTTCAGTTCGCTAGGCCAAGTTCTACTTGCGGCTGTGATTCTCGTCCAGAGTTTCTTGATCGCTTCTCAGGGTATTATCTCTTTGCAGGAAGGTCAATACGAATACGCTTGCATCGCCCAACGAAACATTGTCGAGTATCTAGCCGAACACTATGATGAAGGGAAAATCCTAGAAAATATGTTCACGACCCAGGTGGATCCAGTTGAATTTAAGGGCAGCTTTAAGAGCATCATTTACGAAGGATCAGGTCAATTGTGGTTGCAAGCCTTAAAAAATCCAGCAAACTCGGTAGAATGGATACTCGTTAATCCCGATAACCACAATGATCCTGTAGCTCAGCACATCAATGTGAATAGTGTGGCCTTCATGTCCCAATTTACTCTAGTGATACGACAAAGCAATGGCATTCTTCTCTATCATCGACTGGGGAGCCAACCTTTGCCAGATCGGCCAGCTCCGCCATCTTTGAAGTTTGCACATCATACTTGCATTTAATGAGTGAACACTATGTTTGATCTTATCATGGAACTTTCTCTCGGAGAAAAGCTGATCTTGGAAATGTTATAGATGGTTTAAAGTTCGTGTATTGAGGGGTTTCATTCTATCGTGTCTATTTCATCGAGAATCGAGATACAAAGCATCTCGGTAAAACAACATCTGGTGAGTCCACTTTTACAATTACTGCGCTTTTGTATTGTGGGGGGACTGAATACCTTCGTGGATGTGCTGGTCTTTAACCTGCTGATACTGGGGTTGCCGACGCAGGATAATGGCCTGCTGGTCATCTATAATTCTCTGGCCTACCTGGTCGGGGCCGTCAATAGCTTCTGTTGGAACAAGCTCTGGACCTTTCAGCAGCGCTCCAGTGTCACCAACGGTCAGCTGGCACGCTTCGCCCTTGTGACTAGCCTGGGCATCCTCTGCAACGATGCCTTTCTCTGGCTGGCCACCACGCTGCTCACCTCCTTCTCGCTCACCAGTTTCCTCTGGGTCAACGTCGCCAAGGTCTGTGCCATCGCCGGTTCCGTCGCCGTCTCCTATCTGGGCATGCGTTTCAGCGTCTTTCCGAAAACTTATGAGGTCGAAATGTCGCTCCCACCATCAAATCCACACCTTTTTATTTCACCACGCAGTTTATCTGTGATCTTGCCAGCTTATAACGAGGAAGCGCTCATCGGCCAGACCCTCTGTACGGTGATGGCGGCGCTGAGCAGCTGGATGCACGATTTTGAAGTGATCGTGGTCAATGATGGGAGCAAAGATCGTACCGCAGACATCGTGGCCCACCTGGCGGCCTATGACCAACGGATCCGCCTCGTCAATCATCCAGTCAACCAGGGCTATGGCACAGCCCTGGTCACCGGCTTCGAGTCGGTGACCAAAGAACTGGCTTTCTTCATGGATGCCGATGGACAGTTTGACATTCGCGACCTGGTGCGCTTTTTCCCCCTTATTGACGAGTATGGTGCCGTGTTGGGGTACCGGAGAGAGCGCCAGGATACCTGGATGAGGAAACTCAGTGCCTGGGGCTGGAAGCAGTTGGTGCGCTTTATCTTTGGCATCCAGGTACGCGATATTGATTGTGCCTTTAAGCTCTTCCGGGCCGAGTTCTTTCGGACGCAGCGCTTAGAGACGCGGGGCGCCATGATTAACGTGGAGATTATCTATAAACTGGCACGGGCTGGTTATACCTACACCGAGGTGGGCGTGCAACATTTGCCGCGGCGGGCGGGCAAGGCCACCGGGGCCAAGCCCGCGGTGATCCTGCGCGCTATACGCGAGTTGTTTCTTTATGCTGAAAAGTGGCGCCACGAAGAACAGCAAACTCTCTATATTTAACTAAACAGATCTCAGGAGACAATCATATGATTCCTATTTTACTTTTACAGCAAAAAATTGCAAAAACTCTTCGACCAAATTTGCACGGGATGAGGCTGCTGGCCCTCCTACTCATTATAATCTCCTTGTCAGGAGCAGCAGCAGCAATTCATCAAATAACACTGGCAAGAGCCGCAGGTAGCGACTGGCCAACATATTTACACGACCCCCAGCGCAGCAGTGCGAGCAGTGATACGACCCTCTCCCCAGCCAATGCAGGACAGTTGACGCTGGGCTGGGCATTCAAGACTGGCGGCCCTATTGCAGCCTCCCCCACTGTGGTTGGCGGCACCGTGTATGTAGGCTCCTGGGATGGATATGAGTATGCCCTGGACGCGGCAACAGGCACCCAGAAATGGAAGACATTCCTGGGTCAGACTACCGCGCCTTGCTATCCTCAATTAGCCGGGGTTACTTCGTCAGCAGATGTGGAGAATGGTGTGGTCTACGTCGGCGGCGGCGATTCCAATTGGTATGCCCTGGATGCGGCAACAGGCAATGTTCTTTGGAAAGTGTTCGTTGGCGATAACACCAAAGGGTGGTACAACTGGGCCAGCCCTCTGATCTACAATGGCTTTGCCTACATCGGTATAGCCAGCGTAGGGGATTGCCCATTAGTGCCAGGGCAGTTGCTAAAAGTGGACTTACAGACGCACCAGATTGTCAACACCTTCAATTTTGTCCCGCAAGGGCAATCTGGTGGGGGGGTCTGGACCAGTCCGAGCCTTGACACGGCCACCAACACAATCTATGTCACCACAGGAACGCGTAGCCAGCCCTCCCAAACGCTTACCGAGGCAATTGTTGCCCTCGATGCGAGCACCCTCACCCTCAAGTCTTCCTGGGCAGTTCCAGCATCACAAGAAGGGGTTGATTCCGATTTTGGTTCCACTCCGTTACCATTCAATGATGCGGTGGGGGACCAACTGGTGGTGGCGATCAACAAGAATGGCAAGGCTTATGCGTATAACCGCAAAAACCTGGCTGCCGGGCCTGTATGGACACAGCAGGTCGCGATTGGGGGCACCTGCCCGCAGTGCGGGGATGGGAGCGCCTCGTCTGGAGCCTTAGGGAACGGCAAACTTTTCCTGGGTGGGGGAAACATGATCATCAATGGACAAGGCTACAAGGGATCAGTAAACGCGTTGGACCCAGCGACCGGCAAATACCTTTGGCAGCATGGTGCTCCTGGCGCAGTCGTTCCTGCATTGGCATATGCGAATGGCCTGGTCGTCGATGGGGCTGGTCCCGTGCTCGAGGTACTCGACGCATCGAGCGGAACGCGTCTCTACAGCTATACCACAGGTGGTGCGCTTTATGCAGCGCCAAGTGTGGCGAATGGCCAGATATTCACAGGGGGGACGGATGACAATGTGTATTCGTTCGGCCTACCTGCCACCACCCCGCCTCCCCCTCCTCCTGATCCCAATTGCCCCAGCGGGTGGTCCTGCCAGGACATCGGCAACCCCACCCCGGCCGGATCGGAAACTGTTTCTGGCAATACCTGGAGTGTCAACGCCGGGGGCGCGGGGAGTGGAGGAACTGCCGACCAGTTCCGCTTTACGGCGCGGAAAGTCAGCGGAGATTCGCAGGTCAGCGCCAAAGTAGTATCGCAGCAAACGACAGGAGGATCGGCCCAGGCAGGGCTGATGGTTCGCCAGTCGAGCGATCCGGCTTCCCCCTATTATGCAATTTTTCTACAACCTAATAATAGGCTGGTTGTGCAATATCGCCAGGCCTTTGGTGGCGCGACTACCACTGTGACGCAAACGAACCCGGCATCGCTGCCGCTGTATCTTGAGATACAGCGAGTCGGCGATCAGTTCCAGGCCGCGACTTCGAATGATGGCGGTACCTACACGCTCGTCCCAGGCACTACAATGGATGTGCCTATGCCAGCTGCCATCATGGAAGGTATGGCTCTCAGCTCAGGCACACAGGGCATCCGGGACACGGTCGCATACGCCGCAGTGAATATACAGTCACCTGGCACTCCCCCCAATCCTCCTGCACCTCCGACTCCCTGTCCAGGCGGCTGGAGTTGTAGTGATATAGGAAACCCGGCGCTCGTAGGGGATCAGTCCCTCAGCGGAGGAACCTGGACGCTGAAAGGTGCGGGTAATGATATCAATGGCAATGCAGACCAGTTCCATTACGTGCGGCAATCGCTGGCAGCCAATGGCAGCATCAGTGCGCATATCCTCACACAGACCAATACGAACGCTTCGGCTAAAGCAGGTGTCATGTTGCGACAGGGCACGAATGCGGACTCGGCCTACTACGCCGCTTTCGTGACGCCAGGCAACGGCATCGTCGTGCAGTACAGGCCGACGCAGGGACTTAAAACCCAGATAGTAAGCGGACCTACAGGTACTGCGCCGACCTACCTGATGATTGCCCGGTCTAGCAACATCTATTGCACCTATACTTCGAGTGATGGTGCGAACTGGTCCTATGTTACGGGTACATGTTTTACTCTGAGTCTGAACAGCCCAACATTAGCAGGATTGGCCGTGACATCTCAGAGTACAGGTACGATGAGCACAGCTACCTTCGATACTGTCAATTTCAGCACCACTGCCCCCCCGCCACCAACAATCTGTACTGGTGGCTGGAGTTGCGGTGATATCGGATACCCTTTCCCAGCGGGGAGCCAGTCCCTTAGTGGCGGCACCTGGACGATCCAGGGAGGAGGCAACGACATCTGGGGTACTGCCGACCAGTTCCACTTCGTCTCACAAGCGCTAGCGGCCAATGGTAGTGTGAGCGCACGCGCCGTTTCGCAGACCAACACCACTGGCTGGGCCAAAGCAGGAGTGATGCTACGCCAGAGCTCTGATCCCGGCTCGGCCTACTACGCAGCGTTTGTGACCCCGGGCAACGGCATCGTCGTGCAGTATCGCACGGCTCAGGGCAGCAACGCGCAACAAAGTGCCAGTCTCACCGGGACGGTGCCGGCTTACCTGATGGTGGCGCGTTCAGGGAGTAACTACACTGCCTACACCTCCAGCAATGGCACTACCTGGACGCCGGTGGCCGGGTCAAGCGTCGCCCTGAACACGAGCGGGTCGGTCCTAGCGGGCCTGGCCGTTACTTCTCATGACGGCGGTGCCTTGAGCACCGTCACCTTTGACACGGTGAGCATCAGCACAACCCCTCCTCCTCCCCCTTCAACTTGTCCGAGTGGTTGGAGCTGCGGTGATATCGGGACTCCTACCCTTGCAGGGAGCCAGTCCCTTAGTGGCGGCACCTGGACGATCCAGGCGGGAGGTAACGATATCTGGTTTGCTTCAGACCAGTTCCACTTCGTCTCACAGACGCTGGCAGCCAATGGTAGTGTGAGCGCGCGTATTATCTCCCAAACCTATACAGATCCCTGGGCCAAAGCCGGGGTGATGCTGCGCCAGAGCACTGATCCCGGCTCGGCCTACTATGCGGCTTTCGTGACCCCTGGCAACGGCATCGTCGTGCAGTACCGTACGGCTCAGGGCGGCAACGCGCAACAAAGTGCCAGTTTAACGGGCACGGTGCCGGCTTACATGATGGTGGCGCGCTCCAGCAACACCTATACCGCCTACACCTCCAGCAATGGCACTACCTGGACGCCGGTAGCCGGGTCAAGCGTCGCCCTGAACACGAGCGGGTCGGTGCTGACGGGCCTGGCCGTCACCTCCCATAACGCCAGCGCCCTGGGAACGGTCACCTTTGACACGGTGAGCATCAGCACAACCCCTCCTCCTCCTTCAAGCTGTCCGAGTGGTTGGAACTGCGGTGATATCGGGACTCCTGCCCTTGCAGGCAGCCAGTCCCTTAGTGGCGGCACCTGGACGATCCAGGGAGGAGGCAACGACATCTGGGGTACTTCTGACCAGTTCCACTTCGTCTCACAAGCGCTAGCGGCCAATGGCAGTGTGAGCGCACGCGTCGTTTCGCAGACCAACACCACTGGCTGGGCCAAAGCAGGAGTGATGCTACGCCAGAGTAGCGTTCCGGGTTCTGCTTACTACGCAGCGTTTGTGACCCCGGGCAACGGCATCGTCGTGCAGTATCGCACGGCCCAGGGCGCTGGCGCGCAACAAAGCGCCGGTTTCGCCGGCACGGTGCCAGCCTACCTGATGGTGGCTCGCTCCGGCAATACCTACACCGCTTACACCTCTGCCAATGGTACGACCTGGACGGTGGTGAGCGGCTCGAGCGTCACGCTGAACACGAGCGGGTCTGTGCTGGCAGGTCTGGCCGTCACCTCCCATGACGCGAGCGCTTTGAGCACCGTCACCTTTGAAACAGTGAGCGTCAGCACAGCTGTACCCTAGTATTGAGCATGAGGCTGAGTTGAACAGCCATCACATTAGACGAAAAGTAGCGGGGACGGTAACCCACGGAGAATGATGGGGCCGACGCCGATGGCGTCGGCCCCTCAAAGAGTGACAATACGCATTCCAGCCTGGCCTACGCAGCCACGAGAGCGAAATTTGTTGGGCCTGAAACACGAAGCAGATCCCAACCATCTTATCTCATCAGGCGGACTTTCTTATCTGAATGAGCAAGGTTGGGGTATTGATTGGAAATCTTTTTTCTCACTTCCTCATAGCAATAGAAATAAGGGGTTGCGCTTGATGCTAGTTGAGCGCCTGGTGGATAGAGAGGAGCAGTTCATCTAAATCGATAGGTTTGACAAAGCCAACCAGGTGCCGCTGCTTGATCTTATCTTGATATTTCTGCAAACTGGCACTCAGGAAAATCGCAGGAATAGTTTCGAAGCCCTGCTGAGCGCGTATACGGTCGTAGAGGTCGAGGCCGTTCATTGAGCCGAGCACATAGTCCAGCACAAAGAGGGATGGTTTGACATGCTGAATCATCTCGAAAGCGCGCTCCCCTGTCTCGGCTAAGAGTGCCTGATACGGGGTTTCTTGCGAGATTGCCATCGTAAGGAACTCACCGATATAGGGATCATCTTCCACAATGAGAATCGTTTTGCGCGTCGCGTGCATCTCTTCTAATAAAGTGTCTTGTATCTGAGGCATATCACACCTCGAAGTCACGTGGGATGGTTCACGTCAAATGAGGACGTCACCTGACTTAAGAATCATTCTACCATAAGATACAGACGTTGTGAAGAGGTTACAGATTGTGACACGTGGTTTCATTGTTCTGCTTGTGGCGCATGTTACAATTTAACTAGAGTTTTTCGGCAAGCACCGAACTACCATGCACTCGAGGTCACGATGTCAGATAAACCGTAATTTACAGAAGCGACGTAACATGATGAAGGAACCATTTGAACATGGGGAGCAGAACCGTCATAATGAAGCTGAAAATGTCAGGGATCGGATCTATTATCAATTGCTCAGAGGCCATTATCAGACCATGATGGACCACCACCAATCCCTGATGGAGCATCATCAATTCTTGCTGAACCATCACCAAACGGTACACGCACTTTACAGGGCAGTACTGGACAGCCAGCGAAGAAGGCGAGGTCCTCAGCTCCAACTGGACTGGCAAACCTATCGCAGAGCGTTGCAAAACCATCGCCAATTGGTAGGGAACCACCGCCAGATGCTGGAAGAATACCACCAGATGAAGCAGAAACGTCCCCACAGACAAGACCTATAGTCACTACCTTTTATTGCCTTTGTAGTCTAGCACCTGATGACCTTCGCCGTAAATCGTCTGCAGAAAGCGCGGCGAGTACGGATCATCTCCTATTTTCCTACGCGCGTGACTCACCAAGGCGTCAAGCCGACTATCATCAGTCCTCGCTTCGTAGGCAGTGCCATAAACGGCAGAAACAGTTTCCGCTCGCGAACAAACTTCACCATTGCGCGATGCCAGGAAGAGCAAGAGTTTGCACTCATAAGTCGATAATTTCTGTGGCTGTAATTGGCCGTCGACACAGACTTGCCGGCTGCGTTTGTCAATATAGAGGCCATCTTGATCAGGCATATGTCTTTCCCTCCCGGCAATAGGTGAGAAGCTGCCGCCACTTCCTCTTGAAATTATTGTTACACAATATAGGACGAGATATACATTCATTTGTAAAATATACCACCACATATAGAGTGATGACGATTTTCTCTTCAAATCAGGAATTATTTGCGAGTTGCTTATACAGTTTGAAGATAAAATTCAACAAAACTTTTCATTTGCGAGGGAAAGGAAAAACGCCAGGGGAACAATTCCCTTGGCGTTCAGTTTGATGCGCGGCTATATACGGCCGGCTGTATAGCTACTCGCTTGCCGACTTTACCGGGGCGTTTTCTTTCTTGGGGCCAATCCAAACGGTTTGGATGTTTACAAATTCCTGAATACCAAATGAGGAGAGTTCGCGTCCATAGCCGCTTCTCTTGACTCCTCCGAAGGGTAGGCGCGGATCCGAAGCTGTCATTCCGTTAATGAATACACTACCTGCTTCAATGCGCGCGGCCAGTTCACGAGCCAGCTTTATATTGCGTGTCCAGAGATTGCTGCCCAGGCCAAACTTGGAGTCGTTAGCCAGTTCAATTGCATGCTCTACATCGCGAGCGCGAATAACGGCGGCAACGGGGCCAAAGGTTTCATCCGTAAATACAGGCATCTCCGGGGTCACATTGGTCAGGATAGTCGCTTCGTAAAAGTTACCCTTCCCCTCACGCGGCCGTCCGCCAATCAAGACTTTCGACCCTTGTTTGATCGATTGTTGCACCTGTTGATCGAGCGTATCACGCAGGTCTTTGCGAGCCAGGGGACCGAGCTGTGTGCTATATTCGAGTGGATCCCCCATCTTCAACTTTGCCGTGTTAGCGACAAATTTCTGTTCAAAAGCCTCCGCGACAGATTCCGCTACGATGAAACGCTTGGCAGCGATACAACTCTGACCATTATTCTGGAAGCGGGCTGTGACAGCTACCTGCGCTGCCTGGTCCAGGTCAGCGTCATCCAGCACAATGAAGGGATCCGACCCACCCAGTTCAAGCACCGTCTTCTTCAGGGCACGGCCGCTGGCCCCAGCCACCTCAACACCCGCGGCCTCGCTTCCCGTCAGCGTGACTGCAGCGATCCTATCATCAGCGATCAGTTTGCTGGTCTCGGAGCCGGGGACAAGGACGGTTCTCAAAACGCCTCGGGGCAGCCCTGCCTCTTGCATGATGCGTTCAATTTCCAGGGCAACACGCGATACGTTGGAGGCATGCTTGAGCACGGCCGTGTTGCCTGCCATCAGTGCCGGAGCCGCGAAACGAAATACCTGCCAGTAGGGGAAGTTCCAGGGCATAACGGCTAAAACAACGCCTAGCGGACGAAACGCGACATAGCTTTCGGTGGCGTTGGCAACAACTTTTTGATCGGCGAGGAAGCGTTCGGCATTTTCTGCAAAGAAGTCGCAGCTCCACGAGCATTTTTCGACTTCGGCCTCGGCCTCTGTGATCGTCTTGCCCATTTCAAGAACAGCGGTCCGCGCCAGTTCGGTCTTATGCTCTCGCAGGTGGTTTGCCACGCTGTACAGATATTTCGCTCGCTCGGCAAACGGGGCTGTGCGCCAGTGGAGAAAGGCCCGGCGTGCCTCGTCCAGCGCTACATCAATCTGCTGCTGGCTAAATGGTTCAAAAGTTTCCAGCACCTCACCGGTGGTTGGATTGATCGTTTGGATACTCATTGCTCTACTCCCATAGAAAACAAAAAAGACTCTGATTCCATTATATCCCATATACGGGACTACCTGTGACAATCTGCAGCGTTTTAAAGCGAAACAGCCCCTGGTCGGGCAACTCCTCCCGTATTTGACGGCCGAGGAGGCGACGCAACAGGGACTGAACTTCCGCGAAGCGCATGGCTGGATTGAGGAAGAATAGATAGTATAGACAGGCAGGAAGTCCTGCTTAGATCAGTTCCAGGTAACGACGGCGATCCCAATTCGTGACCGCCTTCTCATATTCTTTGACTTCCCAGCGGCGGGTTGCCGTGTAATGATCGACGAAATCGTTGCCCAGGTACTCCCTGGCAAACTCGCTCTTTTCAAACAGGTCTGTTGCCTCCGTCAGGTTGCGCGAGAGTGAGCGGATATGACCCTTCTCAAGCGCCCTTGCCACGGTCGCCGCGTCATAGGCGTTGCCATCGAGCCTCGCAGGCAACTCTAGCTTTTGTTCGATGCCATACAAACCGCTCGCCAGCGTCGCGGCAAAGACCAGGTAGAAATTGGCATCGGCGCCAGGGACGCGGTTCTCGATACGAATGGCGTGCCGTCCATTGTTGATGACACGGATCGAACAGGTACGATTATCCATACCCCAGGTAGTGTTGAGAGGCGCCCATGTACCCTCGACGTAGCGCTTGTAGGAGTTGATTACAGGGGCATACAGAACCATAAGTTCAGGCAATTTGTCCAACACGCCTGCCAGGAACTGGCGCATAGTCGTAGACATATGCCCTTCGGCCTCCTCATCCCAGAAGACATTGTGTTCCTTGTTGCGAGCCCACAGGCTCATGTGTGAGTGTCCGCTGCTACCGTCCTCCTGGTCATTCCACTTCGCCATGAAGCTAGCAGTGAGGCCAATTTGGTGGCAAATCTCTTTGACACCCGTTTTGAAAAGCATAGTGTAGTCGCAGGCAGAAAGGACGTTCGCATAGTGAATATTCATCTCGTACATACCGGGGCCGTGTTCGCGGTTGTAGCCCTCCATCTCGACGCCATGGTCGCGCATCATGTTGGCGATACGTCCCAGCAAGTGGTCGTCAGCGCTTGCCTGGCTGATGGCATAACAGTTCATGCCCGGGTTGAGGGGCGTCAGGTTCGGGCCAAAGTCCTTTTCGCGGAGAGAAAACATATTCTCGCGGAAAAAACGGAATTCCAGTTCCGAAGCCGCCATCGGCTCATAACCCATCGAACGCGCACGTTCCATCACCTGACTCATCAGGTAGCGAGGGGATACCGTGACGGGCTCGCCATGTTCGGTCCACAGGTCACAAATACAGGAGGCAACTTTCTCCTCCCACGGCTCCATCATAAACGTAGAAAGATCGGGCCTCATCACGATATCAGCAAAGCCGCGCTCCCAGTTACTTACTTTGAGATTGGGCAACACGTTCTCCGCGATGTCCCAACCGAAGAGCACGTCGCACTGAGCAAAGCCGTCCTCTAAAGAGTTGAGAAAATGTTTTGCCGCCACGCGCTTTCCACGAAACACGCCCTCGATATCCGGGGAGCCTATTTTGACATACTCGATTTCGCCGCCATCAATCTTTTGCTTAATTTTAGCAATGTCCATTAAAACACTCACCTTTCTGAACTAAATATCATCGAACCTGGCCCCAATTAAGGGAAAGTGGCACCCTTCAGGCCTACAATTCGTACACCTGGGGTTGGCGATGCTCCAGGGAGGGTATCTGCGCACGTACACGTGCAATCTGTTCCAGGTCTATCTCTGTCATGATGACGGACGGCATGTCCTGCGCCTGAGCAAGCACAAGTCCCCAGGGATCAATGATCATTGAACGCCCAAAACACTGCCTGTTGGGAGGGTACTGCCCGACCTGCGCGGGTGCGATGACATAGCAGAAGTTCTCGATCGCGCGCGCGCGCAGCAAGACTTCCCAGTGATCTCGACCTGTATGCAGCGTAAAACCAGCCGGAACCATCAGTAGTTGTGCCCCTCGCAGAGCCAGTGAACGATACAGTTCGGGGAACCGCAGGTCATAGCAGACCGTTAAGCCAAAGGTAATACCTTCAATCTCGGCGGTGACAAGCTGATTACCCGGCACGATGCGTTCAGATTCGTAGTGTTTCTCGCCGTTAGCCAGGTCTACATCGAAGAGGTGGATTTTCCGGTACTGCGCGATGATCTCGCCTTCGCGATTGATGAGCACACTCGTATTGTGAAACTTACCTGGCGTCGAGGTGACGCGTTCGACGATACTGCCACCGTGAACGATCATCTTATGCTTCCGTGCCTTCTCTTGCAACCGCTCGATGGCAGGACCAGGAATAGTCTGAGCAGCTTCATCAAAGCCCGAGTAGGGGCCGAGATACGTCCAGAATTCGGGGAGACTGACGAATTGTGCGCCTATATCGGCGGCTTGCTCTAAGAAATGCTCTACAGTGGCCAGGTTTTCTGCGGGATTATTCCGCGAATTGAGTTGAATAGCTGCAGCTCTCAAATGCATATATGGAGGCTCCTCGCTCTATGCAACGCTGAGGTTTGTTGTGTTAATGTTAGCAGAGTAGCACGAGTGATGGTTGTAGTCAAGGGCTAAACTGCCATTAAGCAATGTAATTCATGGTCACAAGGCTACAGCCTCGACACGGAGTATCCACTATGCTACACTAGCATAGTGATGTGATATGCAATAGCTCAACGAGAAGGAAGAGGACGAGCGTATTTCATGCCCAAAACGCCGCCACGTGAAGACGAACAACCCGAATATCAGCCTCCGCGGCGCAGACGTCAGCCAGTCACATATCGGCGTCCTCCAGAGGATTACACGTTAGACGACCATCCCGAGATTCCCAGGATCAAACGCGCCTCGCGCACCCCGTACCAATATCGTGAGGCGTTCAACGAGGATGAACAGGAGGGTGAAGGCAAACAATCCCCTCGAACCCGAGTTCAGGAACGAAACCCGCGTACCCACGCCGAGGAACGAAAACCAAATCCCATTATGGTGGAGAAGAAACGGCGCTCTACCGTCTACGCGCCACCTCCACCACCTCGTCGCACGCAGCCTCACCGTCCCACCGCCCGTCCACAGCGGGATCGATTCATCTATATCCGCAACAGCCTACCGGTGATCATTACCTGCGGATTGCTCTTCGTTCTGCTGGTAGTTGGCTCGATCATTTATAACGTCAGTCGCCCCCAGGTCAATACCACTACAATAGTGATGCCCAACGGGACTACCAACAATCAGCAACCTGTCACACCACCAGCAAGCCTACAGCACGCTGCAGACCCCCATGAACTGGTCATCACTCCGCAGGACACAGACCATCCTCCTCCTCCAGTCAACGCGACATCCGCCTATCTGCTCGATGCCGACACCGGTGCAACGCTCTATGCTCATAATCCCTTCATGCACCTGCCGATGCTGAGTACAACAAAGTTGATGACGGCAGTGCTGGCGGTGGATAAAAGAAATCTTGACCAGAAAATTACCATCAACAGCGCCATGGCACAAGATATCAGTCGACTAAGCGCCGACAGCACCGTCGTTGGTTTAAAAAAAGGCGAAACCTATTCGCTGCGTGAACTGCTCTACGGACTACTTCTCAAGTCTGGCAATGATGCTGCGGTCGTCATCGCTGATGCTCTTTCGGGGAATCTATCCAATTTTGTAGCCGAGATGAACCAGCGCGCAAAGCAATTGGGACTCAACGATACCCATTACATGAATCCCCATGGTCTCTTAGCGACGGGCCACTATTCCAGCGCTCACGATCTCGCGATATTGGGCCAGTATAGCATGAATATCCCTGTCATTCATCAAATCAGTGGGACTCTGGCCTACGTTATTCCCCAGGGGGGAAACCATCAAGCCGCTCCGCTCATCAACGGCAACCAGTTCCTTTTCTGGTATCCCGGCGTCGACGGTGGGAAACCTGGGTTTGACGGAGTCGACAACTTTGTCCAGGTCATCTCATGTACGCGCAATCACCATCATCTCATAGGTGTGGCAATGCACACCAACAACTGGTGGACGGATATGCGCGACCTGATGAACTGGGGCTTCGACAATTTCAAGTGGATATCGCCGCATGACGTGGATTCCCCGCAGAACCCCATCCCCTTCGACACCCTGTGGAATTATTTTGCCAGTGACAAGAAAGAGGGTACCATTGCGACCAGCGATGGAGGTCGTTACTACATCTATACCGGTTTTAGCATCTCGGGCCCAATCATGACGTATTATGATAAAGGTGGGGGGTTAAAGCAGTTTGGTTACCCTATTAGCCTGCCAAGCGTATCGAGTTCTACCCTCGTCAGCCAGCGCTTCGAGAAGGCCACCCTTCAGTGTGATGTGATAAAGAAACACTGTGGCACTGTTTAGGGTGGGCGTATCTACGTATATGACTGAATTCGACATGATGTAGCTTTCTCCCCAAAAATCCCCGGGCCTATTTGTATCGACGATACATCTACTTTTACGAAGTGGAGTCCTCGACTCCTACAGTAGACCCGGGTCTATCTAACGCACAAAGCTACGGTTTCGATGGTGGTGGCGGCGATTCCGGCGGTTTTGGTGGCCTCGGTGGCGGCGATGGCAGAATCGGAATCGGCGGGTATGCTACGGAGCATTTAGGATCGTGGGTTCCGTCGCTATGTGCACAACCCGGACATATACCTGACATTTTGTACCCTTGGTTTACTTAACCATAATAATAACCATTACAGATTTCTAGCAATGTCAGCCTTTTGCGACGGACAAGAATAAACTCCTTAGCCGTAAGGCTTGTCTTACAAGAAATAAACGTAGAAACAATTTTAAAGAGCAAAAGAAGACAGAAATTATCTAAGCGATAATAAGAATATCTCTGCCTTATCTTAGCAATTACCTCAGCAGCTTATAAGTAAGGTATTATAGCAATCAGATGTCTAAAAAGCAAATTATAAAGAGTAAGTCCTACTACTATAGTACGTTCTTCCATTCCTAAGGTGGCATGAATAACGCCACCATGTGACCTGTGACCTACTTCACTTGCCCTCATCGAACAGGTTTGTTATACTGCTCACGACACTGATAAAAGTTCTTTTAAGCGAGGTTTTTTATGGCAACTGAAGAAATACCGGAAGGCAATAGCAGCGTTGGTGCAGCTCCATCGGGCTTTGGCAGGGCGCGCCTGGCCCTGGCCATTTCCGCCGGAAAATTAGCAGGCGCGTCAGGGCGCTTTTTCCGTATCGGTGGCGGCACAAGTTTACCAGGCATGATCGCGCGACGCATCGACCCCAATGTGCTGAAATCGGTCGTCGGAGCGAGCAGGGCCAGGAAAATTGTGATTACGGGCAGCAACGGCAAAACTACCACCGCTCGCATGACTGCCATTATAGCTGACTTTACCGGCCAGCGCGTTTCACATAATCGCACTGGCTCCAACATGCTGCAAGGAGTCACTTCTGTTGCCGTAAATTTTGCCGATATGTTCGGACGATTAGACAGCGATGTACTGCTCTTCGAGATCGATGAAGGAACCATCCCCCTGGCGGTCCCTGAGATTCAGCCTGACGTCGTCCTGATTACCAACATTTTCCGCGACCAGCTGGACCGCTACGGTGAACTCTACTCCGTCGCCCAGGCTCTCAATAAGATGCTGGAGGGCCTCCCTGAAACATCTACCATTCTTCTCAACGGGAATGATCCCCAGGTGGCCAACTTCGGGCAGAACGCAAAGGCGAAACGCCTCTTCTTCGGGTTAGAGACCACCGAGATCGGAACGCCTGTACCTGAGCAATCAGCGGATATCATTCGTTGTATTCACTGCCAGGAAGACCTGCACTATGAAGTGGCCTATATGTCTCACCTGGGACTCTATCGCTGCCCCAATTGCGGTTATACCCTTCCCACGCTTGATTTCGCGGCCACTTCGGTACAGCTTTCGCCCGACGGTGAAGGACCTTCACATGTAAAAGTACGCACTCCAGAGGGCGAGATTGAGCTGGATATTCCCCTGCCCGGCGTGCACAACGTGTACAACGCGGTCGCGGCGCTTGGCGCCACGATGGCCGCGGGGTTCGATATGTCAAAAGCGCCAGCTGCTATCGCCAGCATACGCCCCGCTTTTGGACGTCTCGAGAAAATACAGGCAGGGGATCAGACCATTTACCTGGCCTTTGTCAAAAACCCTACGTCGTTCAATTTGATGCTGCGCCTGATTGCCCAGCATTCCGCCGAGAAACACGCGCTGATCGTGGCCAGCAACACCGTCGTGGACGGCGAGGACTTCGCCTGGCTGTGGGACGTAGACATTGAAAATATCGCACCGGATATACGCGATGTCGTGTGTAGTGGCGGCAAAGCAGAAGAAATTGCCATGCGCCTGAAGTACGCTGAAATCCCAACTGACAAGATAAGTGTCATTCACGAACGTGAAGCTGCCCTGGATGCCGCGCTGAAGAACGCGGGACCCGGCGGCACTCTCTATATCATGGCGAGCTACACCCCCACGCACGAGCTGCGCCGCATCATGCAGAAGCGTGGCTGGGTGAAACATTTTTGGGAAGAATAGGAAACACGTATGAGTAATGAAGTCAAAGACACCGGTATGGTACTCAAGATTGGCCACCTCTATCCCACGTTGATGAGCGTGGCGGCGGATCGCGGTAACCTCTTTTCTATCGAGAGGCGCTGCAAGTGGCGCGGCATCGCGACCGAGGTCGAGCAAATTTTTGTCAAACAAACTCCCGATTTTACCAAATACGATCTCATTCTTTTCCACGGTGGCGCCGACCGCGAGATGGAGCTCGCTTCACGCGATATCCAGGCGAAAGCTCCTTCGCTGCAAGAGGCGGCAGAAGCGAACATTGTGTTCTTAAGCGTTTGCGCGGGCTACCAGCTGTTAGGCCATTATTATAAGCCGTTCCAGGGACCTGAGCTCAAGGGCGTCGGGCTGCTGGATATGCATACTGAGGGCGGCGGCACGCGCTTTATGACCCACATGGCGCTGGAGTGCGACTTTCAGGAATCGGGCAGGATGATTCTGGTGGGCTATGAAAATCACAGCGGGCGCACCTACCTCGGCGATAATGCAAAGCCGCTCGGAAAAGTGCTGGCAGGCTGGGGCAACAATGGCAAAGATAATTACGAAGGCGCGGTCTACAAAAACGTCTTCGGTACCTACCTGCACGGCCCGGTCTTACCGAAGAATCCCTGGTTCACCGACCTGCTGATTCAGCGCGCGCTCGAACGCCGCTATGGACACGTTGAACTCGCCCCGCTCGACGATGCAGTGGAAAACGCCGCCCACGATGCAGCGCTGAAGCTGGCTCAAGACTTCAAGGGCACGGTATCGGCAATTGACGCTACTCCCTGGCGGCGTTAGTTTTAACGTATTGTGTTGAGGGATTGGTGACACCAGAAATCCCTCAATACGCCACAGACAACTGTATAGATTCCTCTCAAAAAGATATAGCTAAGGAACCTTTTTATGCATTTAAAACACGCATTAAAATTATATCTACTGCTCTGCCTCTTACTATTCTCGCTGGTGGCCTGCAACCTGGTTCCAACGACTTCCACCAGTGGCACTCCTGGGAATACCAGTACAGCTACAACTACTCAGCCGTCTGATCAGGGCACGCCACAGCTGAATACGTGGTACAGAGGCGTTCCAGGTGTTGAAGTACGCTACGAAGACTGGAAAAGCCCGGGCAATAATGAAGATACCGTCACCATCGTCCGCTTTGACTTACGTCATATCTCTTTGAGAGTCGCCTATCAACCAGCGCAGCCACTATCGATGAGTGAGTGGATGCGGAAGGAACACGCGACCACCATCATCAACGGGGGATACTTCGATAATCAAAACATTGCCACGGCCCTGGTTATCTCCAACGGGCAAAGTTTTGGCACATCATATAATGGCTTTGGCGGTATGCTCTCAGTTGACAACCAGGGCCACATCGATCTTCGTTCGCTGAGCGAACGCCCCTACGATCCCAACAATGAGCAATTGCAACAGGCGACACAATCTTCGCCTATGCTGATCCTACACGGCAAGACCACGCAGTTTAATGCCAACGCGGCTGGGTCGCGCCGCAGTATCGCTGCTATTGACAAACAGGGACGCCTGCTGTTCATTGCCAGCCCTGGTACTGCCTTCTCTCTCGGTGAGCTAGAAGACCTGCTCGTTGGCTCAGATCTCTCCATCGATCGCGCGCTGAACCTCGATGGTGGTGCCTCAACCGGCCTGTATGTCAATGCGGGGAGCCAGCAGGTGGCAATCGATTCAATCACCGACCTGCCATTAGTGATCGTTGTCAAGGCAAAATAAGCTTCATATGCAGGTCAAAACAAGAAAGAGGCCAGGAGCGTATTCCTGGCCTCTTTCTTGTTTTGACGTGTTACGACCCTATCATTCCTTGAAGAATCTCTTCCTGGATCGCTTTAACGGCATCATCTAATGGCACAATGCGGCTCTCCTTCTGGGTACGCAGCTTGAGCTCGATACCGCCGTTCTTGAGAGAACGCTTGCTGACCACGGCACGCAGCGGCAGGCCCAGCAAATCGGCATCGTTGAACTTCACGCCCGCGGTCTCAGCGCGATCATCGAAGAGCACCTCGACCCCGGCAGCTGAAAGGTCCGCGTAGAGTTGCTCCGCCGTCGCAGCTGTCTCGCCCTTATCCAGGTCGAGTCCAATCAAGGCCACGTGATAGGGAGCGATGCTAAAGGGCCAGATGATGCCCTTTTCGTCGTGACTCTGCTCCACCATCGCGGCCATGATACGTCCAACACCCATTCCGTAGCAGCCCATCAGGATGGGATGAGCCACCCCCTCGGCATCGAGGAACGTGGCGCCGAAAGAATCGCTGTAACGTGTTCCCAGCTTGAAGATGTGCCCGACTTCGGTCCCGCGCACGGCGTGCAGCGTACCACCACAGCGCACGCAGGTTGCGCCATCAAATGCTGAGGCGATATCTTCCCATATATCCACGCGAAAATCCCGCGGATAATTCACATTCTTGATGTGATAGTCGGCGCGGTTTGCACCGGCAACGAAGTTATTGCCCATCTGCACAGAGGGGTCCGCGACAATGAGTACCTCGGGACCTTTGTTCAACGGCGAGGTGTAGCCAGCAATAATGCCGGCCTCGGCCAGCTCTTCCGGGGTAGCCAGGTGCAGATTGGCGGCATTGACGCCATGGTGGTAGAGCGTATTCGCCAGCTTTACCTCGTTGACGTCCAGGTCTCCTCGCACAATGGCCAGTATGAGCCTGCCAGCAGCAACGTAGCAGACCGATTTGAGCGTCTTCGCCTCGGGGATGCCCAGGAAGGCCGCGAGGTCGCTAATGGACATGCAGTTGGGTGTATAGACCTCCTCTAATGCGCCCTCTGGCTCTTTGGCCAGCTCGGAGCGCACAAATTCGGCCTTCTCACGGTTTGCCGCGTAATCGCAGCGGTCACAGATCATGGCGTCATCTTCACCGGCCTCGGTAATCGCGATAAACTCCTGCGATTCTTTGCCGCCAATAGCGCCACTATCGGCGTGAATGACGATGAAGTTCATGCCGCAGCGGGTATAGACGGCGCGATATGCCTCAGCCATTTTGCGATAACTGACATCCATGCCTTCGTAGTCTGCATCGAAGCTGTACAGGTCCTTCATGATGAACTCGCGCACGCGTAACAGCCCCCCACGAGGACGCGGCTCGTCGCGCAGCTTCGTCTGAATCTGGTAAATCATTTGTGGCAGATCGCGGTAGCTGCGCACGAACTCCTCCACCAACAACGTCACTACCTCTTCGTGAGTTGGCCCGAGCACCATGTCACGCCCCTTGCGATCTTTCAACTTGAAGAGCACATCGCCCATCGCTTCGGAACGGCTTGGTCCACCACCCACAGGTTCTTTATCCCACAAGTCTTTCGGCTGCAGCACAGGCATGGTCACTTCCTGTCCGCCCGCGCGATCCATCTCTTCACGAATGATCTGTGATATCTTCCGAATGACACGGTTCCCAAGCGGCAACATGCTATAGATACCCGAGGTCAACTGCCGTATATAGCCGCCTCGCACTAATAACTCCTGGTTGCCACCCTCTGTGTCGCGCGGTACCTCCCGTAGTGTGGTTGTGAGTAGTCGCGATAATCGCATGATTCCTCCTACTATACGGCCAACGCGAGCATATTGCTCGCCTTGCCGCCATTACATTCGATCATTCTGTATTCCTTCGTTCTTAAGTATCTCAGTAAGCGCGAGCGAAAATGGCTTCGCAGGTGGCAGGCTTACCAGTATAGAAGCATGTTCCCTTAACGCCCCCCTCTGGTTGATCAAAGGGGATAACCCTGAGTGTAGCTTTCGTCTCTGCCTTGATAGCCAGTTCTGCTGCGCTGTCTTCGGCCCATTTAACCCGTACAAAGCCGCGCTTTTCTGCGATAATCTGTTTGAACTCTTCGTAACTGTCAGTATGACGGGTGTTTTGATCCTGAAATGCCTTTGCTCGCTGAAAAAGCGCCTCTTGAACCTCTGCTAGCAACGCAGGGAGACGGGATTCCAATGCTTCTACAGGTACCGATTCACGGCCGCGGTTATCGCGACGTACCAGCATGACGCTGTTGTTCTTCACATCGCGCGGCCCGATTTCCATGCGCACCGGCACTCCTCTCAATTCCCATTCATTAAACTTCCAACCCGGCGTGTTTTCGCTCAAATCAATCTGGACACGCACTTTGCCCTTCAGCATTTTTTCTACGCGTTCCACCAGTACGCTCACCGCCGCTTTTTCTGTATCGTTACGCCAGATCGGCACAATCACTACCGGGTAAGGAGCAAGGCGCGGAGGTAGTATTAATCCCGCGTTATCTCCGTGCACCATGATGATGCCGCCAACGAGACGAGTGCTCGCACCCCAACTCGTTGTAGCACAGTATTTACGCTGCCCATCAGCATCCAGGTATTGTATATCAAAACTTTTGGCAAAGTTTGTGCCAAGATTATGGCTCGTGCCCGCTTGCAAAGCTTTACCATCGCCCATCAGCGCCTCAATGGCGTACGTGCGCAACGCTCCCGCGAACTTTTCATTCTCGCTCTTGCGCCCCATAATCACCGGCATAGCCGCGTCTTCCTCGGCAAATGCCTTGTACACCTCGAGCATCATGAGCGTACGTTCTTCAGCTTCTTCAATCGTGCGGTGCGCTGTATGCCCCTCCTGCCATAGAAATTCGGTCGTACGCAAGAAAAGGGTCGTACGCTTCTCCCAGCGCATCACATTATTCCACTGGTTTAACAGGATTGGCAGGTCACGATAACTCTTCACCCACCTGGCAAAGCTATGGCTAATAATAGTCTCGCTGGAAGGGCGAATAGCAAGTGGCTCTTCGAGTTCCTCATTGCCTCCACGGGTCACCCAGGCCAGTTCTGGAGCGAATCCTTCGATATGCTCTGCTTCTTTCTCGATAAAACTACGTGGAATGAGCAGAGGGAAGTAGGCATTGAGTATTCCGGTTTCCTTGAAGCGGGCATCCATGAGCTGCTGAATATTTTCCCAGATGGCGTAGCCATAAGGCCGAATGATCATGCAGCCGCGCACAGGAGCATAATCAGCCAATTCTGCCTTACGTACTACCTGGTTATACCATTGCGAAAAATTATCGTCCTGGTCGATGATATCTTCGACATACCTATCTTCATCAGCCATATCTCCTCCTACGGAGCTAGATACTTGTAGAATGCCGGCAGCAAGATGCCACCGGTGCTACAAGCCAAAACAAGCAACAAAAAAACTCGCCCTTCGCAAAGGACGAGATCGTTGCCCGTGGTGCCACCTTTTTTGAATCATGCTTTACAGCGCGATTCCACTCACGCAGCCATCTTTTGAATGATAACCGCTCCTCCTGGTAACGGTGAGGCTTTCCGGTCAGCTTGTCCACTGACGCTCACAGGTGGGTTTGACGCGGTGTCCGTCTACCGGCTTACACTCTCCCGGTTCGCTGCCAGACTACGCCATCGTCTACTGGTCCTGATCAGAGCGTTACTAATATCCTTAATAGAATGTGCCAAGAATACACTAAAGCCTGAACGCTGTCAAGTCCTTTTTTTGGGGTATCTTATGTCAATGCCTGACTTTAGCTGCCCCTCGGCTGCGCCAGCGGCAGCGTAAACCAGAACGTCGAGCCAACGCCTTCCTTACTTTCGACCCCCACCTGTCCTCCATGCTGCTCGATGATGGTCCGGCAAATATGCAATCCCAGCCCCAGTCCCACCCCTGAACCACTCTTCATCTCTACCCCCTCCGCACGATAGAAGCGATCCCAGATACGCTCCTGTTCTCCGGGAGGGAGACCAGGTCCCTCGTCCCGGACGGAAACGCGCACCACCGATCCTTCTAGCTCAATGTGAACCTCTACGGGATGAGTCTCCTCCGAATATTTCAGCGCGTTGGAAAGGTAGTTGTTCACCACCTGTCCCACGCGGTCTATATCTGCCTGCACGGGCAACTCCATCGTTGGGCTTTCAAAGAGAATAGTACGGGTGGGGCTGGTATCACGCTGGTCTTCAACGACCTCACGCACAATTCCTGTGAGATCACAGGGTTCAACCTGTAACTCCAGGCGACCCGCGTGAATGCGCGAGATATCGATGAGATCGTTGACCAGCCGATTTTGTACCGTGGCCTGTCGTTCTGCACGATCAAGCAATCCCTGGATAGTAGTAATGGTGCCTGCAACCTCTTCCTTCGTAATCTCATCCTGCTTAAGCATGCGATTGAGCTGCCGCTTCGCTAATTGAAGGTTTCCTTTGATCGCTGTGAGCGGCGCCCTCAATTCATGGCTGGCGATCCCCAGAAATTCGTCCATCTGCCGCGTCGTCTCACTCAAGACCTGCACCTTAGCATCTCTGAGCCGGCGTTCAGTAATATCCCGGTTAATCTCCAGAATGGCCTTGGGGCGCCCTTGCTCATCGCGTACAAGAACCTGGCGGCTCTCCACAATCACCTGTCTCCCATCACGGCAAGTATGGGTGAGTTCACCTTCCCAGTGCCCCTCGTGCACAAGGACGTTATCAACAGCCTCACGCGATTGGGGAAAACGAGTGTCCAGCAGCGTGTGAGTGACCTGGCCAAGAATCTCGTGAGCTGCCCAGCCATAGAGCGTTTCTGATCCCTTGTTCCAGGAAACAATGCGACTCGCCGGATTACGCACGATAATGGCGTCATGAGCCAGCTCAATTAAATTCGCCTGCAAACGGATGGTCTGATCTAGCTGCTGGAGTTCCTGTTCAGCCAGCTTCCGCTGCTCATCGGACCCGTCTGAAGACAGGATGGCCAGGGGTGTTGCCGATAAACTAGCGGGGTTCATCTGAGGAAGGTCTTGAGGGTTATGCTCCATCAAGGTTGCCTCTCTTCGTCACATGTTTTGTATCAGGTGCCTGTCCATTGACATCACGGATGATTCTCTGCATCAGCGCAAACCTGCCTTAAATGTTTTTCCAAGTCTATCATGATTGGTCTCTCTCTGCAAGAGTATTGCCGCGGAAAAACGCCTTTTCCTCTGAAAGAAAAGACGCACTTCTCCCTCTCACCGGGTACTCGCTTTGAGTCTATCCCCAGCTAGACTACCTAATCTATAATGGAAGAATGCTGTACACCCATGTATACCGTTCTTACTGGTGCATTCGGGAAATGCGTGGATGATAAGCAGAGCCGATCAATCAGCAGTGTGCACGATCAATCGGCACCTACGGGTTTCCCAGCAATGAGGGAATGCTCCACTTACATTCTTGGAAAGAAAAAAAGCGCTACGAAAAAACTTCTAATGATACATGTTCACTTATTTTCAAGGAGGTACTATGAATATCGAGCATCTGGTGCTGGGCGGGGAACGTGTTCCCGCAGCGAATGGCAAGTCATTTGCCGTAATTGAACCGGGGTTGGGTGAACCCTTCGCCGAAGTGGCCGAGGCGGGAACTGAAGATGTCGAGCAGGCCGTGCAAACTGCCTACAAGGCCTTTGACGAAGGACACTGGCCGCGTCTCAGTGCGACAGAACGTGGTCGCGTTTTGCTTAAAGCTTCTACCCTGATACGGGAACGCCTGGAGGAGATCGCGATCGTCGAAGCCCGCAACGCGGGCAAACCCATTCGTGACGCTCGCGGCGAGGTAAGCCTCGCTGCTGCCGTATTTGAGTATTGGGGAGGAGCAGCGAACAAAATCTTCGGCGAGACCATTCCGGTGCAAGATGCTGGCCTCGAAATTACGCTGCGAGAACCTGTTGGTGTCTGTGGGCTGATAACGCCGTGGAACTTTCCTCTCGTCATTGCATCCTGGAAGATCGCGCCGGCCCTGGCCTGTGGCAATACCGCGGTGGTGAAGCCTGCTCAACTCACACCAATATCGGTACTGATACTGGCCGATATTTTGATGGAGGCGGGAGTCCCACCAGGCGTAATCTCTGTGCTTCCTGGTCCGGGCTCCGTCATCGGCAATGCTCTCGTCACACACCCCCTGGTGTCGAAGGTTTCGTTTACTGGTTCGACCGAAGTCGGCTCTCACATCATGCGTCTTTGCGCAGACAATATTACGCGTGTCTCGCTTGAGCTAGGAGGTAAGGCAGCGAATGTCGTCTTCTCGGATGCGGACCTGGAGCGCTGTATAGACGCTTCGGTATACGCAGTATTCGGCAATTGCGGGCAAGACTGCTGCGCACGCTCCCGGCTCCTCGTACAATGGCCGATCTACGAAGAGTTTGTTGAACGGTTCGTTAAGCGAACGGCCGCTTTGCAGGTAGATCAGCCGCTTGACGAGCGGACCGAAGTCGGACCCCTTATCTCGGCTGGTCAGCGTCAACGCTCTCTTGACTATGTCACGCTCGGTCAGGAGGAGGGAGCGCAGCTGGTCGCCGGGGGCACCCCTGGCGACAACGACGGCTATTTCCTCCAGCCAGCTATATTCACGCATGTGAATAACAAGATGCGCATCGCACAGGAAGAGATATTCGGCCCTGTTGTCTGCGTTATCCCATTCGCAAGCGAGGAAGAAGCGATCCGGCAGGCCAATGACGTGTCGTATGGCCTTTCAGGATCAGTGTGGACGCGTGATTTTGGCCGGGCTATTCGCGTCACAAAGGGTATACGCGCGGGTGTGCTTTCCGTCAACTCTAATCACAGCGTGCATACGGAAGCCCCCTTTGGAGGCTATAAGAAAAGCGGCTTCGGTCGCGAGATGGGCATGCACGCCATCCAGCTCTACACCGAGGTGAAAAGTGTGTTCTTTTCACAAGAATAGATGTGAAACATGAGTCATCCCGAATTTTTGAAAGGATGAGAGAGAGAGAAGCATCCCTCCTATGGTATGCTTGAGAAGTACGAAAAAACGTCTCAGGTATCCAAAGGAGGGATATTCATGTCAGACCAGTATGCCATAGTTCCG
>WNGQ01000206.1_pt1 | contig 57724 bp, 53 predicted proteins | sample 5407661 | NCBI WGS metagenome assembly WNGQ01 (sample SAMN13153382, study PRJNA577476) | soil metagenome | isolation source: 60 cm soil or saprolite under Garry oak tree replicate 2 | place: USA:California | collected 2016-06-15 | reverse complement strand
ATCCCTCTACGATGCTGATCATCTCGCGGCGGTTGCGCGCCAACTGAACGGACGTCCTCGACAAACCCTCGGATGGATGAAACCATGTGAGGTCCTGGCCGGAATTGTTGCGTCGATCGATTGAGACCGCCATTAACACGCAAAGACGAAAAAAGCTGGACCCCACCCGGCGCTGCGCGCCGACCTCCCCTAAACCGGGGAGGTAACTGACTCAAGCACGCTTTCGGCCTGCGGGCCCGACCCCGACACCCTTCTCCCAGTCCGTCCTCGTCGCATCTACCGGCCGTGCTTTAAGCCTCCCAGTGGTTGCGCCCACCCTTACAAAGGGTTGACTCGGGCAAGACCACCATTTGACAGCGCCTCCTCATCGTGAGCGTCGGCTCACTCGAGCCGATAACAAAAAGCGAAGAGGAGACCAACATGAATCCGTTTGCCGCACTCGCAGTCAAGGCCATCGGTGGGGGCACCGCCGCCGCCCTGCTCAGCCTCGGGGTCGCCGGCGGCCTGGCGCAGGCCGCTTCACCGAACCCGAGCCCGACCCCGGCGACGTCGGCCAACCCGACCAAGCCCGACCCGCACAAGGATCGCCGCGCGATTCGCCTCGCCGTTTTCGAGGCCGAGGCGGACGTTCTTCACCTGACGCCCGCTCAGCTGCGCGAGGACCTCAAGCACGGCCAGAAGGTGTCCGACCTGGCCAAGGACAGGGGCATGAACAAGGACCAGTTCGCGGCCAAGCTGGCGCTCATCGTCAAGCCGAGGCTCGAGACACTGGTCGACAACAAGGAGATCACTCAGGCTCAGGCGGACAAGGCGTTGGACCGCATCTCGAAGGGCAACATCCCGTTCTGGAACGGAATCCACCCTCGCAGGGCCACCTCGACCACGCCCAGCAAATAGAGACGTCCTCCCCCAGAGAGGGTCCTCATCGACGAGGACCCTCTTTTCTTTATCAGCGGCCGAGCAATCTCGTGCGGACCTTGTTGCTCATCGCGATCTGCTTCCACTTGCGGCGTTCCTCGATGCCAATCCGTGCATCGCTTCGCGCCGCCACCGAGCGCAATTCGCGCTGCAGCTTGCGGTAGCTCTCGAGGCGCGCCGCATCTAGCTCGCCTATTGCGATGGCCGACTTGATCGCGCACCCGGGTTCGCTGCGATGCTCGCAATCGTTGAACCGGCATTTCGCGGCGATCTGCTCGATGTCTTCGAAGAGGTTCCCGAGCCCGTCCTCGCCCACCCAGAGCTGTGCCTCGCGCAGCCCTGGAGTGTCGATGATCATTCCGCCATGGGGAAGCTGGACCAGCTCGCGGTGGCTTGTCATGTGGCGCCCCTCACCCGTTCGGTGAACGGTGCGTGTCTTCATCAGCTCTGAGCCTGTGATGCGGTTGATGAGGCTGGACTTGCCCGCGCCCGACGGACCGAGAAGGACCCCAGTCCGCGCGGCCTGGAGCTGTTCGGCCAGAGCTTCAACGCCTTCACCGGTGACGGCGCTGGTGACCAGGACCGGCGTGCCCACGGCCGCCGACTCGAGCTCCAGCCGAAGCTCCCCAGGTGACGTTGCAATGTCCGACTTCGTCAGCACGACGACGGGCGCCGCCCCGCTCTGCCACGCCATCGTGAGGTAGCGCTCGATGCGCCTTGCGTTGACGTCCTGAGCCGACGCCACCACGAACGCAACGTCGACGTTCGCGGCCAGGACCTGCTCTTTGGTTTCGAGGTGGGCGACCTTCCGCGAGAACGAGGTCCTGCGCTTCACGAGCCCGTGGATCGTCGCCACGGGCTCGCGGTGTTTCAAGGCAACCCAGTCGCCGACCGCCGGCAGCGGGCCACCATCGTTGCGCAGGTTGCGGCTGGGCACCGCGCGAAGCGATGTCTCACCGTCATGAACCAGGTATTCCGCGCCGTAGTCGGCGAGGACGCGCGCGGGCACGCTCGCTTCGCCTGCAAACGGCGCGAAACGTTCCGCGAACCAATCGTCCCAGCCCAGCGGCGCGAGCTGTGGGAAGGATTGAAAGGACAACTCAGATTCCTCCGGAGAAAGCCAGGCGGACATATCGGTCCGCCGCGGAGGACGTGCTTAGTGAGCGGCTCCGGAGGCGGCCGACGGCCGGGAAACGTTCATCGCAAGCTCAGCCATTCGGACGACACCTCCTAGTAATTTTTTGCGAGCAGCAGCCTACCACGATTCGTCCCAGTCTTTCGGAACCCGCTGACCGGCGCTACCGGCTCTTGAACTCTGGTTTGCGCTTCTCTTTGAAGGCGGCGATCCCTTCGTCCGCATCCTCGGATACGAATACGCGCCCGATCGCCTCGCGCTCGATGGCCAGGCCCAAGTCCAGTGGCGCCCCATAGCCCTGCGTGATTGCGAGCTTGGCGTGGCCGATGGCAACACCTGGACCGGCGGCGAGCTTCGACGCATATTCGATCGCGCCGGCACGGCACGATGCGGCGTCCCCAAACAGCTGGTCGACGATGCCGATATCTTTCGCTTCGGAGGGCCCCATCGTGGTGGCGTTCGCGATGAGGTCGATGCCCTTCGACAACCCGACCAGCCGCGGCAGCCGCTGCGTGCCGCCGGATCCCGGAAAGAGGCCGAGGTTCACCTCCGGCAGGCCGATCTGATACGAGCCCTCGGCAGCGAACCGCAGATCACACGCGAGCGCGAGCTCGAGGCCCCCGCCGAGACAGTGTCCGGCGATCGCGGCGATGAAGATGAGGGGAGTGTTCTCCATCTTTCGGAACGCCTCGTGAGCCATGAGCGCGGTCATGAACCGCGCACGCGGCGATCCGGTGGCAAAGGCGCCGACGTCCGCCCCGGCCGAGAAGAACTTCTCGGACGCGCTTGTGACCACAACCGCGGATTTGATGCTCAGATCGACGCGGGCGTCGTCGATCGCCCCCGCGAACGACCGCAAGAACGCGTAGTCATAGCTGTTGGCGGGCGGCCGGTCGAGCACGATGATTCCGACGCCGCCTTCCTTTTCGAGCCTTACCGACATCCCACACCTCCCAACGCCCCGAAGCCGATGACGCCGATAATTGAAGCACTGACGAAATCCAAGCGAAGAGGGGTGCCCGAATGGCGACGATGATCATCGAAGGCGAAAGGACGCGGGCTGCGTCCGGCAAGACGTATGAGGTCCGTAACCCGGCCACCGGCGAGGTTGTCGACGAGGTGCCGGCCGGAGGCGCCGCCGACGTCGACAAGGCCGCGCAGGCGGCAGCCAAAGCCTTCACGAGCTGGTCCAAGCTGGCGCCGGCCAAGCGCGCCGAGATCCTGCACAAGGCTGCCCGGCACATGCTCGGCAAGGTCGAGGAGATCGCGCCCATCCTCACCAAAGAGCAGGGCAAGACCTTGCTCGAGTCGAGGCTCGAGGCGCAGCGGTTCGGCGAGAACATCGCGTGGTTTGCCGACCTCGCCGACAAGATCCATGGCGAGCACGTGGCTCTGCCCGACACCACCACATATGGGCTCGTGGTCCGCAGGCCGATCGGCGTCACCGGCGCGATCGTGCCCTGGAACTTCCCGCTCACGCTCGCGGCGAACAAGGTGGCGCCGTCCATCGCGGCCGGCAACACCGTCGTTCTCAAGCCCGCCAGCACCACACCGCTGGCCACGCTTGCGTGCATCGAGGCATTGATCGAGGGCGGCCTGCCGGAAGGCGTCGTCAACGTGGTCCTCGGCCCCGCCACCGGCGAGGCAATCGTCGACCATCCCCTGATCCGAAAGATCGCCCTCACCGGCTCCACCCCAACGGGCAAGAAGGTGATGGCACGCGCGGCCGAGGGTCTCAAGAAGATCACGCTCGAGCTCGGCGGCAGCGATCCGTGCATCGTGCTCGACGACGCCGACCTCGAGGCGGCCGCCCGCGCGATCTCAGTTGGACGCTTCTTCAACTGTGGCCAGGCGTGCCTCGCGGTCAAACGCCTGTACATCCAGGAGGGCGCGTACGACGCGTTGATGGAGAAGCTGGTGGCGCGCGCCTCCAAGCTGAAGCCGGGCAACGGCCTCGACAAGGACAGCCGTATGGGCCCGATGCACACCGAAACGCAGCGCGCGGAGGTCGAGGCCCAGGTCAAGGACGCCATCGACCGCGGCGCGAAGGTCCTCTACGGCGGCGGCCGGCCGAAGGGAGGCGACTACGACAAGGGTTGGTTCATCGAGCCGACCATCCTGGAAAACGTCCCCGACGGTTCCCGCATGTGGACCGAGGAGGTGTTCGGTCCGGCCCTGCCCGTGCGCAAGATCAAGGACCTCGACGAGGGTCTAAAGCTTGCGAACGACTCGCCTTTCGGCCTGGGCTCATCGATCTGGACCGCCAGCATGCCGGCGGCGCGTCGCGCTGTCGACGAGCTCGAGGCGGGCTACACCTGGGTCAACGCGCTGCAGATCGCCCACGACGAGCTGCCGTTCGGCGGCACGAAGCAGTCGGGCTTTGGAAAGGAGCACGGCGTCGAGGCCTTTTACCAGTACACCGAGCAGAAGTCGATCGTTTACGGCGGGGTTTGAGAAATAGCGGGTAACTGCCGCCGGTAGTAGTCGTCGTGAGGGTTGGCGCGGTTGTGGTGGCGGTGCTGGTGGTGCTCGTCGGCGCGGTGTTCGCCGGGCAGGGCCTCGGCTACATCCCGGGCAGCATCATGACCGGGGACATGCGCTGGTTCTGGATCGGGGGCGCCATGGTCGTTGTCGGCGCGGCGCTGCTCGCGCTCACGTTTCTCCGCTCACCTAAACGGGCTTAGCCAGCACCCCCACCCCTGACCCTCCCCGCTCGCGGGGAGGGCGTCTCGCCCTCCGGTTTATCGGCGGTTAGTAGTTAGGCTGTGCGGCCGTTCAGGCGGTCCCAGTGGCCCTGGCACTCCACGCAGCGCGTCGCCGCGGGCTGGAACTTGAGCCTGGCCGCGGGGATGCGGTGGCCGCAGCCCTCGCAGGTCCCGTAGCCGCCCTCGCGAACCCTCTCCAGCGCCCTCTCGACCTGCTCGCGGTTCTCATCGAGCAGGTGGACGAGGAGGTCCATGGTCTCGCGGTCTGACATCGCCTGGGCCAGGTCGGTGTCCTCCGGGATGGAGGTGATCACGCCCCCGACCACGTCGGCAAGCGGGCGATGCAAACCGGCTTCCTCGCCGCATGCGGCGGCGAGCTGCACGAGCTGTCTCCTGCTCGCCTCGAGCAAGTCCTCGGCTCCATTGCTAGGCGTCTTCCTCACAGCCATTGCGAAACCCCCTTTCCTCTCAAGTACCGCACGACGCTACGGTTGGATTCGTTTCACACAACGCGGGGGCTGATCTGCCTACCCGGTCGCTCACAATTAGGCGCCTGTGAGCAGGACCGCGCAGATACTGACCAGTGCAATCCTGGCGCTTGCGATTGTCGCGTGCCAGCCAGGCACGAACACTCACCCCACGCCAAGCGTAGCTCAGATCGGCGCAGATCTCCACTGCGGCGGGGGCGATCACGGGTACGAGGACAACGCGGCCGGTTGGGGCTTCTGCTACCCCGGTACCTGGAAATACACGCTGAGGTCGCAGTACATCACCAGCCCGCAGGAGCTCGACCTCACCTTCGACATCACCAACGTGCCGTGCGCTTCGGCTCCGCCGAACACCAAGCCCGTGTGTGGGACCGGGGCCGGCCTTTTCGCCTTCATGATCGTCTACACGTTTCCGCGAGCCGGGGCCCCCGACCTGGCCACGTGGGTCCAGGCCAGACTGACGCCACCTCAGGCGACCCCGAGCGGACAGCCTTCCTCGACGTCGCAGGCGAGCCCAAGCGCTGTACCGAGCCCGACGCCAGCAACTCTGACGCCGATAAAGTGGGGGAACGCGAAAGAGGCCGCGATGATGCCCGACGGCCGCCGAATCGCCCTGACGCCAAACCAGGTCGTCATCCTCGAGCTGCGCTCGGGGTTCGGACTCCTGGACCTCGAGTCGGCGATGTCCACGCGCCTGGCCACGTGGAAGTTCCTCTACTGAGTCGCCATCAGTTCTCCGCGCCCCTATCCCTAACCCTCTCCCCGGAGGGGAGAGGGGATCACATCAGGGGCGCTTGAACAGGGTCTGCATCTTGATCGCCAGGCCCATGTCGCCCTTGATCTTGAGCTTGCCCTGCATGAAGGCGGAGGTGCCGTCCATCGCGCCCGTCATGATCTTCACCCAGTCCCCGCCGTCTGCCTGAAGCGTCAGGTTCGGCGCCTCGGGCGGCTCGCCCTTGCCCGACTCGGCCGTGCCGTCGTGGATCTTCACCCACCACTTGCCGGCGTGCTCGCCGCTGAGATCGAACACGATTGTGGCCTTGGTGCTGCCCGCCTTCTCGGGGATGAGGTACTTGGGCAGGGCATCGACGATCTGGTCGGGTGACAGCTGGACTTCAGACATGCGCTCCTCCTGAGCAAACGCGACGGCCGATACGCCCATCTTAGAGAATGCGGGAGAGTGATCGACATCGCGCTGGGTGAGGTGGCGGAAGGCGTTTTCGAGCTTCGCCTGCCGATCCCATTCGAGGACGGGCTCGTGAACGTGTTCCTGTTCGTCGACGGCGACGAAGTCGACCTCCTTGACTGCGGCATGAACTCCGATGAGTCCGTGGCCGCCATCCGCGCGGCGGTGTCACAAGTGGGCGCGAAACGCATCCGCCGGCTTGTCGTCACGCACATCCATCCCGACCATTACGGTGCCGCGGGCACCCTCGCCGGCGACGGCGGCGCCGACCTCTACCTGCACCGACTCGAAGTCGCGCTCGTCAACCCGCGCTATGTGGAGCTCGAGCACCTGGTGAAGGAGGTCCACGCCTACCTCCTCGTTAACGGCGTGCCCGTTGAACAGGCCGAGGTTTTGAGCAACTCGCAGCGAGCGCTCAGCCAGGTCGTGAAGCCCGCGGAACCAGCGGTGCAGCTCGATGGGGCGGAGCTGCTTCGCGTGGGCCGCCGGGACCTACGCGTCGAGTGGACGCCTGGGCACTCGCCGGGCCATATCTGTCTATACGACAGCGGTGACAAGCTCCTCTTCGCGGGCGATCACATGCTGCCCGAGCTTTCGCCCAACATCGGCCTGCATCCGCAGAGCACGCCGGACCCGCTGCATGAGTATCTCGAGGGCCTCGAGCGGCTGGCGGCGTACACACCGCGGAAGATCATGCCTGCGCATGGTCGCCCGTTTCACGATGCGCCACGGCGGGTGGCGGCGCTGGTCTCGCACCATCACCGCCGTCTCGACCAGATCACGGAGATCGTCGCGGCCGGCGAGCGCAGCGCGTGGCAGGTCGCGCTCGAGCTTTGGGGCGAACGGGACAACCTTTACGAGAAGCGGCTCGCGCTCCAGGAGGCCCTTGCGCACCTGCAGGCGCTGGCGGTCGAGGGACGCCTCGAGAAGCTGGTCAGTCCGTCCGCCGTCCGGTGGCGGCCGCCATCTTCGTCGGTTTGATGCCGAGCGGGAACAGCTCCGCCGGATAGCAGCCGACGCCCACGACTCCGGGCCCGGCGTGCGCTCCGACCACCGGCCCCAGCGGCTGGATCATCAGGGTGTCGGCGACCGGCTCGAGCTCGCGCCCAATGCGCTCAGCGTCCGCCTGTGCGTCGGCATGACCCACGATCAGGCACACGCCATGGCCGGTGTCGACTGCACGTGTGAGCTCGATGACGCGATTGAGCGCGCGGTCGAACGTGCGCACGCGCTCCAGCGGTGTGACGAGCCCGTCGCGTATGCAGAGCACAGGCTTCACCTGCAGCACCGAACCCAGTAGTGCACTGGCTCGGCCGATGCGGCCGCCGCGGCGAAGAAACTCGAGCGTCGCCACCGAGAAGTAGGTGTGAAGCTGCGGCCTCATCGAGGTGACGCGATTTTCGATGGCAGGCGCGTCGAGGTTCTGGGCCGCGAGGGCGGAGGCCACCAGCGCCACCAGGCCAAGCGACATCGACACGACCTCCGAGTCGATGACATGTACGCGCTGCGGATCGGTCATCTCAGCCGCCTGCCGCGCCGACGCGACGGTGCCGCTCAACTTTTCGGAGATGTGGATCGAAACCACCGCATCGTGGCTGTCGAGTAGAGCGCTGTAGGTCTCTGCAAAGCGTCCGGGGGACGGTTGCGACGTGGTGGGATGGGTGGTGGCGGATGGAAGCTTGCGATAGAACTCCGAAGGAGTGATGTCGACGCCATCGAGAAATGAGCGACCCTCGAAATGAAGCGTGAGCGGCACCACCGAGATCGATCGCGATGACGCCAGCGCAGGTGGCAGATCTGCGGTGGAGTCGGTGACGATCGCTACCGAGTCGTGCTTCATTGGTCGGGATGCTCGTCGGGGTGCCGGATCTGGTCAGAGTGTGGGAGCTCGTCAGGGTGCGCGTCAGTCCGACGCCTGTTCCTCTTGTTGCGAATAAACCGCATCTCAATCGGCCGGATCAGGACCAGCACCAGGACGACCGCGAACGTGGCCACGATGGCGGTCGTGTAGTAGCCGAAGCCGACGGCCATGCCGATGGCCGCCGTGACCCATATGGAGGCGGCCGTCGTCAGGCCTCGCACCTCTTCGCCCTGGCGGAGGATGCTGCCGGCGCCAAGAAACCCGACCCCGGTGACGATCTGCGCGGCTATGCGGGTTGGGTCGACGCGGGTGCCGAAGGCAGGAACCAGGCCGATCGCAGTGAACAGCCCGGCGCCGGCGCCGATGAGCGCCATAGTGCGCATGCCGGCCGGGTGACCGTGAACCTCTCGCTCCGTGCCGAGGGCGAGCCCCAGCAGCATTGCGACGAGAACGCGAAATATTAGGTCGGCTTCGCCGCTGAGTGGCAGGGGCTTTAGCCCCGGCCCGGACGACCGCCGGGTTCGTCCTTGGCCTTGGGCTCGTCAGGGAGCTCGGGCAGGTCAAGGCTGTTGACGAAGTCGCGGAACACCGCGAGGCGTTCGTCGTCGATCGGGGTCTCCGACTTGTCCTTCTCGTCGCCGGCTTCGTCGGCCTCGGGGATGATGCCCGCGGCCTCCATGACCTCGGTGGCGACGAAGATGGGGCATTCCATGCGCACTGCGAGCGCGATGGCGTCTGACGGCCGGGCGTCGAAGTCGAGGTCGCGGCCGTTCTGCTTGACGTAGAGACGCGCGTAGAACACCTGGTCGGCAAGCCGTGTGACCACGATGCGCTTCACGCTTACGCCAAGATCACCGAACGCGTTGGCCATCAGGTCATGGGTGAGCGGGCGGCCGAGCGGGTTGCCTGAGATCTTGGTGGCGATCGCCTGGGCCTCGAAGGATCCGATCCAGATCGGGAGGTATCGGTCCGCCTCCTTCTCCTTCAGGATCACCAGGTGCTGGGCCGTTGGCATATGGATCCGGATGCTGTCTACGGAGACCTCGATGAGGTTCTTCATCCTCGGCCCCATTCTACCCCCGGTGCTTTCCCCTACCCCCCTGTTTGAGATCGGGCGGCCGGCCTTCCGGCGCGCATGGCGCTCGTAAAATCCGAACGTGGCGAAGGGGAAGCGCGGGCGCGTCGTTCTGATCGACGCCCACAGCCTTATCTATCGGGCGTTTTTCGCCCTGCCGCCGATGAGCACGTCGGATGGGCAGGTGACCAATGCGGTCTACGGCTTCACATCCATGCTTGCCATCGTCCTGGCCACGCGCCCGGAGTTCGCGGTGGCTGCGTTCGATGTCGCCGCGCCCACGTTTCGATCCAAGGAGTACACGGAGTACAAGGCCGGACGGCGCGCTATGCCAGACGATCTGCGGCCGCAGATCGAGAAGGTCCGCGAGGTCCTGGAATCGTTTTCGATCCCGATCTACGGCATCCCCGGCTTCGAAGCCGACGACGTCATCGGCACGCTGGCGCGTATCGCGGAGGAGCGCGGCCACTCTGTGACGATCGTCTCCGGCGACCTCGATTGCCTGCAGCTGGTCACGGAATCGGTGGAGGCGCTAGTGCCGCGTCGGGGGATAACGGACACATTCGTGTACGGGCCCGACCAGGTCCGCCAGCGCTACGGCTTCGAGCCGCCGCAGCTCATCGACTTCAAGGCGCTGCGTGGCGATACCTCGGACAACATTCCCGGCGTGCCCGGCGTCGGCGACAAGACCGCGGCCAAGCTCGTGCAGGACTTCGGGTCGGTGGAGGCGATCCTCGAACGCGTCGAGGAATTGCCCGAGGGCCGGCTGAAAAACTCACTAAAGGAACACGCGGACAAAGTCCGCCTCGGCAAGCGCATGGTCACCATCGTCCGGGACGTGCCCGTCGAGCTGGACCTCGAGCACGCGCGATGGACGCGGTACGACTACGACAAGGTCCGCACGGTGTTCGACCGGCTCGAGTTCCGGCAGCTGCTCAGCCGGTTCCCGCCACCGGACCAGGTCCCGGTGCAGCCGACGCTTGCGTTCGAACCAGCGCCGCGCACGAGCGGGTTGAAAATCATCGACGAAGCGGCTCAGGCCGCGAGCCTGGTCGCGGGCGCGACCGACGTAGGCGTGTTTGCTTTCACGGAGACGGCTGGTCGCGGAGCGCGCACGTGCGGCCTCGGCGTGGCCACCGGTCGAGACACCTTTTATGTGGCGCATCCGGACGCGATGGACGCCGTCGCGAGCGCGCTCTCCGAGGGCAAGCCTGTCAGCGGCCACGACGCCAAGGAGACGGAGCTCGCGCTCCGCGCTCTCGGTGGTGGCAAGCGCGAGTGGGCGTTCAGCACTTTCCTCGCCGCCTACCTGCTCGGCGCCGGCTCGCGTGACCCGCGCCTCGAAGATCTCGCGCGCGAGTTTCTCGACGTCACGCTGATGAGCACCGAGCAGCTGCTCGGCACCGGGCGCGCCGCGCGCAAGCCGGCCGACGTGGCGGTCGACGAGGCCGCGGAGTTTGCCGCACGCCGGGCGGAGGCGATCCTCAACCTCCGGCCGCGACTCGAGGCCGAGATGCGCAAGCTCGGCGTCGACTACCTTTTCCACGAGATCGAGCTGCCGCTCGCGGGCGTCCTCGCGGACATGGAGTCGGAGGGCGTCGCCATCGACGTGCCGTATCTCAAGGAGATGCAGGAGGAGCTCGGCGCCCAGATGGCCGCGCTCGAGTCCGAGGTCGAGCAGGTGGCGGGCCAGAAGTTCAACCTCGGCGCACCGCAGCAGCTGGCGAAGGTTCTCTTCGAAGACTTGAGGCTGCCGGTCGGCCGGCGGACGAAGACGGGTTATTCGACCGACGCCGACACCCTGGAATCGCTTCGTGAGAAGCACCCGATCGTCGGACTGATCCTCGAGCACCGCCAGCTCTCGAAGCTCAAGTCCACATACGTGGACGCGCTGCCGCAGCTGGTCGATCCCCTCACCGGTCGGGTGCACACGTCTTTTGGGCAGGCGAGCACGGCGACGGGCCGCCTCTCGTCGTCCAACCCCAACCTCATGAACATTCCGATACGTACAGAGCTCGGCCAGCGCATCCGCCGCGCGTTCAAGGCAAGCCGGCCTGGCCATGTGATGGTCTCCGCGGACTATTCGCAGATCGAGCTGCGCATCGCCGCCCACCTGAGCGGAGACCCCAAGCTCCTGGGAGCCTTCGCTGCGGGGCAGGACATCCACACCGCCACCGCCGCCGCCGTGTTCAAGATCCCGATCGAGTCCGTCGATCCCAACCAGCGGCGGCTCGCGAAGGTCGCCAACTTCGGATCCATCTATGGCCAGGGTGAGTACGGGCTCTCGCAGCAGCTGGGCATTCCCGGCGACGTCGCTCGCGAGTTCCTCGGCCAGTACTGGTCGACGTACTCACGCCTGCGCGAGTACCTCGATGACGTGCGCAAGAAGGCGCGCGAGGAAGGAGTCGTGGTCAGCGCCACCGGCAGGCGCCGCTCGATCCCTGACCTTCGGTCCCCGAACTTTCAGCTGCGAAGCGCCGCCGAGCGCATGGCCATCAACTTTCCGATGCAGTCGCTCGCCGCGGACATCATCAAGATCGCGATGGTGCGGCTGCAGCGCGAGATCGAAGCCGACCACATCGAGGGCCGGATGCTGCTGCAGGTGCACGACGAGCTTCTCTTCGAGGTGCCGGAGAGCGAGGTCGACCGCTTCGCCGAGACGGTGCCGCGGATCATGACCGGCGCATACGAGCTCGAGACCGGCATCGAGGTGGAGGCGAAGGTCGGCCCGAACTGGGCGGATATGCGAAAGCTGGCGGTCGTGCGGGTTTGATCCAGATGTGTCTCCCCACACCCCGGCGCTGCGCGGCGGGGAGCTCCCCACGGGGTGGGGAGCGAGGGGAGAGGGCGTCTAGTGCCTGAGTTACCCGAGGTCGAGACCATCGTCGCCGACCTGCGGCCACACCTGGTCGGCCGCACGATCGTGCATTGCGAGCTGCGGTTCCCATCCATCGTTCGCCACCCGGAACCCGAGCGGTTCATCGACTCCATCACCGGTCTGCGGATAGAGGGGGTTGGGCGCCGCGGGAAATTCATCCTCATCGCACTCGGTGCAGGCCGCCTGCTCGTCGTTCACCTCGGCATGAGCGGCCAGCTGCGACTCGTCGAGGCCGATGCGGAGATCGAGAACCACACGCATGTAATCCTCGACCTGGACGATGGCCGTCAGCTCCGGTACCGGGACCCGCGGCGGTTTGGGCGTCTGCTGCTCGGCACCGAGGACGAGCTGCTCACATCGGGCACGCTGCCGAAGCTCGGTCCGGAGCCGATCGATCCGACCTTCGACGCCGACGCGCTCTACAAGAGATTCCGCAAGCGGCGCGCGCCGCTGAAAGCGTTGCTTCTCGACCAGGCGATGGTCGCGGGCGTTGGCAACATCTACGCCGACGAATCGCTGTATCGGGCGCGGCTGCGACCCGATCGGGCCGCGGGCAGCCTCAGCCGCAAATCGGTCGGCAGGCTGCACGAATCGCTGCGCGACTCATTGGAGGCAGCGATCCGCAATCGCGGCAGCTCGGTGGACACATATCGCGACGCGTGGGGTGAGATCGGCAACCAGCAGGAATCGCTGCTCGTCTACGGGCGCGCGGGCGAGCCCTGCTTCACATGCGGCCGCCCGCTGTCCGTCGTTCGCATCGCGGGCCGCAGCACGGTGTTCTGCCGCCGCTGCCAGCGTTGACCGCGCTTCGGGCACGAATTGCGGCGGCTGCAGCGCTTGCGGTTGCCTACATCGCCCTCACGATGGCCGTTGCGGCCGGACTGTTCGACCCGCTCGACAAGCAGGTCCTGAAGGGATTCTCCAGCCTGTGGTCCGAATCTCTGCATCCGCTCTTCGAGGCCATCGCGGAGCTGGGTGGCCTCGAGTTGACGACGCTGTTGATGATCGGCCTGGTCGTTTTTCTTCTGCGGCGCGGCAATCGCGCGGACGCGTGGGTTGCGCTGGCGTTCGTCGCGGCGCAGGCTCTCGAGGTCTTTTACAAGGCGACCCTCTACCATCCGGGGACGCCGCTGACCATCGCCCACAACGACGGACCCAGCATCACCGAGGCGGTGTCGAGCTCCGGTGCTCTCGCCAACAGCTTTCCAAGCGGGCACATGGTGCGCGCAGTGGTCGTATATGGATTGATCGCTTTCGTCGTGCAGCGCCTCGCTCCGTGGCCGCTTGCGCGCGCACTCGCCATCCCGGTCGCGACCTTGTTGATCGTGCTCCTCGCATTCGACCGCCTGTACCTCGAGGTGCACTGGGAATCTGACGTGCTCGGTGGGCTCCTGCTCGGATCGATCGCCTTGCTGGCCGCCACCGTATGGCTGGACCGGCCCAGCCCAAGCCGCGAGAATTAGCGTGTGACCTCAGGAGACAAGCCCGTGATGATCATGGTTACGACCGGTGGCCGCAACGATGCGGAGCGCCTGGGCGAGGGGTTGGTGGTCGAGCACCTGGCCGGATGCTGCACCGTCATCCCTATGGTCCATTCCTTCTATTACTGGGACGGCCAGCTCAAGCGCGAGCACGAGTCGCTGCTGCTCGTCAAGACCATCGAATCGCGCGCCCAGGCGGTCCAGGAATACGTCCGCAAGAACCACACCTACGAGCTGCCGGAGATCATCCAGGTGGCCATCGACGATGGCCTGCCGAGGTACCTCGAATGGCTCGCGAACCAGGTCACCGAACCGAGACGTTAGGCCGGACTCACCTGTTAAGTAAGCACTTAGACTCTTCCTGGGGTGGCGACCGCAGTCGACGATCGCGGTGGGCGTGATTCGGGCGGCAAGCGCCGCCAGCGTAAGCGCGCCAACCGGCCCAAGGAGCGGAAACCCGAGGTAGAGCCGGTACGTCCGATCGGCGACGATCTCGGTGCCCTCGCCACGGCGGTAGCCGCCATGGCCGCCGCCGAGGCCGCGCCGCAGGCTGCGCCCGAGGCGAACGGCCACGAGCCGGCGGTGCCGCCGGCGGTCCTCGAGCCGGTCACCGAACCCGCTCCACAGGAGGAGTTCACCGATCTCCTCGGCCAGGCGGTCGGCCTCCGGCTCGACTCGGTGTCGCGCGAGTTCGGCCACGGCGACGAGATGCATGTGACAGCCCTCAAGGACATCTCGATGCAGATCGGCCCCTGTGAGTTCGTGTCGATCGTGGGGCCATCCGGCTGCGGCAAGACGACGCTGCTCTCCCTCATGGGCGGGCTGGACAAGCCCACGTCGGGCCACGTCTACGCGGCCGGTCTGCCGGTGGACCAGCTGTCAGATGCCGACCTCGCCAACTATCGCCTCCAGCGCGTCAGCACGATCTTCCAGACATTCAACCTCATCCCCTCACTGTCGGCGGGGGAGAACGTGGCCCTGCCGCTGACACTCGCCGGCATCGAGCTCGAAGAGCGCACCAGGCGGGCGCGACATCTGCTCGACCTCGTCGGCCTTGGAAATCGCGCGCGAACGAGGGTGAGCCGCCTCTCTGGTGGCGAGCAGCAGAAGGTGGCGGTCGCGCGAGCGCTCGCCAACCGGCCCGGGCTCATCCTGGCCGACGAGCCCACTGGGAGCCTCGACTCGACCGCGGGCGAAGTCATCCTCGGGCTGCTCGACGATCTCAACCGGCGCGGAGCCACAGTGGTCCTTGTCACTCATGACCCCCAGGTGGCGCGCCGCGCTCACCGCGTGATCCGGATGATCGACGGCCGCGCCATCGAGCTCGAGCAAGGAAGGGAGACCGTCCGCAACCAGGACCCGGTGACGCCGCCGACACGACTGCGCTGGCGCGACACGCTCAAGGTGGGTTTGGGCGGAACGGCGCGCAGGCCCCTGCGCACATCGCTCACAACAACCGGCGTGGCGATCGGAATCGCGGCTATGACGTTGATCGCGGCGCTCGCGGGCGGCCTGCAGGACGCGCTCGGCTCGCCGGCGCTTGCCCACAGCCAGCTGCACCAGGTCGCGGTCTATCCATCGGGCAGCGCCAACCCGGCGGGCTTCAGCTCGGGCACGCTGGTCACGCTCAGCAAGCTCGAGCATGTACGGGCCGCGTGGGGACAGGTCGCCATGAGCGGAAGCTTCGCCGTCGAGGGAACGCCGAGCGCGACCTCGACGCTGCCGCTCCCGGCCGGAGGGCTCGTCTCGCTCCCGCCGCGCAGCAATTCGTCGGGCATCAGTTTATTGGCGGGTAGGATGCCTGGCTCGGACAAGGCCGAAGAGACGCTGTTGACCGACCGCACGGCCCTTGCTCTGGGGTTCCGGAGCCCGCAGGATGCGCTGGGCTCGACGATCGACTTCAAGGCCACGTCCGGCACCCTCGCCGTGGCCGGGACGCCGTCCAGCCCCGCCACCCACCAGCTGGTCCTTCCGCTCCTGGTCGTGGGCGTCGTCTCGAGCCAGTACATGCCCGCGGGTGCGCCGGGTGCGCTGGTGCCGTACTCCGTGGCGAAGGACCATTGGTCGAAGCTCGCGCAGCTCAACGGCTGGAAGGCGGGCGAGTTCGCCACCATCACCCTGCTCGCCGACTCAGGCGGCACGGTCAACGCCCTGCGCAACCGCGTCGAGGCTCTGGGGTTTCAGGCCCAGACCTTCGGCGACCTCTTCCGCGGCTTCGAAGACCTGCTCAGCCGCCTCCGAATCGCGCTGCTCGGGCTGGCCGTCGTCGCGCTGGTGCTGGCGTGCCTCGGGATCGCCAACACCATGTACAGCGCCGTGCTGGAACGGACCAAGGAGATCGGCGTGCTGAAGGCGCTGGGTGCGCGATCGCATGACGTGCTGCTGCTGTTCGTGGCAGAGGCAGCCGTAATCGGTCTCGCCGGCGGGGTGATCGGGACGCTTGCCGCCGTCACGCTCGCCCAGATGGGCAACGCCGCCGTCGACCGTCTCGCGCAGAGCGTGGCCGGCGCCGGCATCGAAGTTTTCCGGACCGACTTCGGCATCGCGATCGCCGCGCTCCTGCTGGCCGTGGTGCTGAGCACTGGAAGCGGGCTGCTCCCCGCGGTGCGGGCGGCGCGCCAGGACCCCAGCCGCGCGCTTCGTTACGAATAGGTAACGTCAGCGGCGCGATGAGGGCGTCCACTTATCCATTGGTTGATGCGGACGAAGCTGCCGCGCTGGTCCTCGAGCGCACGCCGGTGTTGCCTGCGGAGGAGGTGGCGCTAAGCGAGGCGGCCGGCCGGGTCCTGGCGCAGGACATGCAAGCGCCCTCCGCGCTGCCGGCGTTTCCGTCGAGTGCCGTCGACGGGTTCGCGGCGAGGTCGGCGGACGCGGGCAAGGGTTTGCGGATCGTGGGCGAGTCAGCGGCCGGACGGCCGTTCATGGGCAAGCTCGAGCCAGGCACAGCGGCGCGGATCCTCACGGGCGGGGCCGTGCCCGACGGCGCGGACACGGTGGTGATGGTGGAGGACGTCAGCCTCAACGGCGAGGTGGTGACGGTGCCATCAACGCTGCAGCCGGGCGCGAACTTTCACCGACCCGGCGCCGACGTTCGCGCCGGCGAGCTGGTGCTCACCGCCGGGACGCAGCTCGGCGCGGCTGAGCTCGGGCTGGCCGCCGCATTGGGCTTTCCGCGGCTCCGTTTGTACATGCGGCCGCGGGTGGCGCTCATGTCGACCGGAGACGAGCTCGTCGAGGTGGGCATGGAACCCGGGCCTGGCCAGATCGTCGACTCCAACCGCTGGGCCCTGCTGGCCGCGCTTCGCGAGGCCGGCGCGGAGGTCACGAGCCTCGGCATCGCCCCCGACGAGCGGAAAGCGCTGAGCGCCGTGGTGGCCGCCGCGCTCGACGCCGCGGACGTGCTGGTCACATCCGGAGGCGTGTCGGTGGGCACGCACGATCTTGTCAAGCCCCTGCTCGAGTCCCTGGGCACGGTTCACATCGGACGCGTGAAGCTGAAGCCGGGCAAGCCGTTCACATTCGCAACCATTCCCGCTCAGAGAACGGGGGGGCATTCGCCCTCCCACCTCCGCGGGGAGGGAAGGGGCGGGGAGGTGCAGGAGAGACTCGCCTTTGGCCTACCAGGCTTTCCAGTGTCGTCCCTGGTCACCTTCGAAGTCTTCGTGCGCCCGGCCCTGCGCAAGCTGCAGGGCTTCTCGAAGCTCCAGCGCCCGACCCTGCCCGTACGGCTTGGGTACGACGCGCGGGCCACCGCGGACCGCACTGAATATCAGAGGGTGACGCTCACACGCCATGGCTCAGAGATGGTGGCGCAGACGACCGGGTCCCAGTCTTCGTCGCGCCTGCTGTCACTGGTCGGGGCTCATGCCCTTGTTCGCATCGCGCCCGGTGATCACGGCGTCAAAGCCGGCACGGTAGTCGAGGCGATGATCCTGGCCCTACCCTGACGTCGTCGGCCGGCCGGTCTCCTTTTCCCTTTCTCGCTCTCGACGGCGCTCAGCCTCTGCTCGCACGTCATCGCGAATGTCTCGCGCGCTGCGTTTCATGTTCCCGATGGCCTGTCGTACCTTGCCCTTCGCCTGCAGGCCACGGTTACCGGTGGCCTTGCCCTTCAGCTCCTCTGCCTTCCCCTGCAACTGGTCTTTCACGGCCGCTCCTCCGTCTTGATTCCGTCATCTCGTCCTGCCTCAGTAACGCGCTCGCATCCCAAATTCCCCTTGCGGTGGGTATCATTTCGAACGTTCGTTCGCCTTAGAATTAGAGTCCCATGCCCTCCCGCTTTCGTGTCGACGCACCCTTCAAGCCCGCCGGGGACCAGCCCAAAGCCATCGAGCAGCTCGTCGAGGGCGTGCAGTCCGGGCTCAGCCAGCAGGTCCTCCTCGGCGTGACCGGAAGCGGCAAGACCAACGTCATGGCCTGGGCGGTCGAGCAGCTGCAGCGGCCGGTTCTGGTCCTCAGCCCCAACAAGACGCTGGCTGCACAGCTGTGCGCGGAGTTTCGGCGGCTTCTGCCCAACAACGCCGTCGAGTACTTCGTCAGCTACTACGACTACTACCAGCCCGAGGCCTACATCGCGCGCACGGACACTTATATAGAAAAGGACTCGAGCCGCAACGACGAGATCGACCGCATGCGGCACTCGACCACGTCGTCCCTGGTTGGGCGTCGCGACGTTCTCGTCGTGGCGAGCATCAGCTGCATCTACGGCATCGGCTCGGTCGAGGACTACATGGGCGAGGCGCTGAAGGTCGAGAAGGGCCAGTCGATCCGGCGCGAAGTTTTCCTGCGGAAGCTCACCGAGATGCTGTACGAGCGCAATGACTACGACCTCGCCCGCCTGCGCTTTCGCGTCCGCGGGGACGTCGTCGACCTGGTCCCGGCCAACGAAGAGAAGGTGTACAGGGTCGAGTTCTTCGGCGACGAGATCGAGCGGATCCAGGAGCTCGACGCGGTCACCGGCGAGATCCTTGGCGCACGCGACGAGTTCACGGTGTTTCCCGCTTCTCACTACGTGACGCCCGCCGACAAGCTCAGGCTCGCGATGGCTGACATCGAGGTCGAGCTGGAGGAGCGGTGCAAGTGGTTCGAGGAGCATGGGCGGCTCCTGGAGGCGCAGCGCCTGCGCCAGCGCACGAACTTCGATCTCGAGATGATGCGCGAGACGGGCACGTGCGCCGGAATCGAGAACTACTCGCTGCACCTCACGCGCCGGCACCCGGGCGAGGCTCCTTACACGCTGATGGACTTCCTGCCCGACGACACGATCATCTTCGTCGACGAGTCACACGTCGCTGTGCCTCAGATCGGCGGGATGCTCGGCGGCGATCGTTCGCGGAAGGCGGCCCTGGTCGAGTATGGATTCCGGCTGCCAAGCGCTTTCGACAACCGCCCGCTGAGCTTCGACGAGTGGGAGGAGCGCGCGCAGAACGTGGTCTACGTTTCCGCGACGCCAGGGGACTACGAGATGCGGCGGTCGCAGCGGACGGTGGAGATGGTCGTGCGGCCTACCGGGCTGGTCGACCCGACAGTGGAGGTGAGGCCGACCGAGGGCCAGATCGACGACCTGCTGGCGGAGGTCAAGCGGCGCGCGGAGCTCGGCCATCGTTCGCTGGTGACAACCCTGACGAAGAGATTCGCCGAGGACCTCGCCGACTATTTGCGCGAATACGGCGTCAAGGTTCGCTACCTACATTCAGAGCTGGACGCGATGGAACGCATCGATGTCCTCCGCGACCTGCGCACCGGCGCGGTGGACGTTGTGGTCGGCATCAACCTGCTGCGCGAGGGCCTGGACCTGCCCGAGGTCGCATTTATCGGCATCCTCGACGCCGACAAGGAGGGCTACCTCCGCGCGTACCGGTCGTTCATCCAGATCATCGGCCGCGCCGCCCGCAACGTCGAAGGGCACGTGGTCATGTATGCGGACCAGATCACGGATTCGATGCGGATGGCGCTCGACGAAACCGAGCGCCGCCGGAACCGGCAGATCGCGTACAACGCCGAGCGCGGGATCACCCCGGAGTCCGTGAAGAAGGCGATCTACGCGCTCGAGATCAACGAGAAGGACATCCAGGCCGATGCGGTCGAGCTGATGGTCGGAGCCGGCGTACCGCGCGAAGATCTGCTGGCGATCGTGCGCGACCTCGAGAAAGAGATGCGGCGCCTTTCGAAGGAGTTGCAGTTCGAGGATGCCGCGCGTGTGCGCGACCGCATCATCGCCTTACGGAAGCGGCTCGCGGGCGAGGAGTCGGGCAAGGAGGACGACGCCGACGTCGCTCTGGCGATTGCGGCTGCACCGAAACAGCGGACGACGGTCCGGAACTGGAGGAAGTCGCGACGGGGGCCGTGAAGAACGCGCACAGGGCCCAGGCAATCCTGGCGGCCGAGCCGGCGGGATGGATGGAGACCCTCGGAGCGCGCATCACCGAGGCCGAGCCGGGCCGTGTCGTGCTCGAGCTCGAGGCAGGCCCGCAGCACCGCCACGGTGGCGGCGTCGTGCAGGGCGGAGTCATCACTCAGATCGCGGACGCCGCGATGGGAATGTCGCTGGCCACCCTCCAGGAGGACGGCGTGTGGAACACCACCATCGAGCTGAAGATCAACTTCCTGCGCCCGGTGGTCGACGGGCGCCTGCGGGCGGTCGGCCGCGTCGTCGAGATGAAGCAGACGCTGCTCTTCAGCGAGGCGGACGTCCTGGATGAACGCGGCCGGCTGGTCGCTCGGGCGTCTTCGACCTGCATGCCGGTTCCCGAAGGGCAGGGCCGTGAGTGAGAAAGTCTCCTCCCCACCCCGTGGGGAGGTCCCGCGAAGTGCAGGGGCCCCCGCGAAGTCGAAGACTTCGCGGGGTAAAAGCGGGGGTGGGGAGCTGGCACCTTCGAGGGCGTGGGGATGGCTGGGATTGCAGCTGGTCGAGACGGGCGAGGGCGCGGCGATCGTGGAGATGACCACCACCGAGGACATGGCCAACCACTCCGGATTCGTGCACGGCGGCATGATCAGCACGCTGGCGGACTCCGCCATGGGTCGCTCAGTGCGTACGCTGAAGCCTGGCGTCGTCCGAGCGATGAGCTTCGACCTGAAGCTCAACTTCATCAACGCTGCCAGGGTGGGCGAGACGCTGCGCGCAACCGGCCACGTCATCCATGCCGGCCGGCGCACGGTCGTGGCGGAATGCGCGGTCACGGGCAAGGACGAGCGGCTCGTCGCCACGGCCAGCGCTACGTTTGCGGTCACCAGAGAAAAGGAATAACGAAAGGTTCGAATGCCGACTGACCAGATAACGATTCGGGGCGCTCGCGAGCACAACCTCAAGAACGTCACGCTGTCGATCCCGCGGGACAAGCTGGTCGTCTTCACCGGCCTGTCGGGGTCGGGCAAGTCTTCGCTCGCCTTCGACACGATCTACGCGGAGGGCCAGCGGCGCTATGTCGAGTCGCTGTCGGCATACGCCCGGCAGTTCCTCGGGCAGATGGAGAAGCCGGACGTCGACGTCATCGAGGGCCTGTCACCGGCGATCTCGATCGACCAGAAGGGAACCTCGAAGAACCCGCGCTCGACAGTGGGCACGGTGACCGAGGTGTACGACTATCTGCGTCTTCTCTACGCGCGCGTCGGCCTTCCGCACTGTCCGGTGTGCGGCCGCGAGGTGCGCCGGCAGACCGTCGAGCAGATGGCGGACCACGTCGAAAAGCTGCCGAAAGGCACGCGCGTGATGGTGCTGGGGCCGGTGGTCAAGGGCCGCAAGGGCGAGTACAGGTCGCTGATCGAAGACGTGCGTAAGTCGGGCTTCGTTCGCGTCCGCGTGGATGGGAGCCTCTATGAGCTGGGCGAGAAGATCCCGCTGGACAAGAACAAGAAGCACGACATCCAGGTCGTGGTCGACCGCATCGTGGTCGGACCTGAGCAGCGGACGCGTCTCGTCGATTCCATCGAAACCGCGGCCAGGCTCGGTGGCGGGTCGGTGATCATCGTGCCGGCGCAGGGCGAAGAGATCCAGATGTCGCAGGACTACATGTGTCCGTACGACGGCACGAGCGTGCCAGAGCCCGAGCCGCGCAACTTCTCGTTCAACAGCCCGCATGGAGCGTGCCCGGTGTGCACTGGGATCGGCTCGCAGCTGGTCGTCGACGGCGACCTGGTCGTGCCCGACCCCTCGCTTTCGCTGCGTGAGGGCGCCATTGCGGCGTGGAGCCGCTCCCAGTTCTTCTATCCGGAGCTGCTGGAAACGGTCAGCAAGTACTTCGAGATCGACATGGACAAGCCGTGGTCGAAGCTGAGCAAGCAGCACCAGAACGTGCTTCTCAACGGCACCGGCGACAAGAAGATCCGCTTCGGGTATCGCAACCAGTACGGGCACGAGCGCTGGTACGAGGCGCCGTTCGAGGGAGTCGTCGCCAACCTCCAGCGGCGCTATGAAGAGACGCAGTCCGATTTCTTGAAGGCCGAGCTGGAGCGGTACATGTCGGACAAGCCGTGCCCGGCGTGCAAAGGCCGGCGGCTGAAGCCCGAGTCGCTGGGGGTGACGGTTGCCGACCGCAACATCGCCGAGGTTTGCGCGGTTTCGGTGAGCGCCGCCATCGACTTCTTCGACAGGCTGGCCCTCACCGAACGGGAGCAGCTGATCGCGCGCGGGATCCTCAAGGAGATCCGTGAGCGGTTGCAGTTCATGATCGACGTCGGGCTGGAGTACCTGACCGTGGACCGTGCCGCGAACACGCTGTCGGGCGGGGAGTCGCAGCGGATCCGGCTCGCGACTCAGATCGGGTCGAAGCTCATGGGCGTCCTCTACATCCTCGACGAGCCGTCGATCGGTCTCCACCAGCGCGACAACCGCAGGCTCATCAACACGCTGCTCCGGCTCCGCGACCTCGGCAACACGCTCATCGTGGTCGAGCACGACGAGGAGACCATTCGATCGGCCGACTACATGGTCGACATCGGTCCGGCGGCGGGCGAGCATGGCGGCGAGATCATCGCGGCAGGCACGGTCGAGCAGGTGCTCAAAGATCCGAACTCGATCACCGCCGCGTATCTACGCGGCGATCGCGAGATTCCGATGCCTTCTGAGCGACGCAAGGGCAATGGCAAGAAACTCGTCATCCGCGGCGCGCGCGCCAACAATTTGAAAGACATCGACGTTGCGATACCGCTGGGCACATTCGTGGCGGTATCAGGGGTGAGCGGGTCGGGCAAATCGTCGTTGGTGACGGACATCCTGAGCCGCAAGGTTGCGCAGCATTTCTACAAGGCGAAGGACAAGCCCGGGCCGCACCGCGTGATCGAAGGGCTCGAGTACCTGGACAAGGCGATCGACATCGATCAGTCCCCGATCGGCCGCACGCCGCGGTCCAACCCGGCCACCTACACCGGGATGTTCACGTACATGCGCGAGCTGTTCGCGAGTTTGCCCGAAGCAAAGATGCGCGGCTACAAACCCGGACGTTTCAGCTTCAACGTGAAGGGCGGGCGGTGCGAGGCGTGCCAGGGCGACGGCATCATCCAGATCGAGATGCACTTCCTGCCCGACGTGTACGTCCCGTGCGAGGTGTGCCACGGAACGCGCTATTCGCGCGAGGTGCAGGAGGTCAAGTTCCGCGGGCACTCGATCTCAGACGTCCTCGAGCTCACCGTCGACGAGGCGCTCGAGGTTTTCGAGAACGTGCCGAGGATCAAGGTCAAGCTGCGGACCCTACATGACGTCGGCCTCGGCTACATCCGACTGGGGCAGCCGGCGACGCAGCTGTCGGGAGGCGAGGCGCAGCGCGTGAAGCTTTCGGCCGAGCTTTCTCGTCGCGACACGGGCCGGACGCTGTACCTGCTGGACGAGCCGACCACGGGTCTTCACTACGCGGATGTCGAGCGGCTTCTGCAGGTGCTGCACAGGCTGGTCGATCATGGCAACACCGTGGTGGTCATCGAACACAACCTCGACGTGCTGAAGACCGCCGACTGGTTGGTCGACCTCGGACCGGAGGGTGGGGAGAAGGGCGGATTCGTGATCGCCGAGGGCACACCGGAGGGTCTCGCGCAGCAGCCCGAGTCGGCGACCGGGCAGTACCTCCGCCGGCTGCTGGAGAAGAAAGGACGCTCCAACGGCGCCGTCAAGGCTCGGCGACCGGCCAAGGCGCCGCCGCGCAGCCGCGTCGCCGTCTAGCGGGCCGACAACCTGAGCGACTCGCGTCCGGCCGGCTATGGCGCGCTGATGCGCGTGCCCGGCTTCGCGCGCCTCTACGCCGGGCTGCTGCTCGGGCGGACGGGAAGCACGATGACGTACGTCGCCCTCGTCCTCTTCGTGCTGCAGCGATATCACTCGCCACAGCTCGCCGGCGCGACCGCTTTCATGGCAGCCCTGCCCGGCATCGTGGTTTCTCCGGTGGCGGGGGCTCTGCTCGACCGGTACGGCCGCGCCCGCCTCGTCACGCTCGATTACGCGATCGCGGCGGTTGCGCTTGGCTCGATCGCCGCCCTCTCGGCGCTGCACCAGCTTCCCGCGCCGGTGCTGCTGGCGATCGTCGCGGTCGCGTCCCTGACCAACCCGCTCAGCTGGGCCGGCGCTCGCTCACTGTTTCCGATCCTCGCGCCACGCCACCTGTGGGAGCATGCCAACGGGCTGGACAGCAGCGGGCACGTCCTCGCGACGCTGCTTGCGTCACCGCTTGCCGGCGCGCTCGTCGGCCTGGTCGGAGGCGAATGGGCGCTGGCCGCGGCGGCCGCGGTTTACGTGGTGGCGGCGGCAACCATGCTGCGTCTTTACGACCCACCCAACAAGACGCCGGTGACCGGGTCGGTGCTGCACAACGCGTGGCTCGGGCTGAAATACATGGTGCGCAACCCAAGCCTGCGCGGGCTGGCGCTGACTCTTAGCACGTACAACATCGGCAACGGCATCCTCGCCATCGCTGTCCCGGTCCTCGTGCTGGGCAAGCTGCATTCGACTCCATCCGTGGTCGGCCTGCTTTGGGGGGCCATGGGAGGAGCGGGGCTCGCGTCTGCGCTGGTGGCGGGCCGTTTCTCGAGCCAGGGCCGCGAGCGCCAGCTGATCATCGGAGGCATCCTCATCGGCACGGTGGCGACGGCCATGCTCCCGTTCGCCAACAACGTGTTGGTGGTGGCGGTGGCGATCACGTTGCTCGGCTGCTCCTCCGGGCCGTTCGACATCGGTTTGTTCACGCTGCGGCAGCGCCGGACCAACCCGGCGTGGTTCGGCCGCGCATTCGCCGTATCGATGGCGCTCAACTCGCTGGGCAACCCGATCGGGTCCGCGCTGGCAGGCCCGCTGGTCGCGTGGTCGGTAAACGGGGCGCTGTGGACGGCGGTGGCCGCGTGCCTTGTCGCGGCGGTCCTGCCCCTGATCACGATCCCTGCTCGGGATGAAACCGCGGCGGTCATGGCTTAGTCTCGACCGATGTCCTTGCGGGCTCGAGCCATGCTCGCGGTGGCGCTGACCATCGGCTTCTACGTGCTCGCCATCGGGCTGATCGCGGTGCTGGTGAGGATCGTCTTCATCCCCAACGTCCCAGGCCGCGTCCTCGCGTTCTGCATCGTGGGCGCCGGCGCGATCGCGATCTCGATCATCCCCAGGCCGAGCCGCTTCGTCGCGCCGGGTCCGCGTTTGAACCCCGCCGGCCAGCCTCGCCTGTTTGCCGAGCTCGAGGGCGTGGCGGAGGCGGTGGGCGAGGCCATGCCCGAGGAGGTCTATGTGACCCCAGAGATGAACGCGGGCGTGCTGCAGCGCGGGCGGCGGAGGGTGATGGTTCTTGGACTGCCGCTCATGCAGGTGATGACCGTTTCGCAGATGCGCGCGGTGCTGGCGCACGAGTTCGGCCACTACTACGGTGGCGACACTCGCCTGGGACCATGGATCTACCGCACTCGCGAGACCATCGAGCGCACGCTGAGCGGGCTGTCGCGAACCAGCTCCTTCTTGCAGCTGCCGTTTCTCTGGTATGGCCGCCTGTTCCTGCGCGTGACGCAAGCCGTCTCACGCCAGCAAGAGCTGGCGGCTGACGCGCTCGCCGCGCGAACCATTGGCGCGGCGCCGATGATGGACGGCCTCCGCGCCCTGGCGCGCGGAAGCATCGCCTTTGGCGCTTACTGGCAGCAGGAGGTGGTCCCGCTTCTTGAAGCCGGCTTCCAGCCCCCGGTCACCGACGGCTTCTCACGCTTCCTGGCCGAGCCCGAGATGATGCAGAAGGTGGCCGAGGCCGCCGAAGCGGAGCTGGCGAAGGCAAAGCCCAATCCTTATGACAGCCATCCCCCCGACGCGGAGCGAATCGCGGCCCTTGCGGCCATGCCGCCCGGCCCCAGCCAGACGGATGGCGCGGCGGCGGCAAGCCTGGTCGACGGCCTGGAGGTCATCGATTCGGTGCTCCTGATCGGGGTGCTGAAGCCCGGGATCCAGCTCCGGCCGATCACCTGGGCGGATGCCGGAAACGAGGCGCTCATCCCCGGCCTACGAGATCGGGTTCGCCGCCAGGCGCCGCTCGTAAGCGCTTACACGGTGGGCTGGTTGCCGGAGCTCGTGAAATACGCCGACCGCCTCGGCCAGTCAGAGGCGGGCGCGGCGGGCCGGAGCGTGTCGCCGGACCGGGCGCGCTCCCTCGGCATCGGACTTGCCGGCTCCGCCTTCGCCGTGGCGCTGGCAAACAGCGGCTGGTCAGCCGAGTCGATGCCGGGCCGGCCGGTGGTCATGCGGCGTGGTGACGCCACGCTGGAGCCGTTCGGCGAGGTGAGCCGGCTCGCCTCAGGCGAGGTGGACGTGACCGCCTGGCAGCAGCGCTGCTGGGACCTCGGGATCCGCGACGTCAGCCTGGCGCCGGGGTGACCTATCCCGCGAAGAGCGCGATGGCCGAGATGATGCCTCCGATCACGCTCAGCGCAATCCCAACGGCGCCGCCGATCACCTTCCCGCGGGTGATGGCGCGAATGCCGTAGTAGATGCCGATCAGGGGCAGGAAGTAGAAGACGCGACCCAGGAAGAAGGGCACGACGATGGAGACGAGCCCCAATCCGACCGACCACAACGCGTCGCCGCTGAACTGCGCCATGAATCCGGCGCCCTGCGCCATCGGGTAGCCGGCCTGGGGGACCTGGCCCTGCATCGGGTAGACGGGAGGCGGCATTGCGCTTGACATACCCGGCGGAGGAGGGGCCATCGGGGGCGGTGTCGAAGTTGGGGGTCCTTGCGGGAAGCCAGGCGGCGGGGGAGGGATGTCTGCCATGGAGCGCATGTTAACCGGGAGAATCGCAATGTGATCCCCGCTTACGAGGTGATCGGAACTGGGCCGGAAACGGTCCTCATCCCCGGCACCTTCGCGGATCGCCGGACGTGGTCGCGGGTGGTGGGCAGGCTGGCCGGACGTTTTCGGTGCCTTCTACTAGACCCGCGCGGGACGAACCAGACGCCCGATCCCGGCACGGCGTTCAGCGCGGATGACCTGGCCGGCGACGTCGAGGCGGCGATGGATGCCGCGGGATTCGAGCGCGCGCACCTGGTCGGTCATTCGCTCGGCGCGTCGGTCGCCGTGATCCTCGCCGCGAGGCGTCCGGACCGCGTGCGGCGCCTCGTCGCTTGTTCTGTCTCACCCGCGCCCGACGCATATCTCACGGCCGTCCTCGACCTTTGGTCGGCGCTTGCCGACTCGAGCCTTCCCGCACATGCGGTCGACCTGGGCCTGGTGCTCAATGCGTTCGGACGCGGAGCGTTCGAAAACGGAACGGTGAAGGCGGTTGTCGATGAGATGGACCGTCATCCGATCGAGCGCGCGACGATCCGGCGCTACATCGAATGCGATCGCCGGCTCGACCTGAGCCCTGTGATGCGCACGGTGGACGCTTCGACGCTGGTCGTCGTCGGGTCGCAGGATGCGCTCACCGGCCTCGAGGGAGCTCGCGCGGTGGCCGCTTCCATCCCAGGCGCGAGGCTGGAGGTGATACAGGACGCGGGCCACGCGCCGCACCTGGAGACGCCGATGACGTTCGCCCGGATCATTTCCGCGTTCCTCGCGGGCTAGGCGCACTATTACCAACCGATGGTGAGGCTGGTCACCGGGGGTACGGGCTTCATCGGCCGCCATCTGCTGCGCGAGCTCGCCAAGCGCGACGGCGAAACCTATGTGCTCGTTCGGGCGAGCTCGCGACCGCGCCTGGACAGGTTGATCGCGTCGCTTGGCGCCGCCAACAGCATGCACGCGCTGGTCGGCGACATCACGGTCATGGGTCTCGCTCTGTCTCCGGTCGATCAGGAGAGGCTGCGTGACGCCGACATCTACCACCTCGCGGCCGTCTACGATCTCGAGGCTTCAGAAGAGGCCAACGAGCGCGCCAACGTGGTCGGTACCCGCAACGTGGTCGCATTTGCCGAGCAGCTGAGCGCGCGCCTCCATCACGTGAGCTCGATCGCCGTCGCGGGCGCGCGATGGAAGGGCAAGTTCACCGAGGACATGTTCGACGAGGGCCAGGCTCTCGATCATCCGTACTACAAGACGAAGTACGAAGCGGAGAGCATGGTGCGCGCGTCGAGTGTTCGCTATCGGATCTACCGGCCGGGGCTGGTGATCGGATCGTCTGAAACCGGCGCCGCCGACCGCATCGACGGCCCGTATTACGCGTTCAAGCTCATACAGCGGCTCCGCAACGCCATCCCGCCCTGGGTGCCGCTGGTCGGGCTCGAGGGAGGCGAGATCAACATCGTCCCGGTCGATTTCGTGGCGCGCGCGCTGGACTTGATCGGCCACAAGCCCGACCTCGACGGGCAGACGTTTCACCTCACGGACCCCGCGGCTCGCAGCCTCGGCGAGGTGACCAACGAGTTCTGCCGGGCCGCCCACGCGCCTCAGTTCACGCTGCGGGTGGACAGCCGCGCCGCATCGATGCTGCCGCGCGAGATGACCGGCATGCTGCAGCACTGGCGCGTGGCGCAGACGTTGAAGCGCCGGCTGCTCGAGGGCGTCCGCATCCCCGAACCCGCGCTTCACTACGTGACCAACCGCGCGCGGTTCACGTGCGAGAAAGCGCAGGCGGCGCTGGCGGGCACCGGGGTCGAGTGCCCACCGCTCCACACATATGCCTGGAAGATCTGGGACTACTGGGAGCGGCACCTCGACCCAGAGGCGCTGACCGAGCGCAACCTGCGCACCGTCCTCCACGACCGCGTCGTCGTGGTTACGGGCGCCTCGAGCGGAATCGGCCGGGCGACCGCCCAGCTGGTCGGCCGGCATGGCGCGAAGGTCGTGCTCGTGTCGCGGACGAAGGAAAAACTCGAAGTGCTGCAGATGGAGATCGAGAAGGCGGGAGGTCATGCCTCCGTTTATCCGACCGACCTCTCAGACCTCGAGCAATGCGACGCGATGATCAAGCACGTGCTCGCCGACCACGGCCGCGTGGACATTCTCATCAACAACGCCGGCCGATCGATCCGGCGTTCGATCGAGGCCTCATACGACCGCTTCCACGACTTTCAGCGCACGATGCAGCTGAACTACTTCGGCGCCGTGAAGCTGATGCTGGCCGTACTCCCCGGAATGCGACTGCGCCGCCGCGGTCACATCATCAACATCTCGAGCATCGGCACGCAGGCGTTCCCGCCGCGGTTCGGCGCCTACGTCGCGTCGAAGTCGGCGCTGGCGGCGCTCAGCCGATGCATCGGTCCCGAGGTGGCTGACGATGGCGTTGCCATCACCAACATCCACATGCCCCTTGTGCGAACGCCGATGATCGCCCCGACCGGGATGTACAAGAACTTTCCCACGAGCTCTCCTGAAGAGGCAGCCGAGATGGTGGCGTCGGCCATCCTCACGCGCCAGCCGGAGGTTTCCACCCGGCTCGGCAAAGTTGGCGAGACGGTCAACACAGTTGCGCCGGGCCTGCTGCAGTTCGTGATGACCGGCGCTTACCACGTGTTTCCGGAGACGGCCGGCAAGGATGGTCAGCGGGAGCAGTCAGACGAGGATGAGATCTCGGTGGAGGCCGCCGCCATGGCATATCTCATGCGGGGGATTCACTTTTGACTAGCGCCCCGACTGGAAACCGCTGACGAGCGCAATCACGAGCGACCCCACCGTCAAGAGCGCGTAAAGGCCCCCGAGAATCGAAGCGACCAGGCCGCAGATCCAGCCCGCCTGCGCGAGACCGTATCCGCCCATCGCCCCATAACTGCTTTTGATGCGTCCCAGCGCGACCCGGCCGAGAACGACCGCCGTGATGCCGAGCGCCAGGCCCGGGATTCCGTAGCAGCAGATGCCCGGGAAGGCGGCGATGCCGAGCACGAGTGAGGTGATCGCCATGCCTTCGGTGGGCCGCTGCTCTGGGTAGCCATAGCCGTACGGCGGGAGCCCGGGAGGAGGGTACTGAGGCGGAGGAGGGGGTGGGTTGAACTGCTGGGCGATGGGCCGGCCTGGTTAGTGGGGGCCGAAGAACCCCGCGATCACCGCGAAGATCAGGCCGAAAAAGAAGATGAAAACGAGGACGCTGATCGCCAGGTGGACGTAGGAGATGATCAGGCCCGCCAGCGCGAAACCGCCTCCGGCTTCACCGGTCCTGCGGATCTGGGCGCGGGCCATATGGCCCGTGACGATCGAGACGATGATCAGCGTGATGCCGCCGACCCCGACGAGGTGGCCGAACGGGGCGGCGAGGGCGGTGATGAAGCTCACCAGGGCGAGGGTGTTGTTCTGACCGGGTCGTGCGATCGAACCTGGAGCGGGCATGCCCGGCGTTCCCATCGGCACCGAGGTCGAAGGAGCCGTCTGCTGGCCTGTGATCTGTGTCGGGCCGGCGGAGGGAGTCGGCGCCGGCGGGGGCGGAATCTCGGTCGACAAATCTCGCCCAGTCTAACCTTGATTGAGTGGCGATCACCCAGGAAGACACGGTCAAGCGGAGGCTGAAGGCGGTCCCGGAAGGGCCCGGTGTCTACCTGTTCCGGGACAACCGCGCGCAGGTCATCTACGTCGGCAAGGCGCTGCGGCTGCGTGACCGGCTTCGTCAGTACTTCACAACCGGATACGGGGAGACCGCCCGCGTCGCCGACCTCGTCCGCAAGATCTACGACTTCGAGTTCGTCACGACGGCGAACGAAGTCGAGGCCCTGGTCCTCGAGTGCAACCTCATCAAGAACTACCGGCCGCGGTTCAACATCCGCCTCAAGGACGACAAGAACTACCTCTATCTGAAGCTGCCGGTCACCGAGGAGTTCCCGCGCGTCCACTATTCGCGGCGGGTACAGAAGGATGGGGCGCTTTACTTCGGGCCCTACACGTCGGCGCAATCGCTCCGGGGCACCGTGAAGTCGATCCGACAGCTGCTGCCGTTCCGCACCTGCTCAGACGAGATCTTCAAGCAAGGCAAGGTCTGTCTCGACTTTCACATCAAGCGCTGTCCAGGGCCGTGTGAGAGGCGCATCAGCAGCGAGGACTACAAAGCTCGCATCCACGAGGTGGCGCTCTTTATGGAGGGACGATCCGACGTCCTCGTCCACGAGCTGAAGGACCGAATGGATTCGTCCGCCGGCCGGCTGGACTTCGAGAACGCCGCGCGATACCGCGACCAGCTCCAGTCCATCGAGCGGATCGCCGACCGCCAGAAGGTGCTGACACGCGGGCGTGACGATCAGGACCTCATCGCTTATGCGCGCAGCGCTGGCGAAGTGTTCGTCGAGGTCGCCTACGTGCGGCAGGGCAAGATGGTCGGGCACGACGGGCACGCACTGGACGGAGCGAGCGATGCGATCGAAAGCGAGCTGCTCCGCGGCTTCATGCTCCAGTACTACGCCAGCGCCACCCACATCCCTCGCTCGATCATCCTGCCCGGGCCGGTGGAGGAGCCGGAGCTGCTATCCGGCTGGCTGTCCGAGAGACGAGGTGGGCCGGTCACGATCGAGGTGCCCCAGCGCGGCCGCAAGCGCGCGCTCGTGACACAGTTGGCCGAGACCGCGGCGCAGGAGCTCGAACAGCTGCGCATCCAGTCCGACTACGACCGCAGTCGCACAGAGCCGATGCTGGCCGCTCTCGCCGAGGCGCTGGATCTCGAGAGCCCTCCGAAGCGAATCGAGTGCTACGACATCTCCAACATCCAGGGCGACTCGGCCGTCGGCGCAATGGTCGTTTTCGAGGACGGCCGCCCAAGGAGCGACCACTACCGCCATTTCCGGATCAAGTTCACGTCCGGTCCCAATGACTTCGCGATGCTGCAGGAGGTCCTCCGGCGCCGGCTCGAGCGCCTGGAGTCGGCACAGCGGCGCGAGGACGCTGAGGTCGTCGGCGACCGCTCGTTCACGAGCCGGCCAGACCTGATCTTGATCGACGGCGGCAAGGGACAGCTGAGCGCCGCGCTCGAAGTGCTGGAGTCGGCCGGCTACGCCGACATTCCGACGTTCGCGCTGGCCAAGGAGCGCGAGGAGATATTCGCGCCGAACCGCTCGGAGCCGATCGTCCAGGAGAGGAACTCTCCGGGAATGTTTCTCGTCCAGCGAATCCGAGACGAAGCGCACCGCTTCGCGATCACGCACCACCGCAAGGTGCGCTCGCGCAAGGCGCTGACCTCGCCTCTAGATTCGGTGGAAGGCATCGGGCCTGCGCGGAAGCGTGCGCTGCTGCGACACTTCGGCTCGGTGCAGGCCATCCGCGAAGCGGCGGTCGAGGACATCGTCGCGCTGGGCGTCCCCGAGCGCCTTGCGAAACGCCTCAAAGAAACCCTGTGACACGAGAGTCCCGGCCGGAACCCCTCGACGGATCTGCGGCGCCCATGCGGCCCATCTGCGTCGTTGCGGCCTCCGCTCCTCGCTCACGCATGCACGAATGCGTTCGCTCCGGTGCTCGGCCGCGCCTAGCATCTGGACCACCTAGGCGCCGCATCTCTCGCCGAGGTTTCCGTCCGTGACTCTGGTCATCGTCGGGGGCACCACCGAGCCCGAGCTCGAGGAGGCGGTGGGCGTCTTTGTCGACAGCGGGTTCCAGCTCGCGCGCTGGCTGTCGCCATGGGAAGACGCAGATGGGGTGCTGGCGCTTCGTGGCGACGGTGCGGTGCTGCTCAAGGACGCGGACGCGCAGGGCATCCGCTACGTCCTGGTTCACGTGGGATCAGACGACGGCAGGAGTGGCGGGAGCCATGAGCGGGCTCACCACCGCGTCGACATCGCGCAGCTCCGCGAGCTCGCGCTGCAGCTCAAGTCTCGCGAGCGGATGCTCATCACGTGCCAGGCCTTCGGCTACAAGCGCGGCATCCCTGACGGCGCCGCATGGGTGGTCGACGTCCGGCTGCTCGACAACCCTTACTGGGTCGAGGAGCTGCGCCCGCTCGACGGGCGTGATCCGCGCGTGCGCGATTATGTCCTCGGCCAGCCCGCGGCACGAGACCTGCTCGACAACCTCGAGCGCACGCTGAAGAATGCGCTGCCCCATTACCGCAAGCGCGGCCGCTCACAGCTGATCGTTGCTTTCGGCTGCACCGGCGGCCGGCATCGCTCGGTGGTAATGGCGAGCGAGATGTCGGATCGGCTCAAGAGCCTCGAGGGCGTGGACGTAGAGTTCACCGCGCGCGACATCGACGTATAAGGTGACAAGAGCGCTCGTCATCGGAGGGGCCGGGTTCGTCGGCACCGCCGCGTGCAAGGAGCTCATGCGACGTGGAATCGAAACGATTGCCGCGGGTCGCACGGAGCGGCCGTACGGCACCTTCACGAGCTACGTCGTCTTCGATCGCACCGAGGAGGACCAGCTGCGCAAGGCGCTGGACACAGTGCAGCCCGACGTCCTTCTCGACCTCGCTTGCTATCTACCCGACGAGATGTCCGCGGTGGCGCGAAATTTCAAAGGCGAGCGCTACATCTTCATCTCGACCGGCGTCTATCCGGACCTTCACGGCAAGCCCGCCCGCGAGGAAGACTTCGTCCCGCTGGAGGGTGACCCGCCGCAGTCGCTCGACTACTTTGGGGGCAAGCGCTGGTGCGAGACGATCCTCGCGCGCACGAGCAACCTGCCCTGGACGGTGATCCGCCCGCCGGCGATCTTCGGAGCCGCCGATCGCAGTCTCCGTATCGCCGCTTACATCCAGCGCATCGCCGATGGCGGACCAGTCCTCGTGCCGGCGGAGTCATACCGGCGGCAGGCGGGCCTGGCGTGGGTCAAAGACGTCGGGTACGCGTGCGCCCTCGCGAGCGATCTCCGCAAGGACACGAAGGGACGCGCCTACAACGTCTCTTTCGAAGGTGTGAGCCTGCTCGACCTGCTCGAGGGCATCGCCCGCGCGCTCGGCGTGCCGGCCAACATCCACCCGATCCCCTTCGCGGATCTCCCGGCGGACGCCAGCCCGTACGGGCCTGACCCGCGGCGGCCGGCCGGGTACGTGCTCGATCGCTCCCGTCGCGAGCTGGGGTTTGAGCCCTCCGCTCTCGAGGATGCGCTGGCGGAGACGCTGGCCTGGTATCGCGTAGCCCGGCCGTCCCATCCGGGCTATGCCGGGCGGCCGCAGGAGCTCACCCTGGCCGGGGCGGCGTAGAAACACCCTGCACGTATGCTCCACCCATGGCAAAGCGCTTCGCGCCATACGCGGTCGCGGTGGCCGGCGCGGCGGGTGTCACGGTCGCGATCGGCCTGGTCTCGACGCGCTTCCAGGTCCCTGGTCTCAGCGCCCTCTACCTCCTCCTGGTGCTGTGGCTCGGGACGACGTGGGGAAGAGGGCCCGCCGTGGTCGGCAGCGTCGCCGCCTTCCTTCTTTATGACTACTTCTTCATCCCGCCGGTGGGAACGTTCTCCGTCCGAGGCCCAAGCGAGCTCTTGGAGCTAGTCGTGCTGCTGGCGGTCGCGCTCGTCACCGGCCAGCTGGCGAGCTCGGTGCGCCGCACGCAGAGCGCCGCCGAGGCCCTTGCGGCGGACGAGCGCGCCATGTACGAGCTGGCCACTGCGGCGCTGCGCTCGCCTGAGGTCAGCGCGGCGCTTGCGCTCCTGGCCGAGCGCGCCACTCGACTCGAGGGTGTGAGCCGCTTTTCACTCGTGGCCATGGACTCCGGCCATGGAGTCGCGCTTGCCGGCGACGAGGTGACGCCGGACGAGCTTCGCCAGGCTGCCTGGTCGTACGACAACGGGCGCTCGGTCGGTGCGGCTGTTTCCAACGGCACGGTCCGAATCATGCGTACGCGCCCCGAGGCCACCGAGCCTGCGTACCTTCCGCTCGCCAGCGGTGTGGCTTTGATCAAGGTCGAACCTGGCCGTCCGGACGAGGCCGGGCTCCGGATGCTCGGGGCGCTGGTCGGGCTGGCGGGCCTTTTGCTCGACCGCCGCCGCGCTGTGCTCGAAGCAGAGCGAGCACGCGGCTTCGAAGCCTCGGATCGGCTCAAAGCCGCCATCCTCTCGTCGCTGTCGCATGAGCTCAAGAGCCCGATCGCCTCGCTGCGCGCGGGGCTCACGGCGCTCACCGCGCCTCAGGCCGGTCTGCAGCAGGAGCAGCGAGATCTCCTTCGGGACCTCGACGGCCAGGCCAACCGCCTCGACCGGCTGGTCGGCGACATGCTCGACCTTTCACGGCTCGAGGCGGGGGTCGAGCTCGAGCGCGAGCCGCACCGTTTCGTGGACCTGGTTGGGAGCTCGCTCCACCAGCTGCGCGCGGAGCTCAAAGGACGCGAGGTCACCCTCGACGTCGCTGACGATCTACCGCCGGTGGAGGTGGACGAGCTTCAGGTTGGCCGCGTGCTCATCAACCTGCTCGAGAACGCGCGTGAGTGGGCGCCGCCGGGCGGGCGTGTCGAAATCGGTGCAAGCGCCGGCGACGACAAGCTCACGGCATGGGTCGAGAACGACGGCCCCGCGATTGCGCCGACCGACCTCGAGCGGGTCTTCGACACGTTCTGGACTCGTCGCGCGCGCGGAAGCGGTCTCGGCCTCGCGATCTGCAAGCGAGTCGTGGAGGCGCATGGTGGGACCATTCGCGCCGAGAACCGAAGGCGCGGGCCCCGCTTCACCTTCACGCTGCCTCTCGCGCGCGTCCCGGCCGCCCGATGAGCGGAAGAGTCCTGGTCGTGGACGACGAGGTGGAGATGCAGCGCGCGCTCCGCGCGGGCCTTCGCTATCACGATTTCGAGGTTCACGCCGTGGGCACAGGCGAGGAGGCCATGCGCGAAACCGCTGCATGGAGGCCCGACGTCATCCTCCTCGACCTGGGCCTGCCTGGCATGGATGGATTCGCCACGCTCCGCGCGCTGCGACCGACGACGCGTGCCGGCGTGATCGTGGTCAGCGTCATGCCCGGTGAAAAGGACAAGGTGCGTGCACTGGATGCCGGCGCGGACGACTACGTCGTCAAGCCGTTTGGCACCGACGAGCTGGTGGCGCGGATCAAGGCGGTGCTGCGCCGCCAGGCGGACGTATCCGCGGGAGAGCCGGTGATCCGCACGGGCGACCTCGAGATCGACCTCGCTCGAAGGTCCATAACGGCCGGTGGTCGCGTGGTGAAGCTGACACCAACCGAGTACGAGCTGCTGCGCTACCTGGCGCTGCACGCCGGCAAGCCTGTCACCCACACGACGCTGCTCAGGCACGTCTGGGGCGAGTATGCCGTCGGCGACAGGTACAACACCCGGTACGTCGTCGCTCAGATTCGCAAGAAGCTCGGCGACGATCCCACCAACCCGAGATACATCGTCAACGAACCGGGGGTCGGCTACCGCCTGCAGGCCTGAGGGAGGTCTGGTGATGTCGGACATGCCGAGCGAGGCGGGGTAACCCTCTCCTACTGCTCTGAGTGGCTCCGGTTCAGCAGGTAGGCCGCGAGCAGGGCGACGAGGACGATGCCCGGCGACCAGCCGAGGCCAGGCCCGAACGGGTCATATGAGGAAAGGTCGACGCCCACGGCGAAGCCGCTGACCGCGGCGAACACGAGGACGATCAACCCCCCGCGCACGTTGCCGTGGCGCCTCCAATAGAGCTCCCAGCCCACTCGCCACGTCCGGCGATGAGGTAAGTGGCGGGCAGGCACCGCGGCTGCATGGGCGGGGACTCGCCTGCCGTGCTTGAAGCGCGCGGTCTGCGGCATCGGCTCGGGAGGCAGGTGCTCGACCTCGCGGTCCGGGGGAGGCGGCACCTCGAGCGGCTCCCACAGGGGCTCCTTCTTATATGTGCGGTACACGACGAAGCTCAGGACGCCCAGCACCAACCAGCCCAGATAGATCCATGTCGAGTTGGAGATGTTCTGGAACATCAGCTGCGTGAAAACGATCCCTATCGCCAGGGCGCCGAGAAGCGAGAGCACCGGGATGCTGTCACGGCCGAACTTGATGTTGAGCGGCATGCGGTACGGCCTATACAGGTCCGGCTCGACGAATCGCAAGCGCATCACGGAAAGGTGCGCCGAGCAGAATGCGAACGTCGCTGCCAGCGAGTAGACGGCACTCATCAGGTCGATCTCCTTGGTGCCAACGACGATGCCCGGCAGCACGAGCATCGCGGCGAGGATCCCGAAGATGATGATCGAGACGTACGGGGTCTTGAACTTGGGGTGCAGCGTCGCGAAACGGCGCGGGAGCATCTCGGCGCCGGCGAGCGAATAGCTCAATCGAGATATTCCGATGAGCCCGGCATTGGTCGCGATCAGCAGGATCGTGAAGGCCAGGATGCCGACCCAGATCCCTGCCCAGAAGGCCAGCGGCTGCACGAACCCGGTGACGATGCCGGCCACAGGGTCGCCCTTCCATGTCGTGGCGAGGTCGGTGATGTAGCCGCCGTGACCGTCAGGGTGGACGGGAAAAACGCTGAGACCGATGGTGGGCAGGAAGGCGGCCACGAAGAGCACTGCGATGATCACCGCGTAGGTCGCGCGAGGCACCGAGCGCCCGGGGTTCTTGGCCTCTTCGGACAGGTTGGAGATGGTCTCGATGCCCGTGTAAGTGACCATGGCGATCGAGATGCTGGCCAGGAAGTTGCCCCATGTCGGGGCCACGCCCCAGTGGAGGTTCGCGATCACCGTGCGGAAGTTGAGAAGGAGGAACACACCAAGAATCACGAGGGCGAGCTGCGTTATGAGGTCGGTGATTGCGAGCGCGAGGTTGAGTGCGCTCGATTCCTGGATGCCGATGATGTTGATGACGATGAGAAATCCGATGAGCGCGACCGTCGCGCCCACGTGCCACGCATCGTTGGTTTTGAACAGTTGGAAAAGAGGCACGTACTTGCCGAACACGCCCAGATAGCTGATGGCGAAGTAGGACGAGATCGAGACTGTCGCCATGTAGTTGAGAAGCTGGACCCAACCGACAAGGAATCCGATCGGATCGTTGAAAGCTCGACGGGCAAAGCTCGAGCTCCCACCCGCGTGGGGAATGGCCGCGGTGCCCTCGGCGTAGTTGAGCGCCGTGGTCACGAAGATGCACCCGGCGAGCAGCAACGCCAGCGGCGTCAGCCCGAGGGCAAACGCCGCGGTAACTCCGAGGGCGTAGTAGATGCTCGACCCGACATTGCCGTAGGACGCTGCGAACAGGGCTGGCGCACCGAGCGTGCGCGGCAGCTTGGTCGGGCGGCGGACGACAACCCGCAGGTCGCCAGGGCGCCGGCCCCGGCGAGCAACCGATTCCGGGCTCATCGGAGCCGAGAGTAATGGATCAGGTGCGAAGCCATACGAAATCCATACGCCTCATGACTGCGCCCAAACGGCCTACTCACACCGGGCCGCCTAGCTTGAGGGGATGCGCAGCGCGATCCTCCAACTGCCGGCTCAGCGAACAGCCGATGCAGAGCGCCGGGTCCTGCGCGCGGCCATCCGCCAGCTCGACCGCGCGGAGATCTACGTGACGGCGGTGGCGTACATGGACGTCGACGATCGGGCGACCCAGCGAGCACTTGCACGAATTCAGACCGACCTCGAAAGCCTGAGACGGCACCTCTCAGCGCTGCGTATAAGGGCGGGCGATCGAGCGTGACCGAATCCACAGCCCGCCGCCGGATCAAGGTCCGCGGCGGCAACCTCGGAGCCTTTCTCTGCTGGGCGGTGGTGTTCGCCGACATCGGCACGTCCATCTACTACGTACCCGGGATCCTCTACGGCCCCTTCGGACCCCGCGCGGCCATCTTCGTGCTGATGACGCTGTGCGTCTTCGTGCTCCTGTGTATCAAGTACGCGGAGGTCACGTGGCGCTATCCCGAAGGCGGCGGCGTGGTCAACGTCTCGTCGCAGGCCCTGCATCCTTTCGCGGGTCTGCTCGGCGGCCTGTTCATCCTCGTCGACTACTACCTCACCGCCGCGCTGAGCGCGCTGTCGGGTGCGTTCTACCTGTCCGTCATCGTTCCGAGCCTGACGCCCTTCGTGATCCCGCTGACCGTCGGGGCGCTCCTCGCGCTGGGCTTTCTGAATGCAATGGGCATCAGAGAGAGCGCACGGACGACAGCGCTTTTCGCAATGCTGGCCGCCGCAGGCCAGCTGGCGATCGTGGCGGCGACCGCGGTCTACCTTGGACCGGCCGGCATTGTCCACAGCTTCGGCGCGATTCGTAACGGGCCTGCGCTGACGCCGGCGCTTCTCATCACCGGGTACGCGGCTGCATTTCTCGCGTTCTCGGGGCTCGAGAGCATCGCGCAGCTGGCGCCTGCCATGCGCGAGCCAAGGCGGCAGGTCGCGTACAGGGCGATGGCCGGCGTCGTTCTCACCATGGCCATCACCAGCCCGCTGCTGACCCTTTGGTCGACCACGCTGCTGAGCGGCAATCCGGACACGAACCAGTTCATGTCGCTGCTGGCCGCGCATGTAGCGGGCACATTCCTCGCCGATTACGTGGCGGTGACGGGGTCCCTTCTGCTCGTTTTCGCCAGCAACACAGCGATCATCGGCGCGTACCACGTCTTCATCGCGCTTGCGCGGATGGGCTTCTTGCCCCGCCTCCTCGAACACCGTAATCGGTGGCGGAGGACGCCGCAGTGGGCGATCCTCGCCGCGGTCTCGCTCCCGGTCGTCATCGTCATCGCAGTCAATGGAAGCGTGAACCTGCTCGGTGACCTGTACGCGTTTGGGCTGCTGGGCACATTCGTGCTGACCTGCTTGAGCCTCGACGTGGTGCGCTGGCACGAGCGTGAGCACTGGACGCGAGGTCAGGCAGTGCTCTTCGCGGTTGGCGTTCTCACCACGGCGCTCGTTCTGGTGGCGTGGCTGGTCAACCTGGTCGCCAAGCCGCTCGCCACGGAATTCGGCGGCGGCCTGACCGTGATCGGTCTGATCGCCGGGCTCACTACTTATCGGTACTACCGCCGCCAGCGGCCGGCGGTGTTCCCGGTGCCGTTCCGGCCCCAGCGTGCCAGGGAATCGATCGCCAGCGCCCTTGGTGGCCAGCAGTCGGCCGGCGAGATCCTCGTCATCCTGCCTCACGAGCAGCTGGCCGCCGAAGCGGTGCTCAACGAAGCCGCCCGAGCCGCCTCCGGCCGCGGCGCGGTATTCCTCTATCGCGGCAAGGCGCCGATGTACGACGACACCGAGCTCATGGAGGTGGCGGACCCCTACCTCAAGGACTACTCCGCCCACGACGCCTTCGCCCGCGCCGAGATGATCGCGCGGAGGTCCGTGCCGAACCGGCGATACGTCTACGTGCCCGGAAACCTACCGCGCGAGGTGGTGGGCGAAGTGTGGCGGACGATCTCGCCCAAGGAGACCGTGGTGGCGACGGACGACCACGATGTGCTCCCGCCGATGCCGTTCGATCGGATCCGCCGCCACCAGTCCGACGGCACCACAGTGCTGCACATGTTCACGGCCAAGACCTACCGGCCGGCGGAGGTCGCCAAGGCTGGATAGACGGCCCCATCACCCCCACCCGGCGTCGCGTTCGGCGCCGCCGACCTCCCCGCTGCGTGGAGAGGTGAGTTAGGCCGGGATGATCAGGTCCTTGAGCTCGCGGGGGTAGTCGGTCATCGACCGGCAGCCGTCTTCGGTGATGACGACCGTGTCGGAGTGGCGGAAGCCACCCAGCTCCTTGATGTACACGCCGGGCTCGACTGTGAACACCATGCCCGGCTCGAGCACCGCGTCGTCACCGCGATCGAGAAACGGAGCCTCGTGGCCCTCGAGCCCGATCGAGTGGCCGACATGGTGGCGGATCGAACCCTCGACGCCCAGCTCGCGTGCCAGCTGAACACATGCAAGCTCGACCTCGCCGGCCGGCACCCCGGGCGCCATCACCTCGATGGCTCGCGACTGCAGCGCGAGCATGGCGTCGAACGCCCGCTCCTGCTCCGGTGTCGGAGTGCCGACGATCATCGTCCGCTCGAGCTCACTGTGGTAGCCGTCGATGTCCGCGCCCGCGCCGCTGACCAGCACGTCACCCGCCGCGATTCCGTGGCCCATCACGAACCCATGCGGCATGGCGGTCGATCGCCCACCGACGAACATTGCCTCGAGGCCGGTGCCGTTGAATCCACGTGGGCGCCAGCCTGGCATCTCTGCCACCATCTCGAACAGGGTCTCTGTGGCTGCCGGCGCGTAACACTGCATCTCGGTTTTTCCAGTCGTGATGGCGTTCTGCATGCGGCGGTGCGCGCGTGAGGCCCAGTCGCAGCTGAGTTGGATGCAGGCGAGCTCGGTGGGCGATTTGACGCGCCGCAGCGACTCCACCAGCATCTCGGCGTCGACCGGGCGCTCCCCGCTCAGGTCGCTGAGTCGCGGCCCGCGATAGCCCCAATAGGGCACGTAGCCGTCGTGGTCGGCGCCTGTGCGGCGAGCCTTGGCGTTGATCTCCGCGAGCTTGACCGCAACGAGCTCCATGGGGTGCTCCGCGCCGGGATACTCGAAATACACGCCCACGTTGTCGATGCCCGGAACCGATTCCGCGTGCTCCTTCTCGACCGCCGGTACGACCAGGGAGGCGTACTGGTTCGGGCCGAGGATGAGCACGATCGGCCGCTCGGTGGGGACGTGGTGGAAGCCGGTCATGTAAGCGATGCGCGCGGGGTAGAAGACGACCATCGCGTCCAGCCCCGCTACTTCCATGCCGGCGCAAACAGCCTCGCGGCGCGCGGCGTACTCCTCATTAGCTATCTGTGGGTAAGAACGAGAGACTGTCACCCTCCCCGCCTGCGGGGAGGGAGGGGTGGGGGAGCCCCCGCTCTTCGAAGCCTTCTTAGTACGCGGCAAGCTTTCTCATCGCCTCGGCGATCTTGGCGGGATTGGGCATGAAGAAATCCTCCTGCGGGGTGTTGAACGGCATGGCTGGGATGTCGGGACCGGCCACGCGGACCACGGGCCCATCCAGGCTGTCAAAAGCATGCTCCGAGATGATGGCCGCAATCTCGGCGCCGAATCCTCCGGTGATGTTGTCTTCGTGCACGATCATCGCCTTGCCTGTCTTGCGCACCGATTCGAGGATCGCTTCGCGGTCGAGGGGCGCCAGGCAGCGCAGGTCCACGACCTCGACGCTCACGCCGTCTGCCGCGAGCTGCTCGGCCGCCTGCAGGCAGTAGTGCGTCATGAGGCCCCATGCGAAGCAGCTGATGTTCGTGCCCTCCCTCCGCACAACAGCCGGACCGATCGGCACGAGGTGGTCGCCGTCCGGAACCTCCTCGGCGACCAGGCGATAGATCTTCTTGTGCTCCAGGAAAAGCACGGGGTCCGGGTCGCGAATCGCGGACTTGAGCAGGCCGTGAGCGTCAGCGGGCATGCTCGGCACGACCACCTTCAGGCCCGGCACGTGGGCATAGAAGGCCTCTATCGACTGCGAGTGATACAGCCCTCCATGGACCCCGCCGCCGAACGGAGCGCGGATTACCATCGGGACCGACCAGTCCCCGTTGGACCTGTACCTCGTGCGCGCGGCCTCGCTGACGATCTGGTCGAAGGCGGGGTGGATGAAGTCGGCGAACTGGATCTCCGCTATTGGTATGAGCCCGTTGAGCGCGGCGCCGATGGCGATGCCGACGATGCCCGATTCGGCGAGAGGCGTGTCAAGGACTCGAGCCTCTCCAAACCTCGCATAAAGCCCGTCGGTGGCCCCGAACACCCCGCCTTTGCGCCCCACGTCCTCGCCCATCACGAGCACGCGATCGTCGCGTGCCATCTCCTCGGTGATGGCCGCGCGCACAGCCTCGATCATCCTCATCTCAGCCATGTACCTCTTCCGAGAAGACATTGTCCAGCGCCCGGGCTCCTTCTGGCGAGGGCGCTTGCCCGGCCTCGTCAACGGCCGCCTCGACGAGTAGCGCGCACTCGCGCTGGACCTGGTCGTCCGCCGCATCGTCGAGCACTCCGGCGGCGAGCAGGCGCCGCCGCATCCGGTCGATCGGGTCCTGCCAGGCCTGCGCCTCGAGCTCCTCTGGTGGACGCATGCCTCCGCTCGGTGCTTTCGAGGTGAGCTCGACGACGACCGCATGGATGAGCGTCGGCCCGCCATTGGATCGCGCGCGCTCAGCCGCCCGTGAGAATGCTGCCAGGGCGGCGCCAAAATCCCCACCGTCGATCGTTTCCGCCGCGAGCCCATAGCCGTCGGCCCGTGCGGCCGGGGACGCCTGGAGGCGCTGCGCGACAGGCCGCGAGCCGCCGGCGATCTCTTCGACCAGGCAGATCAGCGGCAGCCCGTGCGCGCCGGCGAAGTTGATGCCCTCATGCCAGTCGCCCGCATACGTTCCGCGCTCGTCCGTGCAAACCAGCGTGACCTCGTCCCGGCCCGACACCTGGCTGGCGTATGCGATGCCTGCGGCCTGGGCGATGTGGCGTCCGGCGGTCGCCGACGTCATCACGACGCGCAGCGCCCTCGAGCTGAACGCGCCCGGCGCCTGCCTGCCGCTTGAAGCCGGGTCGCCGGCGCGGCCGAAGATCGCGAGCATGACGTCGAGCGGAGAGATGCCCAACGCCAGGCAGAGCGCGAGGTCGAGGGGACACGGCACCACCCAGTCATGGCCCGGTCGCAGCACCGCCGCTGCCGCCGCCTGCACCGCTTCCAATCCCGTCCCTCCCAGATTGTGACCCCCCACCCCCGCGAGGGTCGCTCCGCGGCCCAGCGACTCACGCGCCTGCGGCGCGGGGACCCCAGTAGTGTGGGGAGGTGCGTGGTCCAGGCGCTCCAGCACCCACAGGCGGCGCTCGATCGCGCGCGCCATCACCATCGTCTGATACAGGCCGAGCAATGTGCTGGGCGGGGGACTGACGACAGCAGCGCGCGCCATCACCGGCTCAGTAGACTGCACCTGGGGGACGAGGGAACGAAGAGCGCCCGGTTTCGGGCACCAACCCTGGGGAGGTAGTTGGAATTTCGTTCTCGGCCGACGTCAAAAACGAGATGGCCGGCCTGTTGCCGGCCAGGCCCTGCTGCCAGCTGAGTGAGCTGCTGGGCATTTACTTCGGATCGCGCGCGCGCCTGATCAAGAGGTCGCCCGACGGCCAGACCGCGTATTTCTCGCTGCTCCGAAATGCCGTCGCTCGCAAGGTGGTCAGGCTCGGCCGTTCGGTCGGGCAAATGGAGGCGAAGTACCAGGCGGTCAAGACCAAGAAGCGCATGGCCTTCTTCATCGAGCTTGCGCTTCCCGCCGGCCTGGAGACTGCCTTCACGCAGGCCGCTGTGCGCGTCATCCCGGACGCAACCTGTGACCGGAAAGCCATGCTTCGCGGCCTGTTCCTCGGCTGCGGGTCCGTCAACGTGCCGTCGTCCCGCTACCACCTCGAGTTCGTCGCTCCCAGCGAGTCGTGGGCGACCGCGATCGGTGGCGTTGCCGAATCCGCCGGCGCGAAGGTCGGCGTGATGGAGCGCGGCGGCCAGCACGTCGTCTACGTGAAGGAGGGCGACGGCATCGTGCGCCTGTTGTCGTGGATGGGCGCGAGCCGCGCGGTCATGGAATTCGAAAGCGTGAGGGTGGTCCGCGAGGTCAGCGGCGAGGTGAACCGCCGGCTCAACTTCGAGACCGCCAACATCGGCAAGACGATCGGTTCCGGGCTCCGCCAGGCCGCCGCCATCGAGCGGCTCGAAACCGTCGGCAAGCTGGATTTCCTGCCTCCGGCGCTGCGGGAGATGGCACGCTGGCGGAGCGCCAACCCGGAGCTCAACCTCGGAGAGCTGGCGCATCGGATGAAGCTGTCCAAGTCGGCGGTCAATCACCGCCTGCGACGTCTCCAGGAGATCTCCGACCACACAACCGTGGACCATCCGCCGAAGCGCGCGCGCCGCTCCGCCTAACATTTAGGCGAGTCCGCAAGCTTCCACCACGCCGGGCCGCCTTCCCGCCGGCACTGTTTTGAAGGGGTGTCCATATGACCAAGGTTGGGATCAATGGTTTTGGCCGCATCGGCCGCAACATCTACCGCGCGGCCTACGCGCTGAAGCCATCCTTCGAGATCGTCGCCGTCAACGACATCGGCGACGCCCACACCTTTGCGCACCTCCTCAAGCACGACACCGCGCTCGGCACGTTCGAGCCCTCGGTTGCAGCCGACGGCGACGAGATCGTCGTGGACGGCCGGCCCATGAAGTTCATGAGCCACAAGGACCCGGCCGAGCTGCCATGGAAGGACCTCGGCGTGGACATCGTCGTCGAGTCCACCGGCCTCTTCACCGACGGCGGCAAGGCACGTGTCCACATCGACAAAGGCGGCGCCAGGAAAGTGATCATCTCCGCGCCCGCGACCAACCAGGACTACACGGTCGTGATGGGTGTGAACCACAAGGGATACGACCCCCAAAAGCACAATGTCATCTCCAACGCAAGCTGCACCACCAACTGCTTCGTGCCGCTCGCGCACGTGCTCCACCAGAGCTACGGGATCGAGCGCGGCATGATGACGACCATCCACGCGTACACGTCCGACCAGCGCCTACAGGACCTTCCGCACAAGGACCTGCGGCGCGCCCGAGCTGCCGCGGACAACATCATCCCGACCTCCACGGGCGCCAACCGCGCCGTGGCCGAGGTGCTGCCGGAGCTTGCCGGCAGATTCGCGGGGATGGCGTTTCGGGTCCCGGTGCTCGACGTTTCGGTCGTCGACCTCACGGTGCAGCTCAGCAAGCCCGCGAGCGCAGAAGACATCAACGCCGCATTCGACGAGGCGGCCGGCGGCGAGCTGAAGGGGATCCTCTCGGTGAGCAAAGAGCCGCTGGTCTCTTCCGACTTCAAGGGCGACCCGCACTCGTCGATCGTCGATGCGCCGCTGACGCTGATGCTCGGCCCCGAGTGGGCCAAGATCGTCAGCTGGTACGACAACGAGTGGGGCTTCAGCTGCAGGATGGTCGACCTCATCAGCTACATGGCGGCGCGACTCTGAAGCTCCCGATCACGTCGGTTGACGTCGCGGGCAAGAGAGTTCTCGTCCGCGAAGACTTCAACGTTCCGATGGCCGACGGCAAGATCACCGACGACACCCGCATCAAAGCCGCGGTTCCTACCCTGCGCGATCTCATGCATCGCGGAGCCACAGTCGTCGTCATGTCTCACCTCGGGCGCCCGACCGGGCCCGATCCAAAGCTGTCGCTCCGACCCGTTGCGCGCGAGCTTTCGACGCATCTCTGGGGCGAGGTGCCGTTCGTGCCCGACTGCGTCGGCCCGCAGGCCCAGGCGGCAGTCGCGCGGTTGCAGCCGGGGAAGGTGCTGCTGCTGGAGAACGTCAGGTTTCATCCTGAGGAGGAAAAGAACGACCCCGAGTTTGCGCGACAGTTGGCCTCCCACGGAGAGATGTTCGTCAACGACGCATTCGCGGCGTCCCACCGCGCCCACGCATCGGTGGTCGGCGTCGCCAGCTACCTGCCCGCCTACGCGGGCCAGCTGATGATCGCCGAGCTGAACGCGCTCCACCAGGCCGTCGACAACCCTGCGCGACCGCTGATCGCCGTGATCGGGGGCGCCAAGGTCTCCACGAAGATCAACCTGTTCAACAACCTCGTCACCAAGGTCGACGCGATGCTGATCGGCGGGGCGATGGCGAACACATTCCTGCGGGCGCAGGGCTACCCGACCGGCCGCAGCCTGGTCGAAGACGGCGCGCTGGAAGCCGCCAACGACGTCTGGAAGATCTTCGGCAGCCGGCTCGTGCTTCCGGTCGACCTGGTTTGTGCGGAGCAGTTCCAGGCCGGAACGCCTGCGCGCGTGTTTCCAGCGCACGCCGTTGAGCCGTCATGGATGGCGCTCGACATTGGCCCGCAGTCGGTCGCGATGTTCGCCGAGCGCCTTCGCGGCTCGGGCACGGTGGTGTGGAACGGGCCCATGGGCGTGTTTGAGATCCCTGACTTCAGCCGCGGAACCAGTGCTGTAGGAGAGGCTGTCGCGAGTTCCGGCGCTTACACTCTCGTCGGCGGCGGCGACACCGCCGCCGCAGTCGAACAGCTCGGCCTGGCCGGCCGCTTCTCCTGGGTCTCGACAGGCGGCGGAGCCACGCTGGAGTACCTCGAAGGGAGGAAGCTGCCGGGAGTCGAAATACTGAAGGAGGCGTAAGAGAGAACCTTGCCGGCCCGTGTCAGCCCCAAGGCTCTGCTCGCCGCCAACTGGAAGATGAATCCGGTCAACGCCGGCGACGCCCTTGACCTGGTCAAAGGCGTGCTGCCGGCGTCGACGGCGAAACCCGACCTCGTCGAGGTGGCGATCTTCCCGCCATTCCCGTGGCTGCTCGGCATCGCCGAGGTGCTGGAAGGAACGACCGTCAAGCTGGGCGCGCAAGACTGCTTCTGGGAGATCTCCGGCGCCTACACCGGTGAGGTCTCGCCGGCGATGCTCAAGGGCTGGTGCCAGTGGGTCATCATCGGCCATTCGGAGCGCCGCGCCTACCTCGGCGAGACCGACGACATGGTCGCTCGCAAAACCGCCGCGGCGCTGGCCAACGACCTGAACGTGATCATGTGCGTCGGCGAGCTCGATGAGCATTACGTCGATGGGAGGACGGCGGAGATCGTGACCGGCCAGGTAAGGGCCGGACTCGCAAACTGTTCGGCTGACGATTCCGCGCGCCTGGTCATCGCGTACGAGCCGGTGTGGGCCATCGGTTCCGGAAAGAGCGCTGACCCGGAGCACGCATACAAGACGATGAGGATGATCCGGAAGACGGTGGGAGAGCTCATCGGCGCCGGCGCGGCGCGAAAGGTGCGTGTGCTCTACGGAGGCAGCGTCAACGCGAGCAACGTCGAAGCCTACGTCGAGCTGCCGCTGTGCGACGGCTGCCTGGTTGGGGGCGCCAGCCTCAATGCCGAGGAGTTCACGAAGATCGTTGAGGTGACGGCGGCGGTATACGGCCATCTCTAATCAGGTCGGAACTCTGGTTCTGCTCCGGCACGGCCAGAGCACGTGGAACCTGGAGAACCTGTTCACCGGCTGGCATGACGTGCCTCTCAGCGAGCTCGGTATGAAAGAGGCGAAAGAGGCCGGCCGGCAATTGCAGGCGGCCGGGCTCGCCCCGGCGCTGGTGCACACGTCCTTGCTGGTGCGCGCGATCCAGACCGCCGACATCGCCCTCGCGGAGATGGAGCGCACGTGGATCCCCGTCCGGCGCAGCTGGCGACTGAACGAACGGCACTATGGCGCTTTACAGGGGTTGAACAAAAGGCAGACGGCGCAGCAGTATGGCGAAGAAAAGGTGAAGCTCTGGCGCCGCAGCTATGACGTGCGGCCGCCGGCGCTCGAGACCCATGATGAGCGGCACCCTTCGCACGATCCGCGTTATGCGGGCTTGCCGCCGGAGTTGCTCCCCAGCGCCGAGTGCCTGAAGGATGTGGTCGAGCGGATGCTCCCTTACTGGTACGACTCCATCGTGCCCGACCTGCTGCGCGAGTCGTGCGTCCTGATCTCAGCCCACGGCAACAGCCTGCGCGCGCTCGTCAAGCATTTGGAGGGGCTGAACGACCAGCAGGTGGTCGACCTGGACATTCCCACCGGCGTGCCACGTGTGTACGAGCTGGGTCCGGATTTCAGGCCGCGCTCGAGTCAATACCTGGGCGATCCGGCCGAGATCGAGCGGCGGGCCGCAGAGGTACGCAACCAGGCTGCCGGAAAGGGGTCGGAATCCCGGCGCAGCTAGACTGATTTCGTAATCGAGATCGCTGGTGCATGTAAGGGGGATTAGCCGCCATGGCATATGAGCTTCCGCCGCTTCCGTACGCGTTCGATGCGCTCGAGCCGCACATCGACGCGAAAACCATGGAGATCCATCATGACAAGCATCACGCGGCGTACGTGAACAACGCCAACGGCGCGTTGGAGAAGCACCCCGAGCTTGGGAACAAGTCGGTCGAGGACCTGCTGCGCGGAATCACCTCGGTGCCCGAGGACGTGCGGACCGTTCTGCGCAACAACGCGGGGGGACACTCGAACCACTCGATCTTCTGGACGATCATGGGCCCCAGCGGCGGTGGCACCCCCTCTGGGCGCCTGGGCGACGCGATCAACAGCGCGTTCGGCAGCTATGACTCGTTCAAGGAGCAGCTGCAGAAGGCTGGAGTGGGTCAGTTCGGGAGCGGCTGGGCGTGGCTGCTGGCGGACTCAGGCGGCAAGCTCTCGATCAAGTCGTATCCAAACCAGGACAGCCCTTACATGGACAACCTCACCCCGATCCTCGGCGTGGACGTGTGGGAGCACGCCTACTACTTGAAATACCAGAACCGGCGGGCGGACTATATCGCCTCGTGGTTCAACACCCTCAACTGGACTGCGATAGCGGCCCGGTATAAATAACCATCCATGAAGCAGATCAACAACGCGCTCGTCCTCACCGAGGTGGTTCTTGCGGTGCTGTTGATGGCAGGCGTGCTTGTACAGACACCCAAGGCCACGGGGCTGGGCGGCACCATCGGCGGTGGCGGCGACGGGCTGGGCGGCGGCTACCGCACCCGTCGCGGGCTGGAGCGACAGGTCTACTGGACGACCTGGGTGCTCGCGGCGGCCTTCCTGATCTGCTCGATCGTCCTCACGTACATAAAGGCGCATAACCTCGCGTAGGCGGCACGTCCTCGCCGCCGCGATTGCGGCGGCGCTGGCTCTCGTTGCTTGCCAACCGGTCGCGACCGTGCCCAAGCCCGCGCGCGGAGGGACGGCGGTGGAGGCGCTCGTCGGCCAGGCCGGCGTGCTCAATCCTCTGTTCGAGGGCGACGACAGCGCCCGCGATGTCGACAGCGCCATCTACCAGGGCCTCACCACCGTGGATGCCGGACAGAACGTGGTCGGGCTCCTCGCCACGGATTGGGCGATCTCGAACGACCACATGACCTACACGTTCAACATTCGAACCGGCGTGCGCTGGGCGGACGGCCAGGCGTTCACCGCCGAGGACGTCCTTTTCACGTATCACGTCCTCCAGGACCTCGAGTACCAGCAGCCCGGCGCGGCCTTCTGGCGCCAGGTCGGCATCGCCGCCGGCGGGCCCAACCAGGTGGTCTTCACACTCAAGGCTCCAAGCGCAGGTTTTCCTCTCGCGCTGCGCATGGGAATCATCGCGAAGCATCTCTTCGGCGGAATGGCGCCGGCGCAGATCTTGGCCAGCGGCTTCAGCGGCATCCGCGCCATGGGCACGGGACCCTTCAAGGTCGGCGGCATCAATTCGCTGGGAATCACCCTCGACCGAAACCCATTTGCCGACCCGCAGCCCTATCTCGATCACCTGATCCTGCGCACTTACCCGGTCTCGGACCCGCAGATGGCGATCCGAGCGGTGCTGCAGGGGGCGGCCGACCTCGTCGGCGGGCTGGAGCCGCCGGAGGTGTTGGCGCTCCAGGGCAGGACCGATGTGAACATCCAGGAAGTGCGCACCTTCACCAACGCGTTCGTGGCCTTCAACCCGGATGCGACCGGCAAGCAGTTTTTCAGCGATGTCAAGGTCCGCCTCGCGCTCACGCAAGCCGTGGACAGGCAGCGCCTGGTCAACGAGGTGCTCGCCGGCCGAGGGGACACCGATCCCACCCCCATCCCGAGCGGCGACTGGGCTTATTCGACATCGGCGGCCAGCAGCCACCCTTACGACCCCATCGCGGCGGCCAAGGCGCTCGACGCGGCAGGGTGGGTGCTCCAGCCTGGCCTCAAGCTGCGCTCGAAGGGCGGTCAGCCTTTCAAGTTCGACCTGGTCGTGGCCGGACCGTTTCCGACCAACGAGGTCGCCGCGGGCGTGGCGCGCCAGCTGCTGGAGATCGGCATCGAGGCTGACGTCAAGCCGGTGTCGGCTTCGGACCTGGTTCAGAAATATCTTCTGGGCCACAACTACCAGGCGGCCCTGGTCGCCATCGATGTTGGCTCAGATCCGGACCAGTACACGCTGTGGCACTCAGGCCTCGACCCCGGCACGCTGAACTTCGCGTTCTCCCGCGGATGGGGTCTCATCGACAAAGACCTGGAGGATGGGCGCGCGGCCGTGGACCAGTCATTGCGCCTGGCGGCGTACCTTGATTTCCAGACCCAGATCGTCGATGCGGCGCCGGCGATATTCCTGTACTCACCTCACTACGACTACGCGATCTCGCAGCGGGTTCACGGCGTGCGTATGAACAGCGTGGTCGAACCGGTCGATCGCTTCCAGTACGTGACCCGGTGGTACGTGAACACCAGCGGCTGAAACAAGGGGTGATGGGATGGATCTCGGACTGAAGGGGCGAAGCGCACTGGTCACGGCCGCGAGCAGAGGCCTGGGCCGCGCCTGTGCCGAGGCGCTGATCGGGGAGGGAGCTGAGGTCTTCATCGCGTCGCGTGACGAGGCGTCGATCGCGAGCACCGCCAAGCAGATCAATGCCGCGGGCTGGATGGCCGGGGACGTGTCGAAGCCAGGTGAGCCCGAGGCCATCGTCAAAGCGGCCCTAGGAAAAATGCCGGGCCTCGACGTGTTGGTGGTCAATGCCGGCGGGCCGCCGCCCGGGACGTTTCAGAGCACGCCCCTCGAGCTGTGGGAGGCCGCGTTTCAGCTGACTCTCATGAGCGCGGTTCGCCTTATCAGGGCCGCGCTTCCACATTTGAAGCGCTCCGACCAGGGCCGAATCGTGTGCATCACCTCGATCTCGGTCCGCCAACCCATCCCCAACATCGCGCTGTCGAACGCGATGCGGGCGGCCGTGACCGGCCTAGCCAAGACGCTATCACGCGAGCTTGCGCCCGACGGCATCACGGTCAACTGCCTCGCGCCCGACAGCATCCTCACCGACCGCACCCGCCAGGTCGCGGCGGCAAGCGGCGCCGATCCTGAGGAACAGGTCAAGCGGATGGCGGCGTCCGCGCCGATGGGCCGCCTCGGCGACCCGGCCGAGTTTGGCGCTGCGTGTGCGTTCCTCTGCTCGAAGCATGCCGGCTACATCACAGGGCAGACGATCGGCATCGACGGGGGTACTTTGCTGGGTGTTCATTGATTTCCATCACGCCCAGCCGGCTTCCCGTCGCGAAGCCGGCCTCGCCACTGCGTGGGGAGGCACTAAGATCCGGCGGTGACGATCAAGTTCGCGGAGCGGATGTCCCGCCTGGGCACCGAGAGCGCGTTCGAGGTGCTGGCCAAGGCCCGGCGGCTCGAGGCCGAGGGCAAGCACGTCGTCCACCTCGAGATCGGCGAGCCCGATTTCGCCACGCCCGACAACATCGTCGAGGCGGGGATCTCCGCGATGCAGAACGGCTTCACGCATTACACCCCGGCGGCCGGAATTCTCGAAGCGCGACAGGCCGTGGCCGGATTCGTATCGCGAACGCTCAAAATCGAGGTCGACGCGAGCGAGGTGGTGCTTGTCCCCGGCTCCAAGAACGTCCTTCTCTTCACCCTGCTGTCCTGCATCGAGCCGGGGGACGAGGTCATCCTGCCCGACCCCGGCTATCCCGCGTATGCCTCCCAGGTGAACTTCATCGGCGCGGTGCCCAAGGTCGTCACCCTTCGCGAGGAGACAGGATTCCGGATGGACCTCGACGAGCTTGCGTCGCTGGTCACTCCCCGGACTCGCATGCTCATCATCAACACGCCGCAGAACCCGACCGGCGGAGTGCTGACTGAAGAGGACGTCCATTTCGTATGCAACCTGGCCAACGAGCACGACCTGATGGTCGTGTCGGATGAGATCTACAGCCAGCTCGTCTACGGCTTCGGGCATGTGTCGCCGCTATCGCACCCAGGGATGCGCGAGCGGACGGTCCTCATGGACGGACTGTCGAAGTCATATGCGATGACAGGCTGGCGCCTCGGTTACGCGGTCGCGCCCAGGCCGGTCGCCGCGAAGCTCGAGCAGCTGATGATCAACTCGTCTTCATGCGCGGCCGCGTTCACGCAGATGGCGGCGATCGAGGCTCTGTCGGCGCCTGAGTCGGACCACGCCGTCAACCGCATGGTGAAGGTGTTCCAGCACCGGCGTGATCTCATCGTCGACGGCCTCAATGAAATCGATGGCGTGCGATGCGCGCGCCCCCAGGGGGCGTTCTACGCGTTCCCAAACATCGAAGGCACGGGGTTCGGGGAACGCGACCTGGCCGACCGGCTTCTCACCGAAGCAGGAGTCGCCGTGCTTCCCGGCACTGCGTTCGGCGGCGCCGGCAAGGGCTACATACGCATCGCGTACACGCAGTCGGAAGACGAGCTAACGCGCGGCCTCGACCGCATCAAGGAGTTCGTCACCGCCAACAAATAGAAAAGCCGGACAGCTATTCCGCCCGGCCTTAGATGGTGAGAACGCTGCGTCAGTCGTCGTGAGAGCCGCTCTGCTCAGTCTCGGTCTGGTCGCCTGACTGGTTGTCCGCGGCGTCGTTCTCCTGCTCGTTGGCGTCGTTGTCGTTGGCCTCGTCCTGCTGCTCGGCAGCTTGCTCAGCCGCCAGCTCCGCGGCGTCCTGCTGCGCCTCGGCAGCCTGCTCGGCAGCCTCCTGCGCCGCCGTGTCAGCCTCGACCTGATCGGCGTCAGTGGTCGCGTCCTCGCCGACGGTCGCGCCGGTGCCGGCGCTCGTGTTGTTGTGCACAGACCCCAGGTTTACTCGCGCCACGACCTGGCTCTGGTGCGCTCCCGCGGTCGTGACGACCAGGATCACCCCAGCTACGGCGGCGAATGCCGCCAGCCCCAGTTTCCCGAATCGACTCCTGAACATGGTTACCTCCGGTGGTTGATGCCCGTCTTCGGGTGTCTCTGAAAACGCCTTCGTGCTTCCGAATCGGAAGCTAATGTTGCGACCCAGATGGCGATGGCGACCGCGAGCCGCGCTGGTCGCTATCGTCCGAGCCGGGGCTCGGGGTGGGGCTCGGACCGGCGTTCGAACCATCGTGGCTTGTCGACTCGGGTGTCGGCGATGGGCTGGGCTGCGCGTGCGAACCTTCTGATGGTTCAGGCGATTCGTCGTTGGACTCAGACGGGGTCGTGTGCGCCGCAGGCTCGCCTTGCGCCTGAGGCGATCTGGTAGGGCTGGGCGAGGGGCTCGGCTGGGCGATGTGTGTCACCAACTCGAAGCTGTTCACGGCCTTTTGCGGCCATGCGCTGGGATCAGGGCCGCCGGCGAGCGCCGATGCGGCGACCGTAAGGACCGCCAGCGCGCCGGCCGCCGCCAGCGCGAGCTTGATCGGGCCCAGGCGATGTGGGGCCGTCGGCGAGCGGCTGAAACGCGCGCTCGACGGCAGCGGGTTAGGGCCTTCGAAGCGATCCAGGCCCGCCTTGAGGCGACGGTCGAAATCCGGTCCAAGCTGGTCACTCATCTGGTCTTGTGCTTCGGCCGAACGTGGCCTGCGTTAGATGACAACGAACCAGGACCGTCAAATGGGAACCGCGTGCGATCGGGGGCCAGCAGCGTGCGCATCCTCACGGCGGCGATCCGCAGCCGCTTGTTGACTGTGCGCTCCGAGACGCCAGTTGCGGCCGCGATCTCCCTGTTCGTGTAACCGTGATAGTGCCGCAGGACCAGCGCCGCCCTCAGCTTCGGAGAGAGCTTGCGGAGGGCTGCGGCGAGGTCGTGGTCGAGCGCAAGCTGGCCCGGGTCGGGGCCGGCGACCGGTCGTCCGAGCCGCAGCAGAATCGCCCCGATTGTTCGGAGCCTGGATTTCCGCTGGTACGACACCGCGGCGTTGATCGCGATCCTGTGCAGCCATGCCTCAGCCGGAGCATCGGGGCGCCATCGATCCCAGGCGCGGAATGCCGAAACGAAGGCGTCCTGAGTGCAGTCCTCCGCCGCCATCGAGTCGGAGAGGACGGCAAGCATCGTCCTGTAGATCCTCGTGTAGCTGTCGCGATACAGGCGATCGAAGTCGTCTCGAGAGCCGGGCGCGTACACAGGGGCTTCGCGCCCGAGCGTTGTGCGCACGATGGGAATAACGGCGGAGGGTACAGAAAATCGCCTCGTGCGATCGCGGCCTATATTGGCGCCATGGAGAACGGCGGCGGCGGCATTCGCCTGACCCAGCCGCTGGTGAGGGAAGGGGGCCGGCTCCGCCCCGCATCGTGGGACGAGGCCCTCGCCCGTGCCGCGGAGGGCTTCGCCCAGGCCAGGGCGCACGGGCCGAACGCCTTCGGCATGTTCAGCTGCTCAAAGACGACGAACGAGCTGAACTTCATGGCGCAGAAGTTCGCGCGGGTGGTCATGGGCAGCAACAACATCGACAGCTGCAACCGAACTTGACACGCTCCCAGCGTCGTCGGTCTGGCGACAGCGTTCGGGGCGGGGGGAGGAACCTCTTCGTATCGCGAGGCTGAAGAGACCGACCTGGTCCTGCTCTGGGGCTCCAATGCGCGCGAGACGCATCCGATCTTCTTCCATCACCTGCTGCGTGGGATGCGCAATGGAGCGCGGCTCGTGGCAGTGGATCCGCGCCGTACGAGCTCTGCCGAGTGGGCGGACCTTTGGTTGGGCATCGACGTCGGCAGCGACATCGCGCTCGCGAACGCGATCGCTCGCGTGATCATCCACGAGGGTCTCGCAGACCGTGAGTTCATCGAGCGGGCGACGACCGGCTTCGACGACTACGCGAAATGTGTGGAGGCATACACGCTGGAGCGTGCCGAGAGCGAGACCGGCGTTCCGGCCGGCGCCATCAGGGAGACGGCGCTCGACTACGGCCGCGCCGATCGAGCCATGATCTGCTGGACCCTCGGCATCACCGAGCACCACAACGCCGTCGACAACGTCCTCGCCCTCATCAACCTCGCGCTCCTCACCGGCAAGGTCGGCCGCTACGGCTGCGGACTGAACCCGTTGCGCGGCCAGAACAACGTGCAGGGCGGCGGCGACATGGGCGCGATACCGAACCGGCTCCCCGGGTTCCAGGACGTCGAGGATCCTGCGAAGCGCGCGCCGTTCGAGCGCGCGTGGAACTCGACGGTTCCTCCCAAGCGCGGCTATCACCTCAGCCAGATGTTCGAGTCGATGGAGCACGGCGAGATGCAGGCCATCTACATCGTCGGCGAGAATCCCGCGCGCTCAGAGGCCGACCAGACGCGCGCCGTCCGCCTGCTCAGCGACCTCGAGCACCTGGTGGTACAGGACATCTTTCTCACGCAGACCGCCGAGCTCGCGCACGTGGTCCTTCCCGCGGCAGCGGGATGGGCGGAGTCGGAAGGGACGGTCACGAGCAGCGAGCGGCGTGTGCAGCGGGTGCGGCGCGCGCTCGAACCGCCAGAAGGCGCGCGCGATGACATCGACATCATCGTCCAGATCGCGCGCCTGCTCGGCAGCGATTGGGGCCGCCCAACCGCCGAGCAGGTCTGGGACGAATGCCGCAGCCTGTCGCCGATGCACGGCGGCATGTCATACGCGCGGCTCGATGAGCTCGGTGGAATCCAGTGGCCGTGTCCGGACGAAAACCACCCGGGAACCCAGTTCCTGCACGCGCGATTGTGGAAGGACCCGGTCGATGGCCCGCGTGCGCCTTTCACCGTCGTCGAGCACGACCCGCCCGTGGACAGGCTGACGGAGGAATTTCCAATCCGCCTCACCACCGGCCGGCGTCTCGACTCCTTCAATACCGGCGTGCAGACCGGGGCGTACACCTCGCCGCTCAGGCAGCCCGAGGCGCTGCTGCTTTCGCCCGCCGATGGCGAACGTCTTGGGATCGCCGACGGCGAGCGCGTGATGGCGAGCTCCAGGCGCGGGTCGGTGGAGGTGCCCGTGCGCTTCGACGCAACCTTGCGACCGGGTCTCGCATTTCTCACCCTGCACTTTCCCGACCAGGTCGCAACCAACGTGCTCACCATCGACGCCACGGACCCCAAGTCGGGCACCGCCGAGTTCAAGGCGAGCGCGATCCGCGTCGACAAGATCGCCACACCCGTCTCGTAATTGGACATTCGCACGAGCGGGGCACCGCCGACCGCCGCCGAGATGGCGGCCGTCGATTCCGTGCTTGGGCGCCCCGACTCGTTGTGGGAGGGCGGCGAGCGCACGCCGGCCGACGATCACCTCGCGCGCGGCGGCCGCGCAACCCGTTCCAAGCGGGACCTGCTCCTTCCCACCCTGCACGGTCTCCAGGACGAGATCGGCTGGGTCAGCCGGGGTGGCCTCGAGTATGCGTGCCGGCGCTTGAATGTGCCGCCGGCCGACGCATATGGAGTCGCCAGCTTCTACGACCGCTTCGCTTTGGAGGCACAGCCCCCGCTGTCGATTGCCGTATGCGACGACATCGCATGCAAATGCGCTGGAGCTGACGAGCTGTGCCGAGACCTCGAGGCGCGCTTCGGTCCCGCCGGGTCGGCGAAAGGCGGGTCCGTGTGGCGTCGAAGCCCATGCCTGGGGTTGTGCGATCGCGCGCCCGCCGCGCACCTCGAACGGTTTGGTGGCGCGGGAGCGCACGCCGAGGGCCGCCTGGGACCTGCTTCGGTAGAAAGCGTTGTGGCGGTCCTCAGAGGTGGGGCCTGGCCTCCGGCTCCCCACCCGGTGGGGAGCTCCCCACGCACCCCAGGGGCGCCTGGGGAGTGGGGGGGTTCGCTTCCCCAACTGCTGCGCAGAATCGGTGTGGTCGACCCGGAGAGCATCGACAGCTATCGAGCGGCAGGTGGATTCGCGGCCCTGCGCCGTGCTCTCGAGCTCGGTCCGGAGGGCGTGATTCGCGAGGTCAGCGACGCAAAGCTGCTCGGTCGTGGAGGCGCGGCCTTTCCGACCGGCCGCAAGTGGGATGCCGTTGCACGCGCTCCGGTGCGCCCGCACCACCTCGTTTGCAACGCGGAC
>WNGQ01000204.1_pt1 | contig 57801 bp, 48 predicted proteins | sample 5407661 | NCBI WGS metagenome assembly WNGQ01 (sample SAMN13153382, study PRJNA577476) | soil metagenome | isolation source: 60 cm soil or saprolite under Garry oak tree replicate 2 | place: USA:California | collected 2016-06-15 | reverse complement strand
TTAAGCATGCCGAAGGCCGAATCGATGTCCAAGTCATTGGCCAAGGAGTTGAGGGAGGCAAGAATCCTGGCGGGGATGCTTAAGGAGGGGGAATGACGGACGAGGAATAAGCGAAAAGGAATTTTGGAGCGCCCGGCGGTGCTTCTCCACGAGGAGACAAGGGCGGAGCTTTGCGTCGCGAGCACAACACGGTGGTGGAATGCGAAGCGGCTGCGGCTGGTCCTTCCGGACGCAGCCGCGCTCCGGTCGAATCAGGCCAGCGGGCGGACGACGGATTGCGGGCGGAGGTAGTCCAGCAGCGTCTCGGGACTGAGCACGCCGCCGCCGCAACCGCTGAGGTTACAGCCGCCATACGGGATGCCGTGGGCGAATATGTTGTGCGCGTTGATCCAACTGTTGCCGGCGACCATGGCTTCGGCGACGCGGTTGGCGCGCTCAAGGTCGTTGCTCCAAACGCTGTTGGCCAGGCCGTAAGGCGAACGGTTCACCAGGTCCACGGCCTGATCTTCCTCGCGGAAGGGCATGACGTAGGCGACGGGTCCGAAAATCTCTTCGCGGAAGCAGACGTTCTCGGGCGGGCCGGAGAGCAGCGCGGGTTTGACGTAATAACCGCCTTCGTGGCCCTTGACCTTGGCCTCGCCACCGCGCAGCAATACCTTCGCCCCTTCTTTCTCGCCCCGTTCGAGGTAGCCGAGGACGCGCCGGCGCTGTTTCTCGCTGACGACCGGGCCCATTTGCGTGTCGGCCTCAAGCTCGTGGCCGATGGCGGTGGCGGTGAGGGCCTCGGCGGCGCCGCTCACGAGCCGGTCGTAAATCTTCTCGTGCACCAGCCAGCGCGTGGCGGTGCAGCAGACTTGCCCGGTGTTGAGGGTAATGGCGCCGGCCAGGGCCTTGGCCGCCGCATCGACATCGATGTCGTCGAACAGCACGGCGGCGCCTTTGCCGCCCAGTTCGAGTTTGACCGGCACGAGATTGCGTCCGCACGCTTCGCCAATCATCCGCCCCACCTCGGGCGAGCCGGTAAAGGACATCCGCTTGATGCCTGGATGCCGCGCGAGGGCCGCGCCGGCGGTGTCGCCCAGGCCGGTGACGACGTTGATGACGCCGTCGGGGATGCCCGCCTCCTGGGCCAGCTTGCAGAAGTAAAGTGTCGAGAGCGGGGTGTCTTCGGCTGGTTTGATGACGACGGTATTGCCCGCGGCGAGGGCGGGGGAAATGCCCCAGCCGACGAGGAGGAGCGGAAAATTCCAAGGGAAGATGAAGCCGCAGACGCCGTACGGAGAACGAACGGTGCGGGCATCGAAGCCGGAGACGGCAATGGGTTCGCGCCGGCGGGTGTGCACGGAGAGATCGGCGTAGTACCGCAAGGTCTGCGAGACGTTCGGGATATCGGTGGCGCGAGCGGCGGCCAGCGGTTTGCCGACGTCGAGCGACTCGATCTGGGCGAGGATTTCGCGGTTTTTGTCCACGAGATCGGCGAGGCGATGAAGGAAGACGGCGCGGTCGTTGGGCGGCAGCGTGGCCCAGCCGCTTTTGCGGAAGGCTTGCTGGGCGGCGGTCACGGCGCGCTCGATGTCGCTTTGGTCCCCAGAGGCGACTTTGGCGATGACTTTGCCGTCACCGGGATCGTGGGTTTCAAAGGTGTCGCCGTCCAACGATTCGGTCCATTTGCCGTCGATGAACAGGTTGAGCGGTTGGGAGAGGAATTTGCTCACTTCGGGAAGGATCTGGTTCATACGTTTACGCCGGTTGGGGGTTCATGCTTGTGGCTGCTCGGAATGACGATTCAGAGCAGATGCTCGCGTTTTTCGATGGGTCGCTTGCACGGGAGCAAGCCTAGCAGGTCAATGAGGGTCGAGCAAGGGCAGACAAAGCTGGTCAAAGCCGGTTGCGATAGCCGGATCTGGACCCAGGCCAGGAAATCCGGTAACGGCCATGCCGGACCGCCTCATTCGTGCCGCGCAGTCGCTCGCCAAACGAGGCTGTGGAAGGACCAGGCGGTTGATGAACATGACCGGGACTGGCGGGACCATGGCGCCGGGGCGTTGGAGTTTTGGCGAGGGCGTGTTTGGGGACGACTGGGAAAGCGATCGGCGACCAACTGGAAACAGAGATGGTTCGCGCGTTGCTTCTGCTATTCATGTTTTGGGAGGGATTGCCTGGCCCCGCAACGGGGGAAGCGAGTCGTTCACTCTAATGGGAGCGACCGCCGCCAGATTTGTTCCGCCAGGGCGCAGAGATTTTGTTCTCGCTTTTGCGATCAAACCAGAACTGACTGAATCGCTATGAAACTATTATCCAAACTTCTCTGCGTTTATCTTGTATCCGTTGGATCGAGATCGGTCGGATGAGCGCCGAGACCTTGACGGAAAAAATCATGACGCTGGAACGCCCGCATCCGGCGCTCCGGACTTATTACATCATCTGCGCGATCCTGACCGGACCGGCCATCGTGGGCACGCTGCCCTACCTCATGTTTCGTTACTACACCTTGCGCTACCGCTTCGACGCCGAGGGCATTCACATGCGCGTCGGCCTGCTGTTTCGCCGCGAGGTCAATCTGACTTATGCCCGCATCCAGGATATCCACCTCCGGTCGGGCATCATTCAGCGCTGGCTCGGGCTGGCCAACCTCCAGGTGCAGACCGCGTCCGGCTCGGCCGGGCCGGAACTGGTGATCGAAGGATTCAAGGAATTTGAAGCCATCCGCGATTTTCTTTATACGCGCATGCGCGGCTACCAGGCCCGCAACCTGCCGTCGCTCGGGCCCGCCGCGCTGCCTGCCGATCCTCCCGCGCCCGGCCCCGGCGAGGCTGCGGCAGCGCCCGCCGCGTCCGTCCCGGCGGCCGGTGGAAACACGGAGGTCGTCGCGCTGCTCTTGGGCATCCGCGACGAGTTGCGGCGTGCGCGCGAGTTGCTCGAAGCTCGATCCGCCAGCGCCCCCGCTCCCCCGCGCCATGTATAATGCCTTCCGCCAGTTTTGCGAACGGCTGTTGCGCATCCCGCCCGAACCAGGGCCGCCGCCGGGCGACGAAGCCAGCGCGCGCATCTTCCGCGCCGCGCCGAATTATTACCGCTACCTGCTGGTGATGTGGGCCGTGATCACGGGCGCCGCGGGATTGTTCGCTTTGGGGCTGGTCATCGGGCCGCTGGTGGCCGTCTCCATCGCGCTTGCGGTGCAGGGACAAAGATGGGCGCTGCTGCTGTTGGTGGTTCCCGGGCTGTTGCTCGCGGTCTTGATGCTCGAACGGCTGTTCCGCCTGGCCATCCTCCGCCTGGATTATGAAAAGCGGTGGTATGTGGTGACCGATCGCAGTTTGCGCATCCGCGAGGGCGTGGTGAGTGTGCGGGAAATGACCGTCACCTTTGCGAACATCCAGAATATCTCGATCTCCCAGGGACCCGTCCAGCGCCTCCTCCGCATCGCCGACCTGCAAGTGGACACCGCGGGCGGGGGCGGCGCGGCGAACGCCGGCCACGCTTCGCGCAGCCTGCACACGGCTTGGTTTCGGGGGATCGACAACGCGAACGAAGTGCGCGAGCTGATTCAGCAACGCGTTCGGCATTTGAAAGACTCAGGGCTGGGCGACCACGAGGAATTGGCCGCGCCAGCGGCGGCCGCGGCCTCGGCGGCTTTCCTCGCGGCGCTGCGGGAGGTGCATGCCGAAGCCTGCGCGCTGCGCCAAGCCGTCGGTGCCCGCGCGTGAGCCGGCTGCTTCGAAGAAATTGGATCTTCGCCCTCTCGCCGCCACCCTTCCAAGGCTACGCAGGGGAATAGTCGAAATGGGACAGCTCGTGGAGAAAATGCGAAAGCTCTTGGAACTCTTTCCGCTCGGCCAGGGCCAGCGTCTCGCCGCATTTTTCCGGGTGGGCGACGAGCAATTCCGGCAGCACCGGCGACCACCGACGCCCGGACGGCTCGCCATAATGCTCGCTCACCGCCGCGCAAAACATCTTCGAAGCGTCGCGCAGCAGCACATAACAATCCGCGCTGGTCGGCTCGACCATGTCCCGCGTGAATATCGGGGCCGTTTCCCGCGTGTCGCGCAGCACCCGGCAGGCGCTCGCGATGATCGCCCTGGCTTGTTCACATCGTTGTTCAGCAACCGTCATAAGTTCCTTCCATGGGCAACGCGCCGCGCACTTCATCGAACGCAAGACGATTGATTTCAAAATTCAAGTCCGCCGGATTTGCTTCCCCTGCACACCCACACGTTTGCCAGCCGCGAATGACACCGAAATCCTTCCGCGGAAACAATGCCAAGTTATTGGAATTTTTCCCCACGTTATTCACAGACTTATTCACATTTTGATTTTTTTCAACTCAATCCGGTTCATCGTCATCATCGCTCGGCCGCGTAGATCGAGCGCAGCGCTCTGGAGAATAAGAGATTGAGCTTGCGGCACAAACAGAGCCATCGGGGAGCCGGGCCGAAGGACGAGCGTCTGTTCGGCGCCGGCGCCTGGCCCGCCTTGCGCGTCGCTATGAGCGATTTGTGCTGGCTGCTGAATCGCGGTTACGCCAGCCGCTCGGCCGTGGAACTGGTGGGAAACCGCCATTCGCTCACCAGCCGTCAGCGAATGGCGATCGCCCGCTGCGCCTGCACGAACGAGGAGAGCCGGCGCCGCGAGGCGCGCCGAGTCGAACCCGACCGGCTGCGAGGAGAAGAACTCTGGCTCGACGGTTACAACGTCCTGACCCTCCTCGAAGCGGCCATGGGCGGTGGCATCGTGCTGCTGGGACGCGACGGCTGTTGCCGCGACGTAGCCGGCCTCCGCCGCCGTTATCGCAAGGTGCAGGAAACGATCCCCGCCCTCCAGTTGATCGGAGAATTGACCGGCGATTGGGGCGTTTCCAGATGCCAATGGCTGCTCGATCAGCCGGTTTCCAACAGTGGCCGGCTGAAGATATTGATTCTGGAGACCGCCGCCGGTGCCGGCTGGGACTGGCAGGTCGAACTGGCACCGAACCCGGACCGCCTCCTTTCCGAAACCGATCGCATCGTGGCCACCTCCGACAGCGTGATCCTCGACCGCTGCCAGCGCTGGTTCAATCTCGCCCGGCAGGCGATCGCCCGCCGTGTTCCGCACGCCCGCCTGGTCGATCTTTCGTCTGACCCCGCCTGAGTGATTGACTGACAGTCACAGCGAAACCCCGGTTCTTCTGCAGCGCTCAGAATGAGCGCGCTTGGGGGCACGGGTGAACGCTTCGGCACGCCGCCATTCGCTGGTATCCTCCTTCTCCCGGGGGAGACAGTGGCAGCGCGCAGCGCCGGGATCAGGGCGGTTCAACCTCCTCCATCCGCAACCCGTGCCTCGCCATCGAGCGGCCCACGGCGGGAAGAAAATGAACTACTGGAGACAGCGGTCGGGTGGTTCCTGTCTGAGGAACTGAAGCTGCGCCATGGGCGCAGACGGGAATTGCCCGAACACCCGAAAGGCGATCGGGAAGAGTCGAAAACACCATCGCGACTTGGCCGCCACAGAACCAAGCCGCCGGCCTGGATTGCCGAGCGGCTGAATGTGTAACCGTCGGACACGTCAGGACTTGTCTCCGTCAGGCGACGCCGATCTAGTGATACGAAACTGAACCTGCGATCCGTCCGGGAGGTCCTTAATTTGGTGGACTATGTCGCCACGGAATCGCATCCCTTCCACGGCATCCACGGCATACAGATTATCTAATGAGTAGTTCCCGCCTAAAACCAGCGGTACTTTTAACGCCAGCCGTTTTCCGATGGGCAGCGCTCCGTGTTGTATTTGCCACTGATGCGCTACCGGATAGCCGGTGTGCAAATTGTAGTCGGCCAGGATGAGCCCTGCCCATTCCATCAGATCGCCTGCAATTCGTTCCACCTGCCCAGTCTCGGCGTCAAATGAAGCGATATGGCCATCACGAATGCAAAACTGGTTCCCAAAGGCGTCCTCAGCAAAGCACAACAGGTTCTCGACGAGCTCGCCGTACTGGTGTCGCCACAGGCCAAACGAGTTCCACCGGCTCAACGTCATCTCCTTCTCGAACGAAGCCGCCGGAAAAACGTGCAGCGCCGACTCGAAGGCGTAGAAGCCGTTCTTCTGTTCCAACAACGTGAGCAGCTCGTCGCCAACTGAACCGTAGTTGCGGAAGTCGGGCAGATTAACGGTCACTGCCTGCCGACTCAACGCTTCACTGCTAATGGAAAGAAGCTTCTCAACCGAAGTCATAAAGACGTCGGCCCAAGTTAGCCGCATATCGTCTGGCCCGCAAGTTAATGGGCCAGAGGAGTCAGCTTGCTCCCCTTCGACAGCAGAAACGCCATCAGCTGGTTGAAATCCTCGGGGGACAGAATCTCTCCAAAATTGTCCGGCATCAGCGAGGTCTCGGATTCGCGCCGCTCGACGATCTGCTTTTTGGGAATGGAAATTTCCTTTCCGGTGCTGTCGGCCAGGACCAGCATCTCCGCTTCCTCGCGGCGAAAGAGGCCCGAGGTCACCTCGCCATTCTGGAGCGTGAGGAGGGTGGAGCGGAACGCCGGATCGACGCTGCGGTTGGGATCCAGCACGTCTTCGCACAGCCGCTCCAGGCCGCGGTTGCCGATCCCGTCCAGTTGCGGTCCAACCACGTTGCCGGTCCCGTCGAGTTGATGGCAGACGCGGCAGCTTTGCGTGAAGATCTTTTCGCCGGAAGCCGGCGAGGCCTTCGCCGCGTCATAACCAGCCCGGCGTTTGTCGATCAGCTTCTGGATTTCTTCGCTCACCGCCGTGAGGCCCTGGGTCAACCGTTCGATCCGCCCGGCCGCGTTCTCCACCTTGGCCGCCAGGATTTTGTCCTTCACCTGGCGGTCCCGCAACAACGCGGGCGGCGCCTGTCCCGCTTCCGCGAGCCGCAACAGAGTCTCCGCGCCGGCCGGGCTGGCGGCGAGGTTTTGCGCCAGCTTGACTTGCAGCCGCCGCGGCGAGGTGCGCATGGCTTCGGTCAAGACCGCCTCGGCGGCCGGGTCCGTTTTTCCGGCCACCGCCTGGCAGACTTCTTCGCGCAAATAATTCGGCGCGCCCGGCTCGCGGATCAACGGCGCCAGCGCGGCGAGCAGTTCGTTGGGATGCAGCGCGAGCAACGCGCGGGCCGCCGCCGCGCGCGTGTCCGGTTCGGCCAACGAATCGGCAACCAGCGTCGTCAGCGCCGGCTCGAGTTCGCCCAGCTTGAGCCTGGCGGCCAAGTCCGCCGCGGACTGCTGGCGTTGCGCGATCTGGCTCGGATTCAATTGCGGCACCGTGACGACGGGCGGATCGAACCGGCCAATCGCGATCCACGCGTACGCCCCGCCGTTGTCGGCATCGGTGATCTCCAGGTACCCCGGCCGCCCGGCGCGCGCGCCCAGGTCCCAGGTGACGGGCTGCGCCAAATCATTTCGCGGCGCAAATGTTTCGGCGAGGATTTCCTGCGTCTCCGCCGCCCGGAGGCGGACGGCGTTTTTCCTCCGCGCCGGCTGGTCGGGAAAACCGTCGTGGCCGGCGAGAAAAAAGCTGAGTCTCGGCGGGATCGAAAAAATCTTGGAGCGGAGGATGCCGGTCAGTTGTTCGCCCGGCGGCAGGCTGCTCAGAAAGCGCGAGCCGTGGTCCCCGTCGGCGGAATCGCGCTGCTGGGTGGCCCATGGATTGTCGGTTTTGGCCATTCCCTCGACCGGCGTGTTGCGCCATTCAAGCTCGCGCCCGTCGCTGGGAGCGAGGAGTTTCCGGGCGAGTTCGGCGCCCCACGCGCGGGCGCCCGCGCTCAGGTTCACACCGCGCTGAGCGGTCCCTTCCTCCACCGATTTTATCAAGTCCAGTTGTAGATCGAGGTCATCGGCAAACTTCGCGCGCGTGAAATTCGCCACCGTGTCCAATTCCTGCTCCGGGAGGAATTGGACCGCGTGGCGCAGATAGGCCGTCATGATGTCGCGCGGTTCGGAAAACTTCTGCAGATGGCGCAGGAGGAAGGAGCCGGCTTCGGGCGACGCCACGGCGACGGCCACGTCCGCGATGGCGCGCTGATCGCTTTCGCTCCAGGCCGGCAGCGGCAGCCGCGACCAAACATCGGCTGGCCGGAGTTCGTCCCGCAGGGCCTGGCGCACTTTGTAAAGTAGGTGTGAATCTTCCGCCGAAACTTTATGGCGCAGGTCGAGCAAGGGCCGTAGGTCCTCCGGTGCCGGATGGCGGCCCAGGGCGTCGGCGGCGGCGCGCTGCACGAAAGCGTCGTTGTCCCGCAGACCGGCCAGGGCCAGGGCGTGTTCGGTGGCAGACCAGTTTTCCATCTCGCCAAGAACGCGCATCGCGTGGACGCGTACGCCGCGAGCCGGGTCTCTGGCGGCGGCGACCAGCGCCTTTTCATCCAGGGCGTTCAACCGGTAGAGGACCCAGAGGGCGTGGGCCTTTTGAAACCAGTTGGTGGATTTGTTCAAGACTTTCTTGAGCGGCGCCACGGCGGGCTGCCCGACGCTATCCGCGAGATGATTCATCGCCAGCATCCGGCGGGCGAGGTTGGCGCTGCCGAGTTCGGCGACCAGACCATTCACGTCCCGCGGCGAGGCCAGGGTCTCGGCGAGTCCACTTTTTTGCCGGTTATTCCCGGGACCTGCTGCCCCGTCCTCGTTTTGGCCGCGATAAACAATGCGCCAGATGCGGCCGCGTTCGCGGTCGCGGCCCGGATGGTCGAGCGGCACTTCGTAATGGCCGATGATCCGGTTGTAAAAGTCGGCGACATAAATGGCGCCGTCCGGGCCGAGTTGCAGATCGACCGGGCGAAACCAGGGGTCATCGCTGCTCAGGAAATCCGGCTCCTCGCGCGCGACGCGGGTCGAGCCGTGCGCGGCGTAGGAATCGCGATTGATGCGGCAGGTCATCACGTTGCCGATGAAAGTGTGGCCGCGATATTCGGCGGGGAAATTCTCGGCGGCGTAATAGACCATCCCCGCGATCGCCGTCGAGCCGTGGCTGTGCGCGCAAATGGCCGGGCCGAACCCGAGGCCGTCGTGCGGCTTGCCGAAGCTCGGATAATACGCGCCGCGCAGCAGGACATAAACCGGCGCGCTGTGGCAATCGGCCGACCATAGATCGCCGAGCGGATCGAACATCAGCCCGAACGGATTCACCTGGCCCCAACTGTGTTGTTCGACGCGCGACCCATCGATCTTGAAGCGGTAACAGTTCCCGGAATTCATCTTGATCGTGCTGCCGTCTGTGGCGGTCAGGGTCGAGTTGTTGTTGTATCCATGATCGGCATAGAGCCAGCCGTCGAAACCGCGGCGGAAATTGCTGGTCAGCCCGTGGGTGTCCCTCTCGAAACCGAGGCGGCCGAGGAGAAGTTCCTTTTTGTCGGCGCGGCCATCGCCGTCGGTGTCCTGAAAATGGTAAATGTAGGGGATGCTGAACGCGATGACGCCGTCGCGGTAGGGATAGAGGCCGATGGGGATGTTCAACCCTTCGGCGAAAGTGGTGATTTTCCCGGCGCGGCCGTCCGGGCCGATTTCCGCGAGAATTTTGATCGCGTCGCGGGCCGGCCGGTTGGTCGGGGCCGGAAAGGGGTACTCGCGCGATTGCGTGATCCAGAGCCGGCCCTGGATGTCGAAGGCGAGGTTCATCGGTTTGCCGATTTGCGGCTCGGCCGCCACCAACTGAATTTCAAATCCGGGCGGCAGATGGAAACCTTGCCGCTCGGCCTCCGGCGTGCGCGGCTCGGTGGTGCGAACAAATTCGGCAAAGGGATCGGCGGCCGGGAGACGCCCTCCAATCAAAACCGCCGCCGCCAGAATGAACCCACGGGCCGCATGGCGAAGTGACCTGGACGAGTGCGAACGCAAAACTGCTTTCATGATGGGTGGAAAAGATAGGCCACACGGCCCGATTTTGACGATTGCTAAATTCGGCGCCGGCCCAAGCGGCGCTGGCTTCGGTTCCGAACGGTCAAAGAATGTTTGAATTGCCGGGAAGGAATTGCTTTAATCCCGGACAATCGATCCGATGAAACGCCGCAAACGTGATTTTGGAAGCGCCGCTCCACCCTTGCCCGAGGATGGCATTACCCGCCGCGATCTGCTCAAAGGGGCGCTGGGGCTGGGCGCCATGGCGGCCTTGTCCGGGTGCGCCTCGGCCGACAAATCGGAGCCGGCGCGCCCCGCTTCCGGCGCTCCGCGATTTTCGGCCGCCCGGCCGGGTCTCATTCGTCAGGAAAACTCGTTGCCCGGCACCCGCGACTGGCTGCTGGCCAAAACGCGCATCGATCCGCAAACCAAATATCGCTGCCCTTGGATCGAAGGCTACTGCTCCCGTACCAGTGTGCGCGCGGGAGAGAGCATCAGCTTTCATGTCAGTACCAATCCGCCTTCGCCATTCACCATCGATCTCTATCGCATGGGGTATTACGGCGGCGCGGGCGCGCGGCAGGTGTTGCGGCTGGGGCCGTTTCCAGGACGAGTTCAGCCCGATCCGCCGGTAGGCGAAAACCGGTTGCGGGATTGCCAGTGGGAGCCGTGCGCGCAACTCACGATCCCGCGCGATTGGGTCAGCGGCGTCTATCTTGGCAAGCTCACCAGCGAGCGCGAAGGTTGGCAGAGTTATCTCATTTTCATCGTCCGCGACGATCGGCGGGCGGGCTTCCTCCTCCAATGTTCCGACACGACCTGGCAGGCCTACAATCGCTGGCCCAGCCAGTTCGCCCTTTACGACGACGGCAAGGAGCAGTGGTACTGGGGGCCGGGAGTGGATGTCAGCTTCAACCGGCCTTATGGCAAATACTGCCAAATCCTCGACGCGCCGCTTTCCACCGGCTCCGGCGAATGGTTCCTCTGGGAATTTCCCCTGGCTTACTGGCTGGAATCGCAAGGCTACGACGTGACCTACATCTCCAATCTCGATACCCACGGCGATCCCGGCGGTCTGAAGCGGGCGAAGGGTTTTCTCTCCGTTGGCCACGATGAATATTACAGCCTGGAGATGTTTAACCACCTCAAAGCGGCGATTGCTGCCGGGCTTAATGTGGCCTTCTTTTCCGGCAACACCTGTTGTGGGCGCATCGATCCGCGCCCCAGTTCGCTCGGCGTCCCGCATCGCATCTTCGGCCGCGTCGATGCGTATGGGCCGCCGGACGCGGCCGACCTCAAAGCCCTCCCGACCATGGCGCGGCTCCCGCATCAAAGCCCCAACTCGAACACGCTGGTCGGCGCGCGCAACCTGGCGCCGTTCACCGGCGGCGCGGATTGGATTTGCGCTCGGCCCGAGCACTGGCTTTTCGCGGACACCGGGATGAAAGAGGGCGACGGCATCCCCGGCCTGGTCGGCTGGGAGTGGCACGGCGACCCGGCCGGGATTCCGGGCCTGGAAGTCGTGGCCACCGGCCCGACGCAGTCGAAACCCGGCCAACTCAATGGCGGTAAATACACCGCCACGATTTATTCCGGCCCGCGCGGCAATTTCGTCTTCAACGCCTCCACCTGCTGGTGGGGCGACGGCCTCTCGGAACCGCCCGGTTACGTTCGACCAACCGTCTATACCACGCCCAAAGGCCCGGACCCGCGCGCCCGGCAAATCACCCGGAACCTCCTCGATCGAATTCGCCAGTCGCCTCCCTTGATCACCTGAGCGGAGGAGCTAGCCGCCCGTTGAAAAATGTCACTTCCCGTAGCAGCCGAGGTGACGAGGCTCAAATTCTCTCGGAAAAAGAAGCGATGAGAGAGCCTCCTCACGTCGGCTGCTACTTTGTTAACAGGCTGCTAGCCGACCAATCCCAATGGAAAGCAGGAGGAGCGAGCAAAACCAAAGGCGGGAAGCCGGGCGACGTTTGGTGGTTCAGACCGGAAAGAGGGAAGCCAAATCGTCTGAGCGAGACACCAGCCGGCCATGGTCCAGCGCCGGTTCGAGTCTGCCCTCTCTCCACCGGCGCAGCCGGTAGAGGGTGGCAAACAAAAAGTCCGGCGCCGCTTCCCCCTGGCCGCCGACCAGTTCGCTGCCGCGGCGGACGTTGTCCATCAGCCAGGCAGGCAGGCGGAGGTGATACGGATTACGCTTTACTTCGCCGGCGTGGAATGAGAGCGCGCTGATCAGGTCAATGACGTCCTGTTCGCCCGATTCCACCATCAGGTTCGGTTCCTCCATCGCGCCCCAGAACTCCGTCTCGACCGCGTAGCAGGAAAAGCCCGCGCCGAGTTTCGCCAGCGCGTCGGCCACCAGGTGGTGCGTGCCGATGTGCGAGCTGTTCCAATCCCGGTCGTGCGGGAAGAAAATGACGCGCGGCTTTTGCGCCGCCAGAATCTCCGCGATGCGGTCCACCGCCTGCCCCCATTCGGCCGGCTGCCGGTTGCGGGTGGCGAGGTTGATGTGCTCCAGCCCGTTGTCGCGCGTTTGCAGCAGGCCGAAACCGATGTAATGGCAGCACGCCTGCAGCTCCCTCAGCCGCTCGGGCTGCCGCGCCGGGTTGCTGCCCTGCGTGACGGCCACGTTGATCACGTTCCATTTCAACTCGCGCAACAGACGCAGCGGCAGCGCGCCGATGATGACTTCATCATCCGGGTGGGGCGAAAAGATCAAGGCCGTCGGGGCGTGGGCCGCGGGTTTGGGTCGTTCCAGCGGCGGAAAACCGCCGAGCGGAAGCGTCCTTCCTTGATCGATCAGGCGGGCGAATTCAGTCACGAAATGGTGGTAAGGGTTCATCATCGCTTGGGTGCTATCACCGGCAGGCTCGCGGCCGCCATGGCCTGGCCGTGGCGCTTTTCTTTTTCGTCGGGAACTTGGAAACCGATTTTCAATTCGGGGAATTCCTCGCGCAACACCGTTTTCGCGCCCGCCAGGATCACCTCGCCGCCCCGGCCCGAGGTGACGCGGCCAAGGAGGAGCAAGCGTTTGAACTCATAGAACTCGGCATAATGCGCGATGGTGTAACCGAGATAGGCGCCGATCGTCTCATAAATTTTCGCCGCGCGCTCGTCGCCTGCCGCCATCCGCGTTTGCACGTCCACCAACTTCTCCGGCAAGGGCAGCTTGGCATCCAGCTCGATTCCCGCCGGACCGATCAAGCGGCCCACCGCTTGTTGCGAGAAATACTGGACGCCGCAGCCGTAATCACCGGACCACTCATCGACCGGGGCCGCCAGATGGTAATCAACGGGCGCGAAGGCCAGCTCATTCAACCAGGAGTTGATGTTCCCCGCGCGATTGACGTAACCTACTGCCAGGCTTGAGCCGAGCGCCATGCCCAGCACCGGCTGGTCATTGATCGCCATCGCGCCGGCCAGCGCGGTCACTTCGCCATCGTTCACCACTTCCAGCGGGACCCCGCCCCACGCTTTTTGGATATCGAGAAACAAGTTTTTGACGCGCTGCTCAAATAGCTCCTCCGGCACGCCGCGAAAGAGCGAAGCCACCTTGACCCGATTCCGGACGTACACGCCCGCCGAACTGCCGCCGATTGCATCGACGCGCGGCAAATGCGCCGCCGCTCGCCGCAGGGAATCCATGATCTGCTCGAAATGCCACTGCGGGTCGGAGTGCGAGAGCGGGTCCCAGGCCGTTTCGTCGCTGAACACCGTCCGCCCGTCGCGCACGGCGGCCACTTTGCGGTCGCTCGCGCCGAGATCGAATCCGATGCGGCAGCCTTCGAGGTGCCGGCCCAGCGGCGCGCTGACTTCCCGTTCCGGCGGGAGCTGCCCGGCGCCCACAACGACGACCTCGAACGGCCGTTCGTAGATTTTTTCGCCCATGATCCACGCGTCAAACTTCCCCGTGCTCGATTCGCGATAGTGGCGTTGCAGTTGTTGGCCCAGTTCGGGCGGGCCGGCGAAGTAAATTTTGCAGCCGCCGCGCGACCAAAGCAAAAACTTCAGCAGGCGTTCCACGTAGAGAAAGTTCCCCTCTGCCCGCGGGTAATCCGGCGAGAGTATCCGCGTGTCAAATCGCGAAACCGAACCATCCGCCCGCTCCAGCGCGATCCCGATCTCGGCTCCGTTCTGGCGCGCAGTCTGGCGAAAGGCGCGATTGGCAAGGACCGCCGGACGAAACTCCCCATCTAATACCGGGGGGCGACGCGGACGCACGAGCGGCAACCCGCGAAGCATGTCCATCTCATTCATTTGCGAAGGTAACCAGGCGCTTGTTATGCCGCCAACCGGCGCAGCGCAATGCTTTTCCTGAGCTTAAGCGGGGCGCTAAAAGGCGTAACGAGCCGTGCTGCCAACACGGGCGAATTCCAGCCGATCGAGCAGAGCGCGGAGTTGATTCCCCAATCAGGCAGTCCGAAAGCGGCTCGACAAGGAATCCAACCTGAACTCTACAGAACGCGGATAAATGACGACCGACGGACCGCGAGCCAAGACGCGGCTGGGCCGAGATCCGGGCTAGTCCCGGGAGGGAGGAGTGTCGCGGCCGGGGACTTTGAACTGGGCGATCGCCACCACCCAGTCGAAGTGGGAGGGGTTGTTACGCCCTTTGAAAAAATTGAACGGCGGCCTGCTGCCTTTGCCATTCTTCGACGACGAAGGCGGCCGACTCCGTTTCCGTTTTTCCGGTGCAGCCACATCTTATTTATCGGCAGAAACAAGGGGCAGCTTGAATCTGGCGGCGCTGTGTCACTGGCTTAAATGATCCGGGAAACGACCTCGTCAGTCGCCAATTCCGCGAGCAATTGCCGGACGCTTTTTGTCTGCCGGGGCAGAATGCAGTCCGGCGCGATTTCATTCAGCGGCTCGAGCACGAAGCGGCGCAGGTGTGCTCGCGGGTGGGGCAGGGTCAGGGTCGCGGTGGCGCGGACCTCCCTCCGAAAAGTCAGGAGATCGAGATCAAGCGGGCGTGGTTCATTCAGCGCCTGGCGCCGTTTACGGCCAAAGGCGCTTTCCATTCGCTGCAAACGGGCGAGCAGAGTCTCGGGCGTTTCATGCGCGCGCGGCACCAGGCCGGCCACGGCGTTCAAGAACGAAGGCGAGCCGGGCGGGCAATCCACCGGCGTCGTTTGCCAGAGCGAGGATCGGAGGAGGGGCTGATCGGACAAGGATTGCAGCTCCGCCAGGGCGCGATTCATCAACGCGCGCGAATCGCCGAGGTTTGAGCCTAGGGCGATGAAGGCCAGATCCGCCCAGGGCGTTGCGGTTTTCGAGTTCACGGGCCAGCCAGGCGAGCCTTGCGCCTCGAACTTCGAGCCTTATTTTAATCCCAGCACGTCTTGCATGTCGTAGAGGCCGGGTTTTTGCTTTACGACCCATTGCGCGGCGCGCAAGGCCCCGTTGGCGAAGGTTTCGCGATGGGCGGCCTTATGGGTCAGCTCCAGTCGCTCGCCGCTCGCAGCAAAGATCACCGTGTGATCGCCCACCACGTCGCCGCCCCGCAATGAGTGCATGCCGATCTCCGCGTCCGTGCGTTCGCCCACCTGGCCCTGGCGCCCGCAGCGGATGACCTCGCCGGGTTGGCGCCGGCGCACGCCGGCGAGGATTTCCGCCAGCGTCATGGCCGTGCCGCTGGGCGCGTCCTTTTTCAAGCGGTGATGCATCTCCACCACTTCGAGATCGAAAGCGGGGCCGAGAATTTCCGCCGCCTTGCGCGTTAGCCAGAACAACGCGTTCACGCCGGTCGAGAAGTTTGACGACCAGACCATCGGGATTTGCGAAGCGAGCTGGGTGATCTGGGCCTTCTCGGTCTCCGAATGGCCCGTCGTTCCGATGACGATCCCCTTTTTATGCGCGGCGCAGAGGCCGGCCACTGAGCTGGTGACTTGGTGAAAACTGAAATCAACGACGACGTCGGCGCGGGTGATGACCGCGCGCAAATCATCGCCCTGATCGACCTGGCCGACCACCTGCAGTTCGGGCAGCCGCGCGGCGCACGCGACCAGGGCCTGGCCCATGCGGCCCTTGGCCCCGGTGATAACGATCTTCGTGAGGTTGCTCATATCCAATCCCAGGAAACAGACGGGCTACAACACACCGCAGGCCTTCAGCGTGCCGCGCAGCACTTCGCGATTCTTCGCACCCATCCGCACCAAGGGCAGCCGGTATTCTTCGTCAATCTGCCCCATCATGGCCAGCGCCGCTTTGACCGGAATAGGATTCGTCTCGATGAACAGGTCTTTGAACAGCGGAAAAAACTTTTGATGGAGCTTCTGCGCCACGGCGATTTGACCGAGCGCGAACGCTTTGACCATGCGGACGACTTCGCGCGGGATCAGGTTCGACGCGACGCTGACCACCCCTTGCGCGCCCACCGCCAGGAACGGCAGCGTCAGGGAGTCATCGCCGCTGAGGATGGTGAAGGCGGGGCCGAGCGCGGCGCGGAGCCGGCTGACGCGGTCCGCGCTGCCGCCTGCTTCTTTGATGCCCACAATGCGGGAACACTCGGCGGCGAGCCGCTTCACGGTCTCAACGCCAATCTCGATGCCGCAACGGCCAGGCACGCTGTAAAGCACGATGGGCAGCTTCGTCTCGCGCGCGATGGCGCGGAAATGTTGAAACAAGCCTTCCGGCGTCGGTTTATTGTAGTAGGGCGCCACCTGAAGCGAGCCATCCGCGCCGACTTCCTCCGCGCCTTTGGTCAGATAAATTGCCTCGCTGGTGGAGTTGGCGCCGCTGCCGGCGAGCACCTTGATCTTGCCGGCGGCAAACTCCACGCAACGCCCGATCACTGCGATGTGCTCCTCGTAATCGAGCGTCGGCGATTCGCCGGTGGTGCCCACCGGCACCACGCCATCCACCCCCGCCTGGATTTGGCCCCGAATCAGTTTCCGAAACGCCGCCTCGTCGAGTTTGCCGTTTTTGAACGGTGTGACGATGGCGGTGTAGGTGCCGGTGAATGGCGATGACGGTTGCACGCGGCGGGTAAATTCTGGATATTGCCGGGCTTTGACCAGCCCGATTTTAAACCTCGATCCGGCCTTCGAATGAAAATTCCGCGGGGCCGCTCAATTTGACCTCCGTCAAGGCGCCGGCGGTGTCCTGGAAACTCACTTCCAACTGGTTCCCGCCCTGCACCTGCACTTTGATCGGCGAGGTGAACCCGCGCACGCGCGACGAAACCAAAGCCGAAGCCGTGACGCCCGTGCCGCAGGCCAACGTCTCCCCCTCGACTCCCCGCTCATAAGTGCGGACGCGGATCCAGTTCGGGCCGAGCACTTCCACGAAGTTCACATTCGTCCCCTGCGGCGCGAACCGCGGGTGGTGGCGCAGTTCCGCCCCGACTTGCTGCACCATCGCCTGGTCGGCGTCCGGCACGAAAATCACCGCGTGCGGCACGCCGGTATTCAGCGAGTGCACCGCCAAAAGGCCGGCGCTCAGCGACATTTTTTCGCCCGGCTTGAGGTCCCGGGGTTGAGGCAAAGTGACCGTCACTCGCTCGCCTTGAAAGGTCGCGGTGATGATCCCCGCGCCGGTCTCGAAAGTCGTTTGCCCTTTCGCGCCGGCCTGGCGCTGGATGAAGCGGGCGAAACAACGCGCGCCGTTGCCGCACATGTCCGCGGCGCTGCCATCACGGTTGTAAAACTCCCAGGCCCAGTCGGCCTGGCCCGACGCGCTCGGAACCAGCAGGAACAACCCGTCCGCCCCGATTCCGCGCTGACGATCGCAGAGGCGAACAATCTGTTCGCGAGTGAGCCTGATCTTGCCCTCCCGGTTGTCGATGAGCACAAAATCATTTCCCGCCCCGTTCATCTTGGTGAATTCCAAAGTCACGCCATGCAACCATAGCAAACTCGCGCCCCGTGCAAAGCGCAAAGTGCCGTCCATGCACCTTTCGTTCTGGCGGCTGGCGGCTCGCGACGCTTAAATCGTTCCAGCCATGACCGCCCAGCATTTTATTGTCGCCACCGCCGGTCACGTGGACCACGGCAAGAGCGCGCTCGTCAAAGCGCTCACGGGCATCGATCCGGACCGCTTGCCGGAGGAGAAAGCCCGCGGCATCACCATCGACCTCGGCTTCGCCCACTTGGAACTCGAATCGCCGGCCGATCTCGCGACCGACCACGCCACTCTTCCGGGCCCGGACCCGTCCGCGCGCCCCGCGCGCTATCACCTGGGGATCGTCGATGTTCCCGGTCACGAAGACTTCGTCAAAAACATGGTCGCCGGCGTCGGCTCGATTGATCTGGCGCTGTTCGTCGTCGCGGCCGACGACGGTTGGATGCCGCAAACGGAGGAGCACTTGCAAATCCTGGCCTACCTGGGCGTCACGCGCGCCGTGATCGCGCTCAGCAAAATCGATCTGGCGGAAGGCAACGAGACGGCCGCCGTCGCCCGCCTGCGGGAGCAACTCCGCGGCACCCCATTCGCGGACGCGCCGATCATCGGAACTTCCGTCGTCACCGGCGGAGGGATCGAAGAATTGAAGTGCGCACTCGCCCGTGTCTTGGCGGAAACACCGCCGCCTCGCGACCTGGGCAAGCCCCGCTTGCCGGTCGATCGCGTCTTCACCTTGCACGGCATCGGCACCGTGGTCACCGGCACGCTCAGCGGCGGCGTGCTGCACCGCGGGCAGGCGGTCTTGATCCAGCCGGCGGGCAAAGCCACCCGCATCCGCAGTCTGCAATCCCACAACCGCGACGTGGAAGCCTCCGGCCCCGGCACTCGCACGGCGCTCAATCTGCCCGACGTGGCCGTCGCGGCCAAAAGCGCCGCCGGCACTGAAGGCGTTCAACGCGGGGAAGTGGTCACGCTGGCCGAGTTCGGCGGTGGCAGCGACGCGCTCGACGTAGTGCTCGAGAAATCGGACCGCTTGCTCAATTCCAAAACGTTGGCCGCGCGACCGCTCAAGGACGGCGCCCTGGTGAGGATGCACCACGGCAGCGCGAATTTTGCCGCTCGCGTATGCCTTTTCGACCCGTCACCGCTTGTGCCGGGCCGGCGCGCGGTGGCCCAGTTGCGCTTCGATTCGCCGGTGTTCGCGTTCGCGGGCGACCGCTTCATCGTCCGCGATTGGTCCGAACAGGCCACTCTCGCCGGGGGCATCGTGCTCGACCCCGATGCCAGCCGAAGGGATTTCCGGAGCCTGGCCCAGCGAAAATTTCTCGAACGCCGCGCCGAGTCGCCCGATGACCTCCTCACCTTCGCCGCCTCCCAGCTTCTGCGCGACCGCGCCGTGCGACGCGGGGCATTCCTGTTGAAATCCCGTTTCGGCGCCGCCGAAATCATTGAGGCAATTTCGCGGCTGTTGGCGGCGAAAGAAGCCATCGTGGCTGGCGATTGGGTGGCCGAGGCGGCGTGGTGGACGGCGTTGCGGCAACGCGCGAACGATCATATCCAGGCCGAACATCGCGCCCATCCCGAAAAGCTGGGTCTTCCCCTCGGCGACCTGCGCCGGCTCGTGGAAAAGGAACTGCCCGCGCCGGAAGTGTTCGCTGCGCTGCTCGCGGACCTCTGCCGCGCCGGCTTCACGCAAGTGGGCACCGCCATCCGGCATCGGGAGCACCGGCCCGCGCTGCCGCCGCACTTGCAGGCCGCGGGGAACAGGCTGCGCTCGGCCCTGGCGGCCAAACCGTTCGAGACTCCCTCCCGCAAGGAGCTGGCGCCGGACGCCCTCTCGCAACAATCCCTGCATTTTCTGCTGGAGACCGGCGAAGCCGTCGCGCTGGGAGACGAGGTCGTGCTGGCGGCGGAAAGTTTTTTGCGGGCGATCGAGCTGATCAGAAAGCACATCCACGAAAAAGGTCCGGCGACCGTGAGCGACCTGCGCCAGGCGTTGGGCACCAGCCGGCGGATCGTCATGCCATTGCTCGAACGCCTCGACCGTGACGGCCTCACGCTGCGCCAGGGCGATCTGCGGAGTTTGAAAAGGCCGGCCGGATCGTGAGCGAAGTTCGCGCCCGCCCCGGCTCAATTCCCCGCTTACTTCTTGCTCGCCCGCTCGGCGTCCAGCTCCTGGAGCAGTTTATCCACGGCCTGGTCCATCGCCTCTTCCCGGACGTCGCGGTAGCGGATCACCCCTTTGGCATCGAGCACGTAGGTCGTCGGCCAGGAGCGCACGTTCCATTTGCTGGCGATGGGTCCGCTGGTGTCGCCGCCGTCCCACCACGAGCGCCAGGTCATCTTTTCCTTCTTGATGACTTGCTTGAGGTGGTCCTTGGGGTCGGTGTTGATGCCCAGCAGCGCGAACGCTCCGCCTTCCAGCCGTTTCACGAGCGACCGCTCGTGCGGGTACATGCCCCGGCACGGCCCTCACCAATCGCCCCAGAAATCGAGCACCACGACCTTGCCGCGGTAATCGCTCAATTTGAACTTCTTGCCGTCCACGTCTTCGCCTTCGATCTCCGGCGCGGTTTTGCCGATGCCCAGATTGCGCAGCTCAAACAACTCGGCCTTCGCCGCGTCCGCCAGGCTGCCGCGGCCGGTCGAGCCGTCGCCGTATTTGGCGACGACTTGTTCGAAGAGCTTCTCCGCCTCGCTTCCAGATCGCCCCTCGTTGCCAGATTGCCTTTTCAGGAGCTGCCCGAGGCTTAGGCAGGCCAGGCCCTTGACATCCTTGCTCGGGTTTTTTTCAAGGACCAGGCGCAGGAATTTCTCCGACTCCGGGGAAGAGGAATAAACCAGGCTTTGGCAAACTTGGCCCAGCTTGTCGCTCCCAAAGTAATCAGCGGCCAGAAGTTTCATTGCCTCATCGAACTCCGCGCCGCTCCTGCTGTTGACCGCCACCCAAACCAGCGCGTCGATGGCCGCCGGGTCCTTGGGATTCTTCCGTGCCAAAGCCAAAAATCGGGGAGCGGATTTTGCCGGCTGCGGATATTTCGCCGCCACTTTTTCCCGCTCCGCGTCCGTCTTGGCTCGCTGATAGGCGTTGCCAAATTCCTCCATGGCCGCCTGATGCTCCTTCGCCAGGGCCTGATATTCCTCGGCTGGTGTTGACGAGTGATTTCCGGTGTTGGCTGCCGCCTGCGCGGTCGGCGCTGCCAAAGGGCCGAGCAGCAGCAAGGCAGAGATCAGCAACGCAATCATGCCGAAACTCCACTGCCGACGGATGGAAGTTTGACGTTCCATAGCGCCAGCTTACCGAAGCCGGTTTTGGAAAGCAACTAGTCTTTTGGGATCAATCCAGACTGCAGTCGAGCGCCAGCGCCGCGGCGAGCAGGCGCAGATACTCGCTGCGGGGAACCTCGAATGTGCCGAATTGCGCGAGGTGCGGCGTCATCCATTGCGTGTCGAGCAAGGCGAACCCGCGCGCTCGCAACCGTTCCACCAGCGCCACCAGCGCGACTTTCGACGCCTCGGGCGCTTGATGGAACATGCTTTCGCCAAAAAACGCGCCGCCGATGTGCACCCCGTAAAGGCCGCCCGCCAGTTGGCCCTCCAGCCGCGCCTCGACGCTATGCGCGTGGCCTTCCCGATGAAGCTGGCAATAGGCTTCGAGGATTTCCTCCGAAATCCAGGTGTCGCCGTGCGTCTTCGAGCAGGCGCGGATGACGCCGCCAAACTCCTGGTCGATGGTGATCTCGAATTTCTTTTTGTTCAGCACGCGCCGCAGTCCGTGGGCGATGTGGAAGCGTTCGTCCAACGGCATAAGCGCGCGCGGGTCGGGCGAGAACCAGGCGATGTCGCCGCGCCGGCCGGTCGCCATCGGGAACATTCCCCGGCGATACGCGGCCAGCAGCAAGGGAGTCGGCAGCACACCAGCCCCAGGAATCAAACCCGCCACGAGCCGGTTCGTGATGAATTGGAAGGCAATGGCATGGCCAGCCAGTTCGGTTTTACGATCGCGAAAGCCCCCCCGCCAGTGCCGCGCGCAACCGCCGTGTCAACGGCTCATCCTGGTGCGGGAAAACCGTGCGCAGGTCGAGTTTGAACTGGCCGCCGGACACGTACCCGATCACCGGCGGCGTCCCGGCGCGCAGGCGAGCGGCAAATTCGGCCAGCGGCAGATTCGCCGGTTGGAGGTTGAGTGTGATGGACGGAATCGTTGACCGCGGCAGTGTCCCGCCGCCGATCTGCGCTTTGCCTTCGCCCACGCTCACCGTCAAAGGCAGTTCGTTCAGGGCCGCGACGATTTTTTCAGCGCGCACCCGCAACTCGGCGGTGGACACCCCCAACATCGTTAGCACGGGGATCGCCTTATCCGCGCTCCCGCGAAGGTAAAGGTCCACCGTCTCCTGGAGCGCACCCAGGACCAGCTTGTCGCACCGCAGGGCGCGGAAGAACGGTTCGCGTTTCAGGGCCGCAACGTGCCTGGTCTTTCCCGCGATGATGCCCGCCTGCGGGCCGCCGAACATCTTGTCGCCGCTGAAGCAGACCAAATCGACGCCGCGCCGCAAGACTTCCGCCGGCGTTGGTTCGTGTTCGACGCCGGCAATTTTGTCCGTCGCCACCACCGCCCCACTGCCGAGGTCTTCGACCAGGGGAACCCGTTTCTTTTTGGCCAGCGCCGCGATTTCCTCCGTTCCGGCCGTCTCCACAAATCCGCCCATGAAGAAATTGCTGCGATGCACCTTCAAAATCAGCGCCGTTTCGCGTCGGATGGCTCGGGCGTAATCGTCCACCGAAGTCCGGTTGGTCGTCCCCACTTCACGAAGTTTGGCCCCGCTGGTTTCCAGAATTTCCGGAATCCGGAAGCCGCCGCCGATCTGCACCAGCTCGCCGCGCGAGATCACCACCTCGTCCCGGGGCGGGGCGGCGAAGTGTCGCAGCATCAAGACCAGGGCCGCGGCGCAGTTATTGACCACCGTGGCCGCCTCCGCGCCGCAGAGCAGCGCCAGGTTGGTTTCCAGATAGGTGGCGCGGCTGCCTCGTTCACCGGAACTAAGATCGAATTCCAGGTTATTGTAATTGCCCGCGATGGCGGCGAGGGTCTCGACTACGGCCGGGCCTAAGGGCGCGCGGCCCAGGTTGGTGTGCACCAGGATGCCGGTGCCGTTGATGACCGGCTGAATCCGGGACCGGCCCAAAACTTCGAGCGCGCCGCGCAGGCGCTCGACGAGCGCCTGGAAGTCAGGCACCCCTTTTCCTCGCCGCAACGCCGCCACCTCGCGGCGGACCAGAGCCACCACGGCCGGTCGCGGCAGACCGGTGTCGCCGAGCGCCTGCAGAATTTTTTCCACGGCGGGAATGGCGCGCAGCGCGGCGGATGTTTTCATCTTTGTTCCGGGGCCATCGAATCATTTCATTCACTTCCGGCTTTAGCCATTGGCGCCGGCCTTGATCCGGATCTTCGAGCCGGAGGATTTGACGATCTTGCCAACGACTGCGGCGCAAGTGGCGCGATGGCGGCGCAGCAGCTTCAACACCTTAGCCCAATGGCGCGGGGCGACGCAGAGCAGCAAACCGCCGCTTGTCTGGGCGTCGGCGATCAAGATTCTTTGCGCCACAGTCGCGCTGCCCCACTCCGTGAAAGCTTCGGCGGTTTTCAGGTTGTCGCGGCTGCCGCCGGGGACACAATCCTCGGCGATTAATTCATACACCTCCCGGCTCACGACCGGGAGGCTGTCCGTGTAAATTTCGGCGCCCACCCCGCTGGCGCGGCAGAGCGAACCGAGATGGCCAAGCAGGCCGAAGCCGGTCACGTCGGTGGCGGCGCGCACCAGCCCGCGTTCGGCCAGTTCCGGGCCTGCGTCGTTGAGGCGGCTCATGACTGCGGCGGCCTTTTTCGCCAGCCGCGGCGAACAGCAGCCGCGCTTGATGGCAGTGGTAATGATGCCAACGCCAAGGGGCTTGGTCAACACGAGCAGATCCCCCGGCCGGGCGGCCGCGTTGGTCAGTACATGGCCGGGCGAAACCAGACCGGTGACGGCGAAGCCGTAGATCGGTTCGGGATTGCGAATCGTATGACCGCCGACGACGGCGCAACGGGCTTCCTTCGCTTTGGCCGCGCCGCCCCGCAGGATCGCGACGATGACCTGCGCCGGGACCGCGTCCACCGGGATCCCCATTATATTGAGCGCGGTCAGCGGGCGGCCACCCATCGCATAAACATCCGAAAGCGAATTGGCGGCGGCGATCTGGCCGTACCAAAACGGATCATCCACGATGGGCGTGAAGAAATCCACCGTCTGCACCAGCGCGCGGTTGCGGTCCAGGCGATACACGCCGGCGTCGTCCGCCGTGGCGGAGCCGACGAGCAGATTGGGATCGCGCACCGGCGAAAGCTGCCGCAAAACTTGCGACAGGGCCTCTTGGCTCAATTTGGAGGCTCACCCCGCGCACGAGGAGAGCGAGGTCAATTTCAAAATTTGCTCACGCGACATGGCTGACACCTCCTTTCCAATCACGCCAGGTCCCAAGTCGCGGGTACTGGGCCGGGACGGGCGGCGACCGCAACGGCGCAGCCGGAACTAAGAATTTGGCGGAGAGGGCAGGAATCGAACTTGCCTCGACCCGTGAAACGGACCGACGACGGTTTTGAAGACCGCGAGGACCACCAGGCACCCATCACTCTCCGTGCGATCAAATAGGGAAGGCGCGGAAACCAACACGGCCCGCCGGCCAAAGACCGAGCGGAGCAACGGGAGCCGCGTCCCTCGACGCGATCAACGCTTGGCGCGCACCTTTTTGAGGATCGCGTCCGGCTCCGGGAATTGCCCGCTCTGCAACTTGGAATGGATTTTTTCGCCATTGACGCTGACCTCAAACGCGCCGCCGCCCGAGGGCACGAGGGTCAGCCCGCGAATGTCCTGCTTGAGCCGCAACAATTTTTCCGCCAGACCGACGGCATGAGGCTCGTAGTTTCAAGCGGTGCAATACTCGATCGTTATATCCAGCGCCATGGTTCTGAACTTTCTTCGGCCCAAACTACGGCGGCCTGCCACCCCAGTCAAGCAACCAGGCTGTTAGGCGCGAAACAGTTGCCCCATTTTCTTGCCCAGGATTTTCCCCGCCACCAGCAGGCTGGCCGCCAGGATGACCATTCCGAGCACGCCCAGCGCGCAAGCCACGCTGGGCGCGTCCGGATCGATGCGCCCCATCAGTTGGTAAATCATCTTGGTGATCGGAAAATAATTTTCCTTCATCGCCAGAATGAGGCCGTCGCTCACTTCGAGCATGGCGAAGGAAAACGTGATGATCGTTCCGGCAATGAGGTTGGCCATTACCAGGGGCAAGGTGATTTTGCGAAGCGTGCGGAAGGGCGACGCGCCGAGGTTGGCCGAGGCTTCTTCGAGCGTGACGCTGGTTTGCTGGAAGCCCGCGTAGGCGGAGCGGACCAGGTACGGCAAACGGCGCACGCTATAGCTGATAATCAGCAGCAGGGTCGGGTTGGTGCGCGGGTTGAGCCAGGAAATATTGAAATCGAATCCCGCCACGTAGCCAAAGGCCAGGACAATGCCCGGCAAAGCCAGCGGCAGCATGGCCAGCGCGTCGAGCAGGCCGGCGAACGGGATTCGCCGGCGCGTCAGCAGCCAGGCAATCACCACGGCCAGCGCCAAATCGAGCAGCGCGCTTAGGCCCGAGTAAAACAGACTGTTGCGGATGCTCGAGCCGGTCAGCCCGCGGTGGAACAGTTCGCTAAAATGCCTGGCGGTCCACTCCGTCGGCGCGATGCTGAAAAACCATCGCTCCGAGAAAGATTCCACGATCACCATCAGATGCGGGAGCAGCGCGACCAGGACTAACCCGGCCATGAACATCCAGATTAAAGCCGATTGCCGGGCCGACGCCTGGACCTCGCCGCCGGCGGTGTGGCCGCGCACCATCATTTCATAGCGCTTGCGCGCCAGGAATTGTTTGCTGACCAGAAACAGGAGCACCGTCAGCACGAGGACGAACACGACCAGCGCATAGCCCAGCGGGTTGGTGTTCAGATCGTTGACCGCGTCGAAAATCTGGACCGGCACCAGCCGCGAAAACCCGAAGATGAGCGGTGTGCCCAGGTCGGTAAACGCCCAGATGAACACGATGATCGCCCCGGCAAAGTAGCCCGGCAAAATCAGCGGCAGCGTGATCGTGCGGAAAAGGCGCCAACCGCCCGCGCCGAGGTTTTGCGCCGCTTCACGCAGGGCGGGATCGACGCTGGCCATCGCCGCCGAAACGTTCAAGAACATGATCGGGTACAAGTTGAGGACTTGCAGAATGACGATGCCGCCCAGCCCGCCTTCGCCCAGCCAGTCGATGGGCCGGTCCGGCGTGAGGAGGCCGAGCTTGACCAGGAAGAGGTTCAGCGAACCAAACCGCGCCAGCAGTTGCTTTAACCCGATCGCGCCCACGAACGGCGGCAGGATCATCGGCACGAGCAACAGGCCGTTGAGCAGGGCCTTGCCGCGAAAATCGAAGCGACCCATGACCTGCGCCAGCGGCAAGGCCAGCAGGGTCGTGAATCCGGTTGTCAGTGCCGCTAGCTGGAAGCTGTTCAGCAACGACTGCCGTTGCAACGGGCTGGACAGGAGCATCTCGAAATACTTGAAACTGAACCTGTTCTCGACGATGAACGCGCCTTTGAGCACCAGGCCGAGTGGATAGATAAGAAAACCGCCGAAAAACAACACCAGCGAGCCTAAGAAGGCAGCCGTGGCCAAATTCAGGTCATACTTTCTCACGCCAACCTAACCGAGCCGCGCCGTTGCTTCGGGGCAGGACGCGGCCCCCGCTCGGTTGCGCCAGTGGACCGGTTTGATCTTCGGCTGGCAACTGGAATTTAGGGTTGGATTCGGCCGCGAAAAACCGATTACTACCCAGACTTCGATCGCCGCCATGATCAAACCGCTCCTGCAAGACGATGATTTTCTGGACGACGTGCGCGCCGCTCGTGCCGACGCGGATAACCTCCATCTCTGGTGGCTCGGCCAAAGCGGCTTTCTGGCGCAATGGGAGGGCCGGCACCTGCTGCTCGACCCGTACCTCTCCGATTCCCTCACCCACAAATACGCGCTCACCGACAAGCCGCACGTGCGTCTGATCGAGCGGGTCGTCGCGCCGGAGAGATTGAATTATATCAACGTGGTGACTTCCAGTCACAATCATACCGATCACCTCGACCAGGAAACGATCGTTCCCCTCTTGCAGGTCAACCCCGGACTGGAGCTGGTTATTCCCGAGGCCAACCGCGCGTTTGTCGCCGAGCGTTTGCGGGTTGCGCCGGGGTTTCCGCGCGGGCTGGATGCCGGCCAGTCGCTCGTCGCCTGCGGCTTTAAAATACACGGCGTTCCCGCCGCGCATAATACCGTGGAAAAGGACGAGCTGGGCCGCCACAAATACTTAGGCTATATTGTCCAGGCCGGGCCGTGGACAATTTATCATTCGGGCGACACCAAGCGTTACGAAGGGATGGAAGCCCGGCTACAAAAATGGCCGGTGGACGTCGCGCTTTTGCCCATCAATGGCCATTTGCCTGAACGCCGCGTCGCCGGAAACCTGGACGGCCGCGAGGCCGCCACGCTCGCCAAAGAAATCGGCGCCCGGCTGGTCATCCCCTGCCACTACGACATGTTCGAGTTCAACACCGCCGCGCCCGAAGAATTTGTCGCCACTGCCGGGCGGCTCGGCCAGCCGTACCGTGTCCTGCGCGCCGGCGAACACTGGAGCAGCGGGGAGTTGAAATAAAGGCTGAAGCGGGAGAAGGCTGCGATCCGACAATCACCTGGGCCGGCACTGAACGACCCTATTCCCTATCCAGCCCGGAACCGCTAAACTGATTTGGCAATGATGTCGGACTCGCTGGTCATGAACGAAATTTCACGGAATCGCTCCGTCAAGGGGGAATCCTTGTTAACTGCGCCTTTGCTTTCTTCCTCTCCCCGACGGGTTCTACACCCACCTCGGCCGGGCCGGAGAAGACGTGGGCGCGACGGGCCGCGCTCCCGCGATCTCGATTCACACCAGCAAGCAAAACACCCATTTTCGCTCGCCGCGGCCACGGGTTGCTAAAGCGCCCTCGGTGCGGCCGCACTCCGATTGACCAGGGGAAAGCAGAACGGAGTCAGCCCAGCAGCCAGACCAAGTCCTGCCAGCGCCAGACCAAGTGTTAGAAAGCGCGGGCGATAGTTGAGCACCAATTCTCCGCCATCGGGAGGAACGGCGATCTTGGAAAAGCAAGGCGGGATGGGGGTCAAGATCGCTTGCTTGGCGTTCATGGTGGCGTGCCAGCCGGGGAATTGCGTGTCCGTCCAGACCAATTCGCCTGCGGCGCCGGGAGCGAACCGGAGGCGCACCGTGTTCAAGCCGTCTTCGACCACTTCGAACGGGCGAGGAGAAGTTCCACTCCATTGGAATCGCACCAAGCCCGTTGCTGAATTGGTGCGCCATACACCGGTCGCCGAGCCTGGCTCAACACCTTCGAAGAACAGATCCGCCATTTGGCTTTGGTAGTTTCGCTGCTCGTCAGAGGAAAGCTCAAGGAGACTCTTGGGCTGGAGTGAAACGTAACCGTGGAGGGTGCGGATGCCGTAAAGATGCGAAAGTTCCGCGGGAAACAGTCGGTCAGTTTCACGCACGACAGGTTCCGCCATGCGCTCGTGAGTGTCGCGCAGCAGCGCCGCGGCTTGATGCTGCAGGGGGCCTCCGGCCAACAGACGTTGCCAGAGTCCGACCGGCTGGTGGGGGATGAAGCGATGGCAAAAAAGCAACAATGGAATCAAGTTCAAGGTTGCGATGGCTGGCAACCAGAATTGCCGCCGGTGGCTGGAAGCAAAAAAGAGAGCGGCGAGTGCCAGCCAGCCGAGCCACCTGAGCCATACCTCGGGGTTCTTAAACGTGACTTCGTTGGGAAGATTTTGAACTTGAAATTCTCTCAAAGCGATCGCTGCTTCAAAGTGGGGATGGGCTTTTGCATAGCTCAAAACAAAGGCATGGATCTTCGGCTCAAACGCAGGATAGATGACTAACCCAACCAGGTTTGCGCAAAGTGCCACCAAGCACGCCGACCAAATCAGCACCCATCCCACCTTTCTAGGCAAAACCGGGCTTGCGCGAAGCGACTCAAGTCCGAGCGCCGCCAACACGATCAAACCCATCACGGCGAGCCCGGCGGTACGGGAGTAAAGGATAATACGCAATGGGGTGGACACGATGAGGAAGTAAGCGATTAACAAAAAGAGTGATGATCGGCGCCTCGCTTCAGCCGACCGATCGCCCCGCGGCGCCATCGCGCCAAGGATCGCCAGGATGAAACCCGAACAGCCGATGAAGAGATGAAAGCCCAAGCCGCTTTCGCCAAAGAGCTTTCCGGCGTCCAATGTGCGGAAAGTCCCCAACATCCACGGAAAAATAGCGGAAAGGGAAGCCAGGCCGCCAAGATACCCAAGGATGGGAAACGCGGATCCGATGGGGCGTGGCGACAGCAGAAACAGCTCGATCTCACTTAGCAGCATAGGGGAGGCGAGCAATCCACCCAGGCAAGCGGAAACGCTCACGATCGGCAGAACTTGCCGCCATTTCGCGAAGGAAAATCCACCGTAACCCAAAAGCAGGACCAGACAAAAAATGGGGAGGTAGGCGTGAGACTGGAGATTGCCTGCGTAAAAAATTCCTGCGACCAGCAACCCGGCCAACGGTACGCGCCAGCGCGATCGTTCAGCAAATTCAGCGTCCCAGAGAGCCCAAAGAAAAGGATAATACAAGTAAGAGCCTGGCAGCCAAGGATGCGGAAGAGCGAAAGCGTTAAAGGAAGCAAACTCGAAGGTCAAGCCGACTGAGCAACAAATCCAGTTGGCAAAACCAAACCGACGCAAGAGCACAAACATCCCCAGTCCGTTGAGGAAGAAATGAAGCACGCTGGTCCAATTGTATGCCAGTTCAAACGGAAGCAGATGGTAGAGGAACACCCGCACGGGGTCGGTGCCATTGAGAGGAGGATCGGCCAGGAAGGGGCGTCCACCGTAGGTGAAAGGATCCCACCAGGGGATTTCCCAGCGGGAGTACGCCTGGAAAACGGTGTGCTGAAGCGGCAAATCGTAGGTTAGCTGATCATAAGGGTAGTGGTTCACCGGCCGATCACCAGCGCCCGGGGCCGCAAATCGGTAGTTGCTGAACATGGTGGGCGCAATGTCGAGTGGCGCCAGCAGCGAGCGGCCGATAAGGGCATCGTTGAAAACAACAACGCAAGCGGCGCCGTTCAAGAGAACGAAAAACAACAGATTGCGCCCCTCCCTCATCATGTCGCATCGGTTGCGGGAATAAGGCTTTGGCGCGCTGGCGGCAGGCAAGCCTTCACGCTACCCCACCGCATCACGGCATTTTCTGCTGCGGAAACTCGAATTGCCGGGGACGAAAGAAGGTCAATCGGAATGTCGGATTCAGGGCAGCCTTTCCCGCAATTGGTCATAAACGTCGCGTGACTCTTTAGCGAGGACAAAATGGAGTCAAGCGTCGGCTCGTGCCAATATGCACGAGTTCGAGGGCCAGTAAATGGGTTGGTTTGCCGGCCGGACCGTCTCACGGCGGGCCCTAAACGGTGTTTCGTTCTCGCGCACCAGGAAACGGAGCGGATGGCGGCCGGCGGCCAAAATCGCAACGCCAGCCCTGGAAGCCGCTCTTCACTATTTGGCCTTGAGCCGCTATATTCCACCACGATGTCGGACACCCTGGTCGTTAACGAGATTTACCTGAGCCTGCAGGGCGAGAGCACCTTCGCGGGCTTGCCCTGCATTTTTGTGCGGCTCACCGCGTGCAATCTGCGCTGCGCCTATTGCGACACGGCCTACGCCTTTACCGAAGGCCGCAAAATCTCGTTGAGCGACATTCGCGCGGAAGTTCACCAACTGGCGCGGCCCTTTTCTCACCACCCCGCTTCGGGCGACCCGCCGGAGCCGCCAGCCCCAGTCCCGTTGTCCCGCCCGCCGCTCGTCGAACTGACCGGCGGCGAACCGCTCCTGCAACCCGGCTCCGTGCCGTTGACGAAGTCCCTCTGCGACGACGGCTTTACTGTGCTCATCGAAACCAGCGGGGCGCACGACATCGCCCCCTTGGATCCGCGCGCGCGGCGGATTATGGATTTGAAATGTCCCAGCAGCGGGGAGCTGGCGCGTAACCGGTGGGAAAACCTCCGGCATCTGCGCAGCACCGACGAACTCAAGTTCGTCATCGGCACGGTGGAGGATTACGAGTGGTCCAAACAAAAGATCGCCGAACACGACTTGGCAAAAGTCTGCCCGCTGCTGTTTTCCTGGGCCGCGCCGTTGACCTCCGAGCAGCAGGACAAATCATTGAAGGAAGTTCCCGCCGGCCAGCTGCCGCTCACGCGCCGCGAACTGGCCGAGCGCATCCTGGCCGATGCCTTGCCGGTCCGGTTCCAATTGCAGATGCACAAGGTCATCTGGGCGCCGGACGCGCGGGGAGTGTAATCGCGCGACAGAGAGGGTAGATGGAAATCCTTGATTGCGTGTAAGGATTTGTGAGTCATATGCTACAGTAGTGTTGCGAACGATGAGAAAGGCATTGTGCCATTTACTGTTCCTGAGCGCCCTCTGCGGCGGAGCGGCCTCGGGTCCTGCCCAAACCATGAAAACCTCAGAGTCAGGAATGAAAACCAACCGCACCGAGCAGGCCACCTTCGGGGGCGGCTGTTTCTGGTGCCTCGAGGCGATCTTTGAAGGGGTGGACGGGGTGAAATCCGTCGCCAGCGGCTACGCCGGCGGTCAAAAGGCAAACCCCACTTACGAGGAAGTGTGCTCGGGCGGGACTGGTCACGCCGAGGTGGTGCAAATCGAGTATGACCCGCAGACGATTTCGTACGACAAATTGCTGAATCTGTTCTGGCAGGCCCACGACCCGACCACCCTGAACCGGCAAGGCGCGGACGTGGGGACGCAGTATCGGTCGATCATTCTGTATCAAAGCGAGGCGCAGAAACAGACGGCGGAAAAGTCGAAGCGCGAAGCGGCCGGCAGACTCGGGGCGTCCGTCGTCACCGAGATTGTCCCCCTCACCCGATTTTACAAAGCGGAGGACTATCACCAGGAGTACTTTCGGAAAAACCCCCGCGCGCGCTACTGCGCGTTTGTGATCCGCCCCAAACTCGAGAAGTTGAAACCGAAACTCGCGAACCCGTGAGCGGGCAAGTCCGCGCCCGCGCGGTCCGACCCTTCTGCGCGGGGCGGGCCGGCCGCTTGGTTTGCGGCCGCGAGAAGCGTGTGTGATGAGGTGAGTAGCGTCGGGAGGCTCGGCGAGGATCGGGAAGGCCTTGGCCGCACCACCGCGGTCTCAGCGGCGGAAGTCGAAATGAGGCCCGTTCACTAAGACTAAAGGTTCGAACGAAATATCCGGCGGCGGCTTCCGGCGAGCGGAGTGTTCGTGTTGCGACGCTTGGCGGTCTAGCCGGGATGGGAAAGACGGCTCTCTTCCTCAACGACCGCGCCCTGAGCGTTAAGTCTGCGCGCCCCGATTTTGCCGATGGCTTCCACGTATTTCGATACGCCGCACTGCACCACCTGAAAGACGCGCGCCAGCTCGCGAAACCAGTCCGGATACCGGTTGGTGAATTTCAACTCGAGGATGACCTGACGATCGAAGACGCGCGCCGGATTTTCCATCTCGGTTTTAACGAAGGTCGCCAGGTTGGGCTGGGCCAGAACCTCCCGGTCCATCGTCACGCGCACTTCGTCGTTGTCGCTGACGTAGGCTTCGCGCATGTAAAAAATATGCGCCCGGGGTTGCGCGTGCAGATCGCCCTGCAGCCTGGAAAACCGCTGCACGGCCACCAACTGGTGCGGGTCCCCGGACACCAGGTGCGTCTCCGCGGGCAGATGGCCCGCGAGCAACAAGTTCACCGCGTCCTGCCGCACGCCGCCCCGCTGCTTGAGAATGCAATTGTTCATCCGGCGTTTGATTTCAAAGAACACCGGCGTCCCGGGATGAGCGCTGTAATAGCGCAGCCGGAGTTTGAAACGGTTTTTGTCGCCGTTGATGGTGCGCCAATACAGTTTCAAATCGTCGGAATCCAGGTAGAGGCTGTGCACCGGGTAGGAATAATTGGGCCGGCCGACGCTGAATTCATCCATCGCCAGGTAGCTGCGGACGAAATCGCGCACGAGCAGGGCGGTCGCTTCGGGAATCAAATACTTCAGCTCGAAGCGCTGCGTCTGCATCCGGTCTCTGGGCATAGGTCAAAAAATCGGCTTCTGGTTTGGCTGTGGCCCTCAAAGCAGGGACGCCTCTATTTCCTCCACGAACGGAGAGAATGCAACTCCTTTCGTCGACGTCAGTGGTGTCCGACCGCGGGCAAGTGCCAGACGACACTCCGAATTCCGCATCCATCTTTTCCCCCAGGCAAGGTGAGCAGAGAGGTAGCATCGCTTAGAAAAACCGTTCAACCGTCGTACCCAAGAGTTCAAGGTCCTCGGCGGTCCTTGACATCGCTCAATTCCGATGAGTTTCGTCAAATCCTCCAAAGAGCCATCGCTCACACCGCACCCACGGTGGCAAGACCCGCTTCGGGTCCGAAGGTTGCGACATTGGCCGGCGGCCCTCGCATCCCGTGGTTCAGAGCGACGCTCAGACCAATCAACCCGGTGAACAGCGCCAAGTCCGAGTGCAGCGAACCAAAGCCAACAAAATAGAAAACGACATGCGTTGCGAAGTAGGAAAGCAAAAGCGTGTTGAGCTTGGTCAAAGAGGGATCTCCGTAGCGGTAGTTCCGATATAGGACGCGCAAGCCGGCGGCGAGAAACCAAACGAATGCAATGAGCCCAAAGATGCCGAACGGAATGAGAATCGAGAGCGGCCCGCTGTGGTAATCCCCGGACACAATCGCCCCTTCAAAGCCCTTGGCCAACCCGCGGCGCATGGATTCCTGGATAAGGTAAAGGTCCGCCGGATCAATGGCGTAGCCCTTCCCCAAGAAAAAGTATTGCCGCACTTGCGTCAGCAGGACCTTCCACATTTCCAGGCGCCACTCGAGCGAACTCTGGGCATCCGCGCGTGCTGCTGGGTCTATTTCCAAAGGCAACATGCTCAAGCTGCGCTGCACGGAAAGGGGGAGCTTGGTCACAAACGGCACCAGGAATGCCCCCGACAAAATGCCGGCCAGCGCCAAAATGGGAAAGAGCCGTGTCCGGAAGAGCCCTTCCAACCAGAACTGGAACGCAAACACCAAACCAAAAATGATCAGGCCCGACCGGTACCCGCCGAGCATGCTCACGGCGATGAGCAGGAGCCAGGTCACTAGTCGCCAGGGTCTGCGGTAATCAAATATCCCCCGGAGCCCATAGCGGACGATCATGTAGCAAAACAGGGCCGTGCAGGCGTAGGTGAAACCCGTAACCCGGGAGAATCTCGCTCCAAGCACCACGTCCGAGAAGTCCTCGGATGCCTGCGCAATTGCGAAGCCAACCGGGAAAATGAGAAACAGGAACCAGAGGTTGGCGCCCGCCATGTAGATCAGGTTGGGGAACGCGGAAGTCAGCCCCGACAAAAAGAAAATCGAACCGTAGCGGTCCGTGTTCCGGCTCGGGACTTGCCTGCAACTGAGCGCGAAGTAGCCAATTGTCGCCGCCAAAATGAAATAGAACTTCCTCCCCCCATAAACCCCGCCCCCCAAAGAGCGCAAACCGATGCCGCCAGTCAATTTGGCAGTGATGATGACGACCAAACCAAGGAAGAGCAGCGGCCACGTTACCGAGGGGACCTGCTGGAGCCTTTGATCCGGGTTCATGGCTCGCTCCAAAATCGTGAGGAGAAGGCTGCCGGCCGCCAATACCATCCACAGGTCAGGCTGCCCTGGCAAAAAAAAGACGATTATGGTTGCGTTCCAGCTAAACACCAGCATCTGGTGATGCCATCGCAGGAAAACTGGTAGGAGCAGCATGGCCAGTACCAGCCCCACCACACCCATGGTCGTGATGCTATCCGGTGTTGCCAGCAGGTAACCGAGCAGTAATGCCACCGGCAAAGCTACGCCGTAAATGATGAGAAACCGCGGGAGGGCAAACGTGTTCACAAGTTGAGCATCATTTAAGTTGAAACCGCCAGCAGCTCGCAACGCTATTTCTTTATCGGCTCGCGCCGTCCGGTTTTAAGCCTGCCGCGGCGCGGCGCCCAGAAAAACATCGTCTTGGAGCCGCCGCTCCGGCAGGCTTTCCCCGCTGGCTGTAAAGCACTGACACTTGCATGAAAGTTTTGTTCGATCATCCCGATCCCTTTTTCCTCGCGCACGGCGGTGTCCAGACGCAAATCGAACAGTCCAAGGCGGCCTTGCAAAAACTCGGCGTGGAGGTCGAATTCGTCCGCTGGTGGGACGGGCAGCAGTACGGCGAGCTTATCCATTACTTTGGCCGGCCAACGGGTACGTACATCTGCCTGGCGCGCCAGAAGCAACTCAAGGTGATAATGACCAATTTGCTCGGAGGCTTGGGGGCTCGTTCTGGTTCGATGCGCCTGGCGCAGTGGGGGGCCACCCGGCTGGCGCGAGTCATCCTGCCGCGGGAGTTCACTGCGCGCCTTGCGTGGGATGCTTTCAAAAAGGCGGACGCCTGCATCGCCTTGACTGGTTGGGAAGCTCACCTCATGAAGCGGATATTTTCGGCGCCCCGAGAGAAGGTCCACGTCATCCCCAACGGCGTGGAAGAGGTGTTCCTTCAAAGCACCCCGGCCAAACGTGGTCCTTGGCTGGTCTGCACGGCGACTATCACGCCCGTTAAACGCGTCGTCGAACTGGCGCAAGCGGCGGCAGCCGCCGACACCCAGATATGGGTCATCGGCAAACCTTATTCGGAAACGGACCCTTACGCGAGGGCGTTTTTGCAGCTCGCCCGGCGCCATTCTCAAGTGATTCGCTACGAAGGGCCCATTTATGATCGCGCCAAGCTCGCTCAGGTCTATCGCGAATCGCGCGGCTTCGTGCTGCTGAGCCGATGGGAAACTCTTAGCCTCTCCGCGCTCGAAGCGGCCGCCTGCGCCTGTCCGATTCTGGTGAGCGACCGGCCTTGGGCACGCAGCGTTTTTGGCGAAAGAGCGGTTTACTGTCCACTTGCCACCACGACGGTGACGGCACGCGTGCTGCGGCAATTTTACGAAGATGCGCCAAATTTGATTCCCCCGCCCCCGCCCAGAAGCTGGCAGCAAGTAGCGGAGGAGTTGAAAGCGGTCTATTCAGGCGTGCTCGGGAATTCCTGGTAGATTTCCAAATGACGCTGCGCGATCACCTTCGGATGGTAACGTCCAGCGATTTCGTCGGCTGATGCGGCCGGACGCGGAAAACCGGCGCGAATCCATTGCCCAATGGCTGTGCCGAGTCCGGTCCAATTCTGCTGCTCGAATAATTCAGCCCCGGGCAGTCCTTCAGCACCGTCCACGATGCCACCCACGCGGGATCCGAAGAATTTGAGGCGGCGCGCTAACGCTTCGACCACCACCAGTCCGAAAGCCTCCTCGCTTGGAAAGTGGACCAGGGCCGACGCTTCATCGAAACACTGGACGAGTTCGGCCGTGGATTTCGTGCCGAGATAGCCGGCGTAGCCTTTTTGTTCGGCTGCGCGCATCCGCTCCAGGAAAGCGGCAGCGTAGGCGGTGTTTGGATCCGCGCTGCCGATGAAATGCAGTTCGAAGGGCAGCCCTTGCTCATGCAGGGTGCGGGCCGTCTCTAACAGTTCGAGCTGCCGTTTGCGCGGGCTGATGACGCCAACGTTGAGCAACACGCAGCTTGAGAGAGGCTTGCCGCGGGCAGGCGGGACGAAGAATTGTTCGAGGATGGCATTGGCCACGCGCCAGGTGCGCCGCGCGCGGGGGCGGACGAGGCACTCGGTGTAAGCGGAGTTGCAGAAGACCCCGCCAGCGCGCTTCAAAGCAAAAGTCTCCAGCCGCGAAGCCAGCCAGGCATAACTTCCGACCCGCGCATGGAACACTCGCGCCAGCTCCGTCATGTTGCCATGGATGGTCACCACGTTCGGGAAGCCGGAGAAGACGGCGCTGATGGCGCAGTCGCGTTCGGTGCCTTGGCCGTGAACGATGTCGGGGCCGATCGCCTGGAGCTTCTGGCGCGCCGCGCGGATACAGCCCTGATAACCTGTACGCAACCATCCCAACTTCGGCACGTGCAGACTGTGGAAGAAGATGTTTTCGGCCAGATTCGCCGGGGAGTGCATCGCCACCTGCGAGCAGGATAGCACATGGACCTCGTGCTGCTTGAAATGGGCCAGGCCCTGCAAGAGTGCCTCCGGAGCCGTGCCGAAATAGGGCGCTGCCAAATCGTAGCGGCGATCGTTTTCGCGGTTATCACTGGTGATGATGGCAAGTTTCACTGCGGCGGGATGGCAGGCTAGGGTCAGGTCCGCTTTTGTCTGGCGGCCAGCCGCCCTTGGTATTGCGCGAGCAGACGGTCGCCGTAATCCTGCCAGGTGTTGCCGATGGCGCCCTTGCGGAACGCGGCCTCGCCCATGCGCTGGTTCAGCTCCCGGTCAGTGGCCACGCGAATCATCGCCTCAGCCAACCGCTGCGGATCGCGTGGCGGCACAATGAAACCTTCCACTCCATCCTGGACAAGCGTGGTGGCGCCTCCGGGATAGGTGCCAACAACCGGCAGTCCCGAGGCGAGCGCTTCGATCTGCGCGCGGGCGATGCCTTCCTCCTGTGAGGGGAAAATGAACGCGGTCGCAGTCTGAAGCAGCCCCGCCAACTGGGCGTGGGGGAGGGATTGCACATAGGTGAACTTGCCGGCCCATTTCGGCCGCTCCATCCGGAAATCGTGCTTGTACTCCCCAGCGCAGATGAGTTCCGAGTCGGGCAGCGCCTTTTTCACGATCTCGAAGGCACGGAACAGATACTGATGGCCTTTGCGCAGGCAAATGGTGCCGACGCAGATGAAACGGGGCGTTGCGGGCACGACTTTGCGAGGTTTGAAAATCTTCGTATCGACGCCCATGACGTTGATCATCACCTTCTCCGCCGGAATGCCGTTGAGGATCATCGAGTCCTTGCCGAAGGCGGACTGGACGATGATCAAGTCGGCCCGCTCAAGCTCGCGGTTCATGCGGGCGAACATCCATCGGGGAATGGGAACTTCCTCGCCAGGGCACCACAGGTCGCACTCGCGCTGCCAGAAGCCGTAGTAGCTGACCGGATGGCTGTTCGGGCAGTCCACCACTTTGAGCGCGCCGATGCGGTCGGCCGCGTCGAACGGCTCCGTCGCATAGCCGACCATGGCGTGGACAACGTTGCACTCGGGATAACGTTGCCGCAGCAGCCACGCCTTCCAGAGCGGGAAAAAGGCATAGAATGCCCGGTGAGACCAGATTTCGGGGGCGAATTTGTAGAGCGGAATCATGGCGACTTGAAACGGCCACGCGCGTTTGTAGTAGGGTACGCGCGTGTGGTTGCCCATCGTGATCCAAAAAGCCGCCAGGGCGCCGCGATTGGCAAATGCCCTTGCGGTGTGGGGCAGCCACCAAGCCCCACAAGTCATGAGGGTGACCTGGATAGGATTCCGGGGCGGAGTTGGATTCATAATGAGTCAGTCCGATGCGCCGCGTGGAGCGCTGTGGACGTAGCTTGAAGGGAATAATGAGAGGTCAATCGTCGGCGCGAACGTCTTTTCAGGATCCTGAATGGCCCAATCGTGCGCGAAGCAAAACCCCACGGATTCGCTGCGCATAAGGCTCCCGAATCCAGTAACCAGCAATTTACGCATGACCCAACTGCGAGATCTCTTCGTCCCACGGCCCTTCCAGGCAACTGCGCACGGTCGGTTTAAAGGTGAAGACCCGCCTTCGCAAGCCCGAAGCTTGGTCATCCACAATCTCACTCGGCTGATGGACCCCCCATCCATGTGATGGCGGACAATTGACTTTAGGACAGGAACGCAAGCAGTTTGTTCAAACGAGCCGTGGTACCTTCCAGCGAGTAGGTCGTTTCCACGGCCCTAAAATCGAGGTGGGTTCTGAGGCCGGGCAAATCCTGTACCGCCCGGATCATGACCGTCGCGAGTGCTTCTGGCGTGTCTTGGTCGAAATAAACGCAGGCCGGCCCGCAAATTGTGTCAACCTCGCTGGCACGGCTGCTGAGGACGACCAGACTGGCCGACAAATAGGTGAAGATTTTCGAGGGGAAGGTGACCCCGGAAATCGGATCACCGGCTTTCTGGCAGTTCAAGCCTACATCGCATTCAAAAAGCAGTTTCTGCGCCGCTCCGGAGGACACATACCCATGAAAAGTCAATTTCCGAATCCACACCGGACTTTTGGCAAAGCGAAGGACCTCGGCTTCCAACGGCCCACTTCCCGTGACGTGCAAATGCCAGCCAGCCTCCGGCAGCAAGGGAAGGGCCGCCAACAGTAGATCGATGCCCCGGGATGTGTCGAGTGAGCCCGAGTAAAGGAATCGGGTGAGGCCGGGGCGTGATGGGGGTCTGGCTTCCGCGGGTTTCACGATAAAACCAGGCACCATTTCTCGCGGCAACGAGGAGGGAAGACGATGGCCCAGCGCCGGATGAGCGGTGAGGGCGGCGTGCAAGAGGGGACGGCCCAGCAATTCCGCCAGCCCGCTCAGCACCCGCGACCATGATCTGTCGATCAGATGCTTTCCGTCCTCGTATTCGAGCACGAAGTGGACGCGCCGAAACAATCTCAAGCACCACGCGGCCACCACGTAGATGAACTCGTAATTGTCGATGACGACAACGTCACCGGGGCGCACCTGGCGAAGGGCCTGGTGCGTGTAAAAAAACCAGCCAAGCGGAACTCGCAGCTTGGGACCATCCCAATTGCGACACACGTATTGGGTGTGTTTGGAGAACCGGGTTTGCACGGGCGGAAGCCAGCGTCCCGAGCGGCGCGCCTTGGCGCGAGGCGGCGCGGAGAGCAACACCACTTGCCGGCCGGTGGCCAACTCCAGACATTGATACAGATCTCGTCGCTTGGCGGAGCTAAGACAAGGCTCCATGGCTTCGTCTCGCAGCGCCTCGTAGTTTTCATCGTGGACATTGCTCAAGCACACGACTCGTTTCGGGTTGGCCGCCGACATTCGCTCAATATACGCCGCGCATTTTAGGCGGCCCAACTGGCAGCGTCAAGCACCGCCCTCATCAAGCAAACGGTTTTGGGAGAAAGGATCAGTCCTGGTGAATTTGGATCGTGCGGCTTTGATTGAGGGGTACGGATGTTCGCCGCTAACGGCAAACTGTGCGTCTCCCAAGTTCCTCAAGGCTCTTGATGGCGCGCGGAGCGGCATCCATTGCCTGCACCACCTCGCAAGTGAATTGCACACGTCGTGCCGGCAACGGCTTCAATGGGCCAACTCCGGCTGATGATCGTCAAGGCTTCGGGGACTCGGAGTTCTTTGGTGGGATAACCGTTGTATCGGTAATCGTGCCACACGACGGCGCCGTCGGGCGCCGCGATTTCGAGGGCGAGCCTGGAATCTTCGATCACGTGCTGGAATTGATGCGAGCCATCCACGAAAATCAAATCGAAAGGGGGATCGTTGCGCAAGGCGTCGGCGGAAGCGCTGAAGGAGCCGTGCCGCAATTCCACCTTCGCGATGCCCCGCAAAGCTTGGCGGAACGGCGAATCCAAGGGGTGAATATCATAGCTCACGATCTGTGCTTCAGGGCAGTTCAGATGCAGCGCGAGCGTGGTTCGCGCACGGTAGGTGCCAACTTCGAGGATGCGTTTGCATTGACGCCCTTTGGCCAGGTTCAATAAAAAAAGGAGGTCATTGAGGGGCGCATCTTCGCCGGCAAACAATGGATAGAGCACCGCCAGTGCGACGGTCCCTGACTCCGGGCAGAGCGGTTCCGGGGCAGTCGCTGGCAGGGTCAGACGATGACGCTCAAAAAGCTTCCGATAGACGGCAGTGACCAGGGGATCGCGCTTGGACAATTCTTTGAGCGCTCGGTAGTTCTTGATCACGGAAGGAATTTTTGTGGCGGCTGTGTGCAGCGCGCTTAGAAAGGAGTTCCGTAGTGGCATCGTCGTGTCCATCAAGTCCTCGTCAGGATCGAGCCCGACGTGCGAAGGTCATATCCAATGGGTTTGCTTCACCAACGGCGAGTCGTTTTTAACGAAAATGATATCTGCCTGGCAGAGGGCTTCATCCAGCGGCCGTCGCACCAGACCGCAGATATCGTAGGCCCGGAAGTGATTCCCAGCCATGAACACTGTGGCGTCGAGTAGGAGTGGGTTGTGCTCGTAGAGTTCAATGAGGGAAACTTCCATTAGCACCGCTTCCGCAGAGCTCAACGTCTGCTTCGCGCCTTTGATGACCTCGAGTTCGTAGCCTTGGACGTCGAGCTTGAGCAAGGCCGGCCTTGCGAAGCTTTCCTGCGATAAAATTTGGTCAAGGGTAACCATTGCGCAAGTGGCGGTTCGGGAGTGGCCCCCTATGTGGTCCTTCAGCACGGACGCCGCGGTGTCCGCGCTGTCATACAGATGCAGGATTGCGGCTTCGCGAGGTTCGGGGCCAAGCACGGCAATTCGGAAGTCTACTTTGCCTGCACCCAGCCCCTTAACGGCCTCCAGCTTCGGCCGCTTGGCCTCTTGCGCCTCAATCATGAGGAACGAGGCCTCTGGAAAAACAGATCGCGCCATGCTCGTCCATTCACCTTCGTAGGCGCCGATGTCCACGATGCCGGGCGGGTCGAACCCCAGCCGCCGCATGTTTCGCAGACTCCACTCCATGGAAGGTACCTGGAATTTGGTCATGAGTTGCCGTTTCACAGATCGCTTGAGCCGCCGGGGCAAAAGCTTTTGAGCAAGCTCGATCAACGGTCCCATAACTACTCCAAATGCCCCCCGAACGGTAATTGTCGCTGCATGTCATAGGCCGAGCGTCCGGTGGAAAAGCGCCCACGCTTGGTTCGCGCCTTTTCGTCGGCCGGCGGCCAGACAGTGCACCTCTCCCGGAGAAGTCTGGCATCTGCTTTTGAGCAACGCACGACCTGAATTACCAAGTGTCTTCGCACAAGTCGAGCGCCGATTTCTATACGCCGAGCATCGCGCGGACGAGATCCAACTCGCAACGAATGTCTTGCGCCCGGATGCCCAACGCGGTGGCCACCGCCGCCAGCGCTGTTCCGAAGAGCCCCGCGACCATGAGCACGTGGGCCAGCGAATCCATCAGCACAAGGTTTCTAATGGTGTAGCCGAACGCAACGGTGGCAATCGACAAAAGCCAACTTTTGAGCCCCAAACGCAGCCAGGAAGAACTAATGAAGGAATAGGAAAAACGGCCTAAGGTCAGCACCAGGCACGATTGCGCCAGGACGGTGGCCAGAGCAATGCCGAGAATGGAACCGAGTTTCATAGACAGATACGACAGGCTGAAATTGAGCAATGCCGTCAGCACAACGACGGTGCCGCCGAGGCGCAGCCCTCGATCGCCGCATCGCGCGGTCAACTCGTAGCCGACGTAGCCTGAGGCCGTAACGGCCAGGTTAGCGGCAAACGCCGCCTGCCAGAGCAAGGGAACGCGGTAATGCTCGCCCAACCAGAATTTGATAAACCAATCGTTGATGGCGAGATAGCCCAACGCTGCTGCGCATCCGAGAAAGGTCTGGAATCGGTTCAATCGCTCCGTCTCGTGCACCGCCCGCACGCGATCCTCGGCATTGGGCGACACCAGCCATTGGCCGATCTTCGGCATGCTCATTAAGCTGGCGCTCCCGATTACGAACATGGCCATCTCGCACAGCTTGGAATTGAATTGATAGGCTGGGATCTGGCCCGCGCCGAAGCCAGCATTGATGAGCAGCCGGTCCGTGGTGATGTAAATGCCGCTGGCCAGGCAATAGAGATACACCCAAAAGCTCCTTTCCACGAGCGAGAGAAATTGCGCCCGGTTGAACGACAGCGGAAAAAACTCAGCCAGGGCCGGATACGACGCTCGCACAAAGAACCAGCCCAGCGCGAGCCCCAGAACCGCGCTGAGGAGATAAGGCGAATACTGTAGCCAAAGTGGCGAGTTTTGCCGCGCCAGCAGCCAGTGGCAGAGAATACTGGTCTGCAATAAAAAAAATGCCGGCAGCACAGGCCACGTCAGGTTGCTGCCTCCGTAATTCACATTCGTGACATAGCTTGCCAGGATGAGCAAGCCAGCGCTGAGGGCTCCAATCGCAAAGAGCCCGGGCAGCGAGCCGGCGCCGGCAATGCTTTTGAAATGCAACCAGCTTGGAAGCCACGGCGCCAGGGCCAGCAAGACGCCGGTCACGATTACCGCCATCAAGAGGAACATCGTTCGCGCTCCAGAGAGGAAAAAACGCAGCTCGGCGTGGTTGCCCTGACCCAACAGCCGACTGGTCTGGAGGTTGACCACTCCGCCCATGCCCAAGTCTCCCAGTCCCCCCAGCGTAGCCACGGCTTGGAAGCTGGAGAACAACCCGAACAACGCATCGCCCATGCTCCGCAGCAACAGCGGACTCCACACCAGCGACATTATCGAGGAGAGGATACGGCAAAGTCCTTGGAGCATGAAGGCCAGGCGCGTGGAACTGCGTCGGCGATCAAGCCAATTCGTCAGGCTGGATTCTTTCATTTCCGCAGAATCCAGCGAGACAGTCTGGCAGGGCTCACGTTCAAAAAGGAAGCGCTTCGTGTGTTCCGGATGTCTTCGACCACAGCCGCCGCAATAAAGCTCAAAATCCAGCCAAATGCGAAGGAGAAACTGAATTGGCAGCACCGCTTTTCCCCAACGAGGCCGCGCCACCCTTCATCGGGGCGCGCTCCGGGCCGCGATCCCCGCTGCTGCCCGGGCTCGCGCCACAGCCACCGGCTGAGCCCGTGGCGCACTTGCCAGTTGGCTTTCCCCATCACCCGGCGGCGTTGCGGGTAGTAAAAGTAGCCCGACCAGCCTGCGTCCGATCACTGCCACGGTCCCTCGACATCGCCAATCTCCACCAGCCCCGGCTTCGCCGAACTGGATATTCCTCGATTCGGGATGAATATTATGCTTAAGATGGCAAACATGAGGATTGGACGCTCGTTGTCGGTGAACCGGGGCCTGGGATGAAACGGAGCCGTTGGGACGCCCTTCAGAGACTCCGCGCCCTGCTGCGGGAAACTGCGCCGTCGCCGGCGCGGATGGCGGTGCGGCTGCGCGCGGTGGAGCGGAACATCATTTTGCCAGTGAAGGCGGTGTTTATCGGGATCTTGTTTTATGATCTCTACTATTCCCGCTGGTTTGAGGACCTGGCCTTGCCGCGGTCGGTCGCCCAGCAAATCGTCGAGCGCTTTTTCCTGATCTATCTGGTGCTCAACGCCGTCGTCGCGTTCCTGCTGTTTTTCTCGCGCCGGCTGCCCTCGCTTTTTGTCCAGCGGATGATCTTTTCCTCGAATTTCGTGGACGGCCTTTTCCTGGCCGCCTTGACGTTTTTGACCGGCGGTTTCGACAGCATCTTGTACTGGATTTTCCTGGGTTTAATCGTGCGCAACGCGGTGAGCAGTCCGCTGGCGGTGCCGCAGTTGATCCTGAATTTTTCGGTCGTCCTTTGTTACCTCACCGCCGGGTTGCTGGACCTGACGGTCAAGGATGACATCCTGGAGTATGACGAAGTGAGCCGGACCATCGCCGAAAACCCGACCGAGCCGTTCCTCTTGCGTCTCTTCGTGCTGGCGCTCATGGCGGCGTGTTGTTATGGCATCCAGGTTCTGTTCGAGAAGCAGCGGCAGGCGGCCGAAGAAGCCCGTGAATTCGCGGCCCGGCAGGAGCAACTCCGTTCGGCCGGGCACCTGGCCGCGCAGATCGCCCACCAGATAAAGAATCCGCTGGGCATCATCAACAACGCCGCTTACTCCGTTCAGCGCGCGCTGCTCGAAGGCAAAAACTCCGCCCTGCAGCAGATTCAAATCATCCGCGAGGAGGTCGAGCGCGCTGACCGCATCATCACCGAAGTCATGGGCTACGCGCAACTGGCCGAAGGCAAGGTGGAGAAACTGAGGATCGACGAGGAGTTGGACCGCGCTATCGCGGAAGTGCTGCCGCCCTTCGCCCGGTACGAGGCCAAAATTGAGCGGCATTACGCCCCGCATTTGCCGGTCCTGCTGGCGCAGCGCCAGCATCTTTCCGAAATCTTTGTCAACCTCCTCCAAAACGCCCGCGAGGCCACCGGCGGCAAGGGCCGCATCGAGGTCAGCGCCGCCAGCAATGGCGATGAATCGGTGACCGTCACGATCGCCGACGATGGCCCCGGCATTGCGCCGGGCAAGCTCGACAGGATTTTTCAGCCCTATTTCACCACCAAGGAAAAAGGGACCGGGCTTGGGCTTTCTATCGTCAAACATAACACGGAGATGTATGGGGGCACCCTGCGGGTGGAATCGGAGCTTGGAAAAGGGGCGAAGTTTGTTGTACAGTTCCCCACCAGAACCTTTATGAAGTCGCCGTCATGAACCCCGCGCTGCCGCCTGTGCTCATCGTCGATGACGAGAAGAACATGCGCCTGTCGTTGGAAACGATGCTGCGGGACGAGGGATACTCCGCGCGCAGCGTCGAAAGCGCGGAAGGCGGGTTGGGCCTGATTGACGGCCAAAGCTTCTTCATGGTGATCACCGATGCCCACCTGGGCGGCATGACGGGCTACGAATTTCTCGCCCGCCTGCGGCAGAAACGGCCCGATCTGCCGGTGTTGATCATCACCGCCTACGCCACGCCGAGGCTGGCCGTGGAGGCTATCCGGGCCGGGGCCATCGATTACCTCTCCAAGCCGTTCGAGCCGGAGGAATTGCTGCACGCGGTGGCCCGGTGCGCCGAGCGGTATCGTTTGTTGCAGGAGAACGCCGCGCTGCGCGCCAAGACGGGCGAAGTCCATGACCTCTCCCGGATCATCGGCGAATGCCCGGCGATGCGGCAACTGCGCGAGCTGATTCAGACCGTCGCCCGCTCCAACGCCACGGTGCTCATCCTCGGCGAAAGCGGCACCGGCAAGGAACTGATCGCCGGCGCGCTCCACGCCGCCAGCCCGAGGCGCGACGCGAGTTACGTCCGGCTCAATTGCGCGGCAATCCCCGAAAGCCTCCTGGAGAGCGAACTCTTCGGCCATGAAAAGGGGGCGTTCACCGGCGCCGTGAAACAAAAACCGGGACGGGTCGAGGAGGCCAGCGGCGGCACGCTCTTTCTCGACGAGATCGGCGACATGAGTCGCGCCTTGCAGGCCAAACTGCTTCGCTTTCTCGAGGATGGCAGCTTCACTCGCGTCGGCGGCAACGAGGAATTGCGTGTCGATGTCCGCCTGATCGCCGCCACCAACCGCGATATCGTCGCGGCCATCCGCCAGAACCAATTCCGCGAGGACCTCTTCCACCGCATCAACGTCGTCCAGTTTTGCCCGCCGCCGCTCCGGGAACGCAACGGGGACATCCTCTTGCTGGCCGAACATTTCCTCCGGTCCTTCAGCGTCGCCATGGGCCGGCCGCCGACCAAAATCTCCCCGGCCGCGCAGCAGGCACTGCTCGCCCACCACTGGCCCGGCAACGTGCGGGAGTTGCGCAACGTGATCGAGCGCGCTGTGATTTTGGAAACCACGCCCGAAATTCAATCGCGCAGCCTGCCCGATTTCCACCTGGAAACCCGCTTGCGCAAGGCCGAATTTCCCGCCGTGGCCGACGGCCAGCCCCTCGACGAATTGGTCACCGGCTTCGAGCGTGAATTGATCCTCAATACGCTCGAACAGCACCGCAATAATTTGACCAAGACGGCCGAACACTTGAAAATTACCCGCCACGCCTTGCGCTACCGGATGCACCGGCTCAACATCCAGGTGGACGCCCTGGTGGATGAAGAAAGCGCTCCCGCCTCCGGAAAGGAACCGTCGCCATGCTAAGATCGATCGTGATCCTGGCCCAGCACGACCCCTTCGAGAACGGCCTGCCGCCGGAAAGGCCCAGTGTGATCTTCGGGTTGACTCTCCAGGATCTACTGTTGATCCTGGGCGCCGCCGCGGTCCTGGCGGTGATTTTGTTTCTAACGGTTTATCTCACGCGCAAGGGCCGCCGGGGCGACTCGCTGGCGCGTTCTCCGAAAGCCATGTACGCGCCGGAACCAATCTCTTCCGGCCATTCTTCCCGGCGCGCGAGGTTTCGCAAAAAACGCCGCCGCGACCACGCTGAACACCTGCCTCGCAATCCGACCCTCGGTGAAACCGGCGGCCTGCCGCCGGTCCGGGAAGACCCGCCCGCCCCGTTCCCATAATGCATGGAAGAGAGCCGCCGCATCACGCGCCGAAGCGCCTCCAACCTGGCCCTGGCCTTTGTGCTCCTGCCCAAGGCCAAACGGGATGCCATGTCCGCCCTATACGCCTTCTGCCGCGAAGTCGATGACATCGCCGACAACGACTCGCTCCCCGTCCAAGAACGACGCGCGCGCCTGGCCGCGTGGCGGGAGGACATCGGGCGAGTCTGCGCGGGGGAGGAGCCGGCATTTCGCGTCAACCAGGAGTTGCAACCGTTCGTGACCCGGCATCGGCTCCCGTTCGAGCTTTTCGATGAATTGATCCGCGGCGTCGAAATGGACCTCGAGATCAAGCGTTACGAAACGTTCGCGCAGCTTGAACAATACTGTTACCGGGTGGCCTCGGTCGTCGGCCTGCTCAGCATCGAGGTTTTCGGCTATCGCAATCCGGCCTGCCGCGATTACGCCGACCATCTGGGCAAGGCGCTCCAACTGACCAACATATTGCGCGACGTGCGGACCGACGCTCAACGCGGCCGCATTTATTTGCCGCTGACGGAGCTGGCGCGCTTCGGTGTCTCCGAAGGGGAAATCCTGCGGCTCGAGTACTCCGATCGCTTTCGCGAACTGGCCGCCAGCGTCGCGCAACACGCCCGCCGGTACTATCAACTCGCCCGTCAGACGCTGCCCGCCGAGGACCGCCGTTCGATGGGCGCCGCCGAATTGATGGGTTCGGTGTATTGGCGGCTCTTGCGCAAGCTCGAGCTGCAGGCATTCGACGTGTTCGGCCCAAACCCGACCCGGCTCAGCAAAGCCCAAAAAGCGCTGCTAATTCTCCGCACCTGGTGCCGTCTCCTTTCGGGAGCCGTCGTGCCGAATTACGGCGCGCCTTGACGTCGCCCTCTTGTCCCGTCGCTTCGCCGGTTTCAGGTTGGAAACAGGCTTCTGGCAAGAGTGCAGTTCCAAGGCTCTAAAAGGTTCAAGCCTCCCGCCGCTCTTGCTGTTGCAGGGTTCGCAGCACCGCCTCAACTACGCCTTCGACGCTGATGCCTTGCATGCAGCGAAAATCAATCGGACACTCGCGCCGGAAACAGGGCGCGCACGGCGCATTGCCTTTGAGCAGCCGGTGCCGCGAATCGCCGGGCAGCCCCGGCCCGGTGAGTTCCGGGGAGGTGCTGCCGAAGAGCGCCACCACCGGTGTTCCCACCGCCGCCGCGATGTGCATCGGGCCGCTGTCGTTGGTGAGGACGACCGCGCACATCTTCAAGGCCGCGCACAATTCGCGCAACGTCGTCTGGCCGGCCAGATTCATGACTTCGGCGCGGATTTCCGCGGCCATCCGCGTGGCCAGTTCCACCTCCGCGGGTCCGCCGACGAGCAGCCAGCGGCAACGCGCCCGCTGCCCCAGTTCCATCGCCGCCGCAACATACCGGGCCGGCGGCCATCGCTTGGCCGGCCCGTACTCGGCCCCGGGACTCAAGCCGAGCCAGGGACGCGCTTCCCCGGCTTCGGGCAGGATGTTAAAGCGGCGCTTGAGCGCCTGGACCTCGGCCTGGGTCACGACCAGGCGTGGCGGCAGCGGTTCGCGCCTGGCCCCGAGCGTGGCCGCCAGATGGAGGTATTCCCCGCTCTGATGGGCGCCGGCGGGAATCACTTCCGCCCGCGGCGGGGTGGCGAGGGTGAGGATTCTTTTGATTTCCGCGACCGGCCTCCGGTGCATCGACACGGCCTCCGGTCGCGGCGGCACGCGTTGCGTCAAGAAGAAGTTTCGCCAGGGCCGCGCGTAGCCGATCCGCCGCGGGATGGCCGCTAAAAAAACTTCGATTGCCGAACGGGGTGAATTGGGCAGGACAAGGGCGGCGTCAAAATTTCCTTCGCGGAGCCGCCGGCCAATTTGCAGCGCCGTTTCCTCGCGCCGGAACGTTATGACCTCGTTCACACTGGGATGATGCTCCCACAAACCGGCGAGTTTTTCCGGTGTCAGCAGGGTAATCTGCGTCTCCGGCAGGGCCTCGCGCAGGCGCTGCAAGGCCGGCGTGGTCATCACCGAGTCGCCGAGCCAATTAACGCCGCGCACTAAAATCTTCCGCGGCCGGGGAACAGGCGAAGTAGGAGCGAGGGAGGCGGCCGGCATTCGGCTATTCTCCTTTGGTGGCCGGCGCGACGGCGGGCATTGGTTCTGCCGGGGAGGCCGGTTCCGGGCGGCGGGACTGGATCGGCTTCCACCGATTATGGACCCAAAACCAGTTGGCCGGATCGCGGCGCACCGCCGCCTCGAAGGCGCGATTGATGTCGAGGGTGATCGCTTCCACGGTCCTGGCCTGGCCGTCTTGACGAGTCGAAATTTCCGCGCCCGCCTCGATCCGCCAGCGCGCCAGACCGACGCGGTAACAAATGCCCGCGTGCAACGGACAATGATAGCGCAGCGCGAAAATCGCCGGCGCCGCCGTCGTCGAGCAGCCCCGTCCCAGGAACGGCAGCCAGAGGCCGCGGGTGCCGGCGCTCTGGTCGGCCAGCAGCCCCAGCAGCAAGTTCTTTTCGGCCATCGCTTGCTTCAACGCCGCTGCCTCCGCGCGCCGCTCGAAGAAGAGGCAGCCGGAGCGTTCGCGCAGGGACCGGAGCAAGCGATTCAAGGAAGGCTGGCGCAAGCCGCGATAGGTGGTGGCGCACTGGAAGCCTGGCATGAACTGGCCGAAGCGGGCATACAATTCGAAGTTGCCAAAATGCCCGATGGCCACGACCCGGCGGAGCGGACCGGCCGCGGCGCCGGGCGGGAGCAGTCTTTCGGCGCCCACGAACTCGCAGCGGGGGCGCAGTTGCTCCCAACTCATCGCGGTGGTTTTGATCGCGCAGCAGTAACTCTCGCCGATACGCTTGAAGTTTTCCTTCGCCAGTTTGCGAATTTCGCCGGCCGACTTTTCTGCGCCGAAGCACGCGGCCAGGTTTTGCAGCGCCACGCGGCGATGCCGCCAATCGCACCAGTAGGCCAGCGCGCCGCCGGCGCGTCCCGCCAGGGCCACCACGGGCAGCGGCAGGGCCTGGATCCCTTTCACCAGTCCCAGGACCAGATAGTAGAGCAGCGCGTCCATGGCTCAGCGGAAACAAATCTGCCGCACGCAGTCATTGAAGTCCTTGGCGCCGCTAAGAATTTTGATTTCCACCCGCATGAAGTAGATCGGCAGATCGCGCCGGTCGATCTTTGGGAAGCGCACGGCATCCTTTTGCGTGGTGATGATCGCGGCCGCCTGCCGCTTTTTGCTGCGGTTGACGACGTTCAAGACCTCCTGCTGCGAGAAACGGTGGTGATCGGTGAAACGCTTGGAATAGACCAGCTCGGCGCCGAGCAACTTGACCAGGCTCTGCTCGAAACTTTCCGGCTGCGCGATGCCGCTCAACGAGGCCACCTTCCGGCTTCGGATCAACTCCAGGCTGTGCCGCTCGCCCGTGAAAACGTCCTCCAAATAAAGCGGGTGGTGGATGCACTCGATAATGGCCGCGGCGGGATTGTGCCGGGCGATGCGGGCGCGGAGCCGCGCCGTGTCGCCGTCGCTCTTGGTGATGAAGATCGTGCCGGCGCGCGCGAGGTGCGAAGGAGGCTCGCGCAACGTCCCGCGCGGCAGCAACCGCTCGTTGCCAAAGGGCTGCTGGCAATCAATCAACACGATGTCGCGCCGGCGGCCGGCCAGCCGCCAGTATTGAAAGCCGTCGTCGAGCAGCAGCGTGTCACAGCCGAACTTCTCAATCGCGTAACGGCCGCTCTTCACGCGGTCCTTGTCCACCAGCACAATCACGTCCCGGAGGTTGGAAGCCAGCATGTACGGCTCGTCCCCGGCCGTCTCCGAATCCAGCAGCAGCGATTTCCCGTCCGAGACGACCCGCGGCGGGGTTCGGTCCTCGCGCAGCAGGACTTTGTTGAGCAGCCTTTTTCCCAGGGGCGGGGGCTTGGAACGATACCCGCGCGAGAGAATGGCGACGGTGCGCCCCTGGTTCTGCAATTCCCGCGCGAATTTCTCGACGACCGGGGTTTTGCCCGTGCCGCCCCACGTGAGATTGCCGATGGCGATCACCTGCACGCCAATCGTGTAGTCGCGGATGATCCGCACGTCATAAAGCAGGCGCCGGACTTTGATGCCGACCTGGAAAAGTTTCGACAGCAATAAGAGCAGGAACCGGAGGAGGGCCGCGCGCTTGCCCTTCCGTTCTTCCAGGATGACGGCCAGGAGGAACGTCTCGACGGCTTCGGCCCAGACTTGGACGGTTTCGCGCATTGGCGGCGCAGTGTGCCAAAGCGCGGACAGCCAGCGCAAGCGGCAGTGCGGCGGGTCGCTCGGCTCAATCGCCTCGCAACGCCATCACCCGGCCCATGGCCAGGGGCGAAGAAAGCCTGTTCATTTCCCGGATTCGGTCTAAAAGCCCTGCATGAAACTCGGCATCATCAACAGCGCCTTTCAGCAAGCCGGCATCGACACCGCCACGGGCCTCAAGCACATCGCCCGCATCGGCTTCGACACGGTGGACATTTTCACGGAGGCGGCCGGCATCTCCCCTCGGGAAATCAGCCTCGTCGCTCGCGCGGCGCAAAAGTGGCGCTTGCCCATCATTTCGCTGCCGGTCGTGGCGGTCGGATTGATTGACTTCAACGAACCGGTCCGCCGCTTTCATCTCGATCGCTGCAAAAAGTTCATCGCTTTGGCCCGCGACTGGGGCGCGAAGAATATCCTGCTCGTGCTGGGTGAATACCTCTGGCAGCGTGAAGTCATCCCCCCCGCGGCGCAGTGGCAGTGGGCCATCGCGACCTGCCGTCAACTCGGCGACTACGCCGCCAAAAAGAAAATCGACATCGCGCTCGAACTCGAGCCGTTCCGGCTCAGCCTGTTGAACAACGTCAACGAAATGGTCCGCTTCGTGGACGAATGCGCCCATCCGCGGGTGCGCGCCAACATCGACATCAGCCACCTGGTGTTGTCCGACACGAGTCCCGCCGACCTCAAAAAACTCAAAGGCAAGGCCATCCATGTCCACCTCAGCGACTGCGACGGCAAGGTCCATGGCGACCTCCCGCCCGGACGCGGCGTGGTGAAATTCGCGCCCTATCTCCAGGCGATCAAGGAACTGAAGATCGACGGGGTCGTCTCCATTGAACTTGAATACTCGCCGAACCCCGGCCAGATCGTCGAGTGGGTGGAAGAAGCTTACCGCGAAACGGCGAAGCTCATGGCGCTGGCGGGTCTGCGCGGCTAGTGGGCCGTAGCAGCGGCAGCTTTTCAACGGGAACCATCGCTCGGTCGCTTCGGGCCCATGGTCACCCTCGCCCCATCGGATGGGGAGACGGGGTGAGGGGCCTGTTCGGGTCTCCTCGTGTAATTGTAAAGCCATGACGATTACACCACACCAGCTATTCGTCCTTCCTGGCGGCGCGGCGGCGGGTGACCACGCGTTTGATCAACTCATCGACGATGACCCCGCCCAGGATGACCACGCCGATGATGGCGAACTCGAGTTGCGTCGAGATGCCGAGGATGTTGATCGCATTGTAGAGTACGCGCATCACGGCGGTGCCGATGACCACGCCGAGAATTGAGCCTTCGCCGCCGCGCAGCGAGCAGCCGCCAAGCACCGCGGCGGCAATGGCATAGAGTTCGTAAAACTCTCCGAGGCCGGACGGCTGAATGGAATTTACGTCCAACGAAAACAGGACGCCGCCCAGCCCCGCCAGCGCCGAGCAGATGATGTACGCCACGATCACCATCCGATCGGTGTTGATGCCGCTGTAGCGCGCTGCCGGTTCGTTGCGCCCCAGCGCGAGCAAATATCGGCCGTAGATGGTGTGGTTGAGGAAAACGCCGGCGGCTATCGCCAGCGCGGCCATGATCAGACACGGCATCGGAACTTCAACCGGATGGTCCATGAGCGGGATCGGCAGGGAAAAGGGCCTGCCGGTGGCCAGGTAACGCAGCCCTTCGAATTGCTCGCCAAATCCCAGCGTCTGGTCGTTCGTGAAATAACGGGCCAGTCCGCGATACAACAGCAGGCCGCAGAGCGTCACCACAAACGGCTGCAACCGCAACTTGGTAATCAATAGTCCGTGGCCCAGTCCGATCAGGAGCGACACCAGCATGACGCAGCCCAGGGCGACCGGCACGCTGGTTCCTTGCTTGGTCAACAACGCGGCCAGCAGGGTGCCCACCAGTCCGACCACCGAGCCAATCGACAGATCAATCCCGCCGCTCATGATGACGAACGAGGCGCCCAGGCTGATGATGCCATAGAGGGCGGTCCAACGGATGGTGTTCTGCACATTGTAAGCGTTGACGAACCTCGGATTGAGGATCGCCGTGACGACGCAGACAAAGACCAGCAACCCGAAGATTCCCAGGACTTTTTTCATGCCATTTGTCGGCCTCAGCTCGGTGCAACCCGGAGTTCACCACAAAGCCCCCAAGCCTGGCAACTCATTGCCATCATTGCCGTGTTGAGGCCGGCGTGGCATACCTGGGTCGCATGAAATATCGCCGCTTCGGACGCACGGAACTTGCCCTGCCGGTTTTTTCCTGCGGCGGAATGCGTTACCAGTTCAAGTGGCAGGACGTGCCGCCCGCGGACGTTCCCACCGAGAATCAGGAAAACCTGGAGGCGACCATCCATCGGGCCGTGGCCCTGGGGATCAACCACATCGAAACCGCGCGCGGCTACGGTTCCTCGGAAATGCAACTCGGCCGCGTGCTGCCGACTTTCCCCCGGGACAAGATCATCGTCCAAACCAAGGTCGCGCCGACGCGTCATCCGAAGGAATTTCTCAAGGCCTTCGAGCGCTCGCTGGACTATTTGCGGCTGGACCACGTCGATCTGCTGGCGCTCCACGGGATCAATCATCGCGAGCTGTTGCGCTGGTCGTTGCGCAAAGACGGCTGCGTGGCCGCGGCGCGCAAGTTGCAACGGGACGGCCGCATCCGGTTTCTCGGTTTTTCAACCCATGCCACGACGGACATCATCCTCGAGGCCATCGCCAGCGAGGAGTTTGATTACGTCAACCTGCACTGGTATTTCGTGAACGACCTGAACTGGCCGGCGATTCCCGCGGCGCGCGCGCGGGACATGGGGGTGTTCATCATCAGCCCAAATGACAAGGGCGGCAAATTGTACGAGCCGCCGCAAAAGCTGGTGGAGCTTTGCGCGCCGCTCACGCCGATGCAGTTCAACGACCTTTATTGCCTGGCGCGGCCGGAAGTCCACACGCTCAGTTGCGGCGCCGCGCGGCCCTCGGATTTTGACGAACACGCGCGCGCCCTGGAATACTACGAGCGCATCCCGGAAACCATCGCCCCGATCGAGCAACGGTTGCGCGAGGAAATGAATCGCGTGCTGGGCAAAGACTGGTGCGCGCGGTGGTCCGAGGGGCTGCCGCAGTACGTCGATGTGCCGGGCGAAATCAATCTTTTGGAAATTCTCCGCCTCTGGACTTACGCCAAATCGTTCGATCTGATGGCTTGGGGCCGGATGCGCTACAATCTTCTTGGCCAAGGCGATCACTGGTTCCCGGGGGCCAGCGCGGCGAAAGCGGCGGAGCTGGACTTGACCCGCAGCCTGGCGCGCAGTCCCTTCGCCGCCAGGATCCCGGCGATACTGCGGGAAGCGCACCAGATGCTGCTCGACGAGCCCAAGCAACGGCTGAGCCAGAGTTGAGTTTTGACGGTCTTTGGCGTAAACTGGCCGGAGTCTCCAACGACTAACGAATGGATCCTGGACTATCGAAGTATGCGTGAGCGCAATCTGTTTCACTTGCTCCTGGGGCTGAATGTGGCCCTGGCCGGGGCGTTCGTGGCCTATCTTTTCCTGGCTCACAGCGGCCAGCCCAAAGTCGTTTCCACCAGCTTTCCCGCCGGCGCGAAGACCAACGCGACGGCGAACGCGAAGCCGGCTGAAGTGACTAAAGCCGGCGACCGGAAAACCAACGCGCCACCCGTCGGGCTGAAGGGAACCAACGAAGTCCAAACCAATGCGCTGGCCAGCGTCCTTCCCGCCAAACCGAAGCCGGCCTTCACGGATAAGAAATTCACGTGGGAGCAAGTCGAATCGGAGGAGTACCCGAACTACCTTGCGAGCCTGCGCGCTGTTGGCTGTCCCGAGGAGCGCGTCCGCAACATCGCCCTGGCCGACATCAATGAATTGTTCGCCAAGAAGCGCGTGAAAGCGGCCGTCGAACATGACACGCAATGGTGGCGGTCCGAATCGGAATACTTGATGGTCAACGCCCTCCAGGAAGCCGGCCGCGTTCTGGAAGAGGAACGCCGCCGGCTGGTCGCCAGGTTGCTCGGCCCCGAGGCCGCCGAGAGCGAGAAAAGCGACGCGTTGCTCTGGAGCAGCGTGCCGCTCACAGGTCCGGTCCTGGGCAGCCTGCCGCCCGACGTGCACAACGCGGTGCAGGAAATCTGCTCGCGCTCTTTGGAACGGCAGCAAGGCGCTTGGGTCCGCGGCAATGACGGCCAGCCGCTCAACCCGGTGGAGATGGCCAAGTTGCGCGAACAGACCCGCTCCGATCTGCGCCGCGTGCTCGATGGCGAACAAATGGAGGAATTCCTGTTGCGCTATTCCTACAACGCCCACCAGTTGCACAGCGAGCTGCGCGGCTTCGATCCCAGCCCCGATGAGTTCCGCAAAATCCTCCGCGCGACCGACCCGATCGATCACCAGTTGCAACTCGATTACGGCAGCGTCGAAGCACTCAGCGAAAAACAACGCCAGCGCCTCATTAGCCAGCGGGACGCCGCCGTCAAGGAGGCGCTGACTCCCGAACGGTATGCGCTTTACCTGCTGACCAAAGATCCGCTCTATCGCCAGGCGCAGTTCACCGCCGTGCAATACGGCGCGCCCCCCAAAGCCATTCTGCCGATCTACGAGATGAACAAGTCCAACGACAGCAAACGGAAAAAAATCATGAGCGACCCCGCGCTCACCCCGCAGCAGCGATCCGAGGCGCTCAACGCCCTCTACCAGGAACAGATGCGATCGCTGCAACAAATCGTCCTGCAATACGCCGCGCAGCGCGACAGCCGTTAAGAAGGTGTCCACGGTGAATTCAGGAATCGGTGCGAACGCCGCACCCGCCGAGGCCACGAGGCGCAATGAGCCGTGATGGGTCTGTAGATCTGCTCGGCCGTTGGCGTCGGATTCGGGATTTACCCCGCCTGGAAAGCCGCGAATTTCGACCCGAGCGAGTCCCTCCGGTGCGAGTAACCCATGTGGCACAAGTGGCACAAGTGGCGCAATCCTTGCGACTGGCCTGCTCCTGCTTCGAACCCGGCCTCGTTGCAGAACGATCTCCGATACAACTGGCGGTGGGATTAGCCATCCATGGTGGCTCCCCAAACCATCGCCCACCGCAGCTACCGCGCTCAACCCCAATTGTTCTTTATTCATAATCATTAATCTTTTTGACCCCAGCCTACCACCAGGGGTTGGACAAATACCGTCCAACCCCTAATTTTCCCGGAAATATCCTAAGCCCTTGTTACTCAAGCCTTAGGGCCGGGGGGAAGGTTCCGTAGCGTCCGGCCGCGAGAAATTTTCGTGCGAACAGCCCGCCGTGCCGCCCGCGCTCCTGCGGCGGGCCACCATAGCGGCCCTCCGCAGGAACGGCGGAGCCGTTGCGCCATTCATCTGCAGGCCGCATGCCCCCACGCGGCGTCCTTGTGCCCCCACGCGCCTCAGCCCCAGCGGGGCGAAATCTTTGTAGCTTTGCGAACCCCAACCAATTCAAAGCTCCGTCAGGAGCGAATGGCACTTAGATAAGGCGTAACACTCACAACATCAACGAGTTGAATAATATGGATTCCCAACACTCCCGAATGCATTTTTCATAAAATGCGCGCGTTTGTTGAGCAATCCAAAAGGGCTATTTAGCCTTGTTTGCCCGGTGGTGGCAAAACGGCCAAAAAGCCCAATAAAATGTGGCTATTCCTTAACTTAGCGCCATTCTGGTTTGACCCCTTTTCCGTAATGTCAGCAGATTCCAGTCCCGTCGCAATTCACGTTGCGCCAGCATGACTACGTCTTGAGAAGCATACCGAGAACCGCGGGCCAGCGCTTCTCGAAGTCCTCGTCCATTTGGAGCCCCCGATTTAACAGAGCTTGGACTCGCTGCTGCGCGTCAGGCCGCGTCAGCGCCTTCTGAAAAGCGTTGAGGGCGTCGAGAAGCCTGTCGGCGGATGGCAACGAGACTTGGTTAATGAGATTCTTCGCCGCCGCGACAGGATGCAGATCGAAAGAGGCGATTCGGCGCGCAAGCGTGTCAACAAAGCCGTCCAGATCCTGGTCAGGAAGTGCCCGGTTAATATGTCCGTATCGCTCCGCAGTATCGCCGTCAAAGTCGTTCGCGCCGAGAATGATTTCGAGCGCGCGGCCACGGCCAACCAGCAGTGGAAGGCGTTCCGTACCGCCGCCGCCCGGATTCACTCCCACTCCGACTTCGGGCTGGCCGAGTCGCGTGTTCTCGCGCGACGCGAAGCGCATGTCGCAAGCAAGGACGAACTCGCTGCTCACGCCACGCACACAGCCTCGGATCTTGGCGATGCTGACCACCGGGGACTTGGTGAGACGGACAAACGTATCCATCAGGATCGGTAGGCCGGAAGGACCGACGGCTGTCAACGGGTCAGTCCTGAGTTTTGACACAGTTTTAGTTCCGCTGTCGTGCCCGACGTGGCCGCCCACATCGAACAAACCGCCCGCGATTAAGTTCCCAAGATGCATCCAAAAAAGGGGTCAGATCTGAATGGCACTTAGATAAGTCCTAAAACTTTGCGGCTTAGCCGCTTGCGTCGCTGGGCGTGAGGCAGGTTCGCAAACAGGATTCGCCGGGAGAGGGTTTCCATTTTCTGGATTGTTTTCCATA
>WNGQ01000282.1_pt1 | contig 58153 bp, 49 predicted proteins | sample 5407661 | NCBI WGS metagenome assembly WNGQ01 (sample SAMN13153382, study PRJNA577476) | soil metagenome | isolation source: 60 cm soil or saprolite under Garry oak tree replicate 2 | place: USA:California | collected 2016-06-15 | reverse complement strand
CCTCTCAGGCATCGAGAACGGCAAGATCAAGCCGGGCCTGCCACTCGTGCGGCAACTGGAGGCGAAGTTCGGCGCCGAGGGTGCGCTGCTGAGCGCCTATGCCGAGCTGCTAGACGAATGGGATGCGCGGAAACGCGCCATGGCCAGACGGCGGCGCGAGATCGCTCGCCGGGAGCACAGCCGGGCAAGCGAGGAGGCCCGGTCGGCTCGCCCCGAACTCACAGATGGGACGAACACGCAAAGCGGGCGCTATGCTGTTCCGGCGACGTCCCTGGAGCGACGAGCGGCTGATCGCTCGTTGGTGGAGGCGAGGGATACGAACCGGCGAGAGGTGCTCAAGTTCGCTGGCGGCGGCCTATTGGCCGCAGGAGCGATCCGGGCGAGAAACCTGCTGCGCTGGGCAGAGGCGCCCTCTGTCGGGTCGCTCACGCTCGACGATCTGGAAGAGAGCGTCGCCTGGCTCTCGGAGCAGGCATTGGCGCTCCCGATCGTCAAGCGGCTCGAAATCGCCGACAAGCACGCGACGGAGGTCGCTGACCTGCTGCTGGATGGTCGCCATTCCGGTTCGCAGCGTGCGCGGCTGGAGTTGCTGACCGGGCAGCTCGCCTATCTCCAGGGTCGCTGGGTCGCCTTCGGGCTTGGGAATCCCCGGGTGGCGCAGGCGCATTTCCGGCTCGCACGGCACTACGGCACGCAGCTCGACCATCATGTCCTGCTCGCTTCAGTCGCTGACTCTGAGAGCACCCTCGCGTTTTACCGGGGTCAATTTGAGAAGGGGCTGTACCTCGCGCAGCAAGCACATCAGTGGGAAACCCCGTATTCGGCCGCGCGCACATTGACCAGTAAGGCCAAGGCATACGCGGGCATGGGTCCGGCGTACCGGAAGGAGATGCACGACGCGATCAAGCAGGCGGAGCGGCTGCTGCCCGACGTGCTTGTGTTCGAGCCCGGCGCGGCATTGCCATATGGGCCGGAGATGTTCCTCTACCACGCCGGAACCGCGTACATGCGCGCCGGGGACGAACCCGCCGAGGAATTCGCTCGCAACGCCATCAGCGAGTACGAGGCGCTGGAAGCGCAAGGCCATCCGCGCGCCGATCACCCGAATCTCGGATCGGCCCGGCTGAACCTCGCGATTACCTTGGCGCAGCGCCAGCACCCAGACCCCGAGGAGGCAGCCCGGCTCGCCCTCCCGGCGGTGACGAAACCACGAGAGTTCCACGCGGCCCAGACGAAACGACGCCTGGACGAGCTGATGATCCTGCTGGGCGCATCCGCTTGGCGGACCCTCCCGAAGGTCAAGGAACTCGCCGAGCAGGCCACCCACTACAAGCCGCTGGCGCTCCCCGCACCCCGGGCGCGTTGAAGGCGTGAGGTGCCACCTTGAGTGAGCTTGAGCCAGACACGGTCGAGCGGTATCGGCGGGAGCGGTTTTTTGCTGAGCTGAATGACGCCTTCGCGCGGCTTCGGGCTGATCCTGTCGCGTGGGCCGAGGTGTTGGCCGAGCGGGCGGAACTGGAAGGCACCCTCGCTGATGGGCTGGATGACGCGTGACGGTTGGAATGGGCTGTCGCGTGGCTGCGTTAGGCTAGGCGTGTAGGTTCTGACCCCCCAGTCGTTGGCTGTGGGGACCTTTGTGCATGCCTGAAAGAGGACGAAACTCGTGCGTCTTGCTCCATTGCTTGAGCGGTGGCCACAGGATCCGGTGTTTGCGGAGCTGCTTGGTTTGATTGCGGAGACGGCCACTGCTGAGGTGGTCGTGCCTGACGTGGCGCGGGCGTTTCTGCTGGCGGGGGTGGCGCAGGGGAGTGGGCGGCTGGCGGTGGTGGTGACCGCGACCACGGCGGACGCCGAGGCGCTCACGGAGGACCTGGCGGCGTTTCTGGGGCCGGAGCGGGTGGCGGTGTTTCCGGCTTGGGAGACGTTGCCGCATGAGCGGCTGTCGCCTCGGTCGGAGACGGTGGCGCGGCGGCTGGCGCTGCTGCGGCGGCTCGGCGGGCATGAACCGGCGGCGCCGCAGTTGCAGGTGCTGGCGGTGCCGGCGCGGGCGATGATGCAGCCGCTGGCGCCGGGACTCGACGCCACCCGGCCGGTGCGGGTGGCGACCGGGGACCAGCTTGACCTGGAAGACCTGCTGGAGCAGCTAGTCGAGGCGGGCTACCGGCGCACCGACATGGTGGAGCGGCGCGGCGAGGTGGCGGTCCGCGGCGGGCTGGTCGACTTCTTCCCGCCGGGTGAGGACCATCCGGTCCGGGTCGAGTTCTGGGGCGACCAGGTGGAGGGGATCCGCGCGTTCGCGGTGTCGAGCCAGCGCTCCCTCACCGAACTGCCCGAGGTGGTGGCCTACCCCTGCCGGGAGGTGCGCCTCGGCGAGGCGGAGCGCAACCGCGCCAGGCAGCTCGCCCATGAGGTGCCGGGTGCTGGGGACCTGCTCGCGCAGGTGGGGGAGGGGCTCGACGTCGAGGGCGTGGAGTCGCTGCTGCCCATGCTGTTCGACAACCTGCCGCTGCTCACGCACTACCTACCCGTCGACGCGCTGCTGGTGCTGGCCGACCCCAAGCGCACTCTCGACCGCGCCGAAGAGGTCCGCAAGCAGGCCGAGGAGGCGATGCAGTCCGGGTGGGGGACCGCCGCCGAGGGTGCCACCGCCCCGGTCGAGGGCGTCGCTTATCACCCGCTCGACGAGGTCCTGAACACGGCAGGGCGGGCGCTCCTGCGGGTGAGCCCCTTCGATCCCGGGGAGGAACAGGCCCTGGCCTCCCTCCATATCGATGCGCACCCGGTCGAGCCCTACCGCGCGGCCATCGGGCGGGTCGCCCACGACGCCCGTGAGCTGGCCGCTGCCGGCAACACCGTGCTGCTGTGCACCGAAGGGCCGGGCCCGGCCAAGCGGCTGGTGGACGTGCTCGGCGAGGAGGGCCTGGTGGTGCCCCTCACGGCGGAGCTGCCGGCGGGCCAGCGCCAGGCGCGCGGCGGCCCGGGCCAGGTGCTGGTCGGGACCGCGCCGCTGCTGACTGGGTTCAGGCTGCCGGCGCTGCGCCTCGCCCTGGTCGGCGAAGGCGACCTCTACGGCACCCGGCGCCAGACGCGGGAGCAGGCACGCATGCCCTCCAGCCGGCGCCGCCCCTCGCAGGCCGGCGCCTCGATCTCGCTGGAGGAGCTGCAGCCCGGCGACGTCGTGGTCCACAACGTCCACGGCATCGCCCGCTACGTCGGCATGGAGCACCGCACCGTCGCCGGGGCCGAGCGCGACTACCTGCTGCTCGAATATGACCAGGGCGACCGCCTCTACCTGCCGAGCGAGCAGGTCGAGATGATCCGCCGCTACATCGGCGGCGAGGCACCCAAGCTGTCGCGCCTCGGCAGCAAGGACTGGGACCGCCAGAAGGCCCGCGTCCGCAAGAAGGTGCGGGAGATGGCCGCCGAGCTGATCCGGCTGTACTCGGCCCGGATGGCCTCCCCTGGGCACCGTTTCGCGCCCGACTCGCCCTGGCAGCGGGAGCTGGAGGACGCCTTCCCGTTCGTCGAGACCCCCGACCAGCTCACCGCCGTCGAGGAGATCAAGGCCGACATGGAGACGCCGGTGCCGATGGACCGGCTGCTGTGCGGCGACGTCGGCTACGGCAAGACCGAGGTGGCGGTGCGCGCCGCCTTCAAGGCGGTGATGGACGGCAAGCAGGTCGCGATCCTGGTCCCGACCACCCTGCTCGCGCAGCAGCACATGGCCACCTTCTCGGAGCGGTTCGCGCCCTTCCCGGTCAAGGTCGGCATGCTGTCGCGCTTCGCCTCCCGCAAGGAGCAGGACGAGACCATTGCGGCCATGGCCAACGGCACCGTGGACGTGGTGATCGGCACCCACCGGCTGCTGTCCGCCGACGCCAAGTGGTCCGACCTCGGCCTGGTGGTGATCGACGAGGAGCACCGCTTCGGCGTCGTCCACAAGGAGCACCTCAAGCAGCTCCGCACCGAGGTGGACGTGCTCACCCTGACCGCCACGCCGATCCCGCGCTCGCTGGAGATGAGCCTGTCGGGCATCCGCGACCTGTCGGTGATGGAGACCCCGCCCGAGCAGCGCCACCCGGTGCTGACCTTCGTCGGGCCCTACGACGCGGGCACCGTCGCCAACGCCATCCGCCGCGAGATGCTGCGCGAGGGCCAGACCTTCTTCGTCCACAACCGGGTCGACACGATCAACCGGGTGGCCGCGCAGCTCCGCCAGTTGGTCCCCGACGCGCGCATCGGCATCGCCCACGGCCAGATGAGCGAGGAGCAGCTGGAACGGGTCATGCTGGAGTTCTGGGACAAGCAGCACGACGTGCTGGTCTGCACCACCATCATCGAGTCCGGCCTGGACATCCCCAGCGCCAACACCCTGGTCGTGGACCGCGCCGACACCCTCGGCCTGGCCCAGCTCTACCAGCTGCGCGGCCGCGTCGGGCGCTCACGCGAGCGCGCCTACGCCTACCTGTTCTACCCGCCCGAGCGCTCCATCACCGAGGCGTCCCATCAGCGCCTGGCGACCGTCGCGACCCACCAGGACCTCGGCTCGGGCATGGCCATCGCGCTCAAGGACCTGGAGATCCGCGGCGCCGGCAACCTGCTCGGCGCCGACCAGTCCGGCCACGTCGCCCTGGTCGGCTACGACCTCTACATGCAGATGCTGTCGGAGGCCGTAGCGGAGCTGAGCGGCCGCCCGATCGAGCAGCCGAAGGAGCTGAAGCTGGAGGTCCCGGTCGACGCCAACATCCCCGCCGCCTACGTGCAGCGCGAGCGGCTGCGGCTGGAGGCCTACCGCCGCCTCGGCGGCGCCCGCTCGGTCGAGGAGGTCGAGGCGCTCGCCGCCGAGCTGATCGACCGCTACGGCCCGCTGCCCCCGCCGGTGCGCAACCTCCTGGTCCTCGGCGGCGTGCGGGCCCAGGCGACCGCGGCCGGGCTCACCGAGGTGGTGTGCTTCAGCGGGCGCGCCCGGCTTGCCCCGGTCACCAAGCTGGCGGAGTCCAAGCAGGTCCGCCTCGACCGCCTCTACCGCGGTGCCCTGTGGAAGCAGGCCGAGCAAAGCCTGTTGGTGCCGCTCCCCCCCGACGGGACCAACCTGCCGGAGTGGCTCTCCGAATTGCTGGAGGGCGTCCTCGAAGCCCCCAAACCGCCGGTCCTGCCCGCCCCCGGCCGGACAGACGGCCTCGCGGCAGCCTCGTAGGCCAGGCCTAGATGAGGGGACGGCGCTATTCTGGTGCGGTTGTGATTGCCGATCCTAAATCGAGGTTTCTCTTGCGCCGTAGATCTCTGACCGGCGTTCCGGTCGCGCTGTGCCTGGCCGCGCTGCTCGCCCTGATCGCGAGCGGCTGTGGTAAGGGCAGCTCCAGCCAGGCAGCCGTGGTCAACGGCACCGCCATCCCGGTCAGCCAGCTGAAGCAGCAGGTGAGCGCCAAGCTCGGCGCCGCGTCGCAGTCGACGGCGTCGACCGCGCAGGACATCGTGACGCTCACCCAGCAGTCCCTCGACGGGCTGATCCAGTTCCAGATCGTCCTGGACGGCGCTAAGAAGGCGGGCGTGGCCGTCACCAACGAGGAGATCGACGCCCGCGTCAACCAGATCAAGCAGCAGGCCACGGCCCAGGGCAGCAAGTTCGAGGACCTGCTGGCCCAGAACAACCTCACCGAGGACCTGCTGCGCCAGCAGCTTCGGGTCCAGCTCGCGGTCGACCACGTCGCGGTCAAGCTGGTGCCCTACCAGCCCGATGCCGCGCTGGTCAAGATCATGAACCAGCACCAGGCCGACTACGTGGAGGTCCACGTCCGCCACGTGCTGGTCAAGGACCAAGCGACCGCCACCAAGGTACACGACCAGCTGGTCAAGGGCGGCGACTGGAACGCGGTGGCCAAGCAGTTCTCGATCGACCCCGGCAGCAAGGCCAAGGGCGGCGACCTCGGCTTCGCGGCCAAGGGCACCTTCGTGGCGGAGTTCGAGAAGGCAGCTTTCGGCCTCGCCGGCCAGGGCGACTGCAAGGGCAAGACCTCGGGGACTTGCAGCTCGCCGATCTCCAACCCGGTCAAGAGTCAGTACGGGTACCACGTGATCCAGGTGACCGGGGTGCGGCTGCCGGCGCTCACCGACGACCTGCGCAGCAAGCTGGACCCGAACATCACCAACCGCCGCCAGACCGCCGTCAACAACTGGTTCAGCGGCCTGGTCAAGCAGGCGGCCGTCACGGTCAACCCGCGCTTCGGCCGCTGGGACGCTGCCAGCGGCCATGTGGTCGACCGGAGCACCGCACCGGGTTCCTACACTGGCAGCTCGACCGGCAACGGCGTGACGGCGACCAGCTGAGACCGGACCAGGGGGGCCGACGGCGATGACCCGGGTGGTGCTGGTCGCGGCAAGCCCGCGGTTCCCGCTGCTGTTCCCGCCGCAGACCTGGCGGGCGCTGGACGCGGCCAAGCCGGTGTACCTGCTCGACGAGCAGCATCCCTCGCTGCCCGCCCTGGAGGTGGGGGAGATCCCCTGGGCGGTCCTGGCGCCCGCCGACGACACCGGGCCGGTCGGGCGCGACCTGCTGCTGGTCGGGCAGGGTCTTGATGTGGAGGGCGTGGCGCGGGCGCGGCGGCAGGCCGACGCGCTGCTCGCCGCGGCCCGGGAGCGCTCCTGGACCTGGTCGCCACCGAGACCCGCCTGCGCGGCCCTGGCGGCTGTCCCTGGGACCTTGAGCAGACCCATGCCTCCCTGGCCCGCCACCTGATCGAGGAAGCCTACGAGCTGGTCGACGCCATCGACGAGGCCGACCCCGATCCGGACCATCTCCGCGAGGAGCTGGGCGACCTGCTGCTGCAGGTGGTGTTCCACGCCCAGATCGCCGAGGACGCCGGCAGCTTCGACGTGGACGGGGTCGCCCGCGCGATCACCGAAAAGCTGCACCGCCGCCATCCGCACGTCTTCGGCGACCTGGAGGTCGCCTCGGCGGGCGAGGTGGTCGCCAACTGGGAGCGGATCAAGCGCGAGGACGAGGGCCGCAGCGACCCGCTCGCCGGCATCCCGAGCGCCCTGCCGGCCCTGCAGCTCGCCGCCAAGCTGCAGAAGAAGGCGGCTGGGGCTGGGATCAGCGCCACCCTGCCCGATGTCGGCAAGGCGCAGGTCGGCGTCGAGGCCGCGCTGGACGACGTCGCCGTGGGGAGGACCCCCCAGGAGTTGCAGCAGGGGGTCGGCGACCTGTTGTTCAGCGTGGTCACCGTGGCGCTCGCGCTGGAGGTCGAGCCGGAGGCAGCGCTGCGGAGCGTCTGCCGGCGGTTCCGCGAGCGCTTCAGCTGATATCCTCGCGAGCAGCCCAATTCCCGACCAGGCCGGAGAGTCACTGCCCTATGGCATCGATCGAGCTTGTCCTCGCACGTGAAGTCCTCGATTCCCGGGGCAACCCGACCCTCGAGTGCGAGGTCCAGCTCGACGACGGCGGTCTCGGCCGCGCGATCGTCCCCTCAGGCGCCTCAACCGGCATCTTCGAGGCGGTCGAACTGCGCGACGGCGAGTCCCGCTACGGCGGCAAGGGCGTGCTCACCGCCGTCCGCCACGTCAACGAGATCATCGCCCCGGCGCTGCTGGACGAGGATGCCGAGGACCAGCGGGCGATCGACCACCTGCTGCTGGACCTGGACGGCACCGACAACAAGTCCAAGCTCGGGGCCAACGCGACCCTCGGGGTGTCGATGGCGGTGGCCCGCGCGGCTGCCGACTCGCTCGGCATCCCGCTGTTCCGCCACCTCGGCGGCATGGCCGCCCACCTGCTGCCGGTGCCGATGATGAACGTGCTGAACGGGGGCGTCCACGCCGACAACGACGTGGACTTCCAGGAGTTCATGATCGCGCCGGTGGGCGCCCCGTCGTTCCGCGAGGCCCTGCGCATGGGCGCCGAGGTCTACCACGCCCTCAAGGGCGTGCTGAAGGACCAGGGCCTGTCCACCGGTGTCGGCGACGAGGGCGGCTTCGCCCCCAACCTCCCCGGCAACGAGGCCGCCCTCCAGCTGCTGGTCGAAGCGATCGGCCGCGCCGGCTACGAGCCCGGGCCCGAGGTCGCGCTGGCCATGGACCCGGCCGCCAGCGAGTTCTACCGCGACGGCCGCTACCAGCTCACGGGGGAGGGCCGCTCGCTCGACAGCGCCGGCATGGTCGAGCTGCTCGGCGCCCTCTGCGACCGCTACCCGATCGTGTCGATCGAGGACGGCCTCGCCGAGGACGACTGGCAGGGCTGGCGCGCCCTCACCGAGGCGCTTGGGGACCGGGTGCAGCTGGTCGGCGACGACATCTTCGTCACCAACGTGACCCGCATCCGCCGCGGCCTGGCGCAGGGCGTCAGCAACTCGGTGCTGCTCAAGGTCAACCAGATCGGCACCCTCACCGAGACTTTCGACGCTGCCGAGCTGGCCCACCGCAACGGCTGGACCACGATGATCAGCCACCGCTCCGGCGAGACCGAGGACACCACCATTGCCGATGTGGTCGTGGCGCTCGGCTGCGGCCAGATCAAAAGCGGCGCCCCCGCCCGCAGCGAACGGGTCGCCAAGTACAACCAGCTGCTGCGCATCGAGGAGGAGCTGGGCGCGAGCGCCCGCTACCCGGGCCGCACTGCCTTCCCACGCAGCTTCGGCGAGGGGCAGGAATATGACCAGGCTGGAGGCGGAACGCCATGAAAACCACCCTCGCGGCGGCGGGCGCCAGCGGACGCAAGGTCGGCCTGACACCGCGAGGGGTAGTGTTGTTCCTGGTGCTGTTCGTGCTCGCTGTGACGGCGGTGTACCCGTTGCGCGAGCACGTCGCCCAGCAGACCCGTATCAAGCAGCTCCAAGCCAAGCAGGCCGCCTTGGAGGCCGAGAACGCCCAGCTGGCGCGTGAGCGTGCCCGCCTGAACGATCCCGCGTACCTCGAACAGCTCGCCGAGCAGAACCTGAACGTGGTCAGGCCGGGCGAGGAGCAGTGGCAGATCACTGGCACACCACCAGCCGCCAGGCTGGCCGCGGCGCCCAAGCCAGCGCCCAAACCGCCCTGGTACAGCCGCTTTTGGCGGTGGCTGACCGGATCGAGTGGATAGGAGGGCATCGCCGGAGCACCCCGGCACGGCCGCATGCGGCATCTTTCGGATCGTGCCGGAGCATGTGCCTTTGTTGACGCTCTGCCAGGGCGTCCCTACGATGAACGGCGAGCCTGTCAACTCTGGCTCGCCGAATGTTCCTCCCGACCGTCTCGTCCCGAACGACATGGCAGCGGGATGCGCGGAGGACGAGTGAAAAAGGAGCGTCAGTCGCCAGTATGAGTGCCGAGATCGGGGCCGTCGTCCCGGGCACGGTCGTTCGCATCGCACCGTATGGGGCCTTCATCAAGCTCGAGTCTGGTGAGACCGGTCTTGTCCATATCTCTGAGATCGACCGTAACTACGTCCGTTCGGTCGAGGAGCACCTCCGCATCGACGACCCGGTGACCGTCAAGGTCCTGGGCGTCAAGGAGGACGGCAAGATCGACCTGTCCATCAAGCAGGCAGCATCGGACTGGCAGCCAGAGGCTCCGCGCCGCCGCGCAGCCAAGGATCCTGAGTTCGAGACGAAGCTCAAGAAGTTCATGCGCTCCAGCGAAGAGCGCTTGGTGGACGTCAAGCGCCAGCGCGAGGGCCGGCGTACCTGACCTGTGCCGCGTATCCCGCCCAGGTCCCCCCGCCGTCCGAGCGTGCAAACGAGCGAAGCGATGCCGTCCACGGGAGGGCGGCGGAGCCGCCCAGATCCGGCCACCCTGCCTGACCCCCGCACGCTCTCTTGGGCTGCCTCCGTAACTGCGGCAAACGCTGGCGACCCCAGGGGTGGACCCGGGTGGGCGGCTGGCCTTCCCGATGCCACCGCTGCCGAGCGCGACGTGATCCAGGCCCAGATTGGCCGCCAGGTCCGCGGCGCGGTCGCGGTCGCGGCCCGTTGCCGCTACGGCCTCCCGACCGTGATCCGCACCGCTCCGCTGCTCGACGACGGCACCCCGTTCCCCACCTTGTACTGGCTCGTGTGCCCGGCCGCACGGGTCGCGGTCGCCCGGCTGGAGGCGGCGGGCTGGAACGCCGCCCTCAGCGAGCGGGTCGCCACCGACTCCGCGCTGGCACAGGCGCACGCCGCCGCCCACGCCAGCTACCTCGCCCAGCGCGACGCCCTCGGCCGCCTGCCTGACGATCCCGGCGTTGGCGGCCTGCCAGGCCGGGTGAAATGCCTGCACGTCCTCTACGCGCACGAGGTTGCCACTGGCGCTGACCCGGTCGGCCGGATGATCCGCACCGTGGTCGACCCGATCGACTGCCCCGGACCCTGCGTCGGGGAGGCCCAGGGGGAACTGGACCGGTGAGACTCGCGGCGTTCGATGTCGGCACCAACTCGACGCGGCTGCTGGTCGCCGAGGTCGAGGACGGGCGGATCACCGCGCAGCACGACCGGGAGATGATCATCACCCGGCTCGGCAAGGGCGTCGACGCCAACCGGCGCTTCGACCCGGGGGCGCTGCGGCGCACCCTGGAGGTGCTGGGGCAGTATGCGGCCGTCTGCGAGCGCTTCGGGGTGGGGCCGGAGGCGCGGCGGCTGGTGGCGACCAGCGCCACCCGCGACGTGGCCAACCGTGAGGAACTGCTGGACGGCATCCGCCGGCTGGTCGGGGTGGAGGCCGAGGTGTTGACCGGCGAGCAGGAGGCAGCCGCCTCCTACCTCGGGGCGACCAATGACGTTGCGGGTGACGCCGAGGGTGACGACCGCACGTTGGTGATCGATGTCGGCGGCGGCTCGACGGAGTTCATCATCGGCAACCGCCAGCCCGAGGCGACGGTGTCGGTGAATATCGGCTGCGTGCGGCTGTTCGAACGCCACCTCCACAGCGACCCGCCGAGCGCCGAGCAGGTGGCCGCACTGCGCAAGGACGTCCGCGCCCACCTGGCACAGGTCGCGGCGGTCTTCGACCCCGCCACCGCCACGCGGGTGGTCGGGGTGGCGGGCACGGTCACCACGGTGGCGGCGCTGGCACTGGAACTCGACCGCTACGACCCCGAGCGAATCCACCACGCGGTCCTGGAGGCCGCCGCGATTGCCGCCACCGCCGTGCGCCTGTGCGGCCTCACCATCGCCGAGCGGGCCGCGCTGCCGGTCATGGCACCCGGGCGCGAAGACGTGATCGCGGCGGGGGCACTGGTTTTGGACGAGATCTGCCAAACCTTCCGGTTCGCCCGGGTAGTTGTGAGCGAAACAGATATCCTGGATGGCGTGCTTCTCGAGCTGGCGACGGATCGACGCGGCTGACCAGCCCCTGACGGTTAGCCTGAACCGCGTGGCTGGGCTTCGAGGAGCTTGACGGGCAGCTCGCGGCCAGTGGGGGTGGTGTAGCTGAACTCGTCGCCGGGGCTGCGGCCGGCCACCGCCCGGCCGAGGGCGGACTGCAGGCTCAGCACGTCCATGCCATCGATCGCCTCCTCGCGGCTGCCGAGGAAGTAGACCTCTTCGTCGCCGGCGATGTTCAGCTTGACCACCATGCCCGGTCCGGCCTTGCCAGTGGCGGGGGGTGCGCCGATCACCGCGGAGCGCAGCAGCGTCTCCAGCTGCCGGATCCGCGCCTCCATCATGCCCTGCTCGTTCTTTGCCGCGTCGTAGTCGGCGTTCTCTCGGATGTCCCCATGCTCGCGAGCCACGCCGATCTGCAGGGAGACCCGCTCCCGGCCATCGGTCTTCAGCGCTTCGAGCTCCGCGCTCAGACGGTCATACGTCTCGGTCGTGAGGTAGGTGACACGTTCGTCACTTGATTGGGACATGACTGGAGGACCTCCTTGATCGGCGTGAGCCGCGGCCTGGCTGGCGTCTGTCGCGCCGACGCTCTACCCCGGTGTTACCGGCTGCCGTGTACCGCCCGCCCGCCGCTGAACCACCCGGGCGGGGCGAATCCGAGCAGGACAAACGGGTCGTTCAAGTAGGCAGCGATCATGCTCTACCTCCCACGAGGACGGCCGCAATTGGCCCCGAATGCTCGAAACGGCGGGTCTGGGCCCGCGCAGAGACCAATACGCTACCCTCTTGGACGCCCGATTGCCAGGATGAAGTACTTCTCGCTATCTCGGCGAGATGGCGAGAGTCATTGAGCGCCCGGTCTGCCCGGCTGGGAGGACATTCGGGACGAGCGGAAGCCGCAGCTCGAACCGGGCGCCACCATCCGGCCGTGAGGGCGGGGCCAGCAGCAGCTCACCGCCGAGGTTGCGGGCGAGCTGCCGGGCGATCCACAGGCCGAGCCCGACCCCGCCTGCGCGTTGTGCCTCCCCCTGCTCCAGTTGAGCGTAACGCTCGAAGATGCGCTCATGGTCGGCGGGCGCCACCCCGGGGCCGGCGTCCTCGACGGCGAGCACTGCCTGATCGCCGTCGCGCTGCGCCTCGATGCGGATCGGGGCATCGTCGGGGGAGTACTTCACGGCGTTGTCGAGCAGGTTGCTGAGCACCTGCAGGATCGGCTCGGGCGTTGCCCGCAGCGGCAGGGTGTCTTCGACCAGGATCTCGATGGGCCGGGTCGGGTGGCAGATCCGGGCGGCGCTGACCGCCTCGCGGACGATCTGGGCACCGTCAACTGCGACCTCCGGGGCGCTGCCGGCCCCGATCTTATCCTGCGCCTGCTCCTCCTGCTCCTCGCGGGAGCTGAACAGCAGCTGGTCGACCAGGTTCTTGAGGCGGCGGCCCTGCCGGGTGGCGAGGTCGACCAACTCCAGCCGCTCGTCCGGGCCCAGCTCGCCGACGTGGGCGCTGAGGGTGTCGAGCGAGCCGAGCACGACCGTGAGCGGATTACGCAGCTCGTGTGAGACGGTGGCCAGCAGGTCGTGTTGGAGGCGGTCCTGCTCCTGCAGCTGGCGGACCAGCGCCTGCTTGCCCTGGATCAGGCGGGCCTGCTCGGCCGCGATCGCGGCGTTGGCCTGGGCGGCAGCCTCGGCGCGGGCGCGCTCCAGCTCGGCACGCTGGGCGCTGCGAGCGCTGCGGTACAGGGCCACCATCGGCAGGGCGAGCAGCGGGATCAGCGGCAGGTAGCGGTCGGCGACGGCCACCATCACCGGGGCCAGCGCGAGCAGCAGGGCCGAGGTCCAGAGCTGCTGCTCGCGCCGCTGCCGCCGCTCCCCGCGGGCGCGCGGGCCGCGCAGTGCCCAGCTGCCGGCGCCAGGTTGTACCAGCAGGTTGGCGACCATCAGGAAGGTGGCGGCCGCCATGGCGAACGCCGGCAGCTCGGTGAGGCTGGGGCCCTTGGGGCCGCCGAGCAGCCGCCAGACGATCCCGGCGCTGGCCAGCGCCAGGATCCCGTTGGCGGCGCCGAACAGCACCCGGAGGATCGGCTTGCGCCCCACCATGCCGGCGATCAGGGTGGCGGTGCCGAACGCCAGCACCGCTGCGGCGATCCCCCAGCCGAGCAGCAGGGCGAAGGCGAACGGTTGCGCCATGGTGGCCAGCTCGACGCCATCGGCCGGCAGCTCCAACGGCATGTGCTCGCCCGCCAGGATCAGCAAGGCGAAGAGTACGAACTGGGCTGGAGCGTTGCCGGCCGCGCGCATCCCTGACGGCGACGCGAGCGCGAAAAGGGTGAATCCCACGGCAAGAACGGCGATCATGGAGCAGCGCGCCCAGCGTGAGGCTCCACTTCGGGACGATGCCGGCCGTTCAGGTGAGGGAAGCAGATTGTGCAGATTCAGGCAGGCAAGGCAGGCATTCCAAAGCTGCACCCCCTCACCCCCCTTGGAAGATCCTGTCAGATACATACGTCACTATACTTAAACCTGACGAAGAGTCCAAGCACGGTGATCAGGTCCTACGTCAAGATGCTGTCAAGATCGCCGCCATCATAACGGTGCCAGATGTTGCTCGTCTTGATCGTCGCGCTGGGCGCACTGCTTGTGCCACTCCTGGGTGGCCAGCTGTCGTCCCTGGCTGACGCCCACGTTCCCCTCGGCTGGCTGCTGCTGGTGGCGCTCGGCCTGCAGGTCGTCGCCATCAGTGTCCCAGGCGTCCCCGAACCCCTCCGGCCGGTCCTGCAAGTCGCCTCCTACCCGGTCGCCGGGATCTTCGTGGTGGCCAACCGGCACCTGCGCGGGATGCTCCTGGTCGGCTTCGGCGCCCTCAGCAACCTGGCGGCGATCCTCGCCAACGGCGGCACTATGCCAGCCGCCCCGGCGGCGCTGGCCCGCGCCGGCCTGCCAGCCCACCCGCGCCGCTATGTGAACTCCGCCGCCGTCGCCCACCCCCGGCTCGCCTGGCTCGGTGACGTGCTCGCCCTCCCGCACCGCTACCCCCTCCACAACGTCTTCAGCGTCGGCGACCTGCTCATCGCCATCGGCATCGTGGTCGCCATCCACGCCCTCTGCGGCTCGCGCCTGCGCCTGCTGCCGCAGCGCCAGAAGGCGTGACAGCGGCGCGCTGTCGGGAGGTTTCGCTACCCTTGGTGGCGATCCTTTTGCATCGACTGCCTGTGCCGTAGGAGTTGCCGACCCGTGCCTCGAATCCTGCTTTCCGTCCATGCCCACCCCGATGACGAGTCGTCGAAGGGGGCCGGGAGCCTCGCCCGCTACGCCGACGAGGGCGTCCGGACCGTCATCGTCACCTGTACCGGGGGTGAGGCGGGGGAGATCCTCAACCCGGCCATGGACAAGCCGGGCAACCTGGAACGCATGCCCGAGTTGCGCCGCGAGGAACTGGCCAAGGCACTGGAAGTCCTCAACGTCAGCGCCCACCACTTCCTCGGCTACCGGGACTCGGGCATGCCCGACACCGAGACCAACGCCCACCCGGACGCCTTCGTCAATGCCAGCTTCGACGAAGCGGTCGGCCGGCTGGTGTGCCTCATCCGCCAGGAGCGCCCGCAGGTGCTGGTCACCTACGGGGAGAACGGCGACTACCCGCACCCGGACCACATTCGTACCCACGAGATCTCGGTGGCCGCCTTCGAGGCCGCTGGCGACCCCGGCCGCTACCCTGACGCCGGCCCGCCCTTCCAGCCGCTCAAGCTGTACTACCACGCGGCCTGGTCGCGCCGCCGGCTGGAGGCGATCCACGCCGGCGCCCTGGCCCGCGGTGTCGAGAGCCCCTTCGGCGAGTGGCTGAAACACTGGGACGAGCACAACGACGACCGGCCCGAGCCAACCGCTACCACACAGGTCGACGTCACCGCATGGCTCGGCCAGCGCCACGACGCGCTGCTCGCCCACGCCACCCAGATCGACCCGAACAGCGCCTGGGTCAGCATCCCGCTCGACCTCGTCGCCGAGGTCTACCCCTGGGAGGACTACGTCCTGGTTCGCTCCCTGGTGAAGGTTCCCGACCCGGAGCACGAAACCAGCCTGTTCGAGGGCGTCGACGAGGACGGCAACCCGCTGTAACGCCTCCGCTTTCCTACGGCGTGACCCCTACAATTCCGGGGTCGGGGCAACGGCGCCCCGACTCAAGGAGGCTCGCTGGCATGCCCAAGCAGGTGCCCAAGCAGGTTCACGACTCGATCCTCGACACCGTCGGTGGCACGCCGATGGTGCGTCTGGCGCGGCTCGGGCGGGGCCTGGAGGCGACCCTGCTCGGCAAGGTGGAGTACCTCAACCCAGGAGGGTCGGTGAAGGACCGCATCGGCCTGGCCATGATCGAGCGGGCCGAGGCCGACGGCAGGCTGCGGCCCGGCGGCACAGTGGTCGAGCCGACCAGCGGCAACACCGGCGCCGGGCTGGCCATCGTCGCCGCGCTCAAGGGCTACCGCTGCGTCTTCGTCATGCCCGACAAAGTCAGCCAGGAGAAGATCGCGCTGCTGCGCGCCTACGGCGCCGAGGTGGTGGTCACCCCCACCGCGGTCGCGCCCGACTCGCCCGAGTCCTACTACGCGGTCGCCAACCGGCTCACCGAGGAGATCGCCGGCGCCTACCAGCCCAACCAGTACGCCAACCAGGCCAACCCCACGGCGCACTACCGCAGCACCGGGCCGGAGATCTGGGAGCAGACCGGCGGCGCGGTCGACGTGTTCGTCGCCGGAGTCGGCACCGGCGGCACCATCACCGGGGTTGGCCGCTACCTCAAGGAACGCAACCCCGGGGTGCAGATCGTCGGCGCCGACCCCGAAGGCTCGATCTACTCCCAGCCCGACGACGTCCACACCTACCTGATCGAGGGCGTGGGGGAGGACTTCTTCCCGGAGACCCTCGACCGTTCGGTGGTGGACCGCTACCTAACGGTCTGCGACCGGGACTCGTTCGTGATGACCCGCCGCCTCGCCCGCGAGGAGGGCATCCTGGTCGGCGGCTCCGGCGGCATGGCAGCCCATGCAGCCGTCACCCTGGCCGAGGACTATGGCCCCGGCAAAACCATCGTGGTGCTGCTGCCCGACACCGGCCGCGGCTACCTCTCCAAGGTCTTCAACGACGACTGGATGCGCGAACACGGCTTCCTGCCGCACCGCCGCTCCGCCGCCGTCACCGACGTGCTCGCCGGCAAGACCCACCACACCACCCCGCCGCTGGTCACCGTCGCCTCCCACCAGCGCGTCAGCGAGGCCATCGACCTGCTCCACAGCTACTCGGTCAGCCAGCTCCCGGTGGTCTCCGGCGACGACCCCTCAGACCTCACCAGCGTGGTCGGCTCGGTCCAGGAAGGCACCCTGCTGGAGCGCCTCTTCCGCAAGCCCGAGGTCCTCGACGCCCAGGTCGTGGACGTCATGGAACCCCCCTTCCCGCAGGTCCAGGAACACCAGCCCGTCGAGGAGGCCTTCGAGCTGCTCTCCAAAGGCCGCTCCACCGCCGTCCTGGTCACCCGCACGGGCCGCGCCGTCGGCGTCATGACCCGCTCCGACATCCTCGACTACCTCGCCACCCACCGGAGGTGAGCAGATGCCACGCACACAGGCAGCCACTGATCTTGCCGAACGGCTCGCGCCGATCGTGTTGCCGGAGGCAGGCGCCGGGGGAGCGCTGCGGCGGCTGGGGACGCTGTGGGACCAGCGGCCGTTGTTGCTGATCCACCTGCGGCACTTCGGATGAATGTTCTGCCGGGAGCGCGTCGCGCAGTTGCGTGACCACACCGACGAGATCCGTGCCGCCGGCGTCGGCCTGGCCGCCATCGGGACCGGGGACCTCCGCTACGCCGAGCATTTCAAGGCCGAGCGGGGCATCGACTTCCCCCTGCTGGTGGACGACGAGCTGGTCACCTACCAGGCGATCGGCGCGCGGCGGGGCGGCCTCCGGCAGATGCTCGGCCTGCCGACCGTGACCGCCGGGATCCGCACGCTCGCCCACGGCCGCGTCCAGGGCCGCAGCGGCCCCCACCCGCTGCAGTTCGGCGCCACCCACCTGATCCGCCCCGACGGTTCGGTCCCCTTCGCGTGGGTGAACGACGACTTCGCCGACGACCCGCCGCTCCCCGAGGTCCTCGCTGCGCTTCGGGGAGGTGTTCAATGACCTTTTCGTTCCGTCACGTCAATGGAGTGTCACTGAATGGCAGAACAGGACGACGCGTTCTTCGCGGCAGCGCAGTTCGAGACCCAGGCCGTGCACGTCGGCTCGGCACCTGATCCGGCGACGGGATCAGTTATCCCGCCGATCTACCAGACCTCGACGTTCGCGCAGGAGGAGGTCGGGCGGCACAAGGGCTACGAGTACGCCCGCACCGGCAACCCGACGCGGGCGAGCCTGGAGGCGTGCCTGGCGGCGCTGGAAGGAATTGCGCCTCAAGGGCCGGGCGGGGCGCTGTGCTTCGGGTCGGGGATGGCGGCGACCACCACCGTGCTGCAGACGCTCGGGCCAGGCGACCACCTGATCCTCTCCAGTGACGTGTACGGCGGGACCTACAGGGTGGTCGCCAGGCTGTTCGCCGAGTGGGGGCTCGGCTACGACCTGGTGGACCTGACCGACCTGGACGCGCTCAAACAAGCCCTGCGGGCTGACACCAGGCTGGTCTGGGTGGAGACGCCGACCAACCCACTGCTCCGCGTGGTGGACGTCGCCGGGGTCGCGGAACTGGCCCACGCCGCCGGGGCGCGCTGCGTGGTGGACAACACCTTTGCCACGCCGTTCCTGCAACGGCCGCTGGAGTTGGGCGCCGACGTGGTCATCCACTCGACCACCAAGTACCTCGGCGGCCACTCCGACGTGGTCGGCGGGGCGCTGGTCACCGGCGACGAGCGGCTGTTCGAGCGGGCCAGGTTCCTGCAGAACGCGGTCGGGGCGGTCCCCGGGCCGTTCGACTGCTGGCTGACCCTGCGGGGCATCAAGACGCTGCCGCTGCGCATGCGGGCACACTGCCACAACGCCCAGCGGGTCGCGATGTTCCTGGCCGAGCACCCGGAGGTGGCTGAGGTACGCTACCCGGGCCTCCCCGGCGACCCCGGCCACGAGCTGGCCGCCCGGCAGATGCGCGGCTACGGCGGCATGGTCTCGTTCCGCCCGGCCGGCGGGCCTGCCACGGCCAGGCGGCTGGCCGCCCACACGCGCGTCTTCACGCTGGCCGAGAGCCTCGGCGGCATCGAGAGCCTGATCGAGGTGCCCGGCGCCATGACCCACCTCAGCGTCGCCGGCACCGGCGCCGAAGTCCCCGCCGACCTGATCCGCCTGTCGGTCGGCATCGAGCACCCCGACGACCTGGTCGCCGACCTGCAGCAGGCGCTGGACGCCGCCGCCGGGTGAGCGGGGGCGGGGACCTGCCCGGCGCGGTGGTGATCCGGCCAGCACGCCTCGACGAGCTGGACGCCCTGGTCGATCTGCTCGCCGCCGTGGCCAGCGAGGGCCGCTGGATTGCCACGGAGCTGCCCTTCGACCGCGCCGAGCGCCGCGAGCGCTACCGGGCAACCCTGGAAGACCCCGCCGCCGCCCTGCTCGTGGCGGTCGCGGGTCAGGACCAGGACGACGCTGCGGAGATCGTCGGTGACCTGGGCGTCCACCTGGCCACCTACGGCGTGGCTGAGCTGGGCATGGCGGTCGTCCCCGGCTGGCGCGGCCGCGGTGTCGGCAGCGCCCTGCTGAGCGCGGCGGTCGACTGGGCACGGGAGGCTGGCGCGCACAAGTTGGCGCTGCAGGTCTGGCCGCACAACCGGGCCGCGCTCGCCCTCTACGAGAAGTTCGGTTTCGAGCGCGAGGGATACCTTCGTGGGCATTACCGCCGCCGCTCCGGCGAGCTGTGGGACGCCATCGTGATGGGTAAGAGGCTGGCCTGACGGGCCGGATTCGCCGTTGCCTCTCCCCTCGTGCAGCGATCGGCGGTATCGTACCCGGCCATGCAGCCGATCCTTCCGATTCGACCGAGCTTGGACGGTCTCGAACAGAAGTGGGCCGCGCGCTGGGCCGCCGCGGGGACCTACCGCTTCGACCGCTCCCGGACCCGCGCCGAGGTGTACTCGATCGACACGCCGCCGCCGACGGTGAGCGGGGCTCTGCACATGGGCCACGTGCTGTCGTACACGCAGACCGACGTGGTGGCGCGCTTCCAGCGGATGCGCGGGCGGGCAGTGTTCTACCCGATGGGCTGGGACGACAACGGCCTGCCGACCGAGCGGCGGGCGCAGCGCTGGTTCGGGGTGCGCTGCGACCCGTCGCTGCCCTACGACCCGGCCTTCGAGCCGCCCGAATGGCCGGCGACCCGGCCGATCGCGGTGTCGCGGCCGAACTTCATCGAGCTGTGCAGCCAGCTCACCATGCAGGACGAGCAGGCCATGGAGCAGCTGTGGCGCCGTCTCGGCCTGTCGGTGGACTGGTCGCTGAGCTACATGACCATCGGCGAGCGCGCCCGGCGCTGCTCCCAGCGGGCCTTCCTGCGCCTGCTGGACCAGGGCCTCGCCTACCAGGCGGAAGCGCCGACGCTGTGGGACGTGGAGCTGCGCACCGCGGTCGCCCAGGCCGAGCTGGAGGAGCGCGAGGTCGCCGGGACCAGCTGGCGGATGCGGCTGGAGGGCGTCGAGGAGGGCCTGCCCGAGCTGGTCGCCGCGACCAGCCGGCCGGAGCTGCTGCCCGCCTGCGTGGCGCTGGTGGTGCACCCCGAGGACGGCCGCTACCGCGACCTGCTGCGCAGCGGGGGGCGCTGGCGGATTCCAGTGTTCGGCGGGGAGGTGCCGCTGCTGGCCCACAAGCTCGCCGCCCCTGCCCGTGGCAGTGGCGTGGCGCTGCTGTGCACCTTCGGCGACCTCAACGACGTGATCTGGTGGCGGGAGCTGAAGCTGCCGCTGCGGCCGGTGCTCGCCCCCGACGGCACCATCCGGGCGGGCGTCCACCCGCAGCTCTCCGGCCTGCCGCTGGAGCGCGCCCGCGAGCGCGCCGGCAAGCTGCTGGCCGCGGCCAGCGCGCTGGAGGGTCGGCCGCAGCGGGTCACCCACGCGGTCAAGTTCCACCCCCACAGCGCCACCCCGATCGAGGTGCTGACCAGCCGCCAGTGGTTCGTCCGCACGGTGGCGCTGCGGGAGGCGCTGCTCAGCCGCGGCCGCGAGCTGACCTGGCACCCGCCGTGGATGCGCGCCCGCTTCGAGGCGTGGGTCGAGGGCCTCAACAACGACTGGTGCATCAGCCGGCAGCGCTACTTCGGGGTGCCGTTTCCGCTGTGGTACCCCCTGGGGGGCGACGGCGCGATCGACTGGGAGCACCCGCTGCGGCCCGCCGCCAAGCGTCCCCTGCCGCTGGACCCGTCCACCGAGGTCCCCGATGGCTATGACGAAACGCAGCGGGGGCGGCCCGGCGGCTTCGCGGGCGCACCCGGGGTGCTGGACACCTGGGCGACCTCGGCGCTCACTCCGGAGATCGCCGGCGGCTACGGCGAGGACTCCGACCTGTTCGTGCGCGTGTTCCCCATGGATCTGCGGCCCCAGGGCCACGACATCATCCGCACCTGGCTCTTCTATTCGCTGGTGCGGGCCCACGGCGAGCACGGCACCGTGCCGTGGGCGCACGCGCTGATCTCCGGCTGGGTGGCCGACCCCGGCGGCCACGTCCCGACGGAGGTCGTGCAACGCTACGGTGCCGACGCGGTCCGCTATTGGGCGGCCAGCAAGCGTCCCGGCGCCGATGCCGCCTTCGACGAGGGACAGCTGCGCGTCGGGCGGGCGCTGGCCCGCAAGCTGCTCAACGCCGCCCGCTTCGTGTTGTCACTGCCCGGCGCCGTAGGGGTCGTCTGCGAGCCACTCGACCAGGCCATGCTCGCGCAGCTCGCGATGGCGGTGGACGAGGTGGGCGCCGCCTACGCCGCCTACGACAGCGCCCACGCCCTCACGCTGGTGGAGCAGTTCTTCCGCGGCTTCTGCGACCACTACCTGGAGCTGGTCAAGGCCCGCGCCTACGGCGAGGGCGGCGAGGCCGGGCGCGGCTCGGCCGTGCACGCCCTGCGCCTCGCACTGGAGACCCTGGTGCTGCTGTTCGCGCCGGTGCTGCCGTTCGTCACCGAGGAGGTCTGGTCGTGGTCGGCAACCGAGCGTGGCGCCAAGGACCTCGCTTCGGTGCACCGGGCGCGCTGGCCAGAGAGCGGCCCGCTGCGGGTCGCCGCTGGTGGCGAGGGCGCCGACCCGGCGCTGCTGGGCCTTGCCGCGCGCGTCCTCGCCGCGATCCACAAGGCCAAGACCGCCGCGCGGGTGTCCCTGCGCGCCCCGGCCGCCCGCGTGGTGGTGCGCGGCCCCGCCGACCCGCTGAACCTGCTGCAGGCAGGCAGCGGCGACCTGGTCCGCGCCGGCCGCATCGCCACCCTGGAGCTGGTCACCACCAAACCCGATGCCGAGGCCGAGGACCCGGAACTCGTCATCGAGGTGGAGCTGGCCCCGCGCTCGCGGCAATGACCAGTACGGACGTTTCATAGGACCTGTCAAGGCCTGACCTTCGGCGCGCGCAGCGATCTCCCCGACCACCTACGATCCTCAAGGGGTGAGCTGCGAGTCGGAGCCGTTCGGACCACCGTAGGCCCGGACGGGGTCCCACTCACGCGACCTGTAGTCCGTAGCACTGAGTGGGACCCCGTCCGGGCCAACCACGCCAAGGCGCAGTCTCGCACCCGGGGTATCCCTACCTCCTCAGCCCTCTTCGATCGGGCCGGGCCGGCGGCGGGCCTGCTTGGTGGAGGCGCGGCGGCGTTTGGCCTGCAGGCGGCGGGCGCGGGACCCCGCGGTCGGTTTGGTGGGGGTGCGGGTCTTAGGGGTGGCCAGCGCGCCGCCCAGCAGCGCGGCGAAGCGCTCGACTGCCGCGCGGCGGTTGGCGAGCTGGCTGCGCTGGGCCTGCGCCACCACCCGCAGGGTCCCGGTCGAGTCGACTCGCGAGGCCAGCCGGCGCAGCGCCCGTTCCTTGGCCTCGGGCGGCAGCGACGGCGACCCGGCCAGGTCGAAACGCAGCTCCACCCGCGAGTCGGTGGTGTTCACGCCCTGCCCGCCCGGCCCCGAGGAGCGGCTCACCCGGAACTCCAGCTCGTCCAAGGGGACTGCCACCTCGGGCGTGATGCGGACGACTGCGGCCATGCTGCCGGTCAGGTGCGGTGCCTGGCCCAGGCGGGGTGGTCTGGGCCGCCCAGGCCGGACAGGTGGTAGGCGGTGTTGATCAGCGGCACGTGCGAGAACGCCTGCGGGAAGTTGCCCACCTGGCGGCCAGCCTTGGAGTCGTACTCCTCGGCGAGCAGCCCGACGTCGTTGCGCAGCGCCAGCAGCGCCTCGAACTGCTGCTTGGCCTCGTCGTGGCGGTGCATGAGGGCGAGGTTGTCGGCCAGCCAGAAGCTGCACGCCAGGAAGGCGCCCTCGCCGGGTGGCAGGCCGTCGACCTGGTCGGGCGAGTCGGTCTGGTAGCGCAGCACGAAGCCGTCCTGGCACAGCTCGCGCTGGATCGCGTCGACCGTGCCGCGCATGCGCGGGTCGGTGGCCGGCAGGAAGCCGACCAGTGGGATCATCAGCAGGCTCGCGTCCAGCTGCTTGGCGCCGTAGTACTGGACGAAGGTGTTGCGGCCGGCATCGAAGCTGCGGTCGAGGACCTCCTCGTGGATCTGGTGCCGCAGCGCCCGCCAGCGTTGCAGCGGTCCGGGCCGGCTGAACAGCTCGACCGCCTTGACCGCGCGGTCGAGCGCGACCCAGGCCATCACCTTGGAGTGGGTGAAGTGCCGCCGCGGCCCGCGCATCTCCCACAGCCCCTCGTCCGGGTGGCTCCAGCAGTCCTCGACGAACTCGATCAGCTTGCGCTGGAAGTCCCAGGCAGCCTCCTCCGGCTCGATGCCGGCCATGCGGCCGAGGTGCAGGGTGTCCATCACCTCGCCGTACACGTCGAGCTGGAACTGGTCCACCGCGGCGTTGCCGACCCGCACCGGGCGGGCGCCCTCGTAGCCGGGCAGCCAGTCCAGCTCGTACTCGCTGATGCGCCGCTCGCCCGCGACGCCGTACAGGATCTGCATCTGCTTGGGCGCTCCGGCCACCGCGCGCAGCAGCCACTCCCGCCAGGCCTTGGCCTCGCCGACCAGGCCGCAGCGCATCAGCGCGTACAGCGCGAAGGTGGCGTCGCGCAGCCAGCAGTAGCGGTAGTCCCAGTTGCGCACGCCCCCGAGCTGCTCGGGCAGCGAGGTGGTCGGCGCGGCCACGATCCCGCCAGTGGGCTGGTAGGTGAGCGCCTTCAGGGTCAGCAGCGAGCGCACCACCGCGTCGCGCCAGCCGCCCGCGTAGGTGAGCCGGCCCGCCCAGTGCGCCCACCAGGCCTCGGTGTCGTCGACCGCCGTGAAGGGGTCGATCGCCCGGGGCCGGGGCAGGTGCGAGGCATGCCAGGTGAGCGTGAACGGCACCTGCTGGCCCTCGTCCACAGTGAACTCCGCCACGGTCGCGAGATCCTCGCCGTGGGTCTCGACCGGGGTGCGCAGCCACACCGAGTCGGGACCGCCGATGGCGTGCACACCGCCGTCGACCTTGCGGACCCAGGGCACGATCGAGCCGTAGTCGAAGCGGATGCGCAGGTCCATCCGCATCGGCACGCGGCCGTGGATGCCCTCCACCACCCGCACGACGTCCGGGTCCCGCCCGCGTGGCGGCATGCAGTCCACCAGCCGCACGGTCCCCTCGCTGGTACGGAACTCGGTCTCCAGCACGAGGGTGTCGCCGCGGTAGCTGCGCCGGGTGCTGCGCACCCCGCCAGCGGGCGCGATCCGCCAGAACCCGTGCTGCTCGTCGCCGACCAGCGCGGCGAAGCAGGCGGGGGAGTCGAAGCGCGGAAAGCACAGCCAGTCGATGGAACCGTCCCGGCTCACCAGCGCAGCGGTCTGGGTGTCGCCGATGAGCGCGTAATCTTCGATCCGGGTCATGCCGCTGACCGTATCACCAGATGCCGGCGGGCTCCCCGAGATCAGGGGGCGGATTCCCCCGTCAGGCCTCCACCAGTTGGTCGCGCATGCGATCCAGGGCGCGCCGCAACAACCGTGAGACGTGCATCTGGGACATGCCCATCCGCTCGGCGATCTCGTCCTGGGTGAGGTCGTCGACGTAGCGGAGCACTACGATGCGCCGCTCCCGTTCCGGCAGCCGCCCGACCAGCTCCGGGAGCACCAGCAGGTTCTCCAGCTCCTCCGGCTCCGGCGACGAGCGGTCCTCCAGGAAGTCGCCGAGGACCGCATCGCCGTCCTCCCCGGCCGGCTGGTCCAGGGACGGCGCCGAGCGGGTCCTGGCCACCTCGATCGCCTCCAGGACCTCCTCCTCGGAGGTGTTCAGGTGCGCGGCCAGTTCGGCAACGGTGGGGGAGTGGCCGAGCTGCTGCGGCAGCTGGTCGACCGCCCGGCACAGGCGCAACGCCAGGTCCTTGGTGCCGCGCGGCACGCGCAGCCGCCAGCTCGCGTCGCGCAGGTGGCGCTTGATCTCGCCAATCACGGTCGCGACCGCGTAGGGGATGAAGGGGTTGCTGCGCTGCGGCTCGTAGCGGTCAACGGCTTTGACCAGGCCGAGCCGGGCGACCTGGCGCAGGTCCTCCAGTGGCACCGAGCGGTTGCCGCGGTAGCGGTCAGCCAGGCGGTCAGCCAGGCCGATATACGACAAGATGATCCGTTCGCGTAGATCAGGGTCGCGGTGCTTCGCATATTCCCTGAACCATCGTTCGACCCGCTGCACAGCCGCCTCGTCGTCCGGCCGAACCTCCAGGTCATCGAGCTGGAGGCCAGGGCCGTACAGGTCCGGGTCATTGCGCTTGTCACCGTTCATGAAGCGATCGTTTCCGGGTAACGGGCTGGCAAAACCACTTCATCCCAGTGCCGGTGCCGGAGGAGGGGATCGAACCCTCATGTCCTTGCGGACCCAACGCTTTTAAGGCGTGGCTGTCTACCAGTTGCAGCACTCCGGCGATTTGTACGCAGAACGCTACGCTACGTCATCGTGGCGCGAGGAGGCGAGGGGGCGGCGCTGCTGCGACCCACGGCGGGCGTACCACCAGGCGATCGCGAGGAGCAGCAGCACGGCGACCGCGTAGCTGACCGGGTGCATCCAGCGCTCGACCTTCTGCCACTGGCTGCCGAGGGCGAAGCCGACCGCGGTCAGGGCGAAGGTCCAGGGCAGGGAGCCGGCCAGGGTGTAGAGGCTGAAGCGGCCGAGCCGCATGCGGGCGACGCCGGCGGGCAGGCTGATGAAGGTGCGCACCACCGGCAGCAGCCTTGAGACGAATACCGCGGCTTCGCCGTGGCGCTGGAACCAGGCCTCGGCGCGGTCAACCTCGTGGGGGCGGAGCAGGATGTAGCGGCCGAAGTGGTCGATCAGCGGGCGACCACCGCGGTAGCCGACCGCCCAGGCGATCCAGGAGCCCACCAGGTTGCCGGCGGCGCCGAGCAGGGCGACGGTGACGAAGTTGAGGTGCCTGCCCTGCTGGCCCAGGCTGGCGAGGAAGGCGGTGTTGGCGAGCGCCCCGCCGAACAGCATGGTGATCTCGCTCGGGATCGGGATGCAGGCCGATTCCGCCACCATCAACACGAACACGGCCAGGTAGCCGTACTGCAGGACTTGGTGTGTGATCAGGTGTTCCACGCGGTTGCTGTCTCCTGACGGGCGTGACGGTCGCGAGCCGTGGCGAGCCGGCGCATCCTACCGCGATTCAGCCTGAGGGCTCGGTGAGAGGCAGCCTCTACAGCCTCCTACCGGCTCCAGTGGCTCTCGCCGAGCAGGTAGGCGGCGGCGAGGCTTTCCAGGCCGGGGTCGAGGGGTTCGCCCTGGCCGGTTTCGGAGACCGACACTGAGATGGTGCGCGCCGCATATCTCGGCAGGGTCGTGGTGACGCCGGTGCCGTCCAGCCGGACCGCCTCCAAATCCGAAGAGTTGGCGCTGACCGTGTAGCTGGCGCCTGGCTCGACGCCGCGGGAATGGAACAGCTTGAGCAGGTCGTGGTCCTCGTTCTCGAAGCGCAGGATGCGCACCAGGCTGCCGCTGGCCACGCTGGTCAGGGGCATGCCGGGCGCACGCGGGTAGTCGCCGATGGGGTGGCCGTGCGGGCAGGTCTTGACCTCGCCGATCATCCCCAGCATGCGCGCCTCGAGGTGCTCGGTGACGCCCATCTCGAAGGTCTGCGCCTCCTCGTGGACCTCGTCCCAGGGAACCCCCATGACCTTGACCAGGAACGCCTCTACCAGGCGGTGGCGGCTCACCACGTGCTTGGCGACCAGCTCGCCCTCAGCGGTCAGGCTGACGTGCTTGCCAGGACCACGGCGCACCAGGCCGTCCCGCTCCAGCCGGCGCATCATCTCGGTCACGCTCGGTGGCGAGACCTGCATCGCCCGCGACACGTTGACCGGGGTCGGCTCGATGCCGGCCTCCCGCAGCCAGTAGAGGGATTCGAGGTACTCCTGCACCGCCTCAGTCATCGCCATGCAGCCATCGTACCTGGCAGCAGGGCCCTTTTGCCGCGAGGGCTACGGCTGGGATGCGACCACCACCACCCGCCCCACCATGTTGGCGTGCAGGGTGCAGCGGTAGGTGAAGCTCCCAGGGCTGCTGAAGCGGTGACTCCAGATGGTGTGCTTGAGCAGCTTGGGCGAGGCAAAGCCCGTGCCGGTGACGTTGTGGGGTACCGAGCCGTCGTCGAAATGCCAGGTGACGGTGGTGCCGGCGGGGACCTGGATGGCCGGCGGGATGAACTGGAGATTGCGGGCCCCCACGTCGTGGACGCCGCTGACCAGCGGGGAGTTCGCGGCTTTGTTCTGGTTCTTCGCTGCACTGGACCCACAGCCCGCCAGGGCCAGGCCGGCGCTCAGCAGGACCACCAGCCCGACCGCGAGCATGGCTGCGGGTCGGCTTCGCACGGTGGCACAGAGTAGTGGAGCAGCGAGCGGGACCGCATCCTCACTCCGGTAGCATTCCTGTCCATGAGTGCACCCCTCAGCGAGCGGCTGGTCGCGCTCGGGCAGCCCTACCTGCGGCGGCAGCTCGACCATCCAGTGGTGCGGGGGATCGGCGCCGGCGACCTCGACGAGGGGCGCTTCCGCAACTGGCTGGTGCAGGACTACCTGTTCCTGCTCGACTACGTGCGGCTGTTCGCGCTGGCGGCGGCGCGGGCGCCTGGCCTGTAGGCGCTCGGCCGCCTGGTGGACCTGGCCTACTCGACGCTGCACGACGAGCTGGCGCTGCACCGCGCCTACGCGGCCCAGTTCGGCATCGCCGAGGCCGACATGGAGCTGGCCCCCAAGTCCCGCACCTGTGCCGCCTACACCGACTTCCTGCTGCGCACCGCCGCCAGCGCCGACTTCGCCGAGACCGTCGCGGCGCTCCTGCCCTGTATGTGGGGTTACTCGGAGATCGGCCGAGCGCTGGCCGCCGCCGGTGCTCCCGCCGAGCCGCGCTACCGCCAGTGGGTCGAGGCCTACGCCGACCCCGCCTTCGCCGCGCTGGCCGCCTGGTGTGCCGCCCTGCTCGACCGCGTCACCGACGGCGCTGGGGAGGCCGCCCGCAGGCGTTGCGAGCGCGCCTTCGTTACCAGCCTGGAGCATGAACTGGCCTTCTGGGACGTCTGACCCGCTCAGGCGGTCCCGCTCAGGCGGTCCCGCGGATGGCCCGGAAGGTGGCGGTGTCATCGGGGTCGGCGGGCGGCTCGACCAGGTGGAACCAGTAGAACCCGTGGGGTCCGATGGCGATGCGGTATGGGGTCCCGTCGATGATCGGGAAGGGCGTGCGGCCGAACATCTCCTCGGGCAGCAGGCCGATCCAGCGGGACAGGTCGAGGGTCGCCGGCTGCGCGAAGCGGGACAGGTTGGCGACCACCAGGACCACGTCGTCGCCGAGCTGGCGGATGAAGGCCATCACCCGGCGGTTCTCCGGGTACAGCGGCTCGTAGTCGCCGATGCCGAACACCGCGTGCTGCTTGCGGACCTGCACCAGGCGCCGCAGCCAGTGCAGCAGCGAGGTGGCCACGCGCTCCTGGGCCTCCACGTTGACCGCCTGGTAGCCATACACCGGGTCCATCAGGAACGGCAGGTAGAGGGCGGCCGGGTCGGCCTTGGAGAAGCCGGCGTTGCGGTCGCCGGTCCACTGCATCGGGGTGCGCACCCCGTTGCGGTCGCCGAGGTAGATGTTGTCGCCCATGCCGATCTCGTCGCCGTAGTACAGCACCGGGCTGCCCGGCAGGCTGAGCAGGAGGCTGGAGAGCAGCTCGATCTGGCGCCGGCCGTTGTCGAGCAGGGGCGCCAGGCGCCGCGCGATGCCGATGTTGCGGCGCATGCGCGGCTCCTTGGCGTACTCGGCATACATGTAGTCGCGTTCCTCGTCGGTGACCATCTCCAGGGTCAGCTCGTCGTGGTTGCGCAGGAATAGCCCCCACTGGGCCGCGTCGGGGATCTTGGGGGTGCGGTTCATGATCTCGACGATGGGGGTGCGGTCCTCGCGGCGCAGCGCCATGAACATGCGCGGCATCACCGGGAAGTTGAAGGCCATGTGGCACTCGTCGCCGTCGCCGAAGTAGGGGACCACGTCGGGCGGCCACTGGTTGGCCTCGGCGAGCAGCAGCTTGTCCTCGTACTTGGAGTCGACCTCCTTGCGCAGCCGCTTCAGGAACGCGTGGGTCTCAGGCAGGTTCTCGCAGTTGGTCCCCTCCTGCTCGAACAGGTAGGGGACGGCGTCCAGGCGGAAGCCGTCCAGGCCCATGTCCAGCCAGAAGCGGACCACTTCCAGCATGGCCTCCTGGACCTCGGGATTCTCGTAGTTGAGGTCCGGCTGGTGGGAGAAGAACCGGTGCCAGTAGAACGCCTGCGCCACCGGGTCCCAGGTCCAGTTGGAGGTCTCGGTGTCCACGAAGATGACGCGGGCGTCCTGGTACGTCTGGTCGGTGTCGGACCAGACGTACCAGTCCCGCTTGGCGGAGCCGGGCTGGCGTGACTCCTGGAACCAGGGATGCTGGTCGGAGGTGTGGTTCATGACCAGGTCCGCGATCACCCGCATGCCGCGGCGGTGGGCAGCCTCGAGGAATTCATAGAAATCGGCAAGCGTGCCATACTCGGGGATGATGGCGAAATGGTCCGAGACGTCATAGCCGTCGTCACGCAGCGGCGACTGGAAGATGGGCAGCAGCCAGATGCAGTCGATCCCGAGCCACTGCAGGTAGTCGAGCCGCTCGGTGAGCCCGCGGAAGTCGCCGTTGCCGTCGGCGTTGCCGTCTTGGAAGCCACGAACGTACAGCTCGTAGAAGACGGCCGTTTTGTACCATCGAGGGTCGTTTAGCATCCCGTCCGCCAGCTCCTCGACCGTGACCCGTTCATCCTCAAGGTACGCATGGTCTCGGGCAACATGCCTCCCCGAGGTTTGGTGAAACCTCGAAGGAGGAGCGAGGATCTTGCCATGAGCACGAACGCGGGGACGCCTGCCGCTGCCGCCGGCAGTGGCCGTCGGCGGCCGAAACGGACGCCCCGGGCGGCTGCGGCGGTGGTGCTGCTGGTGGGCGTCATCGACCTGCTGTCGGTGCTGCTACCCGCCCAGCGGGCGCGGCTCCAGGCGCTGAGCGGGTTCGTGCCCGGGGTTGTCGAGGCCGGTGCGGCCGCCGCGACCGCCGCTGCGGGGATCGGGCTGATCCTGCTCGCCGGCGGGTTGCGGCGCCGTCGGCGTTCGGCCTTCGTGGCCACGGTTGTCCTCCTGCTCGGCAGCGCGGTGCTGCATGTGATCAAGAGTCTCGACCTTGAGGAGGCCCTGATTGAGGCGTTCCTCGGCGGCCTTCTGCTCGGCAGGGCCGAGCGGTTCAGCGCCCGTGCCGGACCTGGCGAGCGTGGCCCAGTTGTGCGTCCGGCGCTGGCATTGGTGCTGATCACCTATGGCTACGGGTTGCTTGGCCTGGTGATCAACCGCCGCAACGTGACCGGGTCGCTGCCGTTTGGCCGCGCGATCGTCGAGGTCACCAACATGGCGCTTGGGCTCGGGACGTCCCTGCACCTGACCGGACGGTTCAGTCGTTTCTTCCCAGTGTCGGTATTTGTGCTGTTCATTTCCGGAGCCTTGATTGTACTGCTACGGGCGCTCGCTCCGGTGCGCTCCAGCCGCTCGCGCAGCCCCGCACTGCCAGCGCTGGTCACCGCCTCCGACGACTCGCTGGCCTACTTCGCGCTGCGTGACGACCGCGCCACCATCGGCATCGGCACGGGCGATGCAATGGTCTCCTACGGCGCCGCCGGCGTCGTGGCGCTGGCAGCGGGCGACCCGCTCGGCCCTCGCGAGCACTGGCCCGCCGCAGTCGGCGCGTTCCTCGCCGAAGCCTCCGACCAGGGCCGGGTCGCCGCGGTGATCGCCTGCGGCGCCGACGCAATGGGCGTCTACGAGCATGCTGGCCTGCGTACCGTCTACCTGGGCGACGAGGCGGTGCTGTACCTCGACGACTTCCGTCTGGAGGGCAGATCGGTACGGATCGCCCGGCAGAGCTGGAACCGGGCCAAACGGGCCGGCTTCCAGGCCGAGGTGATGCGTTCCGGCGAACTGGACACTGCCACCGTAGCGAACCTGCAGGCAGTGTCACGGCACTGGCGCGGCGAGGCGGCCGAACGAGGCTTCTCCATGGCGCTTGGCCGCCTGTTCGATCCTCGGGACAAGGACGCGCTGGTGGTGCTGGCACGCGACCGCGACGGCCACGTGCGCGGCTTCCTCCACTTCGTGCCATGGGACCGCGACGGCGCCAGCCTCGACGTGATGCGGCGCGAGCGGGACACGCCCGCGATCCTCAACGACTTCCTGGTGGTGGAGGCGGCCCGGCAACTCCCCGACCTGGGGGTGCGCCGCATGTCGCTGAACTTCTCGTTCCTGCGGGCGGTGCTGGCGGCGGGCGCCCAGCCCGACGCCCCGCTGGGGCTGCGGTTTGAGCGATGGGTCCTGCTACGCCTCTCCAAGCCGTTCCAGATCGAGACCCTCTACCGCTTCAACAAGAAGTTCAACCCGTCCTGGCAGCCTCGCTATGCCGCGGTCGAGGCGGTCGAAGACCTCCCGAGGGTCGCTATGGCCGCCCTCCGCCTCGAAGGGCTCTTGTCACTGCCGCGCCTGCGGCGGAGCGCCGCCGAGCCCGGCGAGGAGGCGGCCCCTGACGAGCTGACTGTCTGACCGGGTCGGGCCTGCCGGCGCGGACGGCCTCAAGTTGGGCGGCGAAGGCCAGCCCCAGGAACACCGCCAGCGAGGTCAGGAACGCCCACACCAGGATGCCGAGCATCCCGGCCAGCGGCCCGTAGGTCTGGCTGAAGGTCGAGCTCTTCGACAGGTAGAGCAGCAGCAGGCCGGTGAACAGCAGCCACAGCAGCACTGACACCGCCGAGCCGGCCGCCAGCCACGAGGCACTCGGCTGGCGGCGCTTGGGCGACTCGCGGAACAGCAGCGCCATCGCGGCCACCACCAGCACGATGCTGACCGGCCAGAGCAGCACCGACCAGACGGCCCGGCCGGCACCACTCAGGTGGGTCGCCCGGGAGATGTCCTGGCCGGCGATCAGCAGCACGAACGCCACCACCGTCAGCAGCCCGGCGGTGACCGTCAGCAGGGTGGCCTTGGCATACTTCTGCAGCGACGGGCGGTCCTGCTCGATGCCGTAGATCCGGTTGGCGCCGCGCTCGACCTGGCCCATCGCGGTGGCCCCCGAGATCAGCGCCACCAGCAGGCCGAACAGCACGGCGATCAGGTTGCCGACGCCGCCGGCCCGTTCCCCGTGCCGGAACGCGGTCAGGATGACGTCGGAGGCCGGTCCCGGCGCCAGCCGCGTGAACGTCTGGCGCAGGATGTCGCGGAAGTGGGTCTGATGGAGGGCGGTCGCCAACCCGACCACCGCGATCACGCCGGGTAGGAGTGTCAGGGTGACCTGGAACGCCAGCGCCCGCGCGTGGCTGAACCCGTCGGCGTAGCGGAAGCGCAGGAACGAATCCTTGGCGAGCCGGCCCCAGCCAGTCCGCTTCAGGGTCTTGAGGGCATCGTCGCCCTCCAGGTTGTAGGTCTGCGGGACAGATGCGGCGCTGCTCATGATCGGCTCCCTTTCTGGGAGTGGACCCGGGACCGGGATCCGAGGCGCCCGAGGCGGCCTGCCCCGGTTCGCAGCTGGTCGTGGAAGACGCCCAAGCGGATGCCCTGGATGGTCACCGCCAGCCAGCTGGCGCCGAGCGCCGCCCCGCCGAGCACGTCGGTGGGGTAGTGCATGCCGCGGTAGACGCGGGCGAGCGCCACCGCCATCGGGACCGCCACCGCCAGCAGCGTGAGCAGCCCCCGCAGCAGCAGCGAGCGGGACCGCTCGAACGACAGCAGCGCCAGCGCCCCATACATGCAGATCGCGGCGGCGGTGTGGCCGGAGGGGAAGCTGGAGGTCGGCGGCGCCTTGTCCAGGTGGCTGACGGGCGGCCGTGCCCGGTCGACCAGCGCGGTGATGCCGAGGAAGATCAGCACCTCCCCGGTGACCGCGACGGCCACCAACATCGGCTCGCGCCAGCGTCGCCACGCCAGCGCGGCGCCGATCACCGTGACCACCGCCATGATGGTGATCGTCGGGGTCTCCGACAGGTCGGTGATGTCGTGGGTGATGGTGTTCCAGCGTGCGGTGCGGTCGGCGGCGAGGACGCGGTCGGCGCGGGCGTCGGCACGGCCGAACGCGTCGTGGCTGGCGACCTTGGCCAGCAGCCAGCCGAGCAGGGTGCCAACCAGCAGGATCAGCACCGCCCAGCCGAACAGGTACAGCGCGGACGGAACCCCGGCGCGGAAGCGCCGCCAGCGCTGGGCGAGCGCCAGCCCGCGCGGGCCCGGCGGCCGCTCCAGCGGCCCGTCCGGCTGTGGTGTGGTCGACATCGGGACCTCCGGCGGTCAGGTCAGATCGTCGGGGCCCGTATCCCTCCGGAGGGAAGCAGGCAAACCAGATCCGCGTACTCCAGCCGTTCGGCGGACAAGCGGCCATGGCCGGCGCCTGCTACGGTTTGACGGACATCGTCGTGTCAACACCGCAACCATGCTGACCTGGCTACTCTCCGTGATCGACTGGGACCTCGGCCCCGCGACCAGCCTCGTGCTGCTCGGCGGCGGGCTCGGGCTCACGCTGCTCGCGGGCGGGGCGCTGGCCGCCGCACACCCCTGGCGCGGCCCTCGGCCCCACGAGGAGATCGCGGAGGAGATCGCGCACTCACCCGCGCTGCTGCTGGTGCGGCTGCGGTACTTCCTGCGCGCCCGCATCGACCCGAAGGAGGCGACCGGGCTCGCCCTCACCGTGGCGCTGGTGTGCATCTGGCTGGCGGCGATCTGGTTCGGCGCGCTCGCCGACATGGTCGCCTCCCACACCGGCCTGGCGCGCTGGGACGCCGCCGCGGCCAACTGGGGTGCCGCGCACGCCACCCACACCTCCACCGAGGTGCTGATCGGCCTCACCGACCTCGGCAGCACGCTTGTGGTGATCGCCGTGGCGCTGCTCGGCGGCCTCTACGAGCGGCTCCGATGGGGCCGCTGGAACACGCTGATCTTCATGATGGTGGTCGTCTGGGGCCAGAATCTGATCGTCAATGGCGTCAAACTGCTGATCCATCGCCAGCGGCCGGTCGTGCCGCACCTGATCCACGCCACCGGCTGGTCGTTCCCGTCCGGCCACGCCGCCGCCGCGGCCGCGACCTACGCCGCCCTCGCGCTGCTGCTCGGCCGTGGCCGGCGCTGGCCGGTCAAGGCCTGGCTCGGCACCGCCGCCACGGCGATCGCGGTGGCGGTCGCCGCCTCCCGAGTGCTGCTCGGGGTCCACTGGCTCACCGACGTGTTCGCCGGCTCGGCGCTCGGGTTCGGCTGGTTCGCGGTCTGCTCAATCGCCTTTGGCGGCGGCATCCTCCGCTTCGGCGCCACCGCCGAACGCGCCGCCGCCCAGGCCTCCGCTTCCGCTGCTCCGCCCGGCCCGTAACCAATTCCAGAAGCGGGATTCGGGGTAGCCTTCCCTTCATGACCATCACAGCGCTTACCTCCGCCGAGATCTCGCTGCCGGCCCGGCCAGACGCCAGCGAGGTCCGTGAACGCATCGCCGTGCTCGCGGTGCACGTCGATCTGGTCGGGCTGACCGACAACCACGCCGGCATGCCGCGCATGTCGCCGCTCGCCGCCGTCGCCCTGGCCCGGGAGCAGGGGGTGGCCACGGTGGTGCACGTCTCCTGCCGTGACCGCAACCGGCTGGCGCTGCGTTCCCAGGTGATCGGCGCGGCCGCGCTCGGGTCCGAGGGCATCCTGTGCCTCTACGGCGACCCGGTGCCGGGCGTCCCGCGCGTCAAGGACTACACCACCACCAAGCTGCTGTCGGAGGCCAGGTCCTGGGTCGAGCCCTACGACCTGGCGCTTGGCTGCGTGACCGACCCGTTCGCGGTCGACGTCGAGGGCGAGCTGGCCCTGCTCGGCCGCAAGGTGGCCGCCGGCGCGGACTTCCTGCAGACCCAGATGGTGTTCGAGCCCGACCGCCTGGTCGCCTTCCTGGAGCAGGCGCGGGAGGGCGGCAAGCTCGACGGCTGCCGCGTCTACGCCAGCGTGCCGGTGATCCGCACCGCCCGCATGGCCGACGTGCTCAACCGCGCCCTGCCCTTCACCATGCCTGATCGCTCATACCAGCAAATAGCAGCCGGGGGCGGCATCGAGCTGGCTACCGAGACCGCCCTGGCGCTCGCCGAACAGCCGCTGGTCGACGCGCTCCACCTCATGGCCTGGGGCAGCGAGGCCGACGCCGGCCAGGTCGCGGCCACCTTCCGCCAGGCGCGCGGCGTCCCGCCCGAGCGCCGCCCAGGCCTAGGTGCCACTGACAGCGAGTGAAGACCTCCACACCTGATCCATCGGGGGGCCCCGAACCCCCCGCACCGGTCCAGGCCGGAGGTCGCCCCCAGCAGCGGGTTGCTGGGGCGACCGCCCTCACCGCGGCTGTCCTCGTGTTGATCGGCGTGCTGGGCACCTTCGGCTACCGGGGCTGGGGGCGGGTGCCCTTCAGCGTCCCCAGCATCCCCTGGTACTTCAGCTGGCCCTACTACATCTTCCCGGTGCCCGGCTTCGACGCCCGCTGGGGCCTTCCCGCGCTGCTGATCGCTGGCCTCGCCGCGGCCGGCGTGGTGGCCCTCGCCCGCGCTCCAGCTCCAGCCCCGCTGGCGCGGCTGCGCCTGCTACGGCTGCCGCGCTGGGCCTGGCTGGCGGCTTCACTGCTGCTGGCGTTCGTGCTGGACCTGGCGGTGGCCGCGATCAGGGGCGGCCCGGCGGCCTGGAGCGAGCCGATCTCCCACCCCGGCGAGTACGCGCCCGCCGCCGGGCTGGTCGGGCCGATCCCGACCTTCCTCGGCCAGTTCGCCGAGCGGGCACCGCTCATCGGCGGGTTCGTCGCCCAGCACCCGCCGGGTGCGGTGATCTTCTACTCCCTGGTCGCCCGGGTCTGTGCCGGGCTGACCGCCAGCGCCCTCGCCACGGTCGCCGTCGCCTGCCTCGGCCTGCTGGCCACCGCCGCCCTGGCGCGCGACGAGCTCCGCGACGAGGGCGAAGAGGTCGAGGAGGGACCGCGGCTGGCGGTCGTGTTCTGGGTGTTGTGTCCTGCGGTGATCCTCTACTCGGCCACCTCGGCCGATGCCATGTGGGCGCCCCTGCTGGCCGGCGCCGCGCTGGCCGCCTACCGCGGCCTGCTGCGCCGCTCGGTGGGCTGGACGCTCGCCGGTGGGGTGCTGCTGTGGCTCGCCTCGATGGCTACCTACGCGGCCGTGCTGGTGGCGCCGTTCCTGCTGGTCCGGGCTGTGGCCGTCGCCCGTTCCGGGTCCGGGTCCGTGGTTGAGGCCGCAGGCGCAAACGGTGGCAGCGGCCAGGGTGACTGGCCGTGGGTACTGCGCTGGGCTGCGCTGACGGCCGCCACAGTGCTCGCCCTGGTCGCGCTGCTGCAGGTGGCAACCGGCTACGACGTAATCGCCACCACCCGGGCGGTGGCCAAGTTCTGGGCGACGGCACCCGGCGGCGGCGCCCGCAACCCGCTCCCCTGGGTGTTCGGCGCCCCGGCCGCCTTCCTCGCCATGCTTGGCTTCCCGCTCGCCGCCGCGCTGCTTGCCGCCTGGTGGCACGCCCTGCGCCAGCGTGCCTGGGGCGGGCTCGAGGTCGCCTTCCTCGCCTGCATCGTCGTCGGCGTGGCCTGGGGCCACAGCAAGGGCGAGGTCGAGCGCATGTGGGGGTTCCTGCTCCCGTTCGCGGTCGTGATCGCGACCCGCCAGCTCACCCGCTGGCGCGCCAACCCCGCCGTGGTCGCCTCGCTGCTGCTCGCCCAGACCCTCGCGGTCGAGACGCTCTTCTACACCCGCTGGTAGCCGAGACCTGCGGACCTGTCGGCTACCGGGGGATGCGGGTGGCCTTCAGCTCGTTCAGGTCCGGCCAGCCGGTGATGGTTTCGAGCAGCCGGTCGAGGGTTGCGCGGGCTTCGGCGCCGTCCTTGGCGCGGCGCATCAGCCGGACGAACACCGCGCGGCCGTCGGCGAAGAAGGTGGGCACCCCGAAGGTGCGGTGCTCCTCGACGGTGCGGGTGTGCTCGGCGGCCAGGGCCCGCAGCGGGCCGCCCTCGGCCACCACCTTCTCGACCTCGGCCGGGTCGAGGCCGGCGCCGGCGACCGCGTTGCGGATCACCTCGGGGTCGTTCAGGTTGCGGCCCTGGTCGTGGCGGGCGGCGAACAGCGCCAGGTGGGCCGCGTGGAAGGCCTCGGGGAAGCGGTCGCGCACCGCCAGCCCCCACTGCAGCGCCAGCACCCCGGAGGCGAGCGGCTCCGCCTCCCACACCGGTGGCGCCCCCTCCTCCAGGTGGACCTGGGAGAGGGAGAACGACACGAACTCCACCTGGTGGTCGGCGCCGTCCTCCAGCGCGCGGATGGTCAGGTCGTTGCCGATGTAGGCGAACGGGCAGAGGTAGTCGAAGTTAACGGCGAAGCGGGTCATCGGTACCTCCCGGGGGAGAGGGGACAGAACGAAACCGGCGGCCCGCTTGGCGGGCCGCCGGTTTGCGCCTAGGCAGCGACGAGGTCCTCGAGCCGGGCGCGGATCTCCGGGCTTCGCAGGGACGCGAGGGCGTCACGTTCCACCTGACGCGCCCGCTCCCGCGAGAACCCCATCACCGCACCCACCTCTTCGAGGGTCCGCGGGGTGCCGGAATCCAGGCCGAAGCGCAGGATGAGCACCTGGCGTTCGCGCGCCGGAAGGGCGGCGAGCACCTGCTCGAGCGCCTCCCGGCCGACCGCCTCGACCGCGAGCTCGTCTGGCCCGATGGCCGAGTCGTCCTCCAGGAAGTCCTGCAGGGCAGCACCATCGTCCCCGATCGGGGTGTCCAGCGAGGTGATCGCCTGCGCGGTGTCGAGCAGCCGGTGGACCTTCTCCAACGGCATGTCGAGTTCGTCGGCAAGCTCGTCGTCGGTCGGCTCCCGGCCGAGCAGTTCGTGCATGCGGGTCTGGGTCCGACGTAGGCGGCCCACCTGCTCGTCGACGTGGACAGGCAGCCGGATCGCCCGTGCCCCCCTGTCGGCCGCACCCCGGGCGATCGCCTGACGGATCCACCAGGTTGCGTACGTCGAGAACTTGAAGCCCTTCCGCCAGTCGAACTTCTCCACCGCACGCAACAGCCCGAGGTTGCCTTCCTGGACCAGGTCGCCGAGGGGCAGCCCAGTCGCCGAGAAGCGACGCGCGATCGACACCACCAGGCGCAGGTTCGACTCGATCATCGTGCGACGGGCCTGTTCGCCCCGTGCCGCGATAACCTCGAACTCGGCGCGGCCAGGATCCGCCGGATCGAGCTTGGCCAGCTTCTCGCGGGCCGCCAGCCCAGCCTCGTAGGCCTGGGACAGCTCGATCTCGTCCTCCTTGGTAAGTAGCGGATGCCGGCCGACCTCGTCAAGATACAAACGGAACGAATCCGTCGTCTGGAGATCGAGCAGCTGGTCCTGGTCCTTCATCTCACTCCTCAGGTACAGCACAGCGTTATGTAGCGAGACAGCGTCTAGTTTTACCAACAACGATGTTCGCAAACTGCATTCCCTGATACTAGAGATCTCGGAAGATCTTGGCGTCAGGGTGAGTGGCGAACCCCCCGGAGGGTACCCGGTTTGTCCGGATCAAGACGCTCCGGAGCAACGCGGACACTCTTCAGACAGCGTCGACGCCTCCCGGCGAACTCTAACACATTGAGAACCGTTTCACATGCGATTACGACCCGGTAACCAAGATTTCTTCCGGATTTTTTCTTCCAGTTGCGGCGGAAGTCTGTTTCTGCTCCTACGAGCCTTCCATCGCTTCTGCCTGCTGCTCCGGGGTGAGGAGGTCCGAGCCCATCGCGTGGAAGCCGCCGTCCACGTGGATTAGCTCGCCGCTGACACCCCGCGACCAGTCGGAGAGGAGCCAGAGGACCGCCCTGGCCACGTCGGTCGGGTTGGCGACGTCCCAGCCGAGGGGGGCGCGCTTGGCCCAGACGTCGGCGAAGAGGCTGAAGCCGGGGATGCCCTTGGCGGCCATGGTGCGGATCGGGCCGGCGCTGATGGCATTGACGCGGACCCCCCTGGGGCCGAGGTCGCGGGCCAGGTAGCGGGTGACGGACTCAAGTGCGGCCTTGGCCACGCCCATCCAGTCGTAGACCGGCCAGGCGACCTGGGCATCGAAGTCGAGGGTGGCGACCGAGGCGTCGTGACCCTCCAGCAGCGGCAGGAGCCCGACGGTGAGGGTCTTGAGGGAGAACGCGGAAACCTGGAAGGCGGTGGCGGCGGACTCGTAGGGGGTATTGAGGAAATTTCCGCCCAAGGCGTCCTGTGGCGCGAACGCGATGGCATGCAGGACGCCGTCGACCTGGCCCCAGCGGCGGGCCAGCTCGTCGCGGACCGTTTCGACGTCGTCTGGACGGCTCACGTCCAGTTCGAGGACGTCCACTTCCTTCGGGAGCCGTTTGGCGGATTTCTCGGTGAGCGAGCGGGTCCGCCCGAAGCCCGTGAGCACCACCTCGGCGCCGTTGTCGAGCGCCTCGCGCGCTACGGCGTAGGCGATCGACCCGGGGGTGAGCACACCGGTGACCAACAGTCGCTTGCCGTCAACGAGCACAGCGGGCCTCCCTGGCTGCTGCTAGATGCTAGATGGTGGTAGCGGCGCATTGTAGATGAACCGCATCGCGGTCCGGGCATGGAAGCGGGGCGGCCAGCTGGCCGCCCCGATTGATTAGTGATTGATAGTCTGGAAGGACTAGTACGAGAGGCGCTCCGTCATGAACGAGATGACGTTGCCGTCGTCGTCGAAGTCTCGCACCACCGCGAACTGTGCCGTATCCCTGGATACCACCTGGAAGCTTGCGTCTAGATAGGACAGTCTCTGGTTGCTCCCTGGCGCTGGTTCCTGGGCCACTTCGGAGTCGGGTGGTATCGCCACGGGCAGTCCTCCTCGTCCGGGGGCCGGCGCCGTAGCGCCGCCTTGGGGCTAGAGTTGCACTCAAGGTGTACCAGAAATGGCGCTTCGGCAAAAGACCTAGATCCTCATCTGGGGCGGTGCAATAGTAGTCAATTCGGGTGATGACGCAGTCGGCCGAGCCGTTCAGGGACTACAGAGGCCGCTCACCAGCATCTCCGCAATTCCAAGGATGGGAACGGACTTGTTGGGGCAGTAGCGTGAGCACTGACATCGCCGCAGGCAACTGAGGACGTCGAAGCTGAAGGCGATACGGTAGCGCCGCCTCCCCCCGGGCGGCACCCGCAAGGGCCGGAACTGTGAGATAGAGTTCCGGCCCTTGTGCTATCCCGGGCTGATTGCTGCTCATCGGCTCCTGTGACTTCACCGGTACCGCGTGGCCGCATCCCTACAGGCTGCCTGGGTTGGGTACGATTCTAGGTGGGAGCAACGCCGCTCAGCCGTGCAGTCGCGCATACTCGCCGCTCGTGACCCGCTCGCCAATCGGCGCCCGCTCTCTCCGGCTGGCGCCGGGTCGACGCGAAACCTCTCGGCTCTACAGCGAGTCGATGAGGGGAGAAGTTCCGCCAGAAGCGGACTCGATGCGGGAGTTGTAGACATGGTGGACCAGACTGACGAGCAGGTCCGGCTGGTAGCCGACGACGGGACACTCCAACCACACGCGCACTACAAGGTCGAGCTGTCAGACGACGAACTGCGCGACCTGTACGTCAAGCTGGTGGTCGTCCGCCGGATCGACACCGAAGGCACCAACCTGCAACGCCAGGGCCAGCTCGGCATCTGGGCGCCGTGCCTGGGGCAGGAGGCTGCCCAGGTCGGCAGCGCTGCCGCCTTGCGGCCGCAGGACTTCATCTTTCCCTCCTACCGCGAGCACGGGGTCGCCTACGTGCGCGGCCTGGACGTGGTCAACACCCTGCAGCTGTACCGCGGCGCCAGCTTGGGTGGGTGGGACCCGCATGAGCGGAACTTCGCCAACTACACCATCCCGATCGGGACCCAGACGCTGCACGCGGTCGGCTACGCGCTCGGCGCCAAGTGGGACGGCGCCGAGCTGTGCGCGGTCGCCTACTTCGGCGACGGCGCCACCAGTGAGGGCGACACCAACGAGGCCTTCAACTTCGCCGCGGTGAACGCCGCGCCGGTGGTGTTCTTCTGCCAGAACAACCGCTGGGCGATCTCGGTGCCGCTGAGCAAGCAGATGGCGGGGCCGGTCTACCGCCGCGCCTTCGGCTTCGGCTTCCCGGGGGTGCAGGTGGACGGCAACGACGTGCTCGCTGTCTACGCGGTGACCAAGGCGGCGGCCGACCGGGCCCGGGACGGTGGCGGCCCGACCCTGATCGAAGCGCTCACCTACCGGCTCGGCGCCCACACCACCACCGACGACCCCACCCGCTACCGCCCCGCCGACGAACTGGACCTGTGGATGGCGCGGGAGCCGATCGGCCGCTATCAGGCGTTCCTGGAGAAGAGCGGCCTGTGGTCGGGTGAGCTGGAGCGCAGCGCCAAGGCCGAGGCCGACGCGGTCGCCGCCCACCTCCGCAAGGCGGTGGAGGAGATGCCCAACCCGCCGCTGTCGGACCTGGTCGAGCACGTGTACGCCGATCCGCCGCTGACCCTGCGGCGCCAGTTCGAGCGGCTGCAGGAATTCGAGGCGCAGTTCGAGGCCACGGTCGAGGAGGGCTGAGCGATGGCGCAGATCACGATGGCGCGAGCCCTCAACGCCGCGCTCCGCGACGCGATGGAGGCCGACGACCGGGTGGTGCTGCTCGGCGAGGACGTCGGCACGCTCGGCGGGGTGTTCCGCATCACCGACGGGCTGCAGAAGGACTTCGGCGAGCGGCGGGTGATGGACACGCCGCTGGCGGAGTCGGGGATCATCGGGGTCTCGATCGGGCTCGCCATCCGCGGCTACCGGCCAGTGCCCGAGATGCAGTTCGACGGCTTCAGCTACCCGGCGCTGGACCAGGTCATCAGCCACCTGGCCAAGCTGCGCAACCGCTCCAGGGGCCAGCGGCCGCTGCCGGTGGTGGTGCGGATCCCCTACGGCGGCGGCATCGGTGCGGTCGAGCATCACTCCGAGAGCCCTGAGACGCTGTACGCGCACACCGCCGGCCTGAAGGTGGTCACGCCGGCCACCCCGGCGGACGCCTACGCGCTGCTGCGAGAATCCATCCAGCTGGACGACCCGGTGATCTTCCTGGAGCCCAAGCGCCGCTACTGGACCAGGCAGGAGCTGGACCTGCCGGTCAGCACTGCGCCGATCGGGTCGGCGATGGTGCTGCGGCCCGGCGACGACTGCACGGTGGTGGCCTACGGGCCCATGGTCAAGGTCGCCCTCGACGCCGCCACCGCGGCCGAGGAGGAGGGAATCGGCTCCCTGGAGGTGATCGACCTGCGCAGCCTGGTCCCGCTGGACGAGGACACGCTGGTCGCCTCCGCGACCCGGACCGGCCGGATGGTGGTGGTCCACGAGGCACCCGAGTTCCTCGGCATGGGCGCCGAGATCGCCGCCCGCGTCACCGAGCGAGCCTTCCTGTCACTGGAGGCGCCGGTGCTGCGCTGCACTGGCCTGGACATCCCGTACCCTCCGGCACGGTTGGAGGAGGCGCACCTGCCCAGCGTGGACCGGGTGCTGTGGACCGTGCAGCGGGCACTGGACTTCTGACGAAAGGGGGGTGGGCGACGTGGCGGCGCGTGACTTCAAGCTTCCCGACCTCGGCGAGGGCCTGACCGAGGGTGAGGTGGTCCGCTGGCTGGTCAAGGAGGGTGACGCCGTCGATCTGAACCAGCCGATCGTGGAGGTTGAGACTGCCAAGGCGATGGTCGAGATCCCCGCGCCCCACGCCGGTACGGTTACCAAGCTGCACGCCGGCGAGGGCGAGACCCTGGAGGTGGGCGCCCTGCTCCTCAGCATCGACACCGGCGCCGCCGCCTCCAACCAGGACGAGAGGCAGGAGGAGGACCGGCAGGAGACGCTGGTCGGGCCCGGAGAGCGCCGGCAGGGTCGCCGCCGCCGCATCGGCGCTCGCGTCGGCGCCGCCGCCCCACCGAACGGTGCCAGTGCTGTTGCCGCAGCCGCCCCGGCGCCGGAGGCCGCTCCGGTCCCGGCTGCTCCGGCGCGGGCGAAGGCGACCCCGCCGGTGCGGAAGTACGCCAAGGACCGGGGGGTCGATCTCGCCGTCGTGGAGGGAACCGGCAGGGACGGCCGGGTGACCCGCGAGGACGTCGACCGGGCCCTCACCCCGGCCCCGGCTGCGGCTGCCGCTGCGGCGCTGCCGCTGTCGCTGCCGCATGACCGTGGTGAGGAGCGCCTCCCGGTGCGGGGGACGCGCAAGCAGATCGCCGCCGCCATGGTCGGGTCGGCCTTCTCGATCCCGCACGTCACCGAGTTCCTCACCGTCGACGCCACCGCGCTGATGGCGTTGCGCGAGCGGCTGCGGCGGCTGCCGGAGGTCGAGACCGGCGAGGTGAGGCTCACCCCGCTGGCGATCATCGCCAAGGCGCTGTGCGTGGCGTTGCGGCGCTTCCCACTGATGAACTCCTCCTGGGACGAGGCGGCGGGCGAGATCGTGGTGAAGGGCTGGGTCAACCTCGGCATCGCCACCGACACGCCGACCGGCCTGCTGGTGCCGAACGTCAAGGACGCGGACCTCCTCGGGGTGCTCGCCCTGGCCAGCGAGATCCGCCGGCTCGCGGAGCTGGGGCGCGAGCGCAAGCTGGCCCCGGCCGATCTCACCAGGGGCACGATCACGATCACCAACGTCGGCGGCTACGGCGTCGAGGGCGGCACCCCCATCATCAACCGCCCCGAGTGCGCCATCCTCGCCACCGGCCTGATCGCCCCGCGACCCTGGGTGGTCGACGGCACGCTGGCGGTCAGGCAGCTTATGACCGCTTCGGTCTCCTTCGACCACCGCATCGTCGACGGCGCCTACGCCGCCCGCTTCCTCGTCCACCTGCGCGACCTGCTGGAGGAGCCGGCGCTGATCGGCATGCTCTGAGCTGAGCATGGGAGGGCGCCGGGATCGTTGCCACCGGCGGGTTTTGCGAACTGCCTCCGGTGGAACTCCTTGAACCAATCGGTGCATTCGGCGAATCTCGTCACGATAACGAAATCCTGCGTGTACTGGTCCTACGCGTGGGTTGGTGGCTACGCTGGATTCCGGCGCAAAGGGGGACCGGATGGGCGCTCGGCGGCGCGCGCTTCTGGTGTTGACCATCCTCGCGGTGGTCTGTGTCGTGACGTCCTCCATCCTGATCCACAGCAGCGACCTGACCACGGCCTCCGGTGTGGGCACTATCCGGGTGGCCGGAGCGCGCGCCACCCAGCTGCAGATGTTCCGCGACGAGGTGCTGGTGTGGTCTGCCGGGGGGTTCACCCCGGCCGAGATCGACCAGGTGATGGCCTCCGACCGGGTGGCGTCGATCGCGGCGGTGCGTGGCGGCCTGATCGGCGTCCTCGGCTCCAGCGCCAGCTACCGGGTGCTCCCGATCGAGGTCATGGCGGTCGACCCGGACGCCTACGCCAGCGCGGCCGGGCGCGCCGGCAACGCGCTGCGGCGGGAGCTGCAGCATGGGGTGGTGCTGTCGCAGACCGGTGCCAGCCTGCGCCGCCTCGCCACCGGCGGCAAGCTGCGGCCGATCGGCGGTGGCAAGGCCCTGACCGTCAGCGGGGTGGTCGACGACCAGCTCCTGGCCGGGTATGAGGCGGCCGTCAGCCGCACCCTGGCGGACCGCTTCGGCCTGCTGCGCGCCAGCTACCTCGTACTCCGCCCCCGCGGCGCGGCGAGCGAGCTGGAGACCGCCGTGCGGAGCCTGCTGCACCGGCGCGTCCTGCGGTTCGTCCTTCCCGGTGAGCGCACCTGGTTCCGGGCCGGTGAGGTGCTCCCGCTCGAACAGGTGAAGGCGCGTTTCGGGGAGCTGGCAGTGCGCAGCCTCGCCAACCCGGTTCCGAGCCCCGCCTGGCTGGCCGCCAATATCGTCGCCCGGACCGTCCCCGTGCTCGGCCAGGTGCACTGCCACCGCGCGATCATCGGCGACCTGAGCGCGGCCATGGTGGAGCTGCAGCGTCTCCACCTGGACCGCTTCATCGATCTGGCCGCGGTCGGCGAGCACGGCGGCTGCATGGACCCCCGCCACCCGGTCGCCGGCACCACCGGCCTCTCCCACGGGGAGTGGGGCATCGACCTGGAGCTTGGCACCTCCGCCAAGGTCGACCAGCGGCTGGTCCAGGTCATGGCACACCACGGCTTCAGCTGGGGAGGGCGCTGGCTGCCAGCCGCTCCCGACCGCTTCGAGTGGGTCGGCGCCGGAGCTTGAAGCCCTGCAGTAAGGTAGGGCCGTGCTCGGGTTCGGTGCCGCCGTCTCCACCGCCTCCGGCTTCCGGCAGGCGCTGGACGAGACCGTCCCGGCCGCGCTGTCGCAGGCCGGCGGGGAGGCCGACCTGGCGCTCTGCTTCTTCTCCATGGAGCATGCTGAGGCCGCTGGCGATCTGGTTCGGGTCCTGGCCGAGCGCAGCGGCGGCGCCACCGTCCTCGGCTGCACCGCCCAGGGGGTGATCGGCACCGGCCAGGAGCTGGAGGACACCCCGGCGCTGGCGCTGTGGGTGGCGCGCCTGCCTGGTGTGCGCCTGCGCCCGTTCCACCTGCGGCTGGTGGAGCTGCCGGAGGGGTACGGCATCGTCGGGTGGCCTGGCTTCGAGGCCACCGAGCGCGTCAAGGTGCTGCTGCTTGCCGACCCCTTCAGCTTCCCGGCAGACCGCTTCCTCGAACGCCTCAACGAGGAGCAGCCCGGTCTGCCGGTGATCGGTGGCATGGCCTCGGGCGCGACCGAGCCCGGCGGCCACCGCCTGCTGCTGGGGACCGACGCGGTGCGCCAAGGCGCCGTCGGCGTCGCCCTGAGCGGCCCGGTCGAGGTGCGGACGGTGGTGAGCCAGGGCTGCCGCCCGGTGGGGGCGCCCTACGCCGTCACCCGCGCGGACGGGAACCTGGTCCAGGAGCTGGGCGGCCGTCCGGCGGTGCAGCGGCTGCGCGAGCTGCTCAGCGGCGCGAGCCCCCACGAGCAGTCCCTGATCGCCGGCGGCATCCAGATCGGCAGGGTGATCGATGAGCACAAGGCCGACTTCGGCCGCGGGGACTTCCTGATCCGCAACCTGCTCGGCGCCGACCCGCAGAGCGGCGCCGTCGCTGTCGGCGACGCGGTGGAGCTGGGCCAGACCATGCAGTTCCACGTGCGCGACGCGGCCGCGGCGGGGGAGGAGCTGGCGGCGCTGCTCGACCCGGTGCCGTCCTGGCGGCCGGGGCCCGGGGGCGTGCTGCTCTTCTCCTGCAACGGCCGGGGCCGGCGCTTCTTCGGCGTGCCGAACCACGACGCCGCCAAGGTCGCCGAGGCGACCGCCGCGGTGCCGATGGCGGGGTTCTTCGCCCAGGGCGAGCTGGGCCCCGTCGGCGGGCGCAACTTCCTGCACAGCTATACCGCCAGCATGGCGCTGTTCTGCGAGCCTGGGGACGCGGGCTCTCAGGGCGAGGCGTTGCCGTCGCCCGGCCCTGGCCCGAGCGACTCGTAGGGTGTGATGAGGCCGTCGCGCAGCCGCAGGAGCACCTCGCCGCGCTGCCGCACCACCAGCGCAACGCCGAAGAGCAGGTAGGCGGCGGAGAGCAACAGCAGCTCGGTGCCGCGAGCTGGCGCCGGCAGCAGCGCGTGCAGCACGAACTGCGCCGCGAACAACGAGAACAGCGCCAGCGCTTCGCGGGTCGTGATGACGAGGTTGGCGAGGATGCCCAGGGCGAACACGGTCTGCGCGGCGGTCAGCAACAGCTCCTCCCGCTGAGCTGGGTCGATCGGCAACCCGTGGAAGCTCCTTGAGCCGACCGCGAACACCACTGGGAGCGTCCCGACCAGCAACGTCCACTGGTTGACCTTGGACGACACCAGCGTGGTCAGCGCCGCACTGGTCTTCAGCCGCCAGGCGTACAGCCCGGCGACCAGCAGCTCCGGCGCCTCGGAGGCGAGCGGCGCGAGCCACTGCACCAGCAGGAACTGGTTGACGCCAAGTTCCGTGCCGGTCGCCACCAGCGACTCGGCGAAATGCTCCGCCACCAGCAGGATCACCCCGGCGGAAAAGACGAACAGCAGCGCGATCAGCGTTCGCCTGGGTCGCCGCCGCAGCCCTCCCAGGCTGGCAGCCGGCCCGTACAGCTGCGGCTCGCTGGCGGGAGTCTTGGCGATGCGCAAGGTGTAGGCGACAAAGATGCCGACCAGCACCACCGCGTCCAGCAGGGTGATGGTCCGCCTTAGCGGCAGCGTCAACGAGTAGGCGCAGGCCAGCGCGAGGTAGGTCAACTCCACCGCGTTGACGCGCGGCAGGAGGATCCCGTCAACGCGGTTGCGCTTGGCGCGGTTGCGCCACCAGGCGATGAACACCACGATCGACCAGCCGACGCCGATCAGCAGGCGGTTGGAGCCGGTCATGTTGGCGAGCACCAGCGAGCAGTTCGACGGCCCCCCACCGTGCGGAGCAGGGCCGGGGCCGGGGGCGCAGCCGGGCCCGAAGGCGCGCACGTCGTGGCCGCCCTTCCAGGCGAACACGAAGCTGACCGCATACTCCGGCAGCACCGCGATCAGCGCCAGCGCTCCGATGGCGAGGCTTGCCGACACGTCGACCTGAGCCGCCTCGGCAGCCCAGGCCAAGATGAACGCGGCACCGACCACCGCCGTCCCATACAACAGGATCGCCTGCCACGGCAGTGGGGACGGCACGCCCAGCTCCAGATGCAGTCCTTGTGCCAACCCGAGCAGGCTGCCAGGAAGCGTCACCGCGATCGCGGCCAGCAGCAGGAACCAGCGTCGCCAGCCGTCCCCCGCATCCCCGCGGTGGGGTCGGGCGCGGCGGGTGGCGACGGTCACAGACACTCCTTCGGCTCTGCAGGACCACAAGGGAAACTGCTCGATCCGAAGGTCTCGTCCGCCCGTCAAACGTCGGTAACGGGTGAGCCGCCGGGCGGCGCCAACGGGCGCCACCGTCCTGACGGCGTACTCGCCGGGCGTTGTGGAAGAACGTCCGGGAACTACTCCCCTTCGCCGACCATCCTACTGGTTGGGATCCTGGCACACCAGCGACCGCGAGAGAAACGCGCGGCGGGCCTCCGGAGAGGCCCGCGCAAGGGTGGTCCAGGGATCAGGCCGGGATCGGCTCGTTTGCCTGCGGCCACGCATCCTCGGGTGGGGCGTCGTCGGCGCGGGTGCCGCAGATGTCACAGACACCCCGCCGTACAGAGCCCGCACTCAAGCAGGCCGGACAGTCCGCAAGCCCAACCGGGACGCTGCGATGTTCATGAGCGGCTGTGCCCAGTTCCATCTGGCCGCCTTTCTCGGAGGGAGTTCACTGTAGATGACGTACAGCAAACAGCCCAGTCACAATGCTGCAACGGTACCTTGCTCAGGTAAGAACGATAGGACGACAGAGGTAAGGTAAGCGTTTGCTTCGGGTTCCTGAGACGTCTGCTAGCGTAGTTCTGGTTCCGTCAGACTCATTCCCAGCCTGTTCCAGATCATGCTGCGTCCAGGGGGCCCGGTGGCTGATATCGATGCGTTCGCCAAGGCTGAAGCCGAGGCGCTGATCGTTGAACTGTCCGAATGGTGCATGATCCCGTCGATCTCGACTGATCCAGCGTATGCGGCGGCGGTGCGGCGTTCCGCGGAGTATTTGGCCGGGCTGATGGAGTCCGCCGGCCTTGACGCGGACATCCTCTCAGTCGACGGCAGCCAGCCCGCGGTCTACGGCGAGTGGCTCGGCGCCGGCCCGGAGGCTCCCACGATCACGGTGTACGGCCACCATGACGTGCAGCCGGTCGACCCGCTGGAGCTGTGGGTCAGCCCGCCGTTCGAGCCGGCTGTGCGGGACGGCTGCCTGTATGCCCGTGGCGCCTCTGACGACAAGGGCCAGATCCACTTCCAGGTCGCCGCGGTGCGCCACCTGCTCGCCGCTGACGGCCGCCTGCCGGTGAACGTCAAGTTCATCGTCGAGGGCGAGGAGGAGGCAGGCTCACCCAATATCGAGGCGTTCCTGGCTGAGCACGCCGACCGGCTGGCCTGCGACGTGATCTTCGTCTCCGATACCGGCATGTTCGCCGAGGACGTCCCCACCCTGGTGACCGCCATGCGAGGCCTCATGTACTTCCAGCTCGACCTGCGCACGGCAGCCGGCGACCTGCATTCCGGCGAGTTCGGCGGCACCGTGCCGAACGCGGCCGCGGCCCTGGCCGAGCTGCTCGCCAAGCTCAAGGACGCCGACGGGCGCATCGCCATTCCCGGCTGGTACGACGACGTCCTGGACCTCACCGGGGCGGAGCGGGCGCACTTCGCCGCCCTGCCGTTCGAGCCGGACGCCTTCATGCGCGCCGCTGGCGTGCGGGCCCTGCCGGGGGAGCGGGGCTGGTCGCCGCTGGAGCGCGTCGGCGCCCGCCCGAGCGTGGATGTCAACGGCATCTGGGGCGGCTTCACCGCTGCCGGGTCCAAGACGATCGTCCCGGCGGAGGCGCACGCCAAGCTCTCCTTCCGCCTGGTCGCCGACCAGGACCCGGCCAAGCTGCAGCCGCTGTTCGAGCGCTGGGTGCAGGACAACCTGCCCGCCGGCACCGAGGTCGAGATCTGCTCGTTCGGCTCGGTGCGACCCTGCGTGACCCCGCTCGACCACCCCGGCAACCTGGCCGCCAGCCGCGCCATCGCCCGCGCCTGGGGGATCGAGCCGCTGTTCACCCGCGAGGGCGGCTCCGGCCCGGAACGGGCGCTCAGCGACGCCCTCGGCGCTGCCTGCGTCTACATCGGCGTGATGCTCCCCGAAGACCGCATCCACGCCCCCAACGAGCGCCTCCTGCTCGCCAACTACTTCCGCGGCCTGCGCGCCGCCACCTACGCCTACGAAGAGTTCGCCCGCCCCGACGTGAGCGGCCCGCTGCTTGCCCGCCGCCGGCGATAACCCAACTCGTATTGCTGGCTTGTCAGCAATGGGATAGCCACGGTGTCGCTTGGTGTGCTATGGAAGGTGAGGCACAAACGGGGATCGGGGCAGCGGTCGTGGCGACAAATATGGTGGCTTGTAGCAACACCGGGTGCGGCGTCGTTGAGATCCCCGACAACGCCAAATTCTGCCCGCAGTGCGGGAAGCCGCTCGGCTCTGCCGCTGTCATGAGCCCGAGCGAGAGCCAGCGGCGAACCGTCACGATCGTCTACTGCGACATCCATCACTCCACCACGCTCAGCGGCAAGCTCGAGCTGGAGGCACTGCGGGATCGGCTCGACCGCTTCGCCCAGACCGCCCGCGAGGTTTTCGGGCGCCACGGCGGGCGCACCGGGATCCGGCAGGGCGACAGCATGATGGGCGTGTTCGGCATCCCGGTGGTGAGCGACGACGACGCCCTACGGGCCGTGCGGGCGGCGTCGGATCTGCGTGGCGCGCTGGTGCCCCTCGGCGAGGAACTGGAGCAGGAGTTCGGCCTGGGGTTCGCGGTGCGGATCGGCGTGAACACCGGGCAGGCCCTGGTGCGGCTCGTCGGGGACGCGATTGAGGAGCAGGTCGAGGGTCCGGAGGTCGCGCTGGCACGACGGTTGGAGGAGAACGCCGAACCGGGTGAGATCCTGATCGGCGAGGAAACTTATGAGCTTGTGCGGGACGCCATCCACACGACCAAGGAACTCAAGCTCAAGCTCAACGGTTTCCCGCAGCCGGAGACGGCCTGGCGTCTCGGCGAGGTCCTTCGCGGTCGCCCAGGCCGCATTCCCCACCTGACTGCGCCGCTGGTGGGACGCCAGCATGAGCTGACCCTGCTCGCCGACGTGTTTCAGTGGGTGGCGGCCGAGCGGAGCCGGTACCTGGTCACGCTGCTGGGCGAGGCTGGTGTCGGCAAGACCCGCTTGGCCGACGATTTCGTCCGGCGCCTCGGCGACCGGGTCACTGCGTTGCGGGGACACTGCCTTTCCTACGGTGAGGAGGTCACCTTCTGGCCAGTGAAGCAGATCGTGTACCAGGCAGTCGGCATTGCCGATACACCAAGTGGCGATTCCCCAGGTGCCGACTCCTCAGCCGCCAGCTCCGAACAGCTCGCCGAGCTCTCCAAAGGACTCACCGAACTGCTCAGCGGTGACGAGCGTGACCGCGAAGCGCTCACCACCATCAAGCAGCTCCTTGGCATCGGCGGCGAGGAGTCGGCCTCGCCGGCCGACACGCCAATGGCCGTGCGCCGGCTGTTCGAGAATCTGGCTCGCCGCAAGCCGCTGGTGGCGTTGATCGACGACCTCCACTTGGCCGATGAGCGCCTGCTCGAGACGATCGAACAGGTCGCAGCGGCGGGCCGTGAGGCGCCGATCATGCTGATCTGCATGGCGCGGCCGGACGAGTTGTCCGACAAGCGCCCGACCTGGCCGCGCGGCTGGATGAACAACTCCTCGCTGGTGCTCTCGCCTTTGAAGCCGCAGGAGGGCGAGGAGCTCATTGGCCACCTGTTGCCCGCCATGCAGTTGGATGACGAGGAATTGGCCCACCTCATCCGGCTGGCGCAAGGCAACCCGCTGACCGTCGAAGAGCTGGTGGCGATGTTCGTCGGCAAGGGCTGGCTGCGTCAGTACGAGGGCCGCTGGATCGCCACCCCGGATGTCTACCGGATGGAGGCGCCGCCGGGTGTCAACGTGATCCTGCAGGCGCGCCTGGACAAGCTCGAGCTCGAGGAGCGCAAGATCCTGGAGCGGGCGGCGGTGGTCGGCGAGCAGTTCCACGCCATCGACGTGGAGGCGCTGTCGCTGGCATCCGATCCGGTGCAGGTGGCCGCACGGCTCGACGCGCTGGAGCGCCACCAGATCATCCAGCAGGACCAGACGGCCGGCGCGGGCGTGACGGCCAAGGGCAGCGAGGGATACCGCTTCCGTCACATCCTGATGCGCCAGGCGGTATATGACCGGATGACCAAGCCGACCCGCGCCGGACTCCACGAGCGCTACGCCGACTGGCTGGAGGCCGCTGCCGGTGACCGTATCTCCGAGATCGACGAGCTGATCGCGTCCCACCTCTACGAGGCCTACAACTACCTCCGTCGGCAGGGGAAACTCGACGAGCGGGCGGTGCTGCTCGGCCAGCGGGCTGGGGAGTACTTCGCGGCGGCGGGGCGGCGGGCGGCCAAGCGTGGCGATGTCCAGATCACCGCCACCCTGCTGGGCCGCACCACCCGCCTGCTGCCACCCGGGCATCCGACCCGGCTGGAGGCGCTGCCCGACCTCGCCGAGGCGCTACAGGCGGGGGGGGAACTGGAGCGGGCGATCGGCGTCTACGAGGAGATCAAGCAGGCCTCCACTTCGGACGATGACCGTGCCAGCATCAACGCGGCGCTCGGCCTGCTCCACGCGCGGGCGTTCTGCGACCTTGAGTCGTTCCTGCGCAGCGGTCTCCAGGAGGTCGAGGCCCTCCTCCCGAAGCTCGAGCGGAACAACCGCCAGGATCAGGAAGCGACCAGCGAGCAGCGTGACGACTGCCGGGCCTTGGCCAAGGCGACCTACCTGCTCGCCTACCTCGACTGGGCCATGGGCCGCAATGAGGCCGCCGGAGTCAAGGCCGAGCGGGCCTGCGGCCTCGCCAGGCAGGCCGGCGACGAGCGACTTGAGGCCAGCATCGTGCGGTTGCAGTGCGTCATCCTCTACTGGGGCCCCACGCCGATCGCCGAGGTCGAGCGGTATAACAAAGAGGCGCTGGAGCTGGCCAAGCGCACCGGCCAGGGCAACCTGGAGGCCGGCGCGCTGACGATCGCCGCTCGGATCGCGGCGATGCATGGCGAGTTCGAGCGGGCCAGGCGGCTTAGCAAGGCGGCCGAGCGGATCAACACCGACCTGGGCGAGCTGCTCACCGGGGCGATGGACACCCTTACCGAGGGCGTGATCGGGCTGCTGAGCAACGACCTCAGCGCCGCCGAGCAGGCGCTGCGGCGCGGCTTCGACGCGCTGGAGCGGATGGGCGGGGCGGGGCCCAAGGCCAACGTGGCCGCGTGGCTGGCACGGGTCCTGCTGCGCCAGGAGCGCCTCGACGAAGCCGAGCAGATGACCCGGCACTGCGAGGTGTGCGCGGCTACCCACCAGGCCGATGCGCAGGCCAGATGGCGCTCGATCCGGGCGGTGATCCTGGCGCGGCGCCAGGACGTCGCGGAAGCCGAGCGCCTCATCAAAGAAGCCTTGGAGCGTGCCGACGAGACCGACCAGCCCGATACCCAGGCGGAAGTCCGGGCCGACTATGCCGAGGTGCTCCGCATGGCCGGCCGTCGGCAGGAGGCGGCCAAGGAGTTGAAGAAGGCCAAGGATCTCTACGAGGAGAAGGGCAACCTGGCCGCGGCCAAGCAGATGTCCACGGTGTTGGTCACGCTGCGTTGACCCCGGCCGTGGCCATCCCGGCCGGGTCCTGTTCTTTACCCTGTCGTGTTCTCGAAGCTGGGGGTCGGCACCATCGGGGCAGTGGGGGTCGTCTGATTGGTTCCCCAGCGGGTCCCCCAGCCGTTCTTCTGCAAGGTGGTCAGGGCCCACAGCCGGGCCGGGATGAGCAGACCGACGTGCACCAGTCCATAGACCAGCACCACGCTGAGGGCTCCCCGGCCGGAGGGCGGCGCCATGGCCGCGCGGCGGGAGGGCGGCAGCGCGGGATCGGGCTTGGGAAGGCTGCGTGTCTGCCAGAAGACGAGCGCTCCGCTGGTGCCGGTCATGACGGCGAGCATGGCGGCGTCCAGCAGCAGCCACGATCTGGCCACCGCGGCGTCCCACACGCCGAGCGACATGCCAACGGCGAGCAGTAGCGGCGCCAGTCCCCTGGCGATTACGTCGAACCACAGATACGGCGACGCCTTGCGCCCACGCTGGCCCAGCAGGGCACGACGGGTCCAGGGAAGCTCCCGGAAGAAGCTGCGGTTCCAGCGGACCTGTTGGCGGAAGTAGCGGCCGAGCCCGGTGGGGACCTCGGTGAGGGCGTGGGCGTCGGGCGCGTAGCGCGACTCGTAGCCGTTGGCCAGCAGCAGGTTGGTGAGCTGCAGGTCATCGCCGAAGACGCACGCCAGCCTCATGAACGTCTGTGACAAGTACTCGTCCCAGACGGCCTCGAGGGACGAGCGTCGGTACAGCGACAGCGGGCCGGTGCAGCACAGCACGGCCCCGTGCCAGCCCTGAGCGGCCCGCTCCTGGTCGAACAGCATCGCGTAGCGCCAGTTGACGGCTCTGGCGAGCAGGCCCTTGCTCTGGTTGAGCGCGCGGACGTTCCCGGTCACCGCTCCGACATCATCGTATTCAGCCCTGTCGATCAGCTTTTGAATGGTGTCGGGGTAGACGACCGTGTCGGAGTCGATCGTCAGCACGAACTCGCCCGTTCCCTTCCGGTAGGCCGCGTCTTGCGCCTGGCGTTTGCCCACGTGCTGCTCGAGGGTGATGACCGTCCAGCCCGGCCGCTGCTCGTACCGGTCGTACAGCGGCTGCAGCGCGTCGAGATTGCGGGAGCAGTCGTCGACCAGGAAGACGTTGATGGGGTAGTCCTGGACCAGCAGCGACTCACAGCAGGCTTCCAGGAGCTTGGAGTCCTCATTCCAGATGGGGATGATGACGTCGACAGAGGGCAGCGCCCGGCGTCCCGGACGGATCACCGTACGGCCCGCGTGCTGGCGGGCGTACCGCCGCTGCAGGATGCTATGGCTAGCAAAGGTCCCCGCATACAACGTGGCGATGAGACTACGCCCGAGCAGCCCAACCACAGGGACCGTCGTCACTGGTCGGCCTCCAGTTCTGTGTCCTCGCCAACGCGACCGGCTGCGGCCTGACCGCAGTCCTTATGGTCGGTATTACGAGGATCAAATCATCGATGGACAGGAATAGCGGAAATGACGGGAATAACAAAAAACCAAGGGCGCAACCCAGCAAACCAGTCAGACAGGCACGGCGAGTAACACCAGGCTTCCGGACTCCCCGGTAGCCCACGCATACTCTTCCATACCTGGTGACCTGCCCGCCTATCGCTCAAGCGACGGCAGGGGTGTCGGGTGAACGACATTTGGCATACGTAGATCGGCAGGAGGGAATGATTAGCTATTTCTCAGCAAATCTTTGCTCTGTAGTCTTATTAGCGCTCCATCACTCAGCTGCGGAAGTCGAGCGAGTGGGGCGGGGGCGAGCATGCCCGACCAGGCTGGTGAACCCGCCGGTGCGGCCGTTGATTCGCCGCCGCAGTTGCTCCGGATCGAGGATCTCGACCTGGCCATGGGCAACTTTGATCAGCTCGCGGCCCTCGAGTTGCCGCAGCACCTGGTTCACGGTTTGGCGCGCCCCACCGACCATGTGGGCCAACTCGGTCTGAGTGACGCGCTGCGGGCCGCCGAGTTCGTCGGCCTCGTACAGGTCAAGGAGCTTGCGGACCACGCGGTCAGGGGTGGGCAGAAAGACCTGGTCGATCGCCAGACGGTTGGCCTGGCGGACCAGTTCGCCGAATTGGTGCAGCAAGGCGATCCGCATGTCGGCGTCGGCGCGCAGTAGCCGCCGCATCCGCTCAGCGGTGACCGAGATCAGCGCGCAGCCGGTCACCGCCTCGGCTGAGGCGGAGCGCGGCATGCCGTCCAGTGCGGCCACCTCGCCGAAGCTCGCGGGCGCCCGCAGGCGGACAAGCTCGACCAAGTCGCCGCGGGGAGAGTGGACGATCTCCTTGACCACGCCCTCCAGGAGTACGAATAGGCGGTCGCCCAGTGCTCCCTGCGCGAAGATGGTGCGGCCCTTATCGAAGGTGAGCTGCGCACCGCCTGTGACGATGTCGCTGCGGGCCGCTTCGCTCAGTCCGGAAAAGAGCGGCGTCTGGCCTAGCAACCAGGTCACCTTACTGGCGTCCATTCCTTGTCCTCACCCGTGTCGGCTGTCGGCGTCCTGCTTCCTCGTCCCGCAGGATCGGGGGAATCCTACGACCGTTGCGAGGGTGAAGTGGTTACGCGGGAGCTCGAGGAGCCAGGGTTCAGTCGGCTGGGCGCTGCATCCAGCTGAATAGCGAGAGGCCGCCGTCGACCGGTAGGTTCGCGCCGGTCACGTAGCCGGCCCAGACATCGCTGAGCAGGAACAGGGCGACCCGCGCCACGTCGTCGGGCTCGCCTGGCCGGCCGAGCGGGATGTGCGGTCGGGTCCAGGCCTCCTTTTCGCGTTGCTCGTCGCTGCCCTGGTCGTCGTCGGTGCGGATCCATCCGGGTGAGATGGCGTTGACACGGATGCCGTGCGGACCCAGTTCGTGGGCGAGTTCCCGCACGAGCATCGCCACTCCCGCCTTGCTGACGCTATAGTGCGGCCGCTTGGCCACAAAGGTGTCGTGCAGGGAGGAGACGAACAGGATCGATGCGCGGGGCCGCCCCTCGGGCTTTCGTGACTGCAGCAGCGCATCCACCAGCCGCTTGGTGAAGAACCACGGGCCCCGGAGGTTGGTCTCCATGACCAGGTCGAAGGCATCCTCCTCAATCTCGTGGAAACCGTGGTCCGTACTGATGCCGACGTTGTTGACGATCAGCTCAACCGGGCCCTCACGCAGGATCCCGTCCGCGATGGCGGCCATCTCGGTGGCGAGGTCGCCGACCACCAAGCGGCACCTCGGGAATCTGTCGAAGGCGCCGTCGAGCTCGTGTTTGTCCTTGTCGACAGCGATGACCTCGGCTCCTATCTCTAGGAGCAGGCTCGCGATCGCGTGACCGATTCCGTTGGCCGCGCCGGTGATAACCGCCCGGCGGCCCGCTAGGTCGGGTATGGGAAGGGGTCGGGATAGGTCCTTTGCCTCGCACATCTTCCTGCGACTCCCTTGATCGAGACCAGGTCGGATGCTGATGACCAGAAGGACCGGTTACTGGGCTTGGCCGACACCGGCGATAGAGGCGGTGTCGGCATGTGGACGAACGCTTGGTCCGCGCCGCGACTGCTTGGATTGCCCTTCAGCGGCGATGCTGCGAGACGGGAGCTGGTTGGGGTAGCTCCCAAGGAAGGAGGCGGACCGCTGAGAGTCGATCGCCTGCCCCGCGTTCCCGCGCTCCCGGTCCGCCTCCCTTCCGCCGCACGCATCGTCATAGGCTTGCCCGGCGCCGCAGCCCGGCGGGGTCGAGGATCTCGATGCCAGTGGTGGTGACGCGGATGAGGTGCCGCGCTTCGAGGGTCCGCAGTGCCTGGTTGACGCTCTGGCGGGTGGCGCCCACCATCTGCGCCAGCTCGGTTTGGGTGATGCGATGCCCGCGGCTGCGTGAGCGGTCATCGCGGATCGATTCATCTAGTTCCAGCAGCTGAACCGCGACCCGTCCGGGCAGGTGCAGGAAGACCCGTTCGGTCGCCTGGCGGTCGGCTCGCCGGACCAGCGCGCCGAGCGAGCGCAACAGTGCTGCGGCCACGTCGGCGTTGGAGCGCAGCAGTCGCAGCACGTCCTCGCGGGTGATCGCGATCAGGGTGGAGCGCTCCACTGCCTCGGCCGTGGCGGTGCGGCGTCCGCCGTCCAGGACCGCGAGCTCGCCGAAGCTACCTGGCGGCCAGTGGCGCACCAGCTCCACCACCTCCCCACGCGGGGAGCGGACCACCAATTTGACCACCCCCTCGGCGACTACGTACATGCGGTCGCCGGGGTCGTCCTGGACGAAGATGCTCTGCCCCTTGTCGAACGTGCGGACCAGCACACTGTCGGCCAACTTCTGGAGAGTTGGCGGGTCGAGCACGCTGAACACGTCGGTCTCCCCGAGCAGTCTGGCGATGCGGCCGACGTCCAATCCTGCCTCCTCATGGAACCAAGTGGTAGGAAAGTGATGAATCTAGTCTATGAGGAGACTATCGCTCCGTAATGGAGTGTAGTAGTGCCCCGGCCGGATCGGCCTAGCCCGGCCAGCGGCTGGCGGCGACGAAGGTGGTGAAATTGAACTTGAGGTCCTGGATGCGGCGTTCCAGCACCCGCAGGCCGAACAGGGTGGCGCAGCGCTCCGCGGCGATCACCGCGGTGGCTGCCGGCAGTTCGCCGTTGGCGAGCATGCGGGCCGCCTCCGCCGTGTCGGCCTCCTCGGTCACCCGGGTGGTGGGGAAGTTGTGGCGCAGCCACATGCGGCACTGCCGGATCGCCTGCTGGTGGGAGGCGATCCGGTCGATGCCGTCGCGCCCGTCGAGGCTCGGGTGCACCAGCAGGGTGTGGTTCACGTCGATCTCGAAGAGGTCCTCGACCTTGAAGCGGTGGGCCGCCATCGCATAGATGCTTTCGTAGACGACGCCGCCGTTGGAGTTCTCCAGCGCGAAGATGCCGTAGTCGGCCTCCTCGCATTCCAGTGCCCGCAGCACCCCCTCGGTGCTG
>WNGQ01000212.1_pt1 | contig 58235 bp, 50 predicted proteins | sample 5407661 | NCBI WGS metagenome assembly WNGQ01 (sample SAMN13153382, study PRJNA577476) | soil metagenome | isolation source: 60 cm soil or saprolite under Garry oak tree replicate 2 | place: USA:California | collected 2016-06-15 | reverse complement strand
TGGTATGATCGTCATGGAAAGCTCCTTGCAGGGCTAGTAGATGTGTTAAGTAAGTTCTACTGTGCCTGCAAGCTTTTCTCTTGTCAAGGGACCCCGTGACGATACACTGCTCGCTTGTTAGGAATTAGTTCCGACCCTCCCGTCTGGGATTGAAACATTTCATGACGCAACACTATCTCTTTCCTGAACCGGGCAGGTCAAAATGGCCTGGGAAGCCCGTCTGGGATTGAAACGATCGTTCACTTTCCCATGAACTCACTACCTCTGGGGTGTCAAAATGGCCTGGGAAGCCCGTCTGGGATTGAAACCATCAAGGGCTATCCGACCTTCATACTTGTAGCCGCGTCAAAATGGCCTGGGAAGCCCGTCTGGGATTGAAACACCAAGAAGCTGCTGCACTGGTAACTTCCCATTACGGTCAAAATGGCCTGGGAAGCCCGTTCGGGATTGAAGGCGGTGCCGCTGCATTCTCAGACCTTTAGGTAGGGGTTAGGCGCAGATATTTGGAGATAAGGGATCAGGTGGGAGAGTTAGGGGAAGACGGCTTAGCTAAGGCAGGCAGGAGACTCTCGCGTGGGGCAGAACCAAGCACATCGAGCAACTCTTCCAAGGAGAAGACGCCATAGCAGCCAGCGACATAGAGCACCGCTGGAGCACTGCCCAGCTCGCGCTGCCGCTGTCGCCGCAGCCGACGAATGGCCATCGAAGCCAGCCGCTCTGCGGCCTGCAAGCGATAGACTTGGGCGGTATTGAAGGCCAGGCAGGTCAAGGTAGTGCGCCCCAGCGGGCGAAACGCCTGTAAAGCGGCAAAGCCATCGGAGAAGCGGCGGGTACTCACCAACGCTCTGGGCGGCTCAGCGGCCGCTTCCTGGGTGGTCACATCACGGATGAGGCAGGCCCACAGGCTGGCATCAGGCATTCCATCGCTGGCAGCCGCCTGGGTAAAGCCCTCCCAACTGGAGAGCTCTCCCGCTGCCGCCACCTCCACCTCGCGCACCTGCTTGTGACCCTGGATGGTGCGCAGATAGCGATGGTGGGTCCAGTCAATGAGTTGCCCATCGGCCAGCCCGTGCAGATCCTGGTAGAGCAGACGATCCTCCGGCAAGCTCACCAGGGCATCAATGCCCTTGCTATACTTGAGCCAAGCCAACAGCGGCCCATCGGCAGAGAGCGCATCGGCCAGCAGTAGGCTGATGCTCTGCGGTCCGGCCACCTCGAGCGCTTGTTCGATCAGCGAGCGCGTCACCGCCGCTTCTTGGCCTTTCTCGGAGGCCTGCCCGCTCAAGAGTCGCCAGGCTACGATGATCGGACGGGTGGCTGACACACACACCAAGGCCACCAGGCGAAAGTCGTCGCCCAGCCCGCTGCCATCGACGGCATAGACCCGCCCACGCACCAACTGCCGCTGATAGAGCGCCTTGACCCCTGCTGCTTGCGCGTGCAGCCAGGCCGACTCGCCCACCCGACGTAGGGTATCGCGCAGGGTATCGGGATGACAGGGCAACGACTCTTCTTGCCGCCCTTGCGGGTTGCGATGTCGTCGGTTGCTGCCCGAGCGGATTTGCACCGGGGCCCAGCCCAATTGCAAGAGCACGACTGGCTCGCGGAAGAGCACCTCACTGGCTCCGCTCAGGGAGGCTTGATCCACAAACGGCAACGTGGCCAGCGTCCGGAGCAGCACCTCATCGGGCACTCCGGCTCGCTCTCGCTGCACCTCCACCTCATCCAGGATCGCAAAGATCCCCAATTCCTGGTGTAAGGCCACCAACTCATCCAGGGGGCCACTGGCCATCGTCGTGGCCAAATCCGGCCGTTCGCCCCGTCTCAACGCCTCTGCTACCGCTGCTTTATCGTTGCGATACCACTCCATCTTCTTCCTCCTCCTTTAGAACTTCTCTTCTAGTTTATCACTTCCTTCCCTTATCTCCAAATGTCTGGGTTAGGCGCTCATCCCCTGACATCCATGGTATACCATGCTACAATTAGCAGTATGGAAGAACAACATACCAAGCATGTTACGTATAAGATAGCCTATCATTTTGTGTGGTGTCCCAAGTATCGCAAACAGATACTTGTAGGAGATATCGCCCAGTTTGTCGAGTCAGAAATTCGGCGCTTGTGTGAGGAAAATAAGTGGTCAATTGGAGCCTTAAACGTGCAAGAAGATCATGTGCATGTGTTTCTCTCTGCCGAGCCAAAAACGGCTCCCTCACTGATTGCCAATACACTCAAGGGCATTACTGCCAGGCAAGTGTTTAAGCAGTTTCCAGCGGTCAAAAAGCAGTTATGGGGCGGCTCCTTCTGGTCGAGAAGCTATTATGTGGGGACTGTGGGAGATATGACCGAAGCCACCGTCAAGAAGTACATCGAGTTAGGACAGGGCTAATGTGCAAGACGTTTAAATATCGCCTCTATCCAACCAAAGAGACCGAGCGGAAGTTATACTGGACGCTCACTCGATGTCGAGAGTTGTACAATGCGGCCCTCTCCGAACGCAAAGATGCTTACAAGTATGCTGGCAAATCCATCAGCTACTACGATCAACAAAACGACTTACCAGAGATCAAAGCAGAGATCAGTATCAGGATATTGCCGCTCATGTGCTACAGGATGTGTTGAGACGCCTGAACAAGGCGTTTGATAATTTCTTCCGACGGTGCAAAAATGGCGAAAATCCAGGCTATCCGCGTTTTCAGGGCCGTAACCGCTATGACTCGTTCACCTATCCCGATGGAGCCGGTTGGAAGCTCACTGTGGAAGAGCAGGGCAAGAAGCTTCACGAGACGCTCAGTCTCACCAAGATAGGCCGGGCCTTGGTTACACTTCATAGACCGTTAGAAGGCAAGATCAAGACGGTCACCATCAAACGGGAAGTCGATCAGTGGTTCGTCACCTTTTCGTGTAAGGTGCCTGAACCTGAGAAGCTGCCTGAAAGCGTCGAGGACATCGGGATTGATTTGGGTGTCACGCACCTGGCTACACTTTCCAACGGAGAGATGATTGAGCATCCCCGCTACTACCGCAAGGCGCAAAAGGTACTTGAGCAAAGACAACCAGCCTTATCCAGAAAGAAGCGCGGTTCACATCGACGGGATAAGGGACGCCTCGCCGTAGCGAAAGCACACCGCAAGATTGCCCGTCAACGGAAAGACTTCCAGCATAAAGCGGCTAAGAAATTGGTAGAGCGTTATCAGGTCATCGTCTTTGAGGATATCCAGACGGGCAATCTCACCAAGAAGCCGAAGCCCAAACAAGACGAAAATGGGAACTATCTTCCTAATGGAGCGGCCTCGAAGGGTGGCTTAAACAAAAGCATTTTAGACGCAGGTTGGGGGCTTTTGTCAGTCTGTGTTCAGTCAAGGCAGCATGGGCCGGTCGGACACTGATCAAAGTAGACCCCAAATTCACCTCGCAGGTCTGTTCAGGGTGTGGACAGGTGCGTAAAAAGGACTTGTCCGAACGCTGGCATTCTTGCGACTGTGGCACTGAGCTAGACCGCGATGTCAACGCGGCGATCAACATTTTAGAGCGTGGAAGACGCCAACGTGGGGCAACCTGCGTAGAAGTTCCCTGCCTTTAGGCGGGAGAGCACTTCACCGAGATAACATACGATGGGTATGTTGATCTGTGGCAAGGTTGCTACCTGCATCAGATAGAGCCGCTGTGGGGCAGCGATAGTCGTAGTCATACGGTAATCCTTTCTCTTGTGCTGAAACGTTCCAGCTAATTGATTTGCATGCAAATCAATTAGCGAACAAAAAAAAGAGCACGTCAGGTTTACTTCCCCGTAACGTTGTGCAATGCTCGCTTGAGTAGGCGGATGAAAAAGGCACGTTCATCGTCGGAAAAACCTTCCAATGCGCGAGCATTCACCTCTTCCTCAAGAGAGGTCGTACGCTGTTTCAGCACTCGACCTCGCTCGGTCAGAAAAATGCGCTGCACACGCCTGTCGCCGGGGTCGGGCCGGCATTGTATCAGCCCCGCGCGGGTCATACGTTGCACCAGACCGTTGACAGTCGCTCTCTCGAGATCGAGGAGTGCTTGCAGTTCCACCTGAGATTTCCCCTCTTGCCGCCAGAGTTGCTTCAGAATAGCCCATTGTGACATAGTCACATTATAGGCTCGTAACCGGCGATTCGTGTCGAGAGCCATCGCATGAGCCAGTTTATTGATCAGCATTCCTGGACTTTCAAAAGAGTCCACCTCAGGTATCCCTCCCCAATTCAGTTCGCATGCTTACAATATAAATGACACAAGGGATCTTGTCAAGGCTTTACACCTCTGTCAAATGTGTATCATATTTAGGAGAGGCTTTCTCACTCAAAGTTTCGTATGCCACAACTTGCTACAAGAGAAGGGGTAGAAAATGATATCTGTTGCCACAATTGAGCTCTTCATTGTCATCCTCCTCATTATCGCCAATGGTGTCTTTGCCATGTCTGAAACTGCCTTCGTTTCCGCACGCAAAGTTCGACTCCAACAATGGGCTAATGAAGGCAACGTGAAAGCTGCTATTGCACTAGAATTAGTGAACTCACCTAATCGCTTACTCTCAACTGTTCAGTTAGGCATTACCCTCATTGGCATTTTAGCCGGGGCTTTTGGTGGAGCATCTATCGCTGGAGCACTGGCAGTGTATCTACGTGCTATCTCCTGGCTCGCTCCCTATAGCGCAGCTATTGCGCTTGCACTGGTGGTACTTTGTATCACCTATCTTTCACTAGTGATAGGTGAGCTGGTTCCCAAGCGCATCGCCTTAAATAATCCTGAACGTATTGCGACCCTCATGGTGACTTCTATGCGCGTGTTGTCTAACATCGCTTCTCCCTTCATCCACCTGCTGAGCCTTTCAACAGAGGCAATACTGCGACTGATTGGCATGCGACCATCTACCGAGCCGCCCATCACCGAAGAGGAGATCAACGTCTTAATTGAAGAAGGGACGCACATCGGAACCTTTGAAGCCGCGGAACAAGACATGGTCGAACGCATCTTTCGCCTGGCAGACCGGCGGGTCAGCGTCTTGATGACTCCCCGGCCTGATATCGACTGGCTTGACGCCAATGATACGCCGCAAGAAATCAGCCAGGCGATACGCGAGAGCTCCTTTTCTCGCTTCCCCGTCTGCGATGGGAGCCTGGACAATGTCCTTGGCATGGTGCACGTCAAAGATTTGTTCCAGCAATGCATAACGGGTCAGCCGCTTGACGTGAAGGCAGTCTTGCAAGAACCGGTCTACGTCCCGGAAAACACAAGCACGTTAAAGGTCCTGGAGATATTCAAGCAAACGGGAACACAGGCAGCGCTAGTCATTCAGGAGTATGGAGATATCGAGGGTTTGATCACGCTGAATGACATCCTCGAGGCGATTGTGGGTGATATCTCTTCACGCGACGACTTCGAGCATCCACAGGCGGTTGAGCGCGAGGATGGATCGTGGTTACTTGACGGCATGTTACCGGTAGATGAATTGAAGGATATTCTGCACATTCGAGAGCTGCCTGAAGAAGCAAGAGGCGCCTACAATACGCTGGCAGGCTTCGTATTGCTCAACCTTGGACATATTCCGAAGGCCGGCGAGCATTTTGACTGGGGCAGATTTCGCTTTGAAGTTATGGACATGGATGGACGCCGCATTGATAAGGTACTTGTGCAGCCGAAGCGAGTAGGAACTAAAGAACCCTCCGGCGCGGAAAAAGATCCCGGCGACCAGGAGCCCGGCCGCCAGTAGGGCGTAGACTCTGTTGGCGATTGAAAGGTAGGGTGCAAGCGGGCATGGCACCCGTTGACCCACATGGCACTCGCAAGGGGTGCCACTACCATGATACGGCCTGGCAAGCCGACGCATTCGTCTCATAGTAGTGGCAGGGCTTGCCCCTGCCATGTTTCCCCCACGTATTCGCCTCCCGGTCGAGCTCGCCAGCGGAGTCCTCATAAAGGAGGTTTCCACTAGATATCATAGTACCATGAGGCTGTGCTCGCGATGCAGTCTGCTTCAACTCCTCGCGACTGGTTGTTCTCCCGGCACCCTCCTCTCCAATGCCTCGCGATCCCACTTCGCCAGCGTTGCTCCAGCTTCATAGGTACTTTGTAAAAACTCCAGCAGCGCCTGATCAGGCGAGGAAGCTGAGCGCACGTCATCATAGCGCAGCAAGAATTCCCCCAGTTCTTGACTGTAGAACGCCGCTGCCGGGCGAATCGAGGCTGTCTTGAGTCCAGGCGGCTCTGGTAAGGTATAAGAGTAGAAAGCTGGGGCTGGGAAACGGTCATCGCCAGGCCAGAATCCACAACTGATCTCTTCGTGCGAGGAGCCTTCCCGCGTGATCCGATCGGCACCCGGGCGTTCGGGTGCGCGCCGGCCGGAGAACACGGTCTGCGCCAGGTCGAAGCCGCCCCAGAAAAAGTGGATGGGGCTGCTCTTGCCGAGAAAAGGCGAGCGGTAGCGCTTCAAGACGCTGTCGATCTGCACCAGGATGCGCCAGAAGCGGTGGGCGTAGACGGGGTCGTAGGAGGCGTGGACCTCGTCTTCATCACAGCGGATGGGATTGGACACTTCGCTCGGCAGCGTGTTGATCGTGATCTCGATCCCCAGGGCATGCAGGGCGGCCATAAATTCCCGGTAAAAAGCGGCGACGGACCGGGGGATTAGTGGCAGTGCTTTGCTGGTCCCATCGCTCGTGAGAATGTAGAGGTTGTGATCGATGAAGTCAAAATTGACGGCAAAGGCGCTGCCTTGATAGGGAATGGAAGACGTCGTCAGCCCACGCGGGGTGACATATAAGGTGACATGCCACCAATGGTTCACAAATGGACTCAACTCCATTCTGACCTTGCCAACGATCTGCGTCCACATGTGAAGGGTGTCAAGTGTCTCCTTCCATGCTTCATACGGGAGAGCTGGCCAGCTCTCCGTTGCTTCCCGTTGCTGTGTCTTGCTTGTGCTCTTCATGTGTTTCTCCGCCTGGTTGTCTCTCTGCTCTATTGCTGCTCACCATGAGGGGCGTCACGAACCCTGGCTGGCTGCTTCGAGTGCAGCAAGCAGGGCATCCTGCTCCCAGGAACCCGGATACAAGACCCCATTGATGAAGAACGTGGGCGTTCCTTGCACTCCGCTCCGTTCACCACCCTCCATATCTTCCTCGATGCGAGCCAGGAAGCGCTGCTCTGCCCTATCGCGCGCGTACTGCTGCATATCCAGTCCAACCGCCTCGGCAAAATGCGTCAGATCCACAACCTCGAGGGTATGCTGGTGGTGGAAGATATAGTCATGCATCTGCCAGAACTTTCCCTGAATTGCCGCGGCCTCGGCAGTTAATGCCGCGTTCAGCGCGTGGGGATGGATTGCGGTGAGCGGGAAGTTGCGAAAGACAAGGCGCAACTGGTCTCCGAGTTGTTGCTGAATCGCTCTCACGGCGGTCGTCGATTGGCGAGTATAGGGGCATTCATAGTCGCCATACTGGACCAGTGTAACAGCAGCTGTTGCAGGTCCTTGACTGTGGTCCCATTCACTGACGGGTACCGCGAGGCGTGTTTGTGGTGTCATCGTCTTCTTTCCTTCTTATGGTTACATATTCCGCAGTTTATATATAGCTACTGATAAAAATATTATAAGCAGTTGGCAAAGAGCGAACGAATTTCCCAATAGACAGAACCCAAGCTCAGGTATATAATACGCAGGGGAACCGGACGCAACCCTTCATCTACTAATGGACCGTCAACCTTGATTGGAAAAGAGACATGTAGTAGGCACCCTGGCTGGGGGCAGGTATCCCGATGTTGAAATTTCACAACCAAAACCGCTGCCCTCGCAAGCAGGCGGAACCTGCCATCGGCGAGGAGTGCCGATCCTGATCGTGAAACTTCATTATCGAGGGACCACCCCTTGCAGGCGCCAGGTCTCGCTTAGGAGGAAGTTATGGCACAATCGCCCCGTACCTGCCCAAACTGCGGTAGCATTGTTTCTGCCGGACAGCGCTTTTGTAGCAATTGTGGAACACAGGTGGAAACTGGAGGGCCAGCCGGCCAGTATGCAGGACCACCACCGCAGCGTTTTCCACAGGCACAACCGCCGCCACCATATACACCACCATATGCGCCACCGCCATATGCCCAACAACAATACCAGCAGCCGCAAAAAACGAATCCCATCGCGGAGGTGCTGGGCGCGCTCGGCCTGCTCTTCTTCTTGCGCCGCTATCGCCCTGGCTACACGCCGCGCCGCCAGAGCAGCGGGTGCTGCGGCTGCCTCGTCGCGCTGGTCATTCTCGCCCTCGTGCTGGGTATCCCTGGCTACATTGCGTATAGGGCAACTGGACCGGGTGTCATCAACCAGCTTCAGAACAGCCGGTCAACAGGCAACAACAACGGCGGTATCCTCCCGACACAGCCTCCTGCCGCGCCGGTGACGACGCAGTTGAATGAAACGGTGAACTATGCAGGTGTCGATATCACTATTCTTAATGCGCAGCAGGCCGGCTCGTTTAGTGATGATAACAACTCCCACGCGAATGGATTGGTCCGTCTCAATTTGAAAGAAAAAGCCGGCTCGACAGTCGGTGTCTTCTTCTACAGCGATATGACGCGCCTGATATTACCGGATAAAAGCATCATTGTCCCGTCCAATGAGCAGGACAATGTCCGCCCGGACCAGGGAACCAGCCGGACGAACTGGATTGATTTCGCAGTTCCTACCAATATCAAGACCGACCAGTTGATACTACTCCTGGGGACTGAAAGAGAAGCCCAGATGAGCATCCCACTGTCGAGCAGGGCCAATCTCTCGGCATATCAACCGAAGACCGCGAGCCAGCACGCTTCGACGCAATACGCGGGATTGACCTGGACGATTACCTCGGCGACGCTGGTATGGAACTATAACGGGAAACAGGCCGTGAAGGGTATGCGTTACGTGGTTGTACAATTCCGTATCGATAATCCCACATCACACCAGTTCATCAGTGGATTCCCTGAAAACTATATGCGGCTGAAGGCTGGTGACACAACGAGCGCGCCGGACGGAAACACCACTCTTCCGACCGTCGTGCCTGCCAATTCATCGGGCGCCACAGGTGTAGTACCCTTCCAGGTGCCAGAGGGTATTCCGTCCTACACACTCATCCTGCTGGCCCAGCCAAACACCAGCCCGGCTATCGCTCAGGCAACTATCGATTTCAAAATATAAGTATAAGAGAGAAGTGAGCGCGGAAGTAGCTTTGGTGCACAAAGATGAGCAGCGCGTAGCGCATTCCCGTGAGCAGATCGTAGAGGTGGCGGGGACCTGCCTGCTTGCCGGTAGAGATGGGGCCGTTAGGGGCGCGATCACCGCAAGATATCTATGCCGGAGAAAGAGCCGGTGAGCGGCGGCGCGAATCTGTTCGCGTGTCCTTTGTACGCGTCTATGCTGCCTTTTTCCATAACAATCCATCTCATTCCAGTATCGTACTTTACGGTACGTTTATACAGCACAGAACAGCAAATGTCAAGCCGGCAAGGGGCGCCCAGCAGGCTTTCAGAACGACAAGGAATCAAGCTGGCCACTGCTTCTTAGGAAACTCCGGGTTCGCCTGTGCATTGAAGAGAGGATACACAGGAATAAGCCTCGCATTCTGCCATTGGAACAGGAAAGGCACACCCACAGTATTTTCACCATCTGGACCGAATTTCACCAGGCCTTGCAGAGATCTGAACGAATCCGAGCGCAGTTCCTGGATCAGCTTGGCATTATCGATACCACGTGAAGCAGATACAGACCGGCTCTTAACAGCGCGCAGCCCCTTGCAGACATTGGAGAACGGCGGTTTAATCAAGTGCCCGGTCCTTCGCCAATGCCCGCAAGGGGCTACGTTCTTAACAACTCTATGGCAGCGAGGAAGGTGCGAAGCTAAGCTTCGCTAAGTTACACTACATGTTACTTCTTGAGAACGGCTTCCGAAAGTTCCTTGCCAGGGAAGAAGCGTACACGCTCTTTCGCGGGAACCTGGATTGGCCGGCGATCACGCGGGTTGACTCCCTTGCGGGCTGCGCTTGTGCGCACCTTAAAGGAGCCAAAGCCCACCAGGCGTACTTCGTCGCCACTCTGGAGGGCTTCGCGAATAGAATCCAACGTGACTTCGAGTACTGCTGCTGCCTGCTTCTGTGATATGTTTGCTGTCTGAGAAATGCGCTTTGAGAGTTCTTGGCGACCAACCGTGGTCGATGCAGATTTGGCTGGCGCAGCCGAGCTGGCTGCTTTGGCCGTTTTAGCTGTCGTAGCTTTTTTCTGAGGGGCCATGATTCGTAATCCTCCTTAACAACAACGGTTAACGTCTGTCGCTTCTTTTCCCACACTATAGGGCTTGTGGAGCGGCATTACAACCTCGCTGCCGTTCCGTTAAGGAGTATAGCACGCATTTTTCAGAAATACAAGCGTATAACCACGCTTCAGAGCTTGATGCATACTATAAAACAGCTTGAGAAGGCAATGTAGACCTGTTAAGCAAGTCGAAAATTGCTTCTCAAGCGGTTCGATAATAGCAGAGAATTACACCACTGTATACAGAATAAGTCCATCCGTGGTGTGATGCTGTTCCACCTTTCCTGCCAGGCGCATATACTCGAGGTGCGAAAGCGTCTCCGCCACCGCCATGCGTTGCGCTTCATTGTTCTTCATGCGCGGACCAAAGAGTCGCTGTGCGACCTGGTAGGCATGCTGCGGCTGCCCTTCGAGCAAGGTGAGAATCTGCATTTCGCGCTGCTCGTGGTGCTCGATGATCTCTCTGACCCGCGTCGTCAGCCCGATGAACGGCTCACCGTGGCCGGGCAGGACGATGCTCGCGGGCAGCGTCGAAACCTTCTTCAACGAGTCAAGATAATCGCCCAACGGATTTTGGCGATCATATGGAGAGTAGAGGCCGATATTCGGCGTAATGCGCGGCAGCACGTGATCAGCCGCCAGGAACACGCCATCGCGCTCCCGGAAAAGGCAAATATGTCCATCAGAGTGTCCCGGCGTCCAGATCACGCGATAACGCTCACCCGCCAGGTCGATGTACTGCCTATCCTCAACCAGCGTGAAAGCTTCGTGTGGTGGCACGCGAATAATATTGTACATAACCTTTGGATCTACCTGCGAGAACCATAATTCGGTCAGAGGTAAGCCATGCTGCCTGAGAAAGTGCGAGACGCGGCCGAATCTATCGGGCATAGCGCCCGACCAGATAATCTGAGTACTGACCTCGTCGATCGGGTGCATATAGACCCTTGCCCCGCTCTGTTCCTGCAGTTCGCCCGACAGGCCAACGTGATCAGGATGATGATGCGTAAGCACAATAGTGCGCAGATTCTTGATGCTCAGTTCGGCTCGTTGCAGCGCTGCCGTAAGTGCGGCGCGAGCATCAGGCGTACCCATACCTGCGTCAACGAGTGTCCAGCCGTCCTTCCCAGCAAGCGCGTACATATTGACGGTACGCAGCGGGAAGGGAATAGGCAACGTAAATTTCCAGATACCGGGTACTACCTCGCGCGCCTCGGGAAGTGGTTCATCCGGCCGCGTAGGTGTACCGCTTGGGAGCGCTGGCCCCAATGGAGGTTCCTGCATACAAAGACTATCCTTTCGTAGAGGCCGAATTATCGCGCCCCAATGGGATGGCTCTTCTTCCCTACGGTTCGCTCAGGATCACCGCGCCCTGTCGCGTCACCATCACAGTGTGCTCAAACTGGGCGGTCCACCCGCCATCGACCGTACGTACCGTCCACCCATCGACATCAACCTTGACAAGCGGCGACTTCTCCACCAGGATAGGCTCAATGGTTATCACCAGCCCCTCGGGTATCACCGGACCTGTCCTGGGCAGGCCTACACTTGGCACGTCCGGTTTCTCGTGCATCCGGTGCCCCAGCCCGTGTCCTATAAACTCGCGCACCACATTGAAGCCCCGCACCTCGGCAAACGACTGGATGGCATAGCCTATATCGCCGATGTGCTTCCCAGGCATAGCCGCTCGGATGCCGGCCATCATCGCCTCGCGCGTCGTATCCAGAAGATACTGGTGCTGCGGGCTGACCTTGCCGATGGGCACCGTAATCGTCGAGTCGCCGCAGTATCCATCGAGAATCATCCCCGCGTCAATGCTCAGTAGATCGCCGATCTTCAGTTTCTGCTTCCCCGGCACCCCATGAACAGCGGCATCATTGATAGACGTATTGATACAGCCGGGGAACCCTTCCTCTGTATGGAAGACCGGCACCGCACCCAGACGAGTGATATAATCCATCGCGTATTCGTCCAATTCGCGCGTCGTGACCCCGGGGCGAGCCATCCCCGCCAGGTCTTGCAGCAGTTTCGCCGTGGCTTGATTGGCCCGCCGCAGCCCCTGCACAGACGCCTGATTTTTAACTACCAAAGTTTCTCACCCCTTCGTTATAAAGTCCCTATCGAGTTCCATCATACCACAAGGGCCGCCACTCCTATACAACACTGGGGTCCTCCGACCGTATATAGTAGTAGGCACCCTGCCTGGGGGGCAGGTATCCCGATGTATCGAGGGACCTGGGCTTGCCCCTGTCATGCTCACCATACCACAACCCATGAGCAAAACAGCTGAAAAGGAGCAACAATGAGCGAGCAAACATACCACGTCATCAAAGCCTATCAGACTCAGTATCCCGATCCGCTGATCGTCCATGCTGGCGACACCCTTGAGATCAGCAAAGAGGAACCATGGGACGACAATCCGGCCTGGATCTGGCTCTGGTGTACCAACCCACAAGGCAAAAGCGGCTGGGTCCCCCAAAGTTATATTGAACGCAGCGGCAACACGGGAACAATGCACTTCGATTACAGCACGCAGGAACTCACGGTCACAGCGGGCGAGATCGTCACTGGCGCAAAAGAAGAGAGCGGCTGGGCCTGGTGCACCACCCAGCAGAGTAAAAGCGGCTGGGTCCCGCTCAACTGCCTCGCACGCACGGAATAATCGTGACCTGTGAGGAGGAAAGCATCAGTGGACAAGAGCCATTAAATTCTGTGTTCGCCTCCGTAGCGTTTGAAACAGCTTGGACACCCTATGGATGGTTAACGGCTTACTATTTTAGAAAACCGACACAACAACACAGTCCGAAGCCTCACTAGAAGCCAACCTGGCTCAAACAGGTATCAACTCGGAAATGTGCTATACTTTGTGGAGAAAACGGGCACATACCAGTCAGAGTGCTATACTGAAACTAGGCGAGTATGTTGTGCCTGCTCGAAAATTCATCAAACAACGTGAGCAACACACAGCTAGACCGGGGATTGCAGGGATGCAACCCTCCCTATCATAAGTTATACGAGGAAACACATCATGATTGAGCAAGACGGAGCCATATCGCCAAAAAACACGCTTTTCGTCCTCCTATCCTTTGAAGGGCCGGATGTCTATTCTACCGCTGGCGGCCTGGGTACCCGTGTCAGCGAACTGAGTGAAGCCCTGGCAGCCCAGGGCTATACCACCCATCTTATCTTCATTGGCGACCCTACCAAGCCTGCAGTCGAACCGCGCGTCGATGGCCACCTGGTACTCGAACGCTGGTCACAGTGGGTCAGCAAATACTACCCCAACGGCGTCTACGACGGTGAGGAAGAAAAACTTTACGACTTCAGCGAGAGCGTTCCTTACCATATTTACGAACAGATTGTGCGCCCGGCCATCGACGAAGGCAAAACCGTCGTCATCATGGGCGAAGACTGGCATACAGCCGAAGCGATCTGCCGCACATCGGACCTGCTGTACTGGTTTGGCGTGCGCCACAAGGTATTGATGCTGTGGAACCTGAATAGCCTCATGTCACTGCACCGTATCAACTGGGGGCGGCTCAACTTCGTCGCCACGCTCTGCACGGTGAGCAAGTACATGAAGCACAAGATGTGGAACTATGGCGTCAACCCGCTGGTCATCCCCAATGGTATCCCTGCTCGCCACCTCAACCCCGTCGATAGCGCGGCCGTGAAGCGACTGCGCGAGATCGCGCGCCAGGGTGATCCACGCCGCATGTTCCTCTTCAAAATTGGCCGCTTCGACCCGGACAAGCGCTGGATAATGGCAATCGAGGCTGTAGCCCGCCTGAAACACACTGGCTATCCTGTCACCCTCTTCGTGCGCGGTGGCATCGAGCCACACGGAACAGAGGTGCTCCATCATGCTTATAATCTCGGTCTGGAGATCCGCGACGTAGTGGCGCAGCGTCCCAACCTGGAGCAATGCCTGGACGCCATGTCGAAAGCCGGCCATGCCGACCTTTATAACCTGCGTTTCTTTCTGCCCGAGGAGTTTGTGCGCACCACCTATGCAGCAGCGGATGCCACGCTGGCCAACAGCGGCCATGAACCCTTCGGTCTTGTCGCCCTCGAAGTGATGGCCGCCCAGGGTATCGCCGTGACCGGCAGTACCGGCGAAGATTATGCCATCTCGTTCGAAAATGCCATCGTAACCGAGACCGATGACCCGGACGAAATCGTGGGATACCTGCTCCATTTGCGTCGCCATCCTGAAGAACAGGAGCGCATTCGTTCCGAAGGTTGTCGTACAGCCGAGCAGTTTCTGTGGGATCAAGTAATTGAAAATCTTGTAGGGAAGTTGGAGTTTCTGGCGCGGAAACAGAACATCGTGCTGACTTGAGAGGATACGTGCTATGGTTGCTGAGCTGGCGATCTATACTGTTGTACATCAACCCAGACGCTTAAAGCTCCCCGCGCAGCCCATTCCAAGGGGAGCTTCGATCGAAGATATAACTCATTGCCTGTTTGACGAACGCATGAACGAACGCTACTTCAAAAAAGTGGCGCGGTATAGCTACCATCCTGCCGCTCACATGTTTTTGGACCTTGTCCGGCAGGGCATGCAGCTTTCTATCGGCTTCTCGCTTTCCTTCTTGCGGCAGGCGCGGGCCTGGGACCCCGACCTGCTTGACCTCTTCCGCGAACTGGTGGCCGAAGAGAACGTCGAAATCATCGGCGTTGAGCCGTATCATAGCTTTCTTTTCTTCCTCGACCTTCCGGCCTTCATCTCGCGTATGCGCGAGATGGCAGATGAAATCGAACGTACTTTTGGCAAACGCCCCACCATAACCGACACCACCGAAATGTGTATGTCTACGGCCATCTATGACGCACTGGATAGCGCGGGTTTTCGCGGAACCTTGCTGGATGGTCGTCCCTGGGTCATGGGATGGCGCGAGTCTACGCACCTGTATCGTTACAGCGATGATAGTCTGCGGCCTGCCGGAGTTGCGCAAGCCAGGCAATCTGAACAGGGCACACCCCGTCGCTCAACACGAAAATCGACCGCGGGCGATGAACGCGAGTCAGGACCCTACCTGCTCGCGCGGCACCTGGAGTTGAGCGATGATGTGGGTTATCGCTTCTCTAATCAGACCTGGTCGGGGTACCCACTCTTCGCGGATACCTATGCCGACTGGATTGCGCGTACCTGGGGCGACTTCCTCTTGCTCGGCTGGGATTTCGAGACCTTTGGCGAGCATCACCGCCGCGACAGCGGCATCTTCGAGTTCATGCGCGCACTGCCCCACGAACTGTCCTTGCGCGGGGTCGCCTTTCGCACGCCAGGCGCACTGATCGACAAGTTTAGCTCGTCAGACCGCGTCTATCACCTTCCCCTGCCCACCTTCCCCACAACCTGGGCAGGCAGCGGCGGCATGGAGTTTTTCCTGGGCAATAGTGCCCAGCAGGCCATCTTGCAGCTCATGGGCCATGTCTATGGCGTGGCCAGGCTGACCGGGCATCCCGACCTGCTTGACCTCGCCATCTGGTTGGCCCAGTCGGACAACCTGCACCTGATCCAGTGGTTTGGACGCAGCGGGCCCGAGGCCGAGGTCTCCGCCTACTTCACCCCGAGCGAATGGTGGGCGCTGGGTCCCAACGGCGTCATTTACGAACAACAGCAGGTATATCTGAATGCCCTTCATGCTATGGAGCCATATCTGCCCACCCGCCTGTTACGCCAGGCCCGGCGCAAGCTTCCCAGCAGATCCGCCCTCCGCAGCCGCGATCCAGAACTGGCCATGATGGCCCGGCTCGCCTGAACCAGGGTAACTATATCCCTCTCAGGGCGGGGCCAACCCCGCCCTGCATTTTGTGCACTGGTCATGTCTAAATTGAGTGACCCTTGCGGCATCCTCTCTGGGAACGGTGTGGCCCTGCCTAGGGGCAGGTCATGCCTTGAAACTAGAATACTTATTCGCGGATATCAGATATGGCAGTAATTATACCCGGTTAAGATCTGGTTAAGATTTTTGGGAGTTTTTTCCTATTCTCACCCTCCTCATGCCCGAAAAATTGACGAGTACCGGTCTATTTGAGTAGACTCGTCAGTACCGCAGGTTAGTCAGACTAGTGATGAGGAAGGTTATGCCACAAGTAAACCAGTTTTCGTCATTTCGGTACGCGGATGACGACGATCTGATTGAGCAAGAGGACGAGGACATAACGTACAGCTTGTATCCGTCCTTTCAGGAGACCTACGAAACTGAACTGGCAGAAGACCCATCGATAGAAGTTGTCCCGGTTGTTATATCCACCACTCCCGTTCCGCTGCTCCTGACAGGTCAGCGTCGAGTAAACACTACTGATTCGCTTGCAGCCAACTCGGATATAATGCCTGCTCTTTCTGCGCAGCGCCCAGAAACCACTACCTGGCCGTTCGAACTCGATGACTTGCCGGAGCCAGAGACATTTACAGAGCCCCTGATAACTACTACCGGACAATTCAAAGGCGTTTCGGGAATTCTGCCTGCTCTCCTTACGGAATCTCCTGTCACCAGCACCGGGCAGTTCAAGGTCATTTCAGGCATTCTGCCTACCGTATTCGAAGAGCAGTCGGAGGCGAGTACGGGATGGCAGCAGATAAGAAATACCTCCGCTTTACCAGGGGACATGGCTACACAGCAGCCTGGAGCAACTACCGGACAGTTGGGAGCGGCTTCGGCTAAACTCCCCATCTTTGTTGCTACCCCATCGCTCGCGGCCTCCTTGCAGGCCGCGATGACCCCCGGTACTACCGGGCGCATGGTGGTGATCCCTGGCTCGAAGAAGCGCAAAAAGGCGGAGACGGAGACTACTCCTTCTGGGGAGCGAATGAACCCACGACTGCGCCAGGGTGTAACACTGGCTGCTGCCCTTCTGGTCGTGGTGATCACCTCGCTGCTTACGCTCGGTCATTTGGCCAGCGGGCAGTATCCATTTCCCATATTTCGCAGCTTCGATAGCTGGTTTCAATCTAACTCGGCAGACCAGCAGCTCGCAGCACACTTAAATGCTGGGCAGGTCAAAGCGCGCACCTTGCCGCCCATGCGGCTGCCGCAGAGTCCGTATGTAGGCATCGCCCAGCAGGATGCTATCGCTGCCGGTATCCCCGCGGATTATTTTGTGCGGCAGATTAACCAGGAAAGTGGCTTCAATCCCAATGCGGTTTCACCGGCAGGTGCCGAAGGTATCGCCCAGTTTATGCCCGGTACAGCTGCCGGACTGGGTATCAATCCCTGGGACCCCGTTCAAGCCTTGCGCGCTGCTGCTCGCCTCATGGCGAGCTATGCCCATCGCTATGGCGGCGATTACGCCATGTCCCTGGCTGCTTACAATGCTGGCACCGGCGCTGTCCAGCACGCCACCTATGTCTGTGGTTCATCATGGATGAATTGCCTGCCCTCTGAGACGCGCAACTATATCTATATCATCATGGGGATTTAACCGTACCTGGCGCGGGTCACTGGCCGAAAAACTGCACCGTGGCCCGCATGCCCTCTTCTAGAGACACCTGCGCTTTCCAACCAAGTAATCGCTCGGCCTTGCCGCAGTCGAAGTAGCTCAGGTAGATATCGCCTGGGCGCTTGGGCGCGCACACGATCTCCACCTCGTAGCCAATGATCTTCGTCAGTGCTCGATAGATTTCATTGACCGAAGTCCCCTTTCCGGTGGCTATGCAAAAGGTATCGTTATCGCCATGATCGAGTGCCAGCAGGTTTGCATGAGCTACATCCCCCGCGTAGACATAATCTTTCTGCTGCTCGCCATCCCAGTCGATACGCACAGGTTGATGGGTGAGAATGCGCTTGGCGAAGATGGCTATTACTCCTGCTTCGCCATTGGGGTCCTGGCGCGGGCCATAGACATTCCCATAGCGCAGCGCAGTATAGCGCAGGCCACTGGCCTCGTACCAGTAGCGCAGGTAGTACTCTGCCACCAGCTTCGTAATGCCATAGGGTGACTCGGGTCGTTGTGGCGTCTCCTCGTTCACAGGTATTTGATCTGGCGTGCCATATGTCGCGCCGGATGAGGCAAAAATAATCTTCTTTGTGCCGCTGCGCGTGCAGTTGGTCAGGACGTTGAGCAGGCCGATCACGTTGACGCGTGCATCGAGCAGCGGGTCCTGGGTCGAGATAGCGACGCTCGCCTGCGCAGCATGGTGATTGACGATTTCCGGCCGTACCTCGTCGAAAATATGCTCTAGCCTGGCTTTATCTGTAATGTCTGCCTGGTAGAAGTGCGCTTTGGGATTGATATTGGCCTCGCGGCCGCCTCCATGCTCCCATAGATTGTCCACAATAACGACCTCATGCCCTGCTGCCAGGTAATGGTCGACAATGTGTGAGCCGATGAACCCTGCACCACCAGTAACTAAAATTCTCATGAAAACAGATACCCTTCCTTATGATACGCTTACTGCCTCTTTACATTATGCTGGGAGGTACCGATGTCTATACCCGTACGGGCTCTACCCTCCCAGGTAGATCAGCATGGCCATGGCATCGAGCCGCATCACGTTCTCCTGGGAACCCTGGACCTTGATTGCACCCTGCATATAGTTCGAGGCCGGGTTTGCGTCACCCCAAAAAATATCCGCCAGGTCTTCGCTGCTGCCCCTGACAATCAGGTCGGCCGCTCCCTGCGTACCATCGCTCACCGTCGCCTTCCCGTCCTTGATCGTCATAGTAAAACCGGCGGCAATATCGGTTGCCTCGAAATAAATGACGCAGTTCCAGTTGCGCAGGGAACGCAGCACGCGCTCGCTTTTGGCTGAGCGCGCGATATAGTCATCGATAGCCTCTCGCAGTTCTTCTCGTGTTGCCATCAGTAATCACTCCTGTCCCGCGGGTACATGTAGGGCCGCCCTTTGCGGGCGTCCTGCAAGCTTCTGGTTGACCCCGAGCGCCGCCAGGACTTCCGCTGCCGCTCTTTGGCCCGACTGTACTGCGCCGTCCATGTAGCCGTTCCACGCCGTCGCCGTCTCGGTTCCTGCCCAGTGCAGGAGGCCGATAGGGGTCCGCAGAGCCTCTCCGTAGTTCGTCCAGACGCCGGGCGGCATATAGCCCCCGTAGCACCCGCGCGAGTACTCCTCTTCGGCCCAGTTGTGCTCGACGTACTCGAATGGTCTGCCCGCCTTCTCGCCAAAGTAGCCTGCAAGGCATTGGAGCACGGCAGCCTGGCGCTCTTCTGCACTCCTGCGGCCCCACCGTCGTCCCTCTTCTCCCTCGATGAAAGCCAGCAATATGCCAGGCGAACCGCTCTCCGGCGAGTTATCGAAGCTAATACGTACCAGTCCCTTGTCGCTGGTCACCTGGCCTGACAGCCCTTCTTCGCGCCAGAAAGGAGTTTCATATATGCAGTGCACCTTGATGACAGTGCCCATGGGCATGCGCTGCGTCAACTGGTCGCGCGACGCGGGCAGTATAGGCCGGTAGCGTATACGCCCGGCCAGCGTGGGTGGAATGGCAACGATGGCTCTCTGTGCCTTCACAATGAGTGCATCACTCTCGACCCGCACGCCTGCATCATCCTGGCTGATAGTATGCACGGGCGCGTTCAGTATCACACGCTCCCCAAGGGCTTCGGCAGCCTTTATAGAGATCTGTTGCGCTCCTCCATGAAAGCGGCTCTCCTGCGCACCACCAGTCACGCCGATCAACTGGTTAAGACTCCCGGCTGAATGAATATAAAAGAGAACATGCAACAGGGAGATGTCGCGTGGCTCAGCAGAAAAGACGGCCTGGATGGCAAGCGCCAGCAGCTTGCGTACCCCTGTGGATGCAACGTTGTTTTCCATCCAGGTAGCCACGGTGTGGGTATCCCACTCCTCGGCTTTTGCTGCCTCCCATGGAGCATCCAGCGGCACCTCGTTGGCCATGAGGTTGAGTTGAAGCATGATCTCAACCGTCTCCATTGCCACTAGAGGATCACCTATGGGAATGGCGCCGGAGTAGATCGTTGGTTGCCCAGCCTGGTATTGCATGTTGTTGCCGGTATCATACGTGCGAAATGTGGTAACGCCAACTGACTCCACCAGTGCCGCAAGACGGTGCTGCGTCGGTCCAATCCACTGCGCGCCCAGGTCCAGCGGGATGCCGTTGCTAGCTGGCTTCGTGTACATCCGTCCCCCCACTCGATTGCGCGCTTCAAGAACGACTACATCCACACCAGCCGCTGCAAGTGCCCGGGCGGCTGCCAGCCCAGCGAGACCAGCCCCGATAACCGCAACGTCAGCCAGGCGCTCGCTCTCACTGGATAGATCCATTGAAGCGTTGTTCATACGCTTTGGGAATTCCTCCGGCTCAGTAATTGTACCTGTCACATCCTACCACCAAACTAAACATGACGGCAAAAGATACCATCCCGGATGTTGTGTTCCGATAGGGAGGAAACAAGGAGGCAGAGAGGAGAGACAGATTGGGAGCGTTTTTAGCAGGAACGCTCGAAACCTCTCTGATTGATAATAAGCTATTTACTCTGTAATAGCAAATACCGGTTACACAATTCACGAAAAAACCCCAATATTCGGTATGGCATCCTATCTCAGATCCTAGACTATGGGGATGATATTAAAGATGAACAGAAAATACATAACAAGAAATTAGATATAGCATTTGTGAGAGATAGCGTATCTAAAAGAGGGAAGGAATACGTGTCTAATCATGTTATACTCTGAAATGAAAGGAGGAGCGGTATTGCTCCTGCTGTAATGGGGCAGTTTATACCGCGAAGCAGAGTGGATACAACGTCACAATGGGATAACGATGCGCGCCTGGTGCAGGTTCCCGGTGGGGCCCTTACGCTAGAGGGCAGCCTGAGCGTGCCAGAACCCGCTCGTGGCTTTGTGCTATGTGCGTACGCGAGCCAGAACGACCAGCACAATGTTCGCAAAGGGTATGTCACAATCGCCAGGGTGCTGCGCGAAGCAGGGTTCGCGATCTTGCTTGTTGATTTACTTACCCCAGACGAAAAAGCGCTGGACAAGGAGACAGGCTTCTTCCGCTCCAACGCCAGCATCTTCTCGCAGCGTATCCTTGGCGTCACAAACTGGCTCATACAAAACTATGAGACGCAGGCCCAGGACTATAAAATCGGTTACTTTGCCGCGGGAGCAGGTGCCGGGGGAGCATTGATTGCTGCTGCTGAACGTCCTGATGCTGTAAATGCAATCGTCTCTTGCGGTGGGCGACCCGAGCTGGCCGAACCCTACCTGCCCAGCATAGTCGCTCCCACACTCTTTATCGTCGGTGAGAACGACACCCTGGCGGTGAACGTACATCGAACAGCATTGCTGCGACTTCGCGTTGATAAGCAATTAGAGTCTATTACGGGAGCAACTGACCTCTTTGGGGAAGAAGGCACATTAGCAGAGGTCACACGCTTGACGCGGCAGTGGTTCGAACGCTACCTGGTATCCAAAGCCTAAGTTGACAACTCGTTGATATAGGGCTTCAGTCGCTGCTTTTTTAAGTTCTCGCGTAAAATCCACTGTATGTCTTTATCGGCTGACACGCTCAATTGCACGAGCAGCGCGAGCCCCGCTTCGGGTGTCGCGGCAATAGCAACGCTCAAGGTATAGCCGAGCGCTTTACGCAACACGCCTATGGGCTCCTCGCGCCTGCGTTCATGTGGCAGGCGAGCCAGCCACTCGACGGCCCGCGCCTGGATGAACAGCGCATCATCGCCGCGAGCTTTGCTTTTGAGCAGGGGTGGTTCGGCAATGGCGGCAGCGGATGCTCGGATCACGAGCGGATCATCATCCAACAGCCAGTTTGTGAGTACCTGGTAGGTGCGCTGCCAATCGGCAGCCAGCATGCGCTGCAAAGCCGCTGCCACCATCTCGCGTACTCGCCAGCGTGGGTGCGCTGCCGCCATATGTAGTTTCGTAACTTCGTCGTTCCACCAGTCCGGCCGCGCCACGGCTACCTGCCCATAGGTCAGTGCCGCGGTCGATGGCAGGATCTCGCGTGGATCATTCGCTGGTGCCTCGACCAGCGATAGCGTGGCCCAGCCATCCAGCAGCGCCTCGAGCCGTTCGACCGGCGGCATATCAGGTTGAGTGACCAGCCGACCGATAACATCGGCGAATGCGCCGGCCAGCGCTATATTCATGCGCGGTCCAGGTAGAGCACTATGCGCGGTCAAGTAGCCTTCCAGCGCTTCTGTGCTGTTCGCTGTAGGAGCGGTTGTTGTTGCTCTGCTAATCAATTGCTGTAGCTCACTGCGATATGGATCTTGCCTGGGTGATGGCATGTATTATGCTTTCCTCTGCTCGGTGTGGCGATGCCGCTAGCGGAGAGATGCTATTGCTCCCCGTCCGTGATCCGTTCTATCTGCGCGCCCAGGCTGCGAAGTTTCACATCCAGGTCTTCATAGCCTCGCTCGATATGCTCAATGCCGTGGACCTCCGAGAAACCCTGCGCGCAGAGGGCCGCCAGGATATAGGAACAGCCGGCGCGAATATCGGGAATATCCAATCGTGTGCCTATAAGCGGTGCCGGCCCGCGTACAACAATGCTATGCACAAACTGCTTTTCCCGGAAGCGACAAGGGACCTCGCCCAGGCACTTGCTGTACAGTTCAATGTAGGCGCCCATGCGTTCGAGGGTAGCAGTATAGCCAAAGCGATCTTCAAAGAGCGTCTCGTGTACGACCGACATACCGTCTGCCTGCGTGAGCAGGATGGTGAATGGCTGTTGCCAGTCCGTCATAAATCCAGGATGCACATCGGTTTCCAATGCGATAGGCGGGGGAGGTGCAGCATCACTGATAAAGCGAATGCCCTCGTCATCCACCTCAAAACGTAGGTGCATCTTAGAAAGGGTATTCAAGAACGTAAGCAGGGTATCTTGTTGAGCGCCTCGCAGGTAAACATCACCCTTTGTCAGGTATGCCGCGGTTGCCAACGATACGGCTTCGTTGCGGTCGCTGAGCAATGTATGGCTCGCTCCGTGCAGCCGCTCGACCCCCTCGACGACGATACGCCGGTCAACTTTCATTTCAATGATTGCGCCCATCTTCTGTAGAAGTTTGATCAGGTCGATAATTTCTGGTTCCAGGGCGGCATTCTGGATGATGGTCACACCTTTTACCAGTGAAGCCGTAATGAGGAAGTTTTCAGTAGTCATGACGCTGGGAAACGGCAGGTTGATGGTTGCGCCGTGCAGACCATGAGGAGCACTGCAATAGTAGCGTCCATCCCGTTCAGTAATTTCGGCCCCCATCTCCCGCAGCCCGTTAAGATGAAAATCAATAGGGCGTCGGCCTATGCGGTCTCCGCCAGGCATGGGAATTTCGGCTTCGCCACAGCGATGGATCAGTGGACCAATAGTCAGCACCGCCATGCGATTAAGACCGCCTATCTCGCTTGATATAGCGGCCTTGTTGATACGAGGAGTACGGATAGAAAGGGTGTGGTCTTGTATGTCTATTTCAGAACCCAGGTCGCGGCAGAGTTCGATAGCCAGGTCAAGGTCGCCAAGGAGTGGTACATTGCGCAGAATACAGGGTTCAACTGTGAGTAACGAGGCCATGACCATTTTTGTCACGGCGTTTTTCGCTCCACTCAATCGGACTTCACCGTACAGTGGGGCACCGCCTTCAATCAAGTAATGGGGAGCGTGTGCACGCATAGCTCGACAGTCTCCTACGAATTTCCAGGGGCTTCCCATAACCAGCGCAGCGCTTTGAGGCGAGACGGCGGTGGGGCAGCATGTCGCTTAACGCGATGCTTTGCTCGGTCTACGCGCCGGATAGAAGGTATACCAGGTGGTCCATCAGCCATCCCTTGTTCAATAGCATCCAGCAGATCAAGGAACTGGTTGACACTTTGTGCCACACCTTCAACCATTAGATACCCAGATGGCTTCACCGCGTCACCTACTAGATACAGCCCCTCGATAGAGGTGTCGGGGGCAACATCCGCGCCCTGCGCAACCCGGTTGACAGGCCACTCGCCGCGATAGGCGCTCATGGTGAGGACGCGGCAGTGCTTCTCAAAAGCCTCTCCAAACAACATGCGCAGGTCGGTCAGGGCAAGCTGCTTCTCCTCCTCCACATTGTTACTCTGCATGACCTGGTGACTGATGAGCAGGTGTTTACCGGCCGGTGCCAGGCGAGGATCACAATTGGTCGGCTGCACCATACCCGCGATGCGCCTGGTATTCAAGCAGTACATAATGCCCTTATGTGGTATTAATGAAACATCGCTCAGGATATGCACCTTGAGGCCGATTGCTTCCTGCCGGCCCTGGTGCTCGCTCTGCCCTTTCAACACCTCGGCCTGCTTCACGTGCTGATTGCGCAGCAGCGCATACGTTGCTCTTGGGCCGATATCACTGACAACGAGCGGCGCATAGAGCACCGCTTCTTCCCCGTTGGCCTTATTGCACATACGTACCCCGGTTATGTGACCATCCTCTTGCAAAATCTGCATGACATCATGGCGCAGGCGCAGGTCTGCTCCCTGCTCAAGGATGCGCCGTTCTAATTCGCCTGACAATGCTCCACATCCACCTTCGACTATGCCCGGTGCGCCGTAGCTGAACATATTTTTGGTCGTTTCGATGGCTTCTGCTATGCTGACCTGGTCAAGTTCAAGGCTAAGAGCGAAGCGAGAGATGCGCTCGAAGAACGCCATTAACTGTGGATTTTTTTCCACGTCGATGTGACGTTCCAACCAGGCACTGAACGACAGGTCGCGTTCGTCTGCAGGGAGGTGTCGCAAGAACATCAGGTAGCCGAGGCGAGTAAACCAGAAGAACTGGCGCGGCCCAAAAACCTTGAAAAGGCCTAGCAGCCCCCGCGAGCGAATCTGTTTACCATTGACGTGAAATGACCCAAATACATCGGCATCAAAAAAACGGTACGGTACCTGCAAACGCCCTAGCATACCTGCCAGCACACCGCTGCTGCCGAAGGGAATCATGTGCACGGCCCCGGTACTGACCTGTGCGCCTTGAAAGGTTTTAGCAGTAAAGCGTCCGCCACAATGGGGCAATCGCTCAAGCACAGCTACCCGCTTCCCGCGCGAGAGGAGTTGTGCTGCGCTGAGCAACCCTCCCAGACCTGCTCCAATGATAATGGCGTCGAATGTGTTTGCTACCGTTTTTCCTCCCCGATCAAGCCGCGCAAGAGGCTATTGCACTCAGCCAGTGTATTGAGAACGCCCTGGTAGACCTGAAGGACTTTATCTACCTCAACGGCCCGGCGAGCGAGTTCCATTGCGTTTCCGATGTCGCGAGGGTTGCTAATGGTGTCCTGTAACAGCCGCTGCAGGTCATCCCAACTCTGCTCGCCCCGGCTCCGGGCAACCCCTGCGATAGTGCTGTCCATCCGTTCAGCCAACCGGCGCATGGCTGTACGGAGCTGGTTGGTCGTCTGCGCTATTTCGGTCTCGTGGGTGCTCACGGCCTGTCGCGCGGCGTCCAGTTGCTGCTGGAGCGATGTAATTTCTCTCTCCAGGGATGCGGATACTGCCAGCAAGGAAGCTATATCTGGCAGGGAAGGCTGGGCTAGACTGGCAAAGCTGTTGACAGTTACCCCCGTCTTGGGTATGGATGCTGGAGGTGGTGGAGGCGGGACCTCCGGCGCTTGCTCTGATTCCACAGGTGTGACCTCTGGTGGCACGGGAGGCTCCTCTGTAGTCGAGGAACTGGCGGCTGGCTGGCTCCCAAACTCCATGGTACGCGTCTCCAGCGGATCATTCCCAACAAGTGTAGCGTCCTCATCCGCTTGAATTGCTTCGCCTGCAAGAGCATCAGGCGGTATGATAACCGTTTCGCCTTCTTCTATGCCCGGTTCGACCGGCGCAGCTGCCCGGAAAGTAAGCTCCTGGTCGCCGATAAGGATTATATCTCCATCGTGCAGTGCCTGGTCGCTCATCTTTGGCATTTCCTGGCTGTTCACAAATGTGCCATTGGCACTGCCTTCGTCGCGTATCATATAGCCCCGGTTCTCATAACGGATAGTGGCATGGGTACGCGAAACGAGCTTGTCCTCCGGGAAACAGATAGCGCTTTCTGGCACACGACCAATAGTCATTACTTTCTTGTCAAGCGGGTATTCTTGCGAGGAGCTGTTCTGGGATGTGCGTACGACAAAGCGGGCAGGATTCTCAATGGTGTCCGCTGTTGGCTGCGCGTCGCCCACGTCGACGCGCAGAGTGGGCAGTTCCTCTGGCGTATTTGCTGCAATCGTTTTGTCGTCGCTATCAGACCAACCACCAGGTGCGGGTGCTGGTGTGGTGGCCATATCCATTGGTGTGCCCCAGTTATCTGGGCCGGGAATCGTGGCATCACCCTCTATCATAGGCTCCTGCTGGGATGAAGAGGCCGTTGGAAACAGGCGGCCGCCACAATTCAAGCAGAAATTATCTCCCGGCCGGGTATCAGCGCCGCAACTGGGGCACTTGTTCATCGGAAGGCTCCTCTCTATGATTTCTCCTCACCAATGAGGCTGCGCAGCAAACTGTTGCACTCGGCCAGCGTGTTGAGAACAACCTGGTGAATCTGGAAGACCTTATTCAACTCACGGGCTTTGCGGGCCAGTTTTGTGACATATTCAATATCGCGCGGATTGTTCATTACGTCTTCCATCAGTTGCATCAGGCTGGCCCAGTCGCCTTCGTCGCGACTCCTTGCTACGCTGGCAATCGTGCTATCCATGCGCTCTGACACCCGGCGAACGCCAGTACGGAGCTGGTTAGCTGTCTGGGCAATATCGGTTTCGTGATTGCGTATAGCTTCTTGTGTGGTGTTCAGTTGCTCTTGCAACAATGATACCTGTCCGTCCAGCGTGGTCAATGCAGCCATTAACTGTGCTATGTCGGGAACTGTTGGTGGAACCAGGCCTGTCAGGCGGTTAAATGTTATCCCCGTGTCCTGTGTGGCAGCCGCTGCGCTTGATGCGGGCGCTGCTGATCCAGCATCCACTGGCGCAGGTGCAATGCTCTCCGCTGGAGATGAAGGCTCAGCGGATCCTGGGGATGCGACTGGGACTGGAGTGGAAGGTACACCGGGAGACTGGGCATCGAGTGCCACACCGCCGTCTCCGTTCATTGAGCCTGTGCTAAAATCATCGCCTCTTGCTGCTGTCATATGTTCATCCTCACGTGTACGATACGTCATTTCTTGAGCGTTTGCATTGAGTGGTACGGCGATTGTCGGCAAGTCTTCTACACTTGCACCCTTAGATGTTCGGAAGACGAGTTCGTGTTCTCCGATGCCAATATGGTCCCCATCTTTGAGAACACGTGGGGTCAATTCTTCAAGCTGTTGCCCGTTGACAAAAGTGCCATTTGCGCTGCGCTCGTCAGTCAACACATATGCTTCGTTTTCATAGCGGACAATAGCATGGCGGCGCGAAGTGAGCTTGTCCTTCGAGAGCAGGATATCGCTGGCAGGCGCGCGCCCAATAACGATCTCATGCTTCTCTAATGCATATTCTTGCAGGACATCGCCTTTATCATTGCGTACGATAAAGTATGCCGGCTTCTCAATTTTGTCCATCGTTGCCTGGATAGTAGCGGCGTCTTCGTCTTGCGCCGTAGCGGAGTCCGTAACTGTGTTTGCAGCCGTCCGATCGCTAGAATCGTTCCAGCCACTGCCCGCCGTTGCTGCTCCTGTGGCAACGGCGGGGGGTGCCGACCAGCTGTCCGATGAAGCTGGAATCGTGGCATCACCGATAACTGGTTGTGCCTGCTGCAATGAGGGAGTCGCCGAAAGCAGGCGGTTGCCACAGTTCAAGCAAAAATTATCCCCCGACCGCGTTTCTGCACCACAATAGGGGCACTTATCCATAACGTATGTCCTCCCTTCGTACTGGCCCCCTCGCAGGCGCCAGGACAACAACTATGCGCGTGTATGTATGAACTCTAACACCGAACCCGGTTACAGGCGCGCTTATTACTATGGATTTAGAAGGGTAAAATCGGGTATATACTCAAGGCTGCTGCCATTATACCAGAACTGAGACTGTTTGGTGAAGTTTTCTTTCTCAAGCACGTACAACATGTGAAATTTGGGCTACAATTTCATTTCCCCCTCGTAACCGGGGCACTCTCTCCTCTAAGAGGCAGGTACCCAGTTGACATTTGGCTGCAGCGCCTTAAAGAATTGCTGCAATGAATCGACGCTCCCACCTGCCGAAAAGACAATACTTGTGTTGTCTCGCGCCCCTGAACAGAGTTGTATCGCTGCTTGAGATGAACCAGAGGCCGGTGTAGGTGTTCCCGAAGGATGCGGCGTTGTAAGATTGGATGAGCTGCACTGAAACTCGCGACTTTGTGAGTGTAGTGGAGCTTCTGCCAGACTGACCGAAGTATGATCGGGGAGCAGGTAGCCGATGGTAAAACTGCCTCCGAAAATGGGATCATGTACTGTCCCTGAGGTACTGACCAGGCAAGAGCTTTGTGGCAGTGTCTCTGGCAGGTAGACAACAAAACCCAGGTCCCGCTCAACCTGAGACCAGTCGGTGATTGTTACTGGCTTGTGTGTGTTTGGAGTCGCGGTAGCCGTGGGGGTAGGAGTATTTCCTGCCGTTGCCGTAGGGGTGCCTGTAGTTGTCGTTGTTGCTGTTGGTGTAACGCTGCCTAGTGGAGGTGCACCTTCATCGCGAAAAATTATGAGTGGCTTACCACACCAATGAAGCTGGGACAATGCCACCTGTGATGACCCCGCTGTCGGAGTCACTTTTGCCGGGGTGCCTCCAAAGTTCAAGCCTGAGCAGGAGGAGAAAACAAGACCCGCCAGCAGTAAGAGAATCGGCGGGCATAGCCTTGTTGGGAAGGGATTGCAAGGCCATTCTTCACCTGTTCGAGGATTATGCCTGCCTGCCAGGAAATACAAGGTTCGCAATAGAATCATGATGGACTGCCTTTCAACTTTGTTACAAGCGCCTGAAGGTATCTCTCATAATCTATGGCATATTTAAAAAAGAAAGCTGTCCCTTGTGAAATTTCACCATTAGATTTATGAGATGTAATTCGAATAGTAGCATACAGCAATTTTGAAAGTAGTGTTTGAGGTACAATTATATCCCCTTCCTTCTGCAGATTTCAAGGCTAATACCATCATACCTCATCAGTCCATACCCCACCAGACAAGAGGAGTTATAGATCAGATCTATGCTGATGTGAACGGAGCCTATAACATTCTCCGTAAAAGTAAACCCGATACATTTGCAAAGGGCACAGCGGGCTACGTAGTTCACCCCATATGGTTAGCGATAGCCGTATAAATCCAACAGGAAATAGGGCGTATCATACAACGTTCTATTTTTTGGAACTATATACTACAGAAGAGAGCATATCTATGAACTGGCTCTCTTTTGGTACCAAAAGAGAGGACTTTACAGCGTTCTCATTTAGTGCTAGTATTATCCCCTGCCATCCAGGAATGTAATCGTTCGGTTGCTTTCTTGATCCTGACTATTTCAGCGTACTACTAGGAGAAACGCATAAACATACTAAACCGATACGATGCGTCCCCCAAAGAGGTGTGTGTGTGAATGCTAGACAGATTTGGCAAACTGCAATAGAACGGTTACAAGCAAAAGTCCAGCCGGCCGTTTTTACAACCTGGTTTCAGGGCACTGCTGCACTCTCCTTCGAGGATAGCATATTTGTGGTTGGAGTGCCTACAACGTTTGCCAAGGCCCACCTGGAAGGGCGCTTCATCGATCTGATTCGCTCTATCCTTGTAGACGTCACGGGAGGCCCAGTGGAGGTACGTTTTGTGGTGGCTAAGGAACCCCTTGACCAGGCGGAGGATTCGGTGCAGGCGGATGTCCCAACCCCCATTAAACGCATCTCTAAGAACCGCTCCGCTCCCTTACAACGGCTGAAATCCTCTCTAGATACGTGGCCGGCGCTTTCTGATACCCCCAGCTTAGTAAACTCAACCGCGCCTGGCTCTCCTGCTGCTGCGCATCTGAGTTCGGCTGAAGATGGATTTCGTGTTGAGTCCTTATCCGGAGAACAGGTAACTGATGGACATGGTGAATATCGAGGATCCAGCAAAAATACGCAATTGGGCCTTCCCCTTGCCAGCGAAGGATTATTGAATAAACGTTATACATTCAGCACATTCATTGTTGGCAAGTCAAATGAATTTGCGCATGCTGTTTCCTTGAGGGTATCCAAGGACCCTGGGCGTGTCTATAACCCTCTCTTCTTCTACGGCGGTGTGGGCCTGGGCAAAACGCACCTGCTGCATGCTATCGGCCATGTTGGTGAATCCTCAGGGTTGAACGTATTATATGTAACCTCGGAAAAGTTTACCAATGAGATCATCAACGCGATCCGCTTTCAAAAAACTGAGGAGTTTCGCACAAAATACCGCCAGATCGATATTTTACTCGTTGATGATATCCAATTCATCGCTGGGAAAGAGTCTACCGAAGAGGAGTTTTTTCACACGTTCAATACGCTCCACAACGCGAATAAGCAGATCGTTGTCACAAGTGACCGGCCGCCCAAGGCGATTCATAGTTTACAAGACCGCTTGCGTTCGCGCTTTGAGTGGGGACTCCTGGCCGATGTCCAGCCGCCGGAGTACGAGCATCGCGTGGCAATTTTGCGCTCCAAGGCCGAGTCACTGCGTTTTGCCATTCCTATGTCAGTAATAGAGTACATTGCTCGCCCTGACTGTGGCAGTGTGCGCGAACTCGAAGGCGCTCTCAATCGTGTTATTGCCTATGCCATGTTGCATGACGCGCCGCTCTCTGTGAATCTGGCATCACAGGCACTGGAGCACATCTACAGTAACAGTAAACCCTCCTCGACCCTGACGATAGCCGATGTGCTGACCAGCATCTGCCGCTACTATAATGTTGATCTCGAGCGACTCAAAGGCAAGGAGCGTGACCGTGAGATCGTCTGGCCACGCCAGGTCGCAATGTATGTGATGCGTGAAGAGACCAGTGCTTCACTATTCCAGATTGGTATGGAGCTTGGTGGGCGAGACCATACCACTATTATGCATGGCTGGGAAAAAGTGCATAGTGAAGTTGCCAATAACGACCGTGTGCGCCGCGAGATTGCTGCTGTATTGGAATCGCTACACAGTTGATAAGAGACTAGCGCTGCACGATGGGTCGTTGTGCTTCCTGCATGTGGTGTGCCATTATTTCGTGATAGTCCATGGCGTCCTCACCAGGGCTATGAGGGTCGGTGTGGATGATCACTTCCGAGAGGCCATCTATACGATGAAACAGGTGATGGCGTACTTCCTCTGCGATGGCATGCGCCCTGGCCAGTGTCATTTCTGCAGCCACCTCAATGTTCATCATAACGTGCAATGTGTGCCCGACCCAGCGTGCACGTACATCGCTAACGCCCTCTACACCTGGCACCTCACTTGCCGTAGCAATGATCGATGGTACAACATGTGGGTCGACTGCATCCAGGAAACGTTGTAGAACGCTGCGAGAGGTAGAGTAGACGACAGTGAGAATAACAACGGTGATCACAAGGCCTGCAATAGGATCTGCTATGCGCAGGCCAAACGCAACCCCGATCAGACCAATCAGAGCCGCCAGCGAAGTTAACCCATCGATGCGCGAGTGTTGTCCATCGGCGACGAGAGGCACGCTGTTGATGCGCTTGCCAACCGAGATTTTGTACTGTGCCAGGATTTCGTTGCCCACAAAACCAACAACGGCCGCGGCCATGCTCAGGAGCAGATGCGTAGGGGCACTGCCACTGGTGAGCTTCTGGATCGATTCCCAGGCGCCAGCTACCGCGCTGGCGATAATGACGAGTACAATAAATATGCCCGCCAGATCCTCGGCACGGTGATAGCCATAGGTATAACGCTGGTTCGCAGCTCGATTGGAGATCACAAAGGCGATCCACAGCGCAACCGTCGTCAGGACATCACCCAGATTATGCAGGGCATCGGCGAAAAGTCCAGCGCTGCCCCCGATTCCCGCGATGGCGAATTGAATCGCAGCGACGATAAACATCCCCGCCGTTGAGATTTGCACGGCTCTCAAACCGGCCTTGTCACCGTACAGGTCGACATCTACTTTACCATGCTCGTGGCCGTGGCCCCCACGATCATCGTGGTGATCATGGTCATGGTCATGGTCGTGATCGTGATCGTGATTGTGGTCGCCGGTCTGCTCGCCCATAGCCTCTCTCCTGGCATAAACGATTCTTGCTGGAAAGGCAAGTGCTGCTATTGATCCTGCCTCGTAGTAGCTACTCAGGTGCCTGATTCCTCGCCGCCTTAGGCGGCTCGCGCCCTCTTGCGAACCACCGCAGGTGGTGAAGAGTCCTGAGGAGTTACGCCTCGTATAAATGCAACCTTTGTCTATGTGGTACGTCTATTATAGCAGCATTATTAATAATCACGTTACGGGTGTTTCCCCTGTTTCGCGGTTTGTTCTGATATGTAACTTATTCATGGATACATTTACCGATTATTACACTGTGTTGGGAGTAAAGCCAGATGCGCCTGCCAGCACGATTAAAGCGGCCTTCAAGAAGCTCGCTCTACAGTATCATCCCGATATCTACAAGGGAGAAGATGCGCAGGAGCGCATGCGTATCTTGCTGCTCGCCTACCAGACGCTGATTGACCCGGCATCCCGCAAAACATACGATGCCCATCGCTCAGAATATTTTCTTGATGCACCTGGCTCTGTATCGAGCAGAAGAGGCCTTCGCTATCATTCTGGCGTTGGCCCTGCTGCCTTTCGCAGTCGCCCCTCGGAGGTTTCTCCATCAGCTCGTCGTGATCGCCAGCGCCACTACGACTTTCCCGCTTTGCATGATGAATCGCCCGCGCGGGTAGACCTTGGTGACTTTATATATGATCTTTCAGCAGGGGAAGTGCAGGAACTCAAGCAGCAGGGCATGTTACGAGGCATTGCGCCGGAAGCTTCAAGGAGACTAAGCCCCGAGGCGCTTGAGAACTATCCACACCGCTGTCACCGCTGTCACCATCGCTGGATTCCCCGCCGGGAAAGAGGAAACCCCGCCTCCAGTGCTAGCCCCCGTACGTCATCCCGCGAGCGCGTCTGCCCTGCTTGTAAAGCAGATGACTGGGGTGAATATCTCCTGTTGCGCTGTATTCACTGTCGTGCTGTCTTCGAGAGCGAGCAAATCCGCTATGAGATTGGTTCCTACAACTACAGTGACCGCTCGCTTTGTCCGCCCTACGAGCTATTTCCTCTCTGTCCCTACTGTGGCGCTTCTGGCTGGTGCCCGGCCGAGGATGTTCGTGTGAGTGAACTGCGCGCGAAAGCACAACAGCGTGCGGCTATGCTGCGCTTGCTGTGGCTTGGTATTGCCGTTGTTACCATGCTCGTGTTGGCTGCAGTGATATTGTTAACGTTGAAACCGTGAACATGAGAGGGACCTGCACAATCAATCGGATTGTGCAGGTCCCTCTAGACGCTTTCCACTTTACCCTACCGGAAGTTGGGCCTTTAGCTGTTAGCGCTGCCCACCTTGACCACGGTGCCGGTCGCACCATTGAACTGCACTTTTACTTTGACCGCCTGGTTAGTTTGAATAGATTGGGCATTGTTGTTGAAATCGCTCAGGTCCGCGTTGGAGCCGATGGTAAAGCTGTAGCTCTTGTTGCCGACCTTGAAGTGGATAACCCTGTCAGAGCCAACTGAGCTGGTTGTAATGCCCTGGAAATCCACTGTATTCAGCTTGGTCTGATTGCTCGTATCCCCCGAGTCGGTCGTCTTCAGTTGTGTTGCCGTAAAGTTCCCATCGCTGTTCGCGTTTGCATCTACCTTGATAAGCTGGTTTGCACTTGGCAGCGACCCGTTGAAATCCTTAAGGTCTGTCTGACCATTGACAATCTTCATGGGCAGGGTTGACCCATCAGGCATAATTACAACGATGCTGCTGTTGTCGCTGCTGACGCTCTGCACCTTGCCAATGAAGGAGATGCTGCCCTGCACAGGGGTGCCGGATGTCTCGTTGCCGTTGGGTGTCTCGATGCCCTCTGGAGCACCTGGAGCACTCTGCACAGGATTTGAGCCGACGTTGATCTGGTATGAGCCATCGCTGTTCTGTGTCGCCGTAATAGTATAGGTTTTGCCTACGTGGCTTTGCAGCGCAGATGCTTGCGCGGAACTCAGTCCCTTAATGACTATCGGCTGTGACTGCCCTTGTACGCTCAATGTAACAGTGCCGTTGGCAACATTGACCGACTGGATCGTGCCAGTAATACTTACCGTGTCGTTCGTTGTGCTAACACCGGCACACGCCGTGAACAGTGCCATTAATAATAGACCTGCCATACATATAATACCCATATGGAAACGATTTAACAGTTGCTTCATGTGTCTTCTCCTTTTTTTAATAAGTTACTTTTTGTTATCGCTATGTAATACGACTATACCACCCTTTTTTGGGCCTTGCTATGCCTTACGGCACAGCAAGAATGTGAAGCAATACACTGAAACCTATGCTATAATTTCATGAGGCATCCCCGAATAGAACAGGAGCAGCGCAGCATGCCCGATGAGCAAATTACCCTTAGCGGCATTTATCCCCCACTTCCCACCTTTTTTGATGCGCGAGAAGAACTAGACCTGACTACATACCAGCAACATATGTCCAACCTGGCGGGAACCGGCATTGCCGGCTACATAGTCATGGGCACCAATGGCGAGTCGGTTCATCTTACGAGCGATGAGCGTGTACAGGTCCTTGAAGCTGCCCGTGAAGCAGCAGGTAGCAATGCGCAGATCATCGCAGGCTGCGGCGAGCAATCAACGCGGGCAACTATCGCCAATTGCCGGAGGGCGGCGACTGCCGGGGCTGATGCTGCGCTTGTCTTACCGCCTTCCTATTACAAGGGCCTGATGGATCGCCGAGCATTGCTAGTTCATTATCATACTATCGCTGACAGTAGCCCCTTGCCGGTACTGATCTATAACATGCCCGCCAGCGCTGCTGGTCTGGACCTCGATGCCGTCACCATCTGCATCCTGGCTGAGCATCCCAATATTATCGGTGTCAAGGATAGCGCAGGTAACATGGCCAAATTGGCGCAGGTGGCGGGTCAGGTCCCCGCCAGCTTTCGCGTCTTCGCCGGCAGCGCGGGTTATCTACTGCCCGCCCTAAGCGTCGGCGCTGTCGGGGCCGTCGCGGCGCTGGCAAATATCTTTCCTCGCCACGTCTGCCGCGTTCAGGAACTCTTCACTGCTGGCCGCTTGGAAGAAGCTCGGACCCTGCAAGTACAGATCGTTGCCGCTAACACGGCTGTCACGACCACCTACGGGGTGCCTGGCCTGAAAGCCGCGCTTGAACTGACTGCCGGATCTGATGGCCGCCTGCGAGCCAATTGCGGTTACTTACGCTCACCATTGCAGCCCCTCACCGGGCAGGAGCGTGTAAACCTCCTGGAGATACTGAGAAGGGTCCCTCGAACGAAAGAGAGGTAATGTATGGTACTCGATGTGGAACTCTATCGCCGTACCGTCTATGCTCCGGCTGTGCGTGAAGCACAGGGGCCGCGGCGTATCAGTGTCATCGATATACACCCCGGGCATGCTTCGCGTACTTTCATCTTCGTCCATGGCTATGGCGGCAGTGCTATGCAATGGCTCTACCAGTTGCGCTTCTTTGGGCAGACAGCACGCGTAATCGCTCCCGACCTGCGTGGGCACGGCTTGAGTGATGACCCTGCCGGCCTTGCGTATACTATGGATAGCCTGGTAAATGATCTGGAACTGGTATTGGAAGCGCTACAGGTTGCGGGGCCAATTCACGTCGTCTCACACTCTTTCGGCGGGGCAGTTGCTACAGAATATACCCTGCGTCATCCCGAAAATGTGCAAAGCCTGGTATTGATCGGGGTACCAACCCGCTTCATCTTGAACCCGGCCGTAGTCAATCTGATGAAAGTTCCTGACCCGGTCTTCAGCCGTATGGCAAAAACTATAAAGATTGCCCTCTACGCGCCGCAGCGCACGCTCAAAGGTTTGCTCGATGGCGCGATGTCCACCTGGCGTGGCGATGAGCGCGTGCAGCAGATAAGCGTGCCTACGCTCGTTGTGCTCGGTCACCGCGATACGGTTTTCCTGCGACAGAATTATGAGGACATGGCACGCCTTATTCCGAGCGCGCAGCAGGTCGTTATCCCCGTCTCCGCTCACCTCGTGCAGCTAGAGCGTCCCGATGCCGTCAACCGGGCTATCAGCCGCTTCATCGAAAAGCTGAAACAAGCAGCCAGTGGCGCACGTGGAGAAGCGATCACCCGCACTGCCATGTACGCGGCTCGTCTTATCGAAATGCCCTGGCTGCAAAACTACGATAGCAGTGTCCCCGAACAGATTCCGCTGCCAGGGCAGCTTCTCCATGACATGCTCAGTAATGCGGCTCGTGATTTCCCTGATCGTCCTGCCATCATCTTTTTTGGACAGAAGATCAGTTATCGGGAACTTGACCTCTTGAGCAATCGCTTTGCGCATGCCTTGCGGGAGGCAGGCATTCAGGCAGGAGATCGTGTAGCAATAGTGCTGCCGAACGTTCCGCAGTGCATCATCTCTTTTTACGGCACTCTGAAAGCAGGAGCCATTGTTGTACTTGGCAGTCCGCTCTCAAATGAGAGAGAGATTCATTACCAGCTACACGACTCTGGTGCACAGGTGTTGCTCACCCTGGAAGCTTATCGCCATATCGTCGAGCGCGTGTGTGCCGGTACGAGCATCAAGCACGTAATCTATACCGATGTTCGCGAATATCTCCCTATGCGCCAGCGTGTGCTGCTTGCTAGCCTCATCGATGGGACCGCTGGCTCTGCTGCCACCCAGTCTCTCGAGACTTTGGCAGGGCAGAACGGGGAGAAACCCCTCGTCGATCGTAATATGGCTTCACCCTTGCAATATCGCTTCCATAATTTTCAGCAACTACTCCATAGCCACCAATCCATCCCCCTTGAGAGCGCCACTACATCGCGCGATCTGGCACTGCTCCAGTATACTAGCGGGACGACAGATACCCCCAAGGGAGTTATGCTCTCGCATGGGAACCTGGTAGTGAATGTCGCGCAGGTACGTCACTGGATGCCTTCCGCCAGGAGGGGACGTGAGGTTATACTGGGAGTGCTGCCGCTCTCGCACTCCTATGGTATCACCGATTGCATGAATCTTTCCTCGGCTCTCGCATGCACGCTTGTGTTGCTGCCAACGATGCGCACCGATCAAATACTGGAGGCGATCAAGCACCATCACCCCACTATCTTTCCCGGCATACCTGCATTCTACGTCGCCATTGCGAACTACCCAAACGTGCGTCACTATGGCGTCTCAGCCATTCGTATCTGTGTAAGCGGTTCGGCCCCCTTGCCCGTGGAAGTACAGGAGGCCTTCGAGAAGCTTACACGCGGACGACTGGTGGAAGGGTATGGCTTAACGGAAGCTTCCCCCGTCACGCACTCCAATCCACTCGAAGGCGAACGCCGCGTCGGCAGCATCGGTATTCCCTTGCCTGGTACCAGTGCCCGCATCGTTCACCTGGAGACCGGAGAACCTCTACCACCAGGCGAGGTCGGCGAACTGCTGATCCGGGGCCCGCAGGTCATGCAGGGCTACTGGCATATGCCCGAAGAGACGACCCAGACGTTGCGCGATGGCTGGATGCACACAGGCGACCTTGCGCGCATGGATGAAGATGGCTTCTTTACCATCGTTGATCGCAAAAAGGACTTGATTCTTTCGGGTTCCTACAACGTCTACCCGCGCGATGTTGAGGAGGTGCTGTACGAGCACCCCAAAGTATTAGAGGCGGCCGTCGTCAGTACACTCATGCCCGGGGAAAGTGGCAGCTCCGGCGGGAGTAATGCCTCCAGTACTCCTCCTGCTTCACCATTTATCAAGGCAGTCGTGGTGCTGAAGCGCGGTGAACAGGCCACAGCCGAAGAATTGCTGGCCCTTTGCCGCGAACGGTTGGATGCCTACAAGGTACCACGGCAGATCGAATTTCGCTCGGAACTGCCCAAGAACATCGTGGGCAAGGTGTTGCGGCGCTTGTTGATCGAGGCGTCATAATGCCGCGCCGTACCAGGCAAGTTGAGCACAAAAATGTAGGGGCGACCACAAGGGTCGCCCTGCCAACTCCTCAGCCTGTTCCCTGCTACAATCTGCGGTCCATGTCTGTAATTGTCCCAAGCGGCTGACCTGTGGTGTGGCTGCTCGTACCGGTCACAGTAAAGGTAGTGAAAGAAGCAAGCTTCGCATCACTACAATCGGATTGTGTGCCCCAATACAATTCAACAGCCCCGTTGCCAGCAGTGGCGAAGCCTGTATTTCTGAAGAAACCATGATCGTAATCGGCCTTGATTTGAAGAGGCGTGCTCGTGGAATCGAGCTTTCCATTGAGGTACCACTTCGAGAGCGCGCACCCTGTTTGTCCCCCTGTGTTGATACTGTAGGTCACGTAGACCTTCTGGTTGGTGGTAAAGGTTGTACTGAGCGTGGTTGGGTTGAAGTTATTGTCGATAGCGCTGGCCATCTTCAGATCGTTGAGAACAGCTGCCGCCGAAGAAACCACGGGCGACCCGGAAGGAGCCGCTGAGGATGGCGGTGTTGTGGTTATTTGAGCAGCCGCTGTTCTAGTGGCTACCGTTGCGGTGAGCGTAGTATTGACGCTCGAAACGCCGCTGTTTACTGCTGCGTAGATGGAAATGCCCAGACCCGCGCAGATCAGCACAATCACACCTACTATGATGCCGATGATCAGGCCTACCCGGCTCTTGCGCTTCGGCGGCTGACCCGCAGGCGGAAAGCCGCCAGGGTAGGCCTGTGGTTGCATTGCTGGAGCGCTGTAGGGATCCTGGGGCACTGCAGTGCCATACGGATTGGCTGGCGCCCCGTAGGGGTTAGCTGGCGCTGACCCGTAGGGATTCTGCTGAGAAGGGTCATATGGCTGCGAGCCATACGATGTCGACGGGATCGGCTGCTGGGAAGGCATACCATAGGGGGATGAGATGTACGTGGGATCATTGGATGGTTGCGGTGAACCATAAGGCGATGCTGGAACCGTGGGCTGATATTGCTGCGACCCTCCAGAAACGTTGTAAGGCGTAGGCACTCCACACACCGGGCATACCGCCGCTCCTGGTGGAAGGTTACTCCCGCATGAGCTACAATTCATGGATAATTCCTCCTGGCTAGATAGATGCGAACCGCCTGCGGACCATCGTCTTGGCGGGTATCTCGCTTTGGAACAGGCTGCTTTCCCTCCCGGAAGCTGAGCCTCCAGATGCTACGGTAAGCATATCATTGTTTGCCGTTGCTGCCAAGAGAGTATTTTTTCCCGGGGTGCATTTCATTTTCGTGTCATGAGCATGGATCCCCTTCATCTGGTCACGCTGAAATTAACCTCCTGGGCCAGCAATTTATTGGTACATGCAATTGAGCTTGCCCAGTAGATGTGCACGGAACCTGCTCCTGTCGCCTGGTAAACTACATAAGTGTAAGCAGACCTGTTAATGCCGGGGGGAACTGCAAATTCAAGGTGCGCGATCTTTTTGCCGTTGAGGTACCACAAGAGGCAGGCCGCCCCAGCCTGACTTTTAGAGTGAAGATCGAAGGTGACGTAGATTTTCTGGTTGACACTGAATCTTGAAGCGGGTGCAGTGGCTTTAGCCGTGCTGAAGTCGATGGTGCTGGCTATCTGGACATGGTTAATGAACTGCTCGCCGGGCAGAGTTGCCGGTGTCGAAGATATCACCTCTGTGGGCGAAGATATGGGTGAAGGCGAAGACGCAACGGTAGTAGCGGTAGGAGCCTGGGAAATCCCATGCCCTGTCCCTGGTGCATCGTTGGACAGGCCCGTTGCCATGAAGTAGACGAATATGAGGATCAGGGCGCTCGTGAAGACGCATAAGCCAGCGACGGTTAACCCAATGTTGAAAGACACCTCTGGACGTTTACGTTTCCTGGGCTCCATACGAGGCCGGTTGCTCAAATGCTCCAGATCATGTTGCGAATCTGGCTGGACCTGCGATGGATGTGTCGATTGTTGCAAAATTGATGACGAAGGTTCCCACTTCATTGGTATGGTCCTTACAAATATGATCTGCTCGTTCCTACTTATTCACGACGGATAACCCTGGGGTTAGTAAATACGACTTCCTAAATAGGCTACTGCAAAACCTCTAAATTCCCAGCGCTCCATTAAGCGGTGCTGGTCAATCCCTTGACATAGATACGTAGCCCAACTACAATAAGCGACAAGGTAATTTATGTGCTCGCCAGAGCGTTGAGCGAAGCAGGGTTAAAATGTGATACACGAAGATGTGACACGCGGGCACCCATTGCAGGGTCCCCTACGCACAAGCGCTGAGGTACAACAGGTACTGGTGCACCATTCTGCCCGGCTGCGGGTATGTCTACAACATGTTTCGGGTGATAGTCATGGCCCCGAAGAAGGTAGCGATGCCTGGCTCCTGCTTAAAGCGCTCATGGACAACGATGAAGATGCTTCAGATGACGTGAAGCGCCGCTCTCCTGACGATACGCTCCCTACATTGCTGGCGCTCCTGGAGAACTCCGGTCGCTGTCTCGCAGAGCAGGGCGGAAAGCTGGAAGTACGCCTGCAGGGTCTACAGCGCTACATTGACGCACTTGCATTTGAGTTGAAGGAACTTTTCAAAGACCAGCTTCACCTGCTCGTCGAAGCCCTTTCTCACTTGTATCAACTACAGTCCGCCTACGTGCTAGCCCTTACCCGCGGCTATCAAGGGGTTGTAGATCATATTTCCATCGAACAGCAGCAGACGGCTTATCGCCTTGACCGGCGCTTGCAGGCATTACAACGCATCAATAGTGCTGCTAACTCTACCATTGATCTGAATCAAACACTGGAAATCACCGCAAAAACGGTGGCGGCAGAACTGCATATCGAACTTTGCTCCATTTTCTTCTATGATGAATTGCAGCGTATCCTTACGCTGCGGGCCACTAACGGTCCGCGCCCACTGGGTGGGATGCATTTTACCCTCCGCCTTGGTGAGGGCTATAGTGGATGGGTCGCGGACAAGGGCTATCCCTTGCTGGTCCGTGATGTGATGGTCCACCCACAATTTTCGACCGAGGCAAGTACCTATAGCGACGAGCATCACGGACTGATGGCTGTCCCCATTATCTTCTTTGGCGATACAGAACATCTCATCGGTGTGATGAGTATTCAATCAGCAGAACCACGCGACTTTACTAGTGAAGACATCAACTTTGTGGAGGTCGTCACTGGCATCCTCGCTATCAACATTGAGAACGGGCAGCTCTATGAACAGACAGATGAGCAGCTACGACGCAAAGTGCATGAACTCGCTACCATACACCGTGTTTCTTCTATCATCGCTTCGACGCTCAACCTGGATGAAGTTTTGCAGATCATCACCACCCAGGCAGTTCACCTCAGCGGCGCTGAGCGCTCATGCATCTTCGCTTTGGATGCCGACAAAAAGTATCTCCATGTGCTGGCCCATTACGGTTTGAATGGCGCCGATGTACGGCATATGCACGTACCCGTAGGTCAATGCTGCGCCGGCCTCACTGTGGAAAGCGGTAAGCCGCGTATGGCAGTAGATTGTATGATGACTGATGAGCATTGCTTCCTTCACCGGGACCCACTCATGTCCCCAGAGATCCACTCCGTATTATGTGTGCCACTCGAGGTGAAGCAAAAAATATTGGGCTGTATCTGTATCTATAGCGGCCATCGTCACATGCTGAGCCCAGAACAAATGCAGTTGGTAGTCATTTTCGCAAACGAAGCTGCTATCGCCATTGAGAATGCTCGCCTGTACGAGGAGACGCGGCGGGGTCTGGAGTTAAAATCCGTGCTGCTGCGCGAATTGCATCATCGCGTCAAGAATAATTTGGCAACCGTGGGTGGTATTCTCTCCCTACAGCAGCGGCGTACAAAGTCGCCCGAAGTGCGTTATGCACTGGCTGAGAGCGTCAATCGCGTGCAGGGCCTGGCCGCCATGCATGACCTGCTTTCACATGAAGATGTGAGCGAGGCCCGTGTCGATGAGACCGCGCGCAAGATCGTTGGAGTGGCAAATGCAAATCTACGCCCGCCGGAGACGCACATCACCTTTACTGTTGAACCCTGCGAGATAGTCATTCCATCTCGCGCTACCTTCGACCTGGCTCTGGCGCTCAATGAGATGGTCTCAAATGCAATCAAGCACGGTATGGCGGGGATGAAAGAAGGCACTGTAACGATTCGTGGGCGTCAGGAGGATGGTATGGTGATCGTCGAGGTTATCGATACTGGGAAGGGCCCCCCGGACCCCTTAGAAGAAAGTCTGGGCCTTTCATTAATAAAGCAGTTAATCGGCGATCTAGATGGCCATTTTGCCCTGAGACGACCCGAAGGTGCAAATATTACTATCGCTGAGGTGCGTTTCCCATTGGTGCGACAGCGTAGGTCCATTTCGTAATCGTTGGCAAGGAAAAGTGTACATATGGCCTTTGTTATTCATCGAGTAAATACCTGACTCAAGATACAGGTGGTATCGTGGAGGGTGAAGCTATGCATGCTATCGGAGATCAGCACAGGATTCTCGTTGCTGAGGATGATGTTGGTATTCGGCAAGTCTTGTGTGCCTTCCTGGAGCACTCTGGCTTCATGGTACGTGCAGCGTCGGATGGGCAGGAGGCGATCAGCCTCATACCAGAATTTCGCCCGCATCTGATAGTGCTGGACTTGATGATGCAGCCTGTCTCTGGTTGGGAAGTGTTAAACTGGCTGCGGGCAAATTGCCAGGCACCAGGCGACATGTTCGAGACTTCGCTGCCAATGCTTCCTGTTCTGGTATTGACAGCACTTACGCCTCTTAAGGAACAGGTTCAAGGCTTCGAAGCTGGAGCTGTAGAGTATATGACCAAGCCTACCCAACCGAGTGCCCTCGTGAAGCGTATCCGTAACATCCTCTCATTGAGCATAGAACAGCGCACGATGCTACAGCGCAGGCGCATTGATGAGCGGCGGGGCATATTGGAGCGTGTCAATGCGTCACCGCCGGATGAATTTACCTATTGAGGCCGTACAGCGGGGAAGACCTGCCCGCATCTGGTACAGAAACGGTTGTTTGCTCGATTCTGGCTGCCACAACTAGAGCACACTTTAACTGTGGCAAGAGGTGTACCACACTTGGTGCAGAAGCGCATCTGAGGCTTGTTAAGATAATGGCAATTAGGGCAGACAGAGGAGGTCGTCGGCGTCATAATTCCATAGGTATTTCCTGCTTGCAGGGGTTGAGAGCTCTGTGAAATCTGTCCTGATGGATAGACCTGAGCGCCTTGACTAATAGCTTGCTCAAATGCCTCAGCCATCTGGTTTGCCCGTTGGTAGCGTTGCTGTGGCTTTTTCATGAGAGCCGTCAGGATAACCTGGTCAACTGCCACATTAAGCCTGGAATTGATCGAGCTAGGGCGTGGCGGCATCTCATAGATATGGCTATGCGCCAGGGCTGGATAATTATCTCCCAGGAAAGGCGTTCGCCCTGTCAGAGCCTCGAACAGCATCACCCCTAGTGCGTAGATATCTGAGCATGCACCAACTTGTTCGCCCCGGCACTGCTCGGGTGACATATACTCGGGCGTTCCCACTCCGGCCCCTGGGCGAGTCAACTGCTCCTGCGTGCTGGCAAGGACTTTGGCGATGCCGAAATCGGATAGAATGGGGCGACCGGATTGATCCATCAAAACGTTGACCGGTTTCACATCGCGGTGGATGATCCCTCTCTCGTGAGCATAGGTCAGGGCGCTTGCGAGCTGTTTAAAGATCTGGTTCGCTTCTACTACATCCATCGTCCGGCCCAGCGCCTGCAGTTGATCCAGGCGCTGCTTCAGTGTGCCTCCATCGATCAACTGCATCACAATGTAAATATGACCATTCTGCTCCCCGGCATCATGCACCATCACAATGTTCGAGTGGGAAAGGCGTGCCACCAGTTTCGCTTCCAGGTTAAAACGCTCAACAAAACTGCGGTCGGCTGCATACCATGGCGGGAGAACCTTCACTGCTACTTCGCGATCCAGGTTCTCTTGATGTGCTGTGTAGACGCGGGCCATACCTCCTTGACCCAGCGGGGCCAGGATCCTATAATTCCCGAGCATTGTACCTATCAGCTCGTCTGTCTGCAAGGCTCACTCCGGTTGTAGGCGCACCCTGTCCTGATCCCATCGGAGCGGCTCTCCAAACCACCTATCTGTAGGATCACATTCACCTCTTGCGGCCAGGGAGTTCCTGACTTATAGCCCCAACAGCATTAGCGCTTGGCGAAAACCAGCACCGTCTGACCAAGTTGGATCTTGTCTCCTTCTTTCAATGGATACGTCTGATACTTCGCAACCAGTTGTCCATTGACTTTAGTGCCGTTAGCGCTTCCTTCATCCTTCAGGCCGTAGTTCCCATTTCCCATGTTAACGATGGAGGCATGGAGACGTGAAACTGCCAGGTCTTCCAGGAAGATGTCACTTTCACGGCTGCGCCCGATGCTGAGTGAATCCTTGCGTACTTCGTAGACGCGCCCGGGCTCTTTGCCCTCCTCGACGCGCACTACACCAAGGCGCCCCTGCGGACCAGTGTTACGTACGATCGTGCGATCGGCTTCGTTAGCACCATAGAGGGCCGTTGGCTCCTGTGGTGCCATTGTCGGGTCGCCAAAGCCACCCATATTGGAAGAACTTTGCTGCTGCCAGGGTGGGGTAGAAGGGTTGCTTGCTGCAAAGGGAGCAGAAGACGGTTGTTGGAATGATTGCGGCCATGCTCCTTGTTGTGCCGCTTGTGGCTGTTGCGCCGCAGGTGTGCCCCAGGGGTCTGCGGACTGGGGAGATTGTCCCCAGGCTGGTCCTGATGAGCCGCCTGAACCGTAAGATGTGGGACCCTGCTGCTGGGATTGCTGAACGGGCTGCGCTTTCGCCCAGGGATCTTGTGATGCCGCTGGCCCGGGCTGGCTTCCCCACGCGGGTTGCTGCTGCGGAGAACTGGAGCCCTGCGTTCCCCAACCGCCTGCCTGCTGCTGTGAACCTTGCGTGCCCCATGCCGGTTGCTGTTGCGGAGAGCTAGAGCCTTGCACACCCCAGTCGGATTGTTGCTGCGGAGGGCTAGAGCCTTGCATGCCCCACGCCTGTTGCTGTTGCGGAGAACTGGAGCCCGGCGCGCCCCATGTGCCGGGCTGCTGCGCTGCATTCTGACCCCATGCGCCAGGTTGCTGTGAGCCTTGCGCGCCCCATGCGCCGGGTTGCTGCACAGCCTGTCCCCAGGGATTATCGGTCCCCTGCGCCTGTTGATTCCAGCCACCAGGCGCAACCTGTTGTCCCTGGCGTTGCCAATCGGAAACTCCGCCAGGTGCAGCAGCGCTCTTATCCTTCTTGGATTTTCCGCCGCGTAGTACCAGCATCCCTATGATTCCAATGATCAGCGCTACTACTACAATGGCAACAATAATGACAATTGGGTTTCCAAGCAGGCTAGATATGCCAAGATTTGCCTTGAGTAGGACAGCAAGAATATGTTCCATGTCTTTCACCCCTCCATATCGGGTCACCCTCGCGGGATGTCCTTGGGCTGCGAATCAGCTTAATGTAACACCTTAACGCAATTCAAAACGCACCTCAACACTACCAAAACGCAAAACATCGCCATCCTTGAGCATCCGTTCTTCGTAAGGCGTTAAGGTCACTCCATTTAAACGAGTCTTGTTTAGGGCATTAAGATCTTCGACGGTAAACTGCCCCTGCTGATTTCGCAGGTAGGCATGACGTCGTCCCACCGTCTTGTCTGCCAGGTTGATCTCCGGGAATATACCCAGAGTAGGATCCTGTCGACCCACGACCATCACATCTCGATCCAGCGGAAAAGGCTGCCCACTGGAGAGAACGATGATGCGAGCTTGTTTCTGAGGAGCCGTTGCCGGTTTGCCAGGACCTGCTCCCACTTTTGCTTCAGCTTTAAGCTCTACTCCAGGCTCTACAGCCTGGGTTGGCATCGGCGGGAGTTGTTGCTGCAATTGCTCGATTACTGCAATAAAGTCTCGCGGCGTGCTGTAGCGGTCGTTGGGCGATTTAGCCATCGCCTTTCGCAGGAAGACATCCATATCCACAGGCAACCCGGGACGTAGGCGGCAGATCGAAGGCACTTTTTCATTCATGTGCTTCATGACAATATCTACAGCCGTGTCTCCCTCAAAAGGAGGATGCCCTGCCAGCATCTCGAACAAGACCGCAGCAACCGAGTAGAGATCAGAGCGCGTATCTGCCGACCGGCCACTTTCCGCTTGTTCGGGCGAGATGTAGTAAGCCGTACCCATAAAAACATTAGTTTGAGTCAACGTCACTGTTTCTCGACTACGCGCCAGACCGAAATCGGTAATTTTCACTACCTCTTTAGTGTTGATAAGGATATTCTGCGGCTTGATATCCCGGTGTACCACGCCATGCTTAAAGGCTGTATCGAGCCCTTCAGCAATTTGTTGCGCGTAGTTCAATGCACGTGATGGTTCTAGTGGTCCATGGGTTAGCGTATGGTACTTTAGGTTCTGGCCATCGATATAGTCCATCACAATAAAGTGCATGCTACTATCTTCCCCGTAATCAACAATCCGCACAATGTGAGGATCACTCAGATTCAAAAGAATGTGTGCCTCTCGCTGGAAGCGCGCCAGCAAATCTCCATCGTTTGAAAGCTCAACATGCATGACTTTCACTGCGTAGATACGGTTATCTTTTGTGTCGCGTGCGACATAAACGGTAGCGAAACTGCCTCTTCCCCGCTCATCAATCAACTTGTAACGATCTTTAATGACGCGGTTAATCATGTCACCGTTCATGAGTCACTCCTCAAGTGAAAAGCACCTCTTTGCGGCTATTATACATCATCTCGTACTCAATGTCATTGGGCTTTTATCTCCCATCATCAAATGACGGAAGAAACACGTAATGAGGTGTGGCATGGGTATTTTTTCCCGTGATGGCTCCCCTGTCCCGGTATTATTGAAGTTCAAAGCGTACATCTACACTGCCGAAACGTAACAGGTCGCCATCCTTGAGTGGATACTCCTGGTGGGGTATCAGAGTCACGCCGTTTAAGCGAGTCTTGTTGGTAGAGTTGAGATCCTCTATGGTAAATGTCCCCTGCCGGTTGCGCAGGTAGGCATGCCGGCGGCCTACTTTCATATCCGGCAAGTTAATCTCTGGAAAGTTGCCAACTTTCGCATCTTGTCGTCCCACAAGCATCGCTTCCCAGGTTAATGGTATGGATTGTCCACTGGAGAGAACGATCAGGTAAGCTTGCTTCTGCGGGACCTTCATATGTGGTGGTGTTATCAGAGCCTGGATATGTTGTTGCAGTTGCTCTAGCGCTGAGATGAACTCGCGTGGTGTCTGGAAGCGAGCCGCGGGAGCCTTTGCCAGTGCCTTCTGGAAGAATACATCCATTTCCGGGGGCAGGTTTGGACGCAGGCGGGAAATCGCAGGAACCCTCTCCTGCTTGTGTTTGAGAATGATATCCACGACGGTTCCCCCCTCAAACGGCGGGTGACCATTCAACATCTCGAATAAAACAATCGCCAGCGAATAGAGATCGGAGCGCGAATCGGCTAAATGTCCGCTGTCCGCCTGCTCGGGTGAAACATAGTAAGCTGTACCCATAAATTCATCGATCGCCGTAATCGTTGGGGTGTCCTGCCCTCGGGCCATTCCGAAATCGGTGATCTTCACCACGCCCGAGTTATTGATGAGTATATTCTGTGGCTTGATATCGCGATGTACTACATTATGTTTGTAGGCAACATCGAGTCCTTCTGCAATCTGCTTGGCGTAGTTCAATGCGCGCAGCGCCTCTATCCGCCCACTGGTCGTCATATAGTACCTGAGGCTTTGCCCATCTACGTATTCCTCCACGATATAATATATATCACCGTCATTGCCGCAGTCGATGATGCGCACGATGTGGGGATCGCTCAGGCCCTGCAGGATATATGCTTCTCGTTGGAAGCGCGATATCAGCTCTTGATCATTGGCATGCTCAGAATGCATGATTTTTGCCGCGTGCAGGCAGTTATTTTCTTTATCACGTGCAATATAAACAGTGCCAAAAGAGCCGCTTTCTACTTCATCGATGAGCTTATAACGGCCCTTGATAGTTCCGCCCAGCATATTCGTAGTCTTCATAACAAACTCACTCCTAAAAAAGAAACAAAGCTGCCCTTCACTACTTTAACGCCGGAGAGTATGTTTTTCACACGCTTTGATATACTACTATACATCATGCAGCAAATTCTGTACATTATTTTGCTGGGCATGTCTTCATTGGTGAGGAGGAAATGGAGAACCGGTCTGATCGTGTCCTGCCTCCTGTGTGCGTGAGGCCAGGATACACAGGAGACAGTTATCGCTATTTATGAGAAACGCAGGTGGCGCTCCCATTTCGTATATCTTATGCTTGAGGCGCTTCCTCGTAGCGACCACCAAGATGCTTGGCGAGAAACTTCTCCGCCGCTGCAAAAAACTTGAGGCGATTTTCCGGCTTGGCAAAACCGTGCCCCTCGTCGGGGAAGAGCATATATTCGTAGTCAATCCCCTTGCTCTTCATCGCTTCGACGATCTGTTCAGATTCCGCCTGCTTCACGCGGGGATCATTCGCCCCTTGACCTATGAGCATGGGAATCTTGATCTGGTCGACTTTAAACAATGGTGAGCGCGATTTCAAGAACTCTTCCTCGGTATCGGGGTTGCCAACCCGCTTGTGGAATGTCGCCAGGAAAGTGGACCAATAGGGCGGGATTGTTTTGATCAACGTGATGAGATTGCTGGGACCAACGATGTCCACTGCGCAACAGAAAAGGTCGGGCGTAAACGTTGCTCCAACCAGCGCAGCATAGCCTCCATAGGAACCGCCGAAGATGGCTACTTTCTTGGGGTCAGCAATGCCCTGGTCTACTGCCCATTGCACGGCGTCTACCAGGTCATAGTGCATGTTGCGCCCCCATTCCCTGTCCCCAGCGTTCACGAATTCCTTGCCATAGCCAGTGGAGCCCCGGAAATTCACCTGCAGGCAGGCATAACCGCGATTGGCGAACCACTGCGCGTCCGGACGATACCCCCAGGCATCGCGACCCCACGGGCCACCATGCACGTTAAGGACCATGGGCAGGTTTTTCCTGTTATCACCCAGCGGCAGCGTCAGGTAACCATGAATGGTCAGGTCATCCCTGGCGGTGAAGGAGATGGGCTCCATCCTCGCCAGCGTGTACTTGTTCAAATCCGGCTGGTTGTCGAAGAGGAACGTCGCCTTCTGATCCTTCCTATTATAGGCGTAAAATGGTACCGGACCATCGTCCACCGTGAAAGCCACTAGCCAGGTCGTATCGGCGTTGTCGCGGTCGATGATAAAGAAATCGCCCTGGTGGATGCCTCCGATGTTTTCAAAATCCATTTTGATGGACTCATCTAATACCACCCACTCATTGCGGTCTTTGTTGAAAGCGACCGCCTGGATTTCGCGGGTATCAGGATGAATCATCACATTGCCCACGTCATATTGTGTGTCCTCGGCGATGACACTCACCTCTCCCGTGGCGATGTTCAGCTTGACCGGGCGGCCCGCATTGGCATTGCGCGAGTCCTGTAGATAGATCGATTGCCCATCCAGCGTGAAACCCAGAGGGCTGCTTGTGAGACTGTCATCTGCACCCCATGTGACCAGTTTGCGCCATTCGGCGTTCTCGTTGTCGCGTACCAGGAGTTCTGTGCCCCCATCGGGCAGCGATGCGACTGCACCGCGTACTTTGAAGTGCGCATCGTCGACCCATCCCATGATATTACCCGGGTTCCTGGTGGTAAGCGTCAGTTCGCCGGAGATCAGGTCGAGGTGGTAAACATCGTGGACCCGCTTATCATCTTTGTTCATGCCGAGCAGGAGTTCATTGGGGAAGTGCTTGTCGCGGTCGATAACCTGCACCTGTACATCCTCGAACGGTGTCAGGTCACGGGTTTCTTTGCTTTCCAGGTTTGTCGCATACAGGCGCCAGTTCTCGTTGCCACCAACATCCTGGATGTACATGATATGTTTATTATCCTGCGCCCAGAAATAGAAGCGCACGCCCCTATCTTCGTCTTTGGTAACAGGCTGGTAGTCATCGCTGCCAACTTTACCTACCCACACGTTCAACACATTATTCACTGGCGCCAGGTAAGCCATCATCGTACCATCCGGCGAGATTTGCGGGCTGGTCTTATCCGGGTTGCCAAATAATATCTCTCTGGGAATCAATTCAGTCGATGTTGTACTGGTCATAGTGGTCCTTTCTCACTTTTGAGGTTCTATTCTGTGGATATTACGGATGCGTTATGAGAATGTTGCAGTGAAGCTAGCTGATCTTTAAGAAAATCTCCAACTATGCTTGCATAGATAGGGCTCCAGTACTCGGATACTAGCTTTCAATGCCCTAATAAGCTAAAATACTAGTACTTGGCTGTGGGCTAAACCAAAGCCCTTCGTTAGTGCCGTATACAGGACAAGGAGCAAACATATGGCATTACAAAGCGTACAGGAAATCTTTCAAGGGATTATACAGGACCCAGAGATCAACAGCGGTAGACCAGTTGTCAAGAATACCCGAGTTTTTGTTGATCTTATTATTGGGCACCTTGAGAACGGGATGTCAACCAAAGAGATTCGTGAGGAATATGGTCTTACGGAGGAGCAGGTGAGGGCGGTCAGGAATCTCAATCAGGGGCAGGTCCAGTATATAAAGGGGTATGCTGACGCATTGGAGAATATGGCGGCAAGAATGGGGTAATGGATGCCCAATGATCTGAGGACATTTTTACTGGACGAAAATATGCCAGTGAAGGTGTTTAGAGTGCTGCGAAGGGCAGGATATTCTGCCACTCGCGTTCTTGATGAAAAGCCAGGTGCTCAGCGTGATAATGTAATCTTCGCATATGCACGTTCACATCAGATGACTATCATTACTTATGACACCGACTACCTGAATCGAACTAGATTTCCCCCGCCGCATGCAGGCATTTTTGTCCTACGCTTCTTCCCGCGAGGTACATCTGTCGGGGATATTGCCGCTGCCGTACTCACAGCTGTAGCAGAATTAGCATCCAAGGATATTTCTGACAAGGTTTACAGAATCGATCCCAGCGGAGTAAGTGAAGAGCCGTAGATGTGTTATTTCCCTATCATCTCCACATACACCTCGTACATCTGCCGCGCAATATGCTCCTGCGTATAGTGCTCCAGCACGCGCTGCCGCCCCTTCGCCGCTAGTTGTGCAGAGAGCGCGGGATCATCCATCAACCGGCGCACACAGGCAGCCAGCTCCTGCACATTGCCTTCCTGGAACAGCAGCCCGGCATCGCCGATGACGTGGGGAATCTCGCCAGAACGTGAACCGATCACAGGCGTCTCACAGGCCATAGCCTCAGCGAGCACGCGCCCGAACTGTTCCTTCCAGTTGGGACGCGTCAACGATGGCAGCACAAAAGCGTCCATCTGCTGCATCTCCTGTGGCATTGCATAGGTTGGGACTGCACCCTTGAAAGTAACTCGATCAACAACGCCCAGGCGCGCTGCGTGCTGTTTCAACTCGTCCTTCATCGGGCCGGCACCCACAAGAACGACGCGGCAGTAGGCTGGCAGCTTTGTGAGTGCCTCTGTCAGCAGTGACAGGCCTTTTTCCTCTTTCAAACGCCCGGCGTAGCCTAATATGAATGGTGCATCTTTCGCGCGCTGCGGGTATGGCTCGCTGCGCTGGTAGATCTGCGGATCGATGCCATGCTGCGGCACAACGCGGATTGGCCCGCTGAATCCTTTGCGCTTCAATATATCGGCAGCGTCGGCAATACCTGCCACCGCGACCGCCGCGTGACGGTAATTGTACTGCTCGAACTGGCGGAAGGGTGGCGGATAGCTGCGGTAGATGTTCTGCCAGGCTACAAACAACGCCTTAACCTTGTAGTGCCGCGCAAGCCGCATGGCATGGAAGGTCGCGAGGTTGTACGGCTCTTCATCGATATGCAGGATCTCCGGTCGCACCTCGCGCATGATCTGACCCAGGCGCGGGTAGTAGTAGAGGTGAAAATGGCCGTTGAACATCATGGGTGTGACGATCGTGCGATAACCCCTGGTGTAGCGCAGCTCAAAAACCTGTTTGCTGCCATCATCGGCCAGCCAGTAAGCAGGCGTGACAAGGGTGAGTTCGACGCCGGGACAACGCGCCAGTTCTTCGAGCTTGCGCTGTGCAGTGCTCGCCACAAACGTTTTCGAGATCATCAGTACGCGCATAAGTGTAAACACCCCAGCATTATCGTTTCTTGCTCAGCGCAAACGCTTCTTCGTAGGCAGCTATGGTTTCTTGTGCAGTCTTGTGCCAGCTAAAACGAGTGGCTTGCCGCAGCGAACGTGCCCGCAGTTCTGCTGCAAGTTCGGCATTTGTAAGGACGCTGCGCATGGCCTCGCTCATGGCCTGCATATCGTCAGGGTCCAGGCTGATGGCGGCATCCCCCACCACTTCAGGCAGTGATGTACGGTTCGAGCAGATGACCGGCGCGCCACAACTCATCGCCTCTAACGGCGTAAGGCCGAACCCTTCGTAGAGCGACGGAAAGACGAAAACGCTTGCTCCACTGTAAATGGCGGGCTTGTCTTGCTCCTCGATAAAGCGGTAAATGATCTGCCCTTCCATCCCCAGGCCGGAGGCTATGGGGCGAGGATCAGGGAATAATGGTCCCCGCTGCCTGTCGGGATTGCCCGCGATAAGCAGTTGCAGGCCAGAATCACCCAGTTGGCGATGCAGGTGAGCAAACGCCTGTACAAGCTGGGGAACGTTTTTACGCTGGTCGAGGCCGCCGAGATAGAGGATGTAGCGTTCTCCCACCCCGTAGCGAGCGCGGGCGGCTGCCAGTACGGCGGGATTGGTAATGGGACGATACTCTTCCCCTGCCGCTTCGTAAATGACGCGAATACGCTCCGGGGGCAACTTAAGGGCATCGACTATGTCTTGCCTGGCATGTTGTGAAATAGTAATAATCAAGGTAGCGCTATGGGCAGCTCGTGCGACCAGGCGCATATATGCTCCCACCCTGTTCCCGGCCCGGTAGAGTGGCAGCCGGAGCGGGATTACATCGTGGATAGTTACAACGGTTGGCGTGCGCGGAACCAGCGGGCCTGCGAAATAGGGCACGTGGAACAGGTCGGCCCCGGCTTCGTGAGCCGCTGCCGTGCCTGTAAACTGCTCCCATACCAATTTTTCGATGTTCTCGTTGCGCCCCGCGAAGGCGGGTACGGGTTTCACCTGGTAGGGGAACTGGTGGAGCGCGTTGCTCTCCTGCTGTAGAGGCTGTGGTCCCAGCAGCACATATTCGTTGCACTGGTCCGCCTCTGCCAGGGCTTTGAGCAGGTGGACCAGGTATTGTCCACTGCCACTGGCGGGTGATCTCAGGAAAAAGGCATTGATGACGATCTTCATGCAGGAGCTACCTCGTCAGCGAAGTTGGTCACTCCGTCGTAGAGCTTCTGGTAGACGGAAAGCATCTTGCTCGCAGACGCAGACCAGGTGTACAGCTGCGCGCGCTGGTAGCCTTTCTGTCGCAGTTCTTCCCGCAGCTGTTCATTTTCTAACAGGTGAGTAATAGCGTGACCCAGGGCCTTCACATCCTGCGGATCGACCAGCAGCGCGGCATCACCGGCGATCTCGGGCAGAGAAGACGTGTTTGACGTGATCACAGGAGCGCCGCAAGCCATAGCCTCCAGCGGGGGTATGCCGAATCCTTCGGAAAAAGAGGGAAAGGCGAATACATCGGCCAGACTGTAAAGCGTCATCAACTCGAGGTCGCTGACGCGGCCCAGGAAACGTACCTTGTTCTCCAGCTTCAGTTCGGCCACGACCTGCCGCGTCTCTTCGTATAGCCACCCCTCGCCTCCGGCGAGGGCGAGCATCGCCGGACCGCCTTTCTTCTTTTGCGCCTGCGCAAACGCTTTGACCAGGCCTGGATGGTTTTTGCGCGGTTCCAGCGTGCCGACACCAAGGACAAGGGGGTGTTTGAGTCCATATTTGTGGCGCGTCGCTCCCAGTATAACCGGGTCAGTGATTCGCCGGAAGTATGCCCCAACGCCGTTGGGAATGACTGTGATCTTCTCGCGCGGCGTCTTCAAATGATCTACGAGGGCCTGGCCCGTTGTCTGCGAAACGGCGGCAACGACATCGGCAGAGGCGACCGCTTCGGGTACGACCTTCTTGAGATAAGCCGCCAGCGAGGGCACCGCGTATTCCGGGTGTTCCAGAAAGGCGAGGTCGTGAACCGTGACCACCTTGCGCAGTTTTCCATTCAGTGGCGGTAAGGCGAAATCGGGACCATGATAGATGTCCACCTGTCCTGAGAAGAAGGTTGCATACAGGGGCAGCCGCCAGCGATACCAGAGGATATTGAGGTAGCGATCGGGAATAAAAATATTGCGCGCTTGCACGTTGTCGGCCACGGGAAACGGGCGTGTCTTCGTTGGACGGCCGCTGGCGAGCAATGTATAGGAGTTACTGGAATCTTGTGCAAGCATGGCATCCACCAGGCCGCGCACATACTGCCCGATCCCCGCTCCCTGCCTGATAGCCGCTGTATAGTCAATCGCAATACGCATAGCAATTTTTTGAACCTCTACCCTGATGAGCCCGGGTGTGGATATCTCTGGCCACCACTGCCCTACTTCGTAGGAAATGGCGGCCAGCCCATGCGGCGTCCACCGAGCAGGTGAAAGTGCAGATGGAAGACGCTCTGCCCCGTATCCGGGCCGACGTTGGCGACAAAACGGTAGCCGCTCTCGCTGATGCCCCGGTCCCGTGCAACCTTTGCTGCCGCGATGAACAGAGCCGCCAGCACAGGGCCATCCTCTATCGTCAGGTCTGTCATCGAGGCGATGTGCCGCCGGGGAATGAACAAGACATGCTGCGGCGCCTGTGGATTGATATCCTCGAACGCGACGACATCCTGGTCTTGATAGACAATCTTACCTGGTATCTCACCGGCTGCAATTTTGCAGAACAGGCAGTTCTCAACGCCCATACAAGTCCGTCCTTCCTCGGTACTCTTTCAAACATGGTTTGTCTCGCATTGTACCATACAGGGCAATAACAAGAGAGATGCACCCTCGCATGAGAGTGCACCTCCCCTGTTACTGCCTGTTCAGGAACCTACAACTCTGCCACGCCTCCTTACTCGCCAGATGCGGCGGCTACTGGCTCTAGCACATCTTCAGCGGCGGCTCTGCCTGCGTACTCCTTTAGGAGTGTAGTGGCAACGAATGAGACTGCCGCCATGAAAATGATGTACACGGCGACCAACGTGTAGGTTGGTACGCCGGGGCCAATGAGGCCTTTGGAGTTCGCCACCAGGAGGGTGGCAATGATGGGAGCAGGCCCGCCCGCGGTGATGGACGCGAGTTGATAGCCCAGTGAAGCGCCACTGTAGCGTAGCCGAGTACCGAAACGCTCTGCGATCAGCGCTGCCTGGGGTCCATACAGCCAGTCATGGCAGACGCTCACGGAGAGCACTATCGCGATGATTACGACCACAGGAATCTTCGTTTGCAGAAGGAGGAAGTACGGATAGGCAAAGACTGCCATCAACACTGCCCCAATCATATACCAGCGTTTGCGCCCAACGCGATCAGAGAGAGCACCGAAGGTTGGCATAGTCACAAGACTGACAACGGCTGTAACAATAAGGCCGGTGTACAGCAGGTTGAGGGGCACCTTCAGAGCATTCACGCCGTACGCGAGTATAAAGGTGGTGAAGATGTAGAAGGGAGCCTGTTCACCCGAACGCAACAGGGCGGACAGGATAATCTCGCGCCAGTGGTGGCGTATTACAGCCATCAGCGGATCACGGACGATTCTTCCCTCCTGTTTCACCTTCGTGAAGGAAGGGGTCTCCAGGATGCGCAAACGGATGTAGAGACCAACGAAAATCAACAAGATACTCAACAACAAAGGAATACGCCAGCCAATGCTGAGGAAGGCGGCCCCTGGGAAGAGCGCCCTAAAACCTAACAACGCCAGAGCGGCAAGGGCCAGACCGACGGGCACACCTGTCTGTGGCCAACTGGCCCAGAAGCCACGACGGCGATCATCACCGTACTCCTGGGACAGGAGTACCGAACCACCCCATTCACCACCCACACCTGCACCTTGCAGGAAGCGCAAGAGGGTGAGCAGGATAGGAGCAACGAGACCGATCTGGGCATAGCCTGGCAGCAGGCCTACCAACGCGGTGGCGATGCCCATGAGCAAGAGGGTCGCAATCAAGGTCGATTTACGCCCAACGCGATCACCAAACCAGCCAAAGAAGGCACCACCTATGGGGCGTGCAAGAAAACCCACAAAGTAGGTCGTGAATGCCGCGAGGATACCATTGATCGGACTGAGCGTTGGGAAGAAGATTTTCGGAAAGACGGTTGCGGCAAGGAAGCCGTACAAGAAGAAATCATACCATTCGATTGCTGTGCCAACAGTGCTGGCAGCAAGGACGGGAAGCATGCGCCGTACCGTTACGGGGCTTCCTGTGCCGCTTGTATCGTAAGTAGCCATAGATACTCCTTTACTAATCCGTAGACGACGAGTAGCTAACGCGACATACGCGAAATGGGGCAGTAACGACGAATGATAACGTGGGATTAAATCCAGAGATGGGAAACTACAATGTCAATAAGCCCTCCTTTCTCTTTGTTGAGTACTGAAGAACAGGAAGTGCTATACCAGGTCTGATAGCAAACCACCAGGTATTATCCGATAAGACTAGTATGCCTTAGTTGCAACTGAATTTCAAGGTTTTACTGCCTGGGACCTTGGCAATATTCACCAATGATTGCGCTGTAGCTTCCGTTGCAACTGAATTTCAAGGTTTTACTGCCTGGGACTTTCCGCGCCGGTTTATTAAAAGCCAGGCAAATCTCACGGTTTGCCTGGCCTTTAACTAAACCCCTTCCGTAGCCTCATCACTGCTGGTAGCGACGGTAGCTGCCTCTGCCACCTCAGCAGCCGCGGCGCTCTCTTCCCCGCCGGGCGTTGTATCGCTGGCAGCCGGAGTAGGTTCCGCTTCGGGCTGAGCCTCTACCTTCTTCTGCTTCCTGGGGGTCAGCTCCAGCCCGTGCAGCGTGGGGTCATTGTACTGCGGTAGATTCATCTCCTCACGAATAAGCTTGATGGCTTGGTAGATCGTCCCGGGCTTGAGCGAGAGGATTTCGGCAATCTGCTTATGCACTCCCACGGGTGGTAACGGTAGATGCACTTCGTAGGCGGCCTTGATCTTCGCCAGTTCCTCACTGTCACCCTTATAGGTTTGCGCGTCCCACCAGCTTGGGATCTCCTCACGTTCGCGCAGCTCTTTGACAATCTGCTTGACCGCTTTCTTGGGTATGCCCATTTCTTTAGCGATCTGCGTGCGGATTCCATCAAATTCAGCCGGGACGGCCAGTTCTTTATAGCGTGCCTCGACCTGTTCAATCTGCTCTGGTGTTGGCTTAAAGGGAGGCGGAGGCGGAGTTTTCTCACGCTTCGACCTGGGTGGCGCTGCCGGTTTCGCCTCCCTTGGCTTCGCAGGCTTGCCGCCGCCCTCCTGCCTGCCTCCGGGGAAGCGTCTCTCAGGGCGAACCTCGCCTGGACCTCCTGTTCGCGGCCCGCGTGCTGAACCGGGCTCCACCGGCTGGCGAGGGCGCTGCCCGATAGTGCCAGTGATATCGCCAACGCGGTAGGCCGCGGGGCTATGATAGCCCCCTTCTTTATCTTTATAGCCGCCAGGACCCCGGCTGCCTCCCTCGCGATAGCCGCCAGCGTCCCGCTCGTCGCGACTGTCTCCGGGACCGCGATAACCAGGCCGGTCTGTTCCACCGCGTTGTTCTCTTGGAGCTGGGGAGGAAGGTATTTTTGGACGTGGCGGCTGGTCCGGTTCCCCTACCTTCACATCG